>Ga0256406_1002958_pt1 | contig 22400 bp, 28 predicted proteins | sample RumenRJG_03DNA_FD_185986 | JGI IMG/M metagenome (GOLD analysis project Ga0256406, IMG submission 185986) | Bovine rumen microbial communities from Lethbridge, Alberta, Canada - RJG_03 | ecosystem: Host-associated > Mammals > Digestive system > Stomach > Rumen | place: Canada: Alberta | collected... | reverse complement strand
ATAGCTGGACTGAACAAGTTCCTAAGAATTTATTACGCCCGTGTGATGGCCGTTTACGGCTGCTGATCGCGGTTCAAACAAATATTTCTTTTCAGATCGGGTTCACGTCCGGTCTTTTTGTGATGCAAGAAATCAGCATCTAATTATTTTTATTTTGTGCTTGACTTTTGTTAGCAGGTTTTTATTGATTTTTATTTTAAAAGACGGATGAAGCCAGCCCGCAATTTTGAAATCGTCTTAATGTCAAATCCGAGGCGCAAAGCGTTGCGCTTTCCCGCGGTTTTGGATATACTAAGGCCAATATTTCAATACGACTATAAAACGACAAAAAGATCCCAAAGGATCTAGAAAGAGAAGCACAAGCATGATGCACGCAGCAAACACAGAACCGGAGGCAGCCCAGATGAAGATTCGACGCTTTCGCACAGAGGACGAGCCCGCCATTTTATCGATTTTGAACCAGTCGATCGTCGAACGCAAGGTGACGGCGCAGCTGACGCCGGCCACGATGGAAGCGCGCCGCGGCTGGTTCGCGATGCACAGCGCGAGACGCTACCCGATTTTCGTCGCCGAAGAAGGCGGGGATGTCCTCGGCTGGATGGCGGTGACGCCCTACCGCGGCGGCCGCGAAGGCTTTTCCAAGACCTGCGAGCTCAGCTATTACCTCGACCGAAACTGCCGCCATCAAGGCATCGGTTCGAAGCTGATGGCCCACGCTCTAGACGAATGCCGCAAGCTGGGGTACCGCCACGTCCTGTTGATCATCTTCGAACACAATCAGCCCTCCCAGGGCCTCGCCCGCAAATTCGGGTTTACGGTCTGGGGACGGTTCCCGAATATCGTCGACATCGACGACCACATTCAGGACTGTCTGCAGATGGGCCGGGATCTGTAAAAAATGCAAAAAAGGCTTGATTTTTCGGGCCTGCGTTGCTATAATGAATTCCATAAAGGCTTTCCGCCTTTTTTTATTGTGGGCGAAAAGCTAAATCCTACGAAAAAACAAGAGTCAAACCATACATGGAGGTCATCTGATGAGAACCAAAGTTACATTAGCCTGTACAGAATGCAAGCAGCGCAATTACGATACGATGAAGAACAAAAAGAACAATCCGGACCGCATCGAATTGAAGAAATACTGCCCGTTCTGCAAGAAACACACGTTACACAAGGAAACACGCTAATTTCGCGTAACCGAGAGCACGCAGATTATGGCGAAAAAGAAAAAGAACAGACAGGAACGCCGGGCTGAGGAAGCCCGCCGGGCCGAACTGGCGCAAAAGGCAGAAGCCAAAGCTGCAGAGAAAAAAGAAGCCAAGTTAGAAGCCGCCCGCGCCCGCGCGATGCAGCGCGAAACCGGGAAGAAGGTCGAAGGTGCCGAAACCGGCACCGAACCGGTTAAAGCGAAGGACCCGAAGGCGTCGGATTACGACGAAAAGGCCGTCGCAAAGGCTTCTAAGGAAAAACGCGCAGCTAAAAAGGCGGCTGCCAAAAAGGAAAAGAAGCAAAAGAAACCCGGCTTCTTCAGAAGAATCGGGATCTTTTTCAGCGAAGTCGGCGTCGAATTGCGCAAGGTCAACTGGTTAACCCGGGATGAACTGGCGCGTTCAAGCGGCGTCGTTTTCGGCATCGTCGCGGTTTTCACCCTGCTGACCTGGCTGGTCGACAGCGGATTCGGCGCACTGGCCGCATTTTTCCTGGGACGATAACCCAGAGGGAGGCAACAGATGGAATACGAAAACGCAGATCAGCCGCAGTGGTATGTTGCCCATACCTATTCGGGATACGAAAACAAGGTCAAGGACAGCATCGAAGCGACCGTCGAACACCGCAACATGCAGGACGTGATCTTCGAGGTGCAGGTGCCGGTGCAGGACGTCATCGAACAGAAGGACGGGAAAAAGGTCGTCAAGGAAAAAAAGCTTTTCCCAGGCTACGTGATCGTCAAAATGTTCATGACCGACGAATCCTGGTACGTGGTGCGCAACACCCGTGGGGTGACCGGCTTTGTCGGCCCCGCGTCCAAGCCCGTGCCGCTGTCTGAAGAAGAACTGAGAAAGCTCGGCATCCGCCGCACCACCTACAAGGTCGATTTCGAAGTCGGCGACAAGGTGAAGGTGCTGTCCGGGCCCTTTGAAAACTGTGCCGGCGAAGTCACGGACATCAACGCCGAACAGGGCCGGCTCACGGCCACTCTGGAAATGTTCGGACGGGAAACCCCGACCGAGCTGGAATTCGACCAGGTCGAAAAAATCAACGCATAAACTATTATTGTTACTACGCTTTATTCGCTCTGATTACTCAGGGCGTTTAAATATAAAATCACTTAAGGGAATCCATTCTTCAACCTTACACATTTTGACCGATCTTTAAGGATCGAGACTAAAGAGGAGGTGTCACTATGGCTAAAAAAGTAATCGGACTGATTAAACTTCAGATCCCGGCAGGCAAAGCGTCTCCAGCGCCGCCAGTTGGGCCGGCTTTAGGCCAGCACGGTGTCAATATTATGGGCTTCTGTAAAGAATTCAACGCGAAAACAGCGGATCAGGCAGGGATGATCATTCCTGTTGTCATCACCGTTTTCCAGGATCATTCTTTCACGTTCATTACCAAAACACCGCCAGCAGCCGTTTTGCTTAAGAAAGCGGCAGGCATCGACAAGGCATCCGGCGAACCGAACAAGAACAAGGTCGCTTCCGTGACCATGGATCAGGTTCGTGAAATCGCGCAGACGAAAATGCCAGACCTGAATGCTGCTGATTTAGACGCAGCGGCCAGCATGGTAGCCGGAACTGCACGTTCTATGGGCATCACTGTCGAAGAATAACGATAGATAAAATTAATTTATAAACATTATTTTTGAAGAAGAACCTTAAGTGGGAGGATTCAATCCGTTATGACCACAGGAGGAAAGATGAAAAAAGGTAAGAATTACCAGGATAAAGTGAAGACTTACGATAAGTCTGAACTCTTTGATCTGGATGCCGCTGTGGCTCAGGTCAAAAAAATGGCAACTGCCAAATTCGATGAAACCATCGAACTGCACGCACGCTTAGGCGTCGACTCCCGCCACGCTGACCAGCAGGTCCGCGGCTCTGTCGTTCTCCCGAACGGCACCGGGAACACCGTCCGCGTTCTGGTTATCGCCAAGGGCGACAAGCTGAAGGAAGCGGAAGAAGCCGGCGCAGATTTCTTCGGCGAAGACGAAATCATCGAAAAGATCCAGAAAGAAAACTGGTTCGATTTCGACGTTCTGATCGCAACCCCGGATATGATGGGCAAGGTCGGCCGCTTGGGCCGCATCCTCGGGCCGAAGGGCTTGATGCCAAACCCGAAATCCGGCACGGTTACGATGGACATCGCGAAGGCCGTCAAGGATACTAAGGCTGGGAAAGTGGAATACCGTCTGGACAAGGCGAACATCATCCACGTTATCATCGGCAAGGCTTCCTTCACCGAAGAACAGCTGACCCAGAACTTGACTGTGCTGCTCGACGCGCTGAAAAAGGCGAAACCGGCTGCAGCCAAAGGTCAGTACTTCAGAAGCGTCACCCTCGCTTCGACGATGGGCCCTGGCGTCAGAATCAACCCGGCAAGAATTTAACAAAAAAGGGCTTGACACCCTAAAGGGTTTTTGATAATATACTCTAGTCTGAAATAGGCACAACAGAATATCATTCATCCATAGACAGCAGGGACGATTCGTTTAAAAAACCTGCCGAGGGTGTCGCAAGCACGAATACATGGGCTTTCTTCACCTGGGTGAAGGAAGCCTTTATTTTTGACAGCAAATGTCAGAAAGCCTTCTGCATCTGATTTTTGTAAAAATCTAAAAAAGGAGGAAAATATGCCCAATCTGGAAGCAAAAAAAGCGCTGGTCGCTGAAATTGCGGAAAAATTAAAAGCATCACAGGGTACGATCGTCGTCGACTACCGCGGCCTCAACGTCGAAGAAGTCACCGAACTGAGAGATAAAGCCCGTGAACAGGGAATCGAATACAAGGTTTACAAGAATTCGAGCCTGCGCTTTGCCGCAAAGGAAGCGGGACAGGAAGGCCTTTTGGAATCTCTGAAGGGACCGTCCGCTATCGCGTTTTGTGAATCGGATCCAATCGCACCGGCCAAATTAATGGCGGATTTTGCGAAGGATCACGAAAACCTTGAAATCAAATCCGGCGTCGTCGACGGCAAAGTCGTCAGCGTCGATGAAATCCAGGCACTCGCAAAACTCCCGAGCCGCGAAGAACTCGTCGCGATGACATTGAGAGGTCTCAACGCACCGATCACTGGCTTCGTCAACGTCCTCAACGGCACCATCAAGGGATTGGTCGTCGCACTGTCTGCGATTGCCGACAAGAAAAAAGAAGAAGAAGCTGCCTAAGCGGTTTCTGCGGAACACAAAGAATTTTAATTTTAACAAATTAGGAGAAATAAAATGAGCGAAAAAGTAGAAAAGTTAATTGAAGACGTTAAAGGCTTAACTGTTCTCGAATTATCAGAATTAGTATCTGCACTGGAAGACGAATTCGGCGTAAGCGCTGCTGCACCTGTCGCTGTTGCTGCTGCACCTGGTGCTGCTGGTGGCGATGCTGCTGCTGAAAAGACTGAATTCGACGTCGTCCTGAAGGAAGTCGGCGATCAGAAGATCAAAGTCATCAAGGTTGTCCGCGAACTCACAGGCCTGGGCCTGAAGGACGCAAAGGCTCTCGTCGACGGCGCACCGAAGACTGTCAAGGAAGCGGTCGCAAAGGACGAAGCAGAAGAAATGAAAGCCAAGATCGAAGAAGTCGGCGCTACTGTCGAACTCAAATAATTCGATCTCGAATTTATTTTTCAAACACGGACCTGCCCTTACGGGTGGGTCTTTTTTTGTTTTTACGAGGCCTCGCCGTAAAATTACAGGCATTTTCTCTAAAAATGCTTTATAATATAATCAGTTACGTAAAATTCAAATCACAAGAGGAGGCCGACGATGGCAGACAGAGACAAAATGATCCGGGACCGCGATCAGATCGAACCGAAGCAGTGGGTGAAATGGGCGCAGACGCTCCAGGCCGAAGCCCAGAGCGGCCTGGCCTACGCGACCAATCCCTTTGATATCGAGCGCTACGAACGGCTCCGGGCGCTGTCGGTGGAGATCATGAACACCTACACCGAGGCGGGGATGGACAAGGTGCGCACGATGTTTGCAAGCGAAACCGGCTACCAGACGCCGAAAATCGACGTGCGGGGCGCCGTCGTGAAAAACGGCAAGATCCTGCTGGTCCAGGAAAAGCTCAACGAGGACCGCTGGTCGCTGCCCGGGGGCTGGGCCGACGTGGGCCTGTCCCTGAAGGAAAACATCGAAAAAGAGGTGCGGGAGGAAGCCGGCCTCGAGGTGAAAGCGACGCGCCTGGTCGCGATCTACAACTGGCTGAAAAGCTACGTCGACGCGCCCTTCTCGATGTACAAGATGGTCATGCTCTGCGAGCCGGAGGGGGCCGGCCATTTCGTCGACAACGCCGAGACGGAAAACGTCGCCTATTTCAGCCTAGGGGAGCTGCCGCCTTTGACCCGCAAGGTCAGCCGGGACCTGATCGTCCGCTGCCTTTCGGCGTCCAAGGACTGGGATTACGAGCCTTATATCGAATAGGCTTGATTCGCCCACAATCGGCCTGAATTGGCTTGACAAGTCAAATCGCTATCGTTTATAATGACTAGGCACTAGACGGGGAAGTAGCGGCTCCCTGTAACCTGCAATCCGCTATAGCAGGGTTGAATTCCCCAATGCGGGAGCCGTGCTCGATGCCGAGTCAGCGCGTAAGTGGTGTTGAAGGCTGGACTCTGCGCAATAAGACCCTGTGAACCCTGTCAGATCCGGAAGGAAGCAGCAGTAAGCAGGCAACCTTATGTGCCGCAGAACCATCTGGCCGGAGCTAACTGCCCGAAGGACGGTCGAAATCGGTTTTCAAAGCGGGGTGTGCTTTTTTTATGTGCAAAATCCGCGTGAAGATACAAAACGGGCCAGAAATGGCAAATTATTGTCAAGATATTTTCATCCTCTTCAAGACCTGTTATAATTTTAGTTGGATAAAACTGTGACAATCGTTATCATCATGGGGTCAAACCATGATGCTGTTTTCTTTAAATCGTAAAGGGGGTTCATATGAGCAAAATGAATACCGTCCGCGGATTCCAGGTGAAGCCGCAAATTTGGTACGGTATTGGATCATTAAAAAAACTCGCGGACTTTAATTTTACCAAAGTCTGCATCGTAACCGATGAAGGTATGGTCAAATTCGGTCTTTTGGATATGGTAACGGACGTGCTCGATGAAGCCGGCGTGACCTATCACATTTTCGACGACGTCAAGCCGAACCCGACGTCTGATATCGTCGAAAAGGGTGTGGCCCACATGCTGACCCAGCGGCCTCAGGCGCTGATTGCCTTGGGCGGCGGCTCGTCCATCGATACCGCGAAGGGCATCATCTACTATACCAACAATTTCAAGCAGATTTTCCTCGATCCGCAGCTGGTTCAGAATCCGCATTTCATCGCGATTCCGACGACCGCTGGAACGGGCTCTGAAGTCACGGATTACGCCGTCATCACCGACGTGGACACCGGCACGAAGATTCCTTTAAGCGAATCGATGATGATGCCGGATACGGCGATTCTCGATCCGAAACTGATCGAATCGGTGCCGGCTGGCGCGACCGCCGCGACGGGGATGGACGTGCTGACCCACGCCATCGAAGCCTACGTCTCCACGGGCAACAACCCGTTCTCGAGATGCTACGCGTCCAAGGCGACCGAGCTCGTGTTCAAGAGCCTGAAAGCCTGCTACGACGACGGCCACGACCTGGAAAGCAAGGCCAGCATGCAGATCGCGTCGACAATGGCCGGGATCGCGTTTAACAGCGCGGGCCTCGGCATGGCCCACGCCATCGCCCACACCATCGGCGCCCAGTACCATCTGCCTCACGGCTTGGCCTGTGCCATCGCGCTGCCCTACGTCATTGCCTACAACGGGATCGACGAACGCGCCGAATACCTGTACGGCCGCCTGCTCCACGCTCTGGGCATCCACAAGGACGAAGGGCGCACGGCATCCGCGACCTTTGTCAGAATGATCGTCAAGCTGATGAAGTCGATGAATCTGCCGATCTGCCTCGACGAAAGCCGCTCGGATACGTCGGATTACGACGAAGTCCGCAGCACGCTGATCAAAAAGGCGATGGCCGACGCGACGCTGAAGACCAACCCGGTTCAGCCGAGCGAAGAAGACATGGGCAAGATCCTCGATCTGGTCTGCCACGGCGTCTTCTAAACTTAAAGTTAAAACACATTATCCTTTTATTGGGGTCCGCCCTGATAAAAGGATTTTTTTATGTTAAAATATTTTCTCAAGCAATGATTTTGTAGAGTGAGAAAGGAGGCCGCGGCATGCGTCGAATCGAAGAGGTGGACCGGTTTTTGAAACACGGCGGCATCGCGAAGCCCCTGGCCCTCGGAGACCAGCAGCTTGAGGCCGTCGCCCGCACCGAGGGGCAGACGCTCCTCCTCGCGGTGCCGGGCAGCGGCAAGACCACGGTGGTCATCTGCCGGCTGGCCTACATGATCGGGGCCCTCGGGGTGAACCCGGGGGACATCCTGACCCTGACCTTCTCCCGGGCCGGGGCCGCCGATTTGGCCGAGCGCTACCGGGAGCTCTGCGGCGCCCATTTGGCCCGGCCGCGGTTTTCGACGATTCACAGCTTTGCGCTGTCGGTGATCCGCGCCTACGAGCGCATCTACAACAAGAAGGCCTTCGACGTCCTCGAGGACGGCACCCAGGTCGTCCGGGAGATTTATCGCGGGATTTACCACTCGTGGCCGACGGACAGCGACATGGCGGACATTCAGTCGGCGCTGTCGCTGATTCAGAACAAGATGCTGACCCGGGCCCAGATCGCCGAGGTCAAGGTCGGGGATATGCCGATCGAGAAGCTCTTCGGCGCCTACAGCCGCTACAAGCGCCGCCACCACCTGATGGATTTCGACGACATGCTGGTCTACGCCTACAGGCTTCTCAAGAAGCACAAGCGGCTCTTAAATTATTTTAAGGATCAATACCATTACCTCAACGTCGACGAGGCCCAGGACACCTCGACGCTGCAGTTTGCGATCATCGGCCTGCTCGCCGGGCGGGACGGCAACCTGCTGGTCGTCGGGGACGAGGACCAGAGCATCTACGGCTTCCGGGGCGCGAGCCCGAAGGCGCTCCTCCAGTTTCAGAAGCGCTACCCGAAGGGGCAGGTGCTTTTGATGGAGACGAACCGGCGCTCGACGGCGGATCTGGTGGCCGCGGCGGACCAGTTTATCCGGCTGAACAAGGAGCGTTACCCGAAGCACATGGTTACCGCCAACCCCAAGGGCCTGCGCCCGGTGCGCCGGGTGGTGGCGTCGGTGGAGGCCCAGTACGACTACCTGGGGACGGCGGTGCGCCAGGAGGGCAAGCGCACGGCCATTCTCTACCGCAACAACGACTCGGCGATCCCGCTGATCGACCGCTTCGAGCGGGAGCACCTGCGCTACCGCCTGAAGGAGCACAGCCCGCTGTTTTTTTCCCATTTTGTTGTGCGGGACATCGCGGATTTCTTCGCCCTTGCCCAAGACCCGACGAATTACGAGGTGTTCACGCGGATTTATTACAAGATGGACTGTGCCATCTCCAAAAAGCAGATGCAGCTGGTGGGCCGCAAAGCGCCGGAGACCTCGGTGTTCGATGCCCTCTTGGCCCTGCCCGATGTGGCGGACTGGATGGCCGAGAAATGGGCTGACGAGGCCGAGGGCTTCGAGCGGCTTTCGGCCATGCCCCCCGGCCCCGGCGTACATTTCATTGTCGACGAGCTGGGCTACCGGGAGCATCTGGCCTTTCGTGTGCATAACGGCTACCGGGAGGAAACCCTGGTGCAGAAGCTCAACATTCTTCAGATTCTCGCGAGCCGAGAGGCGACCCAGGACGCCTTCTTCGACAGACTCACGGATTTGAAGTCGCTGATCGCCCACCACGAGGTGGACACCACCGGCGCGGTGACCCTGTCGACGATCCACTCCAGCAAGGGGCTGGAATTCGACAAGGTTTACATCATCGACGCGGTGGAGGGGGAATTCCCGTCCCAGGCGGCCCTGGAGGACTCCGCCGAGGGCCGGGCCCTTTACAACGAGGAGGTGCGCCTGTTTTACGTCGGGGTGACCCGGGCGCGCACCGAGGTGGAGCTGGTCAGCGTCCGCGGCCGGAAGGAATCCCGGTTCGTGGCGGCCTATTTAGGCGAGAAGAAGCAGAAAAAGCGCAAACCCGCCCATAAAAAAACGCCCCTCGGGGCGGTGAAGGCGGCGATGGACCGGCGTCGGGAGCTGGAGCGCCTGCGCGGCGCCAGCGCCGAAAAGGCCAAGCGCTGGCACACCGGCGACACCCTGATCCACAAGAAATTCGGGACGGGCAAAATCTTAAAAATCGACGGCGTGACGGCGGCGGTCCGCTTCGACGGGGAGCAGACCCCGCGGCAGATCGATCTGGCGGTCTGCGAGGGCCGGCATTTAATCCGGCGCGTGCAGTGAGTGCTTGACGACCTGAATCATGATCAGGGCGCAGCCGACGACGACGAAGCAGTCGGCGACGTTGAAAATCGCGAAGCCGATGAGCCTGAAATCGAAGAAATCGACGACGTAGCCCAGGCGGATGCGGTCGATCAGGTTGCCGACGGCGCCGCCGATGACCAGCGCGAAGGCGGTGTTCATCGTCAAATAGGCCTTGGTTTTGGGCAGGCTCACCAGCAGCCAGACCAGCACCGCGATCAGCGCCGAGGTGAGGACGATCAGGAAGATCGACTTGCCGGCGAAAATGCTGAAGGCGGCGCCGGTGTTTTCGATGTAGGTCAGGTGAAAGACCCGCGGGATGATGGGCACCGTCGTCACCGGGGCGAGAAAACGCACCGCCAGGGCCTTGACAATTTGGTCGAAGGCGACGCAGACGGCGATGACTATCGCGTAAAAGATCATGGGAACCCTCCTGTGAGATAATTTTAATCGTAACAATTCCAGTATATCATGAACCGGGCAAATCGCCCGGGTTTTATTGAAATGGTCTGGATAAAATGATACACTAGCAACAGTCAAAAAACCAATACTTTTTAGAAGGAATGAAATAGAATTATGGAAAAAATATCAGCAAGCCCGGTCCGCGGCACCCGCGACATTCTCCCCGAAGAAATGCGCGTCCGCGACGAGCTGGAACACACCATTGCGGGGATTTATCGGGCTCACGGCTTTTCGCGCATCGAAACGCCGGCCCTGGAAAACATCGATCTGCTGCTGGGCTCCGACGGCGGCGACAACCTGAAGATGCTCTTCACCGTGCTCAAGCGCGGCAACAAGTTCAAGCCGACGGCGGACTCGACCCCCCACGACCTCTGCGACCAGGGGCTGCGCTACGATTTGACGCTGCCGCTGTCCCGGTTTTACGCCCACAACGCCGACCAGCTGGAATCGCCCTTTAAGGCGATCCAGATCGGCAACGTCTTCCGCGCGGAACGCCCCCAGAAGGGCCGCTTCCGCTCCTTCAAGCAGTGCGACATCGACATCATCGGCGACCCGAACGTGACGGCGGAAATCGAGCTGATCAACACGACGGCGACGGCGCTGATGGCCGCCGGCTTCGAGGATTTCACGATCAAGGTCAACGACCGCAGGCTCTTGACCCAGTTTATCCTGCAGGCGGGCTTTAAGGCCGAAGACGTCGGCTCGGTGTGCATTTCCCTCGACAAGGTCGACAAGATCGGCACCGACGGCATCAAGGCGGAACTCGTCGAAAAGGGCTACGATCAGGCCATGATCGACACATTCGTCGACGCGGTGGACGACGTGAATTTGGACAACGTCGGCGACAAGGTGGACGCGCCGGAAGCGGTGGCGGATCTGAAGCGGGTCATCGACACGATTACGCGCCTCGCCAAAGACCGTTACAAGATCGAATTCGACTTCAACCTGATCCGCGGCATGGGCTATTACACCGGCGAAGTCTTTGAAGTGCGCTGGGGCGACGTGGGCTACTCCATCGCCGGGGGCGGCCGCTACGACAACATGATCGGCAAGTACATGAAGCAGTCGGTGCCGGCGGTGGGCTTCTCCATCGGCTTCGAACGCATCGTCGGGCTGCTCATGGAACGGGGCATCCACAAGCAGGGCGGGGCCAAGCGCGTCGCGCTGTTCCACCAGAAGAACGCCGACATGGTCGACGTCATCGCCAAGGCCGACAGCTTAAGAGACGCGGGCTACGACGTCAACTTGATCGTCGAAAAGAAGAAGGTCGGCAAGCAGATTAACCACTGCGAAGAACAGGGCTACGCCGGGTTTATGGTCTACGGCCGGGACACGGACGTCCGCTTCTTCGAAGACAAGTAAGATGGTCGAGCTGATCGCGACGACGGCCTTCGGCTTAGAAAGCGTCGTCAAGCAGGAAGTGAAGGACTTGGGCTACACGATCACCGAGGTGGAGGACGGCCGGGTCCATTTCCAGGGGGACGCCGGGGCCATCGCCCGGGCCAACCTCTGGCTGCGCTGCGCCGACCGGGTGCTCCTCACCGTCGGGACGTTTAAGGCCGTCACTTTCGACGAGCTCTTCGAGAAGACCCGCGCCCTGCCCTGGGAGGACTACATCCCGAGGGACGGGGCCTTCCCGGCGGCGAAGATTTCGTCGGTGAAGTCAAAACTCTTCAGCAAATCCGACGGGCAGCGCATCGTCAAAAAGGCGGTGGCGGTGCGCCTCGGAAAAGCTTATGGCCTCGAGAAGCTGCCGGAAACCGGGGACGCCTACCCGATTTTCATCAAGCTCCTCAAGGACAAGGTGACGCTGGCCATCAACACCAGCGGCGAGGGGCTCAACAAGCGGGGCTACCGCGCCCACGGCAACGGCGCGCCGCTGAAGGAGACGATGGCGGCGGCGCTGGTCAAGCTCTCCCGCTGGCGGCCGGACCGCTTCTTTTTAGATCCGCTCTGCGGCTCGGGCACCATTGTCATCGAGGCGGCGATGATCGGCCGCCGGCAGGCGCCGGGGATGCACCGTCATTTCGACGCCGAGGCTTGGCCCATTGTCGGGCAAACCGCGTGGACCCAAGCGCGGGAAGAGGCCGAAGATGTGCTCAGCCGCAGCCCGAAATTCCGGGTGCTGGGCAGCGACATCGACCCGGCGGCCCTGAAGCAGGCCCGGATTAACGCCAAGTTCGCCGGGGTGACGGATTTTACGGCTTTTCAGCGCCTGCCGGTGCAAAGGGTAAGAACGCACCGGCGCTACGGCGTCATCGTGACGAACCCGCCCTACGGCGTGCGCCTGTCGGACAAGGCCGACGTCGCCAAGCTGACCCGGGAGATGGGCCAGGTGTTCCGGGCGATGCCCGACTGGTCTTACTTTATCTTAAGCGGCTATGAGGATTTCGAGCGGGATTTCGGCCAGAAGGCGACGAAGAACCGCAAGCTCTACAACAGCATGATCAAGACGTATTTCTATCAGTATTACGGGCCCCTGCCCCCGAGAAAGGGACGCCGGGCGGCGGTGGCCGGAGAAAGGGAAACAACCAATGAAAAATAACAGAGGCCCGCACAAGGGACGCAGAACCCGCTCGCGGGGGGAAAGCCCCCAGCCGGAAGCTTTGGGCTTTGTGATCGTCGGGAAGAACCCGGTGCGCGAGGCCCTCAGGGAGGACCGGCAGATCGACCGCCTGTACGTGATGAAGGACAACCGGGACCACGTCCTCGGGGACATCGTGGCCCAGGCGAAGAAGCGCGGCGTCATCGTCCACTCGGTGGAAAAGCAGAAGCTGAACCAGATCGCCCGGGACGCGGGCTTTGACAACACCAATCACCAGGGGATCGCCGCGATGATGGCGCCCTTTGATTTTGTGACACTGGATGAGGTGGTTCATCCTGAGGAAGATCAGCTGATTGTGATCCTCGACCACATCCTCGACCCCCACAATTTCGGGGCCATCGTCCGCTCGGCCAATTTGTGCGGGGCGTCGGCGGTGATCTTCCCGGACCGCCGCTCGGCGTCGGTGACGGCGGTGTCGATGAAGGCGTCGGCCGGGGCGATGAACGCGACGGCGATGGTGAAGGTGGCCAACCTCTCCCAGGCCATCGAGACCCTGAAGGACGCCGGGTTCTGGATCGCGGCCGCCGATATGGACGGTGAACCTTACTACAATTTGGACTGGACCGGCAAGATGGCCATTGTGATCGGAAGCGAAGGCGCCGGGGTCAGCCCCAACGTGCGCAAGCACTGCGACCTGATCGCGTCGATCCCCAATTACGGGACCATCGACTCCTTCAACGCGTCAGTCGCGGCAGGGGTGCTGCTCTGCGAGGCGGCCCGTCAGCGCCATGCCGGCTGATAAGCCGACGCTGATCGTCGACGGCTACAACGTGATCCACGAGCGGGCCCACGCGGCGAACCGTCCGGTGGGCGATCTCGAGAGCGAGCGGGCGCGGCTGATCGATGAGCTGGCGGATTACAGCGGCTACCGCGGGGTGAACACGGTGGTGGTGTTCGACGCCTACAACCGCAAGGATTTCGAGGAGCGGGAGGTGACGGTCAGCGGGATCCGCGTGGTGTTCACGAAGTTCGGCGAGACGGCGGACACCTACATCGAGGCGCTGGTCTACGCCCTGTTGGGCAGCCACCGGGAGGCGCGCCGGGCCAATCGGCAGCGGCGGGTCGAGGTGGTCTCGTCGGACAGCGCGGTGCAGCAGCTGATCCTCGGGGGCGGCGCGACGCGGATGTCCTCCCGGGAGCTGCTGCTGGACTTCAAGGCGGTGAAGAAGCGGGCGGCCAAGGCGAAGCTCCACAAGACCCAGGCGGCCCCGGCCCACAACCGGCTGTCGGAGACGATGAACGCCGACGTGGCGGAGATCCTCGACGGGATGCGCAAGTCGGACGTGGACGAATAATATACTTGAGCTCTGAAGGGTTTCGGAGCTCTTTTTTTCGTGAAATTTTGGCATATTTCCGGGGATGAAAATGTTTTCTTGTTCTAAACGTGAAATTATGTAAAAGTGAGAAATAATTTTAAAGGGGCGTAGACAAGGGCATTTGACCGGTGTATAATACATGTAAAAGTTGACAGGGTTCTAATTGCTGAAATAATGTAAAAGAACCGAAAAATGATTTGAATAAGGAGAATTTTATGGAAGATCTGAAAGCCATTGCTAAGGAAATCCGCCGTGATATCGTCAAAAGCATTGGAAAAGCGGCTTCTGGCCACCCAGGCGGCTCGCTGTCCGCAGTCGAAATGTTGACCCTCTTGTATTTTGAAAAGATGAATGTGGATCCGAAGAATCCGACCAAGGCAGACCGCGACCGCTTCGTCCTGTCCAAGGGGCACGCAGCTCCGGCGCTTTACGCGACGCTGGCGAACCGCGGCTTTTTCCCGAAGGAAGAACTCGACCATCTGCGTCAGGTCGGCGCGATGCTCCAGGGGCATCCTTCGATGCACACCCCGGGCGTCGATATGGCGACCGGTTCCCTCGGCCAAGGATTTTCCACGGCTGTGGGCATGGCCCTCGGCGCAAAGCACCAGGGTGCGCCTTGCCACGTGTACACGATCCTCGGGGACGGCGAAATCGAAGAAGGCATCGTCTGGGAAGCGGCGATGGCGGCTTCCAATTACGGCCTGTCCAATCTGACGGCCTTCGTCGACAACAACAACCTGCAGATCGACGGCCAGATTTCGGACGTCATGAATCCGTACCCGATCGATGAAAAATTCGCGGCCTTCGGCTGGAACGTGATCAACGTCGCCGACGGCAACGATTTCGATCAGCTGCGCGACGCCCTCGCGAAGGCGGAAGCCTGCACGGACAAGCCGTCGGTGCTCGTCTGCAAGACGGTCAAGGGCAAAGGCGTTTCCTTCATGGAAAACGAAGTGGGCTGGCACGGCAAGGGACCGAATCCGGAACAGGTCGAACAGGCCCTGAAGGATTTGGCATAATCGGGTTCCAACTGAGGAGTATATAGAATGGAAAAAATCGCCACTAGAGAAGCTTACGGTAAATATCTTGTCGAACTCGGCAAGCAAAATCCGAAAATCGTCGTGTTTGACGGGGACTTATCCGGCGCGACGAAGACGTCTTATTTCAGAGAAGCTTTCCCGGACCGCCATTTCAACGCCGGGATCGCCGAAGCGGATTTGATGGGCATGGCCGCCGGGATTTCCACGACGGGCCTGATCCCCTTCGCGTCCACCTTCGCCATTTTCGGGGCGGGGCGCGCCTTTGAAATCATCCGCAACAGCATCTGCTATTCGAATTTGAACGTGAATATCTGCTGCACCCACGCGGGGCTGTCGGTCGGGGAAGACGGCGGCTCTCACCAGTCGATCGAAGACATCGCGCTGATGCGTGTCCTCCCGAATATGCACGTGTTTGTGCCGGCGGACGCGGTGGAAACCCGCCGCATGCTCGACGCGGCGCTGACCATCGACGGGCCGGTTTACATCCGCCTGTGCCGTCTGGCGACCAACGTCGTCCTGCCTGAAGATTACGAATTTGTCCCGGGCAAGGCGGTGGAACTCAAATCCGGCAAAGACGTGACGATCATGGCCATCGGCCTGATGGTCGAACGGGCGCTGGAAGCGGCGGAAGCCCTGAAGGCGGAAGGCATCGACGCCCGCGTGCTGAACATGGGCTCGATCAAGCCGATTGACAAGGCGGCCATCGAAGCGGCAGCCAAGGAAACCGGCGCGATTGTCACCGCGGAAGAACACTCGATCATCGGCGGCCTGGCTGGCGCGGTCTGCGAAACCCTCGCGGAAACGACGCCGTGCCCGGTGGAAAAGGTCGGCGTGAACGACGTCTTCGGCCAGTCCGGCAAGGCGCCGGAAGTGCTGGAAGCCTACGGCTTGACTGCGGATCACATCGTGTCGGCCGCGAAGGCTGCGATTGCCCGCAAATAAATGGTTTTTCGGCGGCTGCCTGACACAGGCGGCTGCCTTTAATTTGCAAAATTTTTTAGAGGAGTGTAAGTTTATGAAATTTTTTCTCGATACCGCGAATGTAGATGATATCCGCCGCGCCAACGATATGGGCGTGATTCAGGGCGTCACGACCAACCCGTCGCTGATCGCGAAGGAAGGCCGCGACTTCAACGAAGTCATCAAGGAAATCACGTCGATCGTCGACGGGCCGATTTCCGGCGAAGTCAAGGCGACGACCACGGACGCCGAAGGCATGATCGCCGAAGGGCGCGAAATCGCCAAAATCCACCCGAATATGGTCGTCAAGATCCCGATGACCGAAGAAGGCCTGAAGGCGACGAAGGTGCTCTCTTCTGAAGGCATCAAGTGCAACGTGACGCTGATCTTCTCACCGGCTCAGGCGATCCTCGCGGCGCTGGCCGGCGCGGCTTACGTGTCACCGTTCCTCGGCCGCCTCGACGACATCGCAACCCCTGGGATCGAATTGGTCCAGACCATCGCCGAAGTCTTCGAAGTCCAGGGCATCGAAACGGAAATCATCGCGGCGTCAATCCGCAACCCGATCCACGTGGTCGACTGCGCGGCTGCCGGCGCGGACATCTGCACGATCCCGATGAAGGTTGTCGAACAGATGACCCATCATCCGCTGACCGATATCGGCATCAAGAATTTCCAGCGGGATTATATCGCGGTTTTCGGCGATAAGTAAGGGGAAGCCTTTGATCTTGCTTCAGCATTCGGGCCGGCCAGCCGCCGGCTCGATTTTTTTAAAAATTTCCCTTGACTTTACAGAAGATATTCGGTAAACTATAGAAGTTCTCAAGTGATGGGGAAATGCCCGAGTGGCTAAAGGGGGCGGACTGTAAATCCGTTGACTTAGTCTACGATGGTTCGAATCCATCTTTCCCCACCATCTGCTATTGTAGCTCAGTAGGTAGAGCACCACCTCGGTAAGGTGGGGGTCACCGGTTCAAATCCGGTCAATAGCTCCATTGATGATTCAAGCCCGAAGCGATGCTTCGGGTTTTTTTGTTGCTTATTTTCAGGATTTGGGCATAAATAAAAATGGCAAGAAGTGCGAAAACTGTCGTACTTAATACCTTTCGACGGAAACGCGATTCGTTCCTTCACTTAAAATTTCTGTCCAATGATCGGGGAAGCCAATGTCTTTCAATCTGATTGATGTTTTATAATGATCGATCAAGTCGTACAGGGGTAAGAAAAATTTGTAGTTCCATTGATCGGGCTCTGGATAAAGTTGTTTGAGCATATACAGTTGTGAAAACAGTTTGTGGTTTAAATGAATCCCTTTGTCTCGACGTCGTAGAGCGGGAACGGAAGGGAAAGACCAATAATACAATCTGGCGTAGTGGGCGCATCGGTTTCTTAAATCCGATAAGCCTTTCAGCCAGCCTGATAACGTTTTGTGAATTGATCAAAATCAAATTTTTCGTTAAAGTTGTCACGCTGTAAATAACCTTCTGCGCCATATTGATGTGAAAAGTAATAGACGATCTGCGTCCGCATGAATATCTCTATTTTTTCAATGTTCTTGAAGATGAGATTCCGTATTTCGCAATCGAATTTGTAAATGTCTCTGACCGCATCAAAGGAAATAGCTGCATCGTCGCTGGAAAATGGCAGTAAGTATCCACTCAATCGGTAATAATTAACTTGAGATAAAAACTTTTTACATTGTGCGTCATCGAGAATGGAAACGCCATGCTTTTTGAGAATTTCGACTTGCTCGTCAAAAGTTGTTGGTGATTTTAAAATGATTTCTGACATAAATTGGCCCTCCGGCTTTGCACTTCATTTTGAGAGGTGTGGAGGGATCTGTCACCATTAGAATACGCCCTTTGCGGTCTATTGTCAATTTCTATTACATCCTTTAAGACCATTTACGCGAGGTCAGGAAAATGGTGATTTGTTGATTGATATTAATAATTTGATCAGAAAAGCTTTCTCTATAAAAAATGTGCCCCCATTGGACACGTCTATGAGAGGTGTGGGGGCTCCTGTTGTCGTTAGTATAGATGAGATTTCTCGTGCTGTCAACTCAAGCGAGATGGAGTTTTTCGGTCAAGGCGTCCTGCAGCACCTGCGAGAAATTGACGTTGTTCTGTCTGGCGATGTTGTCCATCCACGCGGGAATGGACAGGGTCTTTTTCACGGCGCGGTTAGAGGTACGCTTGCGGTATTCGAGGGTATCGGCGAAGATCAAGGTCGCGAAGGCGTGATCGTCGTGAATCGACGCGTTGACGGCCTGCATCGACGAGGGTTTGGCGAAGGGCTCTTTGTTGTCCTCGTATTCGCACAACATTAAGGGTAAGACGTCGCTGGCGTTGAGCAGGGCGTCGTCGATGTCCTTGCCGCTGGTGTAGACGTGGGGCAGATCCGGAAATGCGACGGAAACGCCGCTGCCGTCCGGCTCGACGGTAAAGATCGCGGGATAAGTGTATTTAGCCATTTTTTACCTCCTATAAAGTGAAGATGTGGGGCGTTATTTCAGCCCGGCATCTTTGAGAATTCGGTTTAACGTGCCAGTTGCTGCTTCTTCGTGATCGTGACGGGAAAGGGCGAATGTGACGCCCGTTTTAGGGTTGATCCAGATTTCATGCCGGCCGCCTTCGCGGTAAAATTGGCATCCCGCCTTCCGCAGCTTCCTTTTGAGTTCGCCATATTTCATTGTCATCTCCTTACTTTTAGTCCATTTTATTACGTGATAATACGTATGTCAAGAAGAGTGATAAATAAAAATACGTATTCTAAGCGAATCTTCAGGATTTTCAGCTAAACGCAAAAAAGGCGGCGTTACACCGCCGCCTCGTGCCGTTCCCGTTCAATCCGGTCGACGGAGCCCGCGGCCCCGTAGTCCAAATCCCCGCGTCTAAAGTGGTTAAGCTCGTGCTCCAGGCACGCCCGCTTCATCTCGAGGGACAGGGCCTCGTTGATGAAAATCGCCACGTCGCCCTCGTCGTTCTTTGAAATCAAGCTGTGAATCCGCGGCGGCAGCGCCACCACGTGCACCGGGATATCTTCTTCCCAAATCGTCATGCATCTCATGTCCTTTCGTGAAAAAATTGATCTATATTCAAGGGCAGGGGCGGATCGTGGGACATCCTTTGGCCCGTATTTGACTTGATTAAAATTCTACTTGATATTATTTCTTTTTGTTGCGTTCGGTCAGCCGGCGGATCATTTCGGCCGCCATCTGAATGTCCTCGGGGGCCGCGCCGCGGCTCGCGTCGAAGAGCATCCGCAGGTTGTCGTCTTCGTAGACCTGCTGGGCGATTTTCCGGGTGCCCGGGTCGATGTAGTACACGTCGTCGTCGGGTTCGTTGTTTTCCGGATCGGCGAAATCGTGACTGATCAGGTCGTTGAGCGTGACGCCGAAGATGTCGGCCAGGCCCTCGAGGGTGCGCACGTTGGGCTCCGAGTCGCCGGATTCCCATTTTTGCACCGTCGTGAAGGAGCGGTAGCCGAGCATATCGGCGATATCGTCCTGGGACAGGCCGCATTCGTGGCGCAGAAACCGTATGTTTTTGGATAAGGTGGACATGGTCACCACTCACTTTCTAGGTTCTTATTTTTTGAGTTGCACTTATTTTACACTATTTCAGATAATCCTTCAAGCCTGATTTTGAAAATTTTTCGAAAAAACTTCAAGAAAACCCTTGACACATGAATTTGATTCTCGTATAATGAACGATGTTAAACTGCATTTGTCTGAGACGTTGAATACTTTGCAAGTGACCTTGCTGGAAGGGGGCGCCCGATTTTTTTTGGCTGACGGCTTGAATGGTTATCAAGTCATAATAGGAAAAGTACATGACAAGGAGGCATTTTTTGGCAAATAAACGCGGCAGGCCCCGGAAAATGGGGCTGGATTGGTTTCCCTTCGACGTGACCCTGCTCACCGACCGCAAGCTCAGGCGGCCCCGGGCGGAGTTCGGCAGCGCGGCGGTGCTGACCTACATCGCGCTGCTCTCGCTGATTTACCGCGACAAGGGGTATTATCTGGCGTACCAAGGCGACGGCCGGGAGGACGTGGCCCTGGACGTGGCGGATCTCATCGGCGGGGCCCTGGCGCCGGACGCCCTGGCCCAGGCGGATCAGATTCAGAAAATCATCGGCGCGCTGGTGGATCGGGGGCTGTTCGACCGGGCCTGCTTCGAGGCCGGGGTGCTGACCAGCCGCCGCATCCAGCGGACGTATTACAACGCGGTCGCGGAGCGGACTAGCGTTCAAATCAATTGGGACGTTTGGATTTTGAGTGAAGAGGAGATGAGCGGGATTCAAAATAACAATCCGATTTTGAATTTATATCGTAAAGAAAAGAAAATATATGATAAACCGATTTTTTCTCCGGAAAAACCTATTTTTCCGGCGGAAAAATCGAATTTTCTGGCGAGAAATTCGTATAGGATAGGAGATGAGAAGATAAGAGAGGAGAGCATAGAAGAGGAGACTCTCTCCCCGGCTGACGCCGGGGCCTGCCGCGCTGACGCGCGGGGAGGGGATCTCGCGCTCTACCGGGATTACTGGAATCACCACGTGGCCGAGCCTGCGGGGCTGACGAAGGTGCGGGAGGTGAGCCGTTGGAGCGAAAAGCGGCGGCAGACGCTGACCCAGCGCGTCCGCGAGGAGGGCGCGCAGCACGTGCTCGACGTGTTCGATCGGGTGGCGCGCTCCAATTACCTCTCCGGGAAAATCGCCGACTGGCGGGCGGACTTCGACTGGGTCATCGCCGACGGCAATTTTCAGAAGATCGCCGAAGGGCGCTTCGACAACTACAAGGCGAAGGACGGCGGCAGTTTTTACGACAAATTAGCGCGGGGTGACCTATGAATTTAAAAGAAACCGGCCGCATCATGAAGATGATCAAGGCGGCTTACCCGAATTTTGACAAGAACGGCAGCGCCAAGGACATCGCGGCGCTGTGGGCGTGGCGCTTCAAGGAGACGGATTTCCGCACCGTCCTCGAGGCCGTGGGCGCCTACATCGACGGGGATCACGCCTTCGCGCCGACGGTGGGGCAGATCAAGGCGGTGATCCGCGCTGCCCAGCCGAAGCTCTCCGCCGCCGACGGCTGGGCTGAGATCGCCCGCGCCCTCAAGGATTCCCTGGCCAACGCCGAGGCCGAGTTTAATAAGCTCTCGCCGCCGGTGCGCGCCTACGTGAAAAGCCCCCAGACCCTCAGGAGCCTGGCCGGCTGCGACATGGCCAGCCGGTTCTTCACCGACTACCAGGCCCAGTTTTTCGCGCGCTTCGCCGCCGCCCAGGCCGACGAGACGGAGGACTTCGCCGCCCTTAATTCCCCGGGAAATAATCGGGAGAGGCTTGAGAGCGGGGAGGATTAATCCGCAGTGAATAATTGATTTGCGGCGTGAATTCCGTTATAATGAGACAAATTTAAGCGTGATTAACGAATTGATACAGAATGAACACATTATAATAGAAAGGAAAATCATGTCACACAACAAAATCCTCACCCGCATCGTCATCGCCCTGTTCGCGGTGTCCGCGGCGATCTACGCGGCCCAGATCCTGATCTTCCGCGACCCGCGCACCACCGCTTTCTACATCTTTCAGGATTTTGCCTTCCTGCCGGCGTCCATCGCCATCGCCACCGTCGCCGTCGGGGCCATCCTCGACGAGCACGACCGCCAGGAGGCCCTGGCCTCGACCCGGATGCTGCGGAGCCAGTTCTTCACCAGCGTCGGCGCCCCGATGCTCAAGGCAATCACGTACTGCGCCAAATGCGGGACAAATATGGGCCAGCTCACGGCCATCGACGGGCCCGTCGACACGATCCGCCAGCGCCGCAAGCTCCAGCGGGAAATCGAAGCCCGCCAGGAGCAGATCGAGGGCGTCGACCTGCGGGTCAACCTGACCAAATCCGCCTACGACGGCATCCGGGACATCCTGATGGCAAACCGGCTGGACCTGCTCATCCTCGGCTCGACCCACAATTTGAACGAGGCCGAGCGCTTCTCCGAGATGCTCTGGGGGATCTTCCACCTGATGGACGAGTACCGGCTCCGGGGCGACTGGGAACAGCTCAGTCCCGAGGATGTCGCCCACCTCGAGGCGGATTTCGCCGAGGTGCTCAGGCTGATGCTCGCCAACAGCGTCGCCAACAATTTCTACCTGAAGACCACCTACCCGAATTTCTACGGCGCCGCCCAGGCCAAGTTCCAGGCGCACCGCGCCGACGGGCGGGAGGACGACGCGTAAACGAATTGACGATTTTACGATTTGATTAACCTGCGGCCTAAGCCGCGGGTTTTTAGTACCATATAAGTGTAGCAAGACAGAGAAGAAATTCTCATCCTGCTGCACTTATTTTTATATAATAGGGGAAGCAGCTGGCCTGACGTGCGGGTTTTTGGGTCATTGCATCCGACATAA
>Ga0256406_1002956_pt1 | contig 22404 bp, 23 predicted proteins | sample RumenRJG_03DNA_FD_185986 | JGI IMG/M metagenome (GOLD analysis project Ga0256406, IMG submission 185986) | Bovine rumen microbial communities from Lethbridge, Alberta, Canada - RJG_03 | ecosystem: Host-associated > Mammals > Digestive system > Stomach > Rumen | place: Canada: Alberta | collected... | reverse complement strand
GTTTACTGAAATCGGATGTTCGAAATCAACTGCATCTGATTGCTGAAGAACAAGCCGCTCTTCTGGCAGCATAGTTATCAACAGTTATACCTGAAGGCAATTTACACACAAATATAGACTTGACTATACTTTGTTCAAATTGCTATAAGTAGTGTATTGATAACAGGAGATATTTTATATTATCCAAGTAAAGAAGATTATAAATTCATGGTATTTACTCCATGTCTATATATATTATATGGAGCACTTATTTTATCAATATTGATCTCTGTTCTTAATATATTCATACGAATTATTGGGCGGTTAAGGTGTAAGAGGAGTAACTTATTGAAGGATTAGCGGAAGGAGAAGTCATTTGACTTCTCCTTTTGTTAGGTGCGCCATGGCGCGCTCTAACTTTCAGCTCTTTTTCAGATAATGAATATCAAAATCAAATAATAAAATCTTTATATAATCTTAATACGTAATAAATCAGCTTAATAGTTTCTTATCATGAATCTTATTATAATAGATCTTAAAACAATGGAGGAAAGGCTCATATGAATGCCATAAAGATTTTTGATAAGAAGCTGACTTCTTTTCAGATAATTTTGATAGGATTTGCAGGAGTTATTTTACTTGGGGCTCTTTTACTCATGCTTCCGATTTCTTCGAGATCCGGGAATGTAACGGATTTTAGGGACACTCTTTTTACAGCAACATCAGCTGTGTGTGTGACTGGGCTTGTTGTAAAAGATACAGCCAGCTATTGGTCATATTTTGGACAGGCAATTATCATAGTTCTGATTCAGATAGGCGGGCTTGGTGTCATTACGGTTGCATCAATGCTTTCTATGCTTGCCGGGAGAAAAATAAGCTTCGCACAGAGGCAGACTATACAAAATGCCATTGCAGCCCCTCAAGTCGGAGGAGTTGTAAGGCTTACGAGATTCATAGTAAAAACATCCATAGCAATAGAAGCTCTTGGAGCCTTGTTGCTTATGCCTGTTTTTGCCGGAAGATATGGAGCAGAAGGAATATGGATGTCGGTCTTTCATTCAATCTCGGCATTTTGCAATGCCGGATTTGACCTGATGGGAACCAAGACAGGCAAATTCAGTTCACTTACATTTTTTTCTAATGATCTTTATCTCAATATAGTTATATCCTTCCTTATAGTCGCAGGCGGCATTGGCTTTCTGGCATGGAAGGATATCTCCGAACACAAATTCAGGTTCAGGGATTACACGATGCAGACCAAGGTCATTATAGTCACGACCATGATCCTTATCATAGTTCCCTTTATATTATATCTTTTGATCGATTTCTCAAAGGGAACCATGAACGAAAGAGTCTGTCTGTCCTTGTTTCAGACAATAACTCCTAGAACTGCTGGATTTAATACAGCAAATCTATCGAAAATGACCGATGCCGGGATAACCTTGATGATGATATTAATGCTGATAGGTGGTTCGCCGGGATCTACGGCCGGAGGTATGAAGACCACAACAGCGGCGGTTCTTTTTGCTAATACGATAGCGGTCTTCGGGAAAAAGAAAAATGCAAAATTCTTTAACAGAAGAATAGATGATGCGGTTGTAAAGAACGCATCAACTGTATTTTTCATGTATTTTTCACTTTCAGTTGCGAGTGCCATTGCTATAAGCCTGATAGAAGGACTGCCGATGGAGAAATGTCTTTTCGAGACCATCTCAGCCATAGCTACTGTCGGACTTACCCTGGGCATCACTCCAGGGCTGAATGCGATTTCACATTTCATATTAATAGGACTTATGTTTTTCGGCAGAGTTGGCGGCCTCACAATTATCTATGCCGCATTTTCACCAAAAGACACGGATATGATGAAGTATCCGGCCGGAAATATTACAGTGGGTTAGAAAAGAGAATCAAAAATGAAATCAATTTTAATAATAGGACTTGGGAATTTTGGTATTCGTCTTGCAAAGAAAGTTCATGAACTTGGTCATCAGGTTCTTGCCATTGACAAAGATGAGGAGAGAGTGAATGACGCTCTTCCCTATGTAAACGATGCTATGATCGGAGACAGCACAAATGAGGGCTTTTTAAGATCGCTCGGGATTAATAATTTCGATGTATGCATAGTAACCATAGGAAATGATTTCCAGAGCTCGCTTGAGACTACATCACTTTTAAAGGAACTGGGCGGAAAGCTTGTTGTATCCAGAGCAAATCGTGAGGTTCAGGAAAAATTTCTCCTCAGAAACGGAGCTGATGAAGTTGTGAATCCAGAGAAGCAGATAGCCAAATGGACTGCTATCCGCTTCACGTCAGACAACATACTTGATTACATTGAGCTTGATAAGTCACATGCCATACTTGAAGTAAAGCTTCCTGAAGCCTGGATAGGCAAAAGCGTAGGGGAGGTGGATATAAGAAAGAAATACGGCATCAATATCATGGCAGTAAAAGAGAATGACAAGATAGATCTTAATATTTCACCTGATCTTACTTTTAAAGAAGGTCAGACGCTTTTGGTTCTTGGAGAACAGAGATCAATTCAGAAATGTTTTCATATATAGAAACGGGGCGGTCTTGATGCGGAATGTGTTATTATTATCAATAGTAATTTTCTATTTTATCCTGGGCTTTTTTCTTATGAAAAAAATAGACCATTTTCTCGAAGAAAATGATAGACGTAAAAATGGTGATTTTGTTGAGAAAGAGGAGCCGGGCAAAAGAATTACCTTTAGACACTTAATCAAAAGTTTCATGACCGGGCTGGAGGGAAAAATTGGATTCAGCAATTTCAAGGGAACATGTTCTGGTATGCATATCCCCATCTCCTTCAAACAAAAGAATAGTAGATGAGGCATATGGTCTGGCCAGAGCATTTAAGGCTCAATTTACGGCTCTATATATTCAGGGTTCAGGAAATGACAAGCTGTCAGAGGAGGATGAAAAGAGGCTCAGGGACAATATCAAATATGCCGAAGATAAAGGCGCTGATATTACTAATCTTATTGGCAGTGATATTTCTTCACAAATAGCCGAATTCGCAAGGATCTCCGGTGTGACAAAGCTTGTTATAGGAAGAAGCAGGGACAAAAAGTCTTTTTTCAGGCAGAAACAGTCATTGACGGAACAGCTTATCCCCCTTGTCCCTGATATAGATATCTATATAATACCTGATCTAAGAGCCGAGATCAAAAAGGCCGGAAACATAAGCTTCGTGGATCATATACTTCCGACAGGAAAGGATCTTTGGATCACGGCCTGTCTTCTTTTCTTTATGACACTTCTGGGACTTTGTTTTTACAGGCTTGGCTTCACAGAGGCGAATATAATAACGGTTTATATTCTAGGTGTTCTTCTCGACGCAATTTATACGAGAAGCCACATGTGCAGCCTCATAAGTTCTCTTGGCAGTGTACTTCTTTTCAACTATTTTTTCACAGAACCCAGACTAACATTTCATGCATATGAGGCGGGATATTATGTCACTTTCTTTGTGATGCTTACAGCAGCCCTTCTTACGGGTTCACTTGCGAACAAGCTTAAAAATAGTGCGAGTGAATCGGCAAGGACAGCTTACCGCACCAAGGTCCTTTTTGATACTAATCAGCTTTTGCAGAAGAGCAGGACCATGGAAGAAGTGCTTAAGGTAACATCCAGCCAGGTTAACCTCCTTCTTGACCGCGATGTAATTATTTTTCCGGTGGAGAGAGATAAGCTGGGGAGCGGCTATCTCTATACCAAGGAAAAGCAAGGCGACCGGATAGATTTCTCTAATGATTCGGAAGCAGAAGTCATAGAATGGGTATTCAGGAATCAAAAGAAGGCCGGAGCCACTACAAAGATCTTTCCTAAGGCCGGTTATCTATATCTTGCCATAAGAATAAATGGTACGGTTTATGGCATCATGGGGATAAAGATTGAAAATAGCGCCTTAAAGTCTTTCGAAAATAGTATTCTACTTTCTATACTGGGTGAATGTGCTTTGGCTCTTGAAAATCTTAATAACGAGAAGCAGAAGGAAGAGGCTGCCCTGATAGCTGAAAACGAAAAATTAAGGGCGAATCTTCTGAGATCCATTTCTCATGACTTAAGAACGCCGCTTACCTCTATTTCGGGAAATGCCAGCAATTTAATGAATCATTATGAACAGATTGATGACGAGACCAGGCAGCAGATCTTCACTGATATTTATGATGATTCCAGCTGGCTTATTAATCTGGTTGAGAATCTTTTGTCTGTCACAAGGATAGAAAATGGTCAAATGAAGCTTAACATGTCTGTTGAGCTTGTGAGTGATGTCATTGATGAAGCCCTTAAACATATTGACAGAAACAGCTGTTTCCATCATATTAAAGTAAAAGGCAGATCAGATATGCTTTTCGCAGACATGGATGCAAAGCTCATGATCCAGGTGATAATAAATATTGTTAATAATGCTATAAAATACACAAACAAGGGTTCTTTAATTGAGATAGAATATGGGGAAGAGGGCAGTGATATCTATGTAAGCATAAGTGATAACGGCCCCGGAATGGACGACCAGACTAAGGCACATGCTTTTGATATGTTCTATACAGGTAAAAATGCAACAGCAGACAGCAATAGAAGCATGGGACTTGGGCTTTTTCTTTGCAAATCGGTGATAGAAGCTCACAATGGCAGGATAGAGCTTAAGGACAATAAGCCTTCAGGATGTATTTTCACTTTTTATTTAGCTAAAAAGGAAGTTGATCTAGATGAACAAATTCCAGATATTGATAGTTGAGGATGATGCTCCGATAAGGAATCTTATTTCAATTACCTTAAAGACACATGATTATAAATATATAACAGCTTCGACAGGTCAGGAAGCAATAATGCAGGCCGCGACTTTTAATCCCGATGTCATGTTCCTGGATCTCGGACTGCCCGACATGGATGGGGTTTCTGTGATAAGAAATGTAAGAGAATGGTCTAATATGCCTATTATTGTGATAAGTGCGCGATCCGAAGATTCAGACAAAATAGAGGCACTGGATGCCGGAGCGGATGACTATCTCACAAAGCCTTTTTCTGTCGAAGAACTTCTGGCAAGGCTTCGCGTCATGCAAAGAAGAATAGCTCTTTTAAATTCAGACAAGGAGAACGGATCCGGTGCAGTCTATACAAATGGAAATCTGAAAATAGATTATGCAGCCGGCTGCGCATTCGTTAATAATAAAGAGCTGAAGCTCACTCCGATTGAATATAAGCTTCTCTGCCTTCTTGCAAAAAATACCGGAAAGGTCCTTACTCATACCTATATAACCCAGAATATATGGGGCAGCGCCTGGGAAGGAAATGTGGCCTCTTTAAGAGTTTTCATGGCCACATTGAGAAAAAAAATTGAAAAATATGATGATAGTGAATACATCCAGACACATATTGGAATTGGCTACAGAATGCTTAAAGCAGATAGTAAATAGCGACAGTTTATAAGATAGACAATAGATTCCAACAAATAAAGGCGGTAATAAATGGCAGATATATTAATGCGTCCGCATCACCTATTATGCACTCAAGCTTTTAGAGGCATGGGATATAGCAAAGAATTTACAGAAAATATGGCAGCTCTTGTGAAAATGATGAAGGAAGATGATGATTTCACGCTGGAACTCGTTTCCGGGACAGATCATATATGCCGTGCCTGTCCCAACAAGATTGGAGAAAATGTCTGCAAAGATGATGAAAAAGTGCTTTTATTTGACAAAAAAATTAAAGAAATGTTCGGACTCGAATATGGAAAGAAGTATAATTATAAGGAACTCACGGAAAAAATAGATTCAAATCTGGATGAGAACAAGCTTTTTTTAATATGCGGAAATTGCAGCTGGTATGAGAAAAGCAGATGCAGAGATTATATCTTGCAAAATGATGACAAGGCGGAAAAAGATTTAATGGGAACTATTTTTAAAGTGATTCTGGATCTTATCATAAAGCATTTCGACAGGAGAATTAATATTATTTCTCTGCCATGCCATACAGATCGGAAGCCTGTCTTTTAATGTTATATAGTGAATCAAAGGGTGATGTATGCCCTGATACCATTCGTCCAGAACGGCGACACCGAGGCCGTTTTCAACTGAAGCGAATACTGTATCGATATTAGGGACAGCAGTAAAACGGGGGATGAAACCGAAAGGCCTGAAAAGAAGTTCTATGTCCTGACACAGGGCTGCCACCTTGGGATCATCTATCATATAAAATGTATAATCTTTAAGGTCGGATTCCGACTTTATATTTTCAAAGCCGGGAAGAAGTTCGGAGTAGACAACGATTCTTGATATATCAGTGAATTTTTTCCTGACGAATTCAGTTTTTCCTTCTATATAATCATCTGTGATCAATATGGCATCAAGCATCTTGTCATCAACGGCCTGGATCAGATCCCTGAAAGCCAGGCATTCAAAATTGATCTTAAAATCATCATTTTCCAGTCGGCATTCATTAATTATGGAGGGAAGGAAGGATGATACGTTCCATCCGATATTGTAGCCGAGTCGGATGCTTGAGGTATTGCCATAAAGCATTTTTCTTATATTATTAAATTCTGCATAGTATCTCTGGAAAAAATTGAAAAAATACTGTACCAGCCTCGGAAAGCTTGATATTACGGCTGTTTTCACGAATAAAAAGAGTAACGCCAAGTTCCTCTTCGAGGTTTGAGATATAGCGGCTTACAGCAGGCTGCGGAAGATAAAGATTCTGAGCGGCCTTTGTGAAGCTTAAATATTTACCTGTTTCCAGAAAGCATTCAATTTGTTTATCATTCATAAGCCAATTATAGCAGAAAAAAAACGGCTGTCCACGGCATAAAGGATTTCCTTTTTACCATGGGCAGCCTTTTGGCAATGATTATACTAAGCACTTAAGAATGTAGATTCCGTCATGCATTGCATTTAGATAAATATATCCTCTGTCATCAACGACAAGATCCTCAGCAGTGCCGAGCGGCTTGTTTGGCATCTTTACATCGAAGCAGAGCTTTTCAGGATTGGGTGGAATGAAATATGCGATCTCTTTAGGAACATAGGGATCGGATATATCATAAACACGAAGTCCGGCATGGAAATAGCAGTCGTATGCTCTGTCTTTCCTGTTTTCAAGCCATGGCTTGTTTGTCATAGGCTCGTGGAGATTGTGAGGCCCGAATGAAGTGGGATAACCATATCCAAGGTCATTGAAGTTCTTGTAAGGCCAGTTCTCAGGGATCTCCGGATAAGGGAATACAGAGATCATAACCGGATCTTCGGGATTTGAGATATCAAACATCTCTATACCGCACATAGCCTGAACACCGAATTCATCGAACTGAGTCTTATTATATGTCCATTGACGCTCTCCCTCCTGCATTCCGATTGCATAATTTGTGCCAAGAATAGGCATAAATGTATGACAGAGGGCTCCGCCGAATTTTGTGGCGAAGGGAGGAGTCATCTTTAATTCACCGATAACCTGAGGCCATCTGGGATTTGAAACATCAAGAATCTTAAAACCTGCTCCGGCGCAGCTTAAATAAGCTGTATCTCCATTTACATAAGGGAAATGAACGAATCCGGGATAGGTATTGTAGCCCTGCCAGCCGTTCCATTCCTTTTCACGAGTGGCCTTTGTCTGATTGCCGTAGAACTGGCCGGGATTCCACCAGCGTCCTACCTCGAAAGGATGCTCGGGATCTGAAATATCAACGATTCTGTAAATATAGTCTTTAAATCCTTCTGCAGTAGCGGAGAGGTGAAGATATTTTCCTCCGTTATATGTAAATCTGTGAACTCCTGCTCCGGGGTTGTCTTCGTCTCCAGTAGCCCAGAATGAAAGCTTCTTTGGATGTTCAGGATCTTCCTTAAGAGAAAAAATAGTTACACCGCCTGGAGCCGGCTTATATTTTGCAGGAGCGGGACCATGAAGAAATTCAAGGCAGTTTCCATTTGAAACAATCATGAGATCATCTGCTATCTGAACCTTGGGAGTAGACATATAAGGATAGATCTCAGGATCCATTATAGGCAGATATTGTACATGTCTGGGATGTACGGGATCTGTAACTTCTATAATTTCAACTCCATAACCAAAGAAACATCCGCCGTAAAGATAATAGCGTCCGTCCTTTGTCTTATAAAGCTGTGACTGGAAGAGGTAGTGATTGTCCGCATCATGGTGGGCAAGAACTTCCATATTTTTGATGTAGCCCTCATTTCCGGGACTCTTGGCATAAAATTTTTCGCTCATTGTAAACCTCCTTTTATTGTTTATCATAATTTGATTTTACTCTCAGCTCTTAAATACAGTCTAATATTAAATTTTTTCTTTTTTTTATATCAAAAATGATATTAGAGATACTGTTCAATCAATAACAATTTTGTTATTAAAATCAAACGAAATTGATAATTTTTATGAAATGAAGCGGGTGTTATTATTATGACAAAGTTAAATTGCACAAAAGAAATGGAGCTAGTTAGGCAACGAGTTGTGCAAGTTTCAAGAGGCGTTTTATTAAATGGAGGGGTTCTAATGGCTTACGAATTTAATATCATGAGAAGTCTTATTTATGTAGGACTGGCAAAGGAAGAATACAGATCGAAGCTTGAGCACTGGCTTTATAAGCATCATGTACCTGAGAGCATAAGCAAGTTTTCACCTTATGTTACAAAATATGCATTTTATCAGGCATATCCTACTCCGCCTGAAGGAGACCGTTTCGGTGCAAGAAAAATGCAGCTCACCGAACATTATTGGCTGGTAAATGAGCATCTTCCTGAAATGGCAAACAATGTTTTTCGTGAATATATGCCTATGGATGTACTCCGCTGGCAGGGATGCATTCCTGATATAGATAATGTAGCCGTTCATGAAAATGCCGAATCCGGAGATGCCGGCCGTGCAGTCGGAGGAGGAGACTTCCCTCCATTCATTTTTGCTTTTGTTCCCATTAACTGGGAAGAGGATTATAAGGGAAGCTCAAGGACTCTCGAGGATGGAGCCAATTTCAGATGGCAATTTCTTATTCAGTATCCGGAAGCGTGCGGAAAGGAAGAAGGAGAGAGATGGTTCCATGAGGAAGTTGTTCCTTTCCTGACAGGATCTGTAAGAGTAAATAGACTTGTCAGCAGCAAGGTAATTGTAAATTACGGAGCACCCGAGGCGCAATTTGACAGAGTCGTTGAGGCCTGGTTTGACGGCCCCGAAGAATGGTATGACCTTTGCGTAAATCTTGCAAAGACTCATCTTAAGAAACCCGAGTGGGCTGAGCAGGATGAATTCCCCTTCTTAAAGCCACAGCATAATATAGCATCTGTTTTCCTTGGCGACAGATGCACATCAGATAATCTGACTCAATACAGAGGGTTCATAACAATGAGGTAAAGATCCCTATGGAGCTTATAAAGGATTCATTAAAAAAAGGCAAAACAAATTTCGTCCTTATAGGAGAGGCGGGCTGCGGAAAGAGCGAGATAGCTCTTAATCTCTCTGAATATCTTCATAAAGAGACCGGGAAAAAAATCCATCTCTTTGATATGGATATGACAAAGCCCCTTTTCAGATCGAGAGATCTTTTAGGAGATAAAAGGCTTGAAGGAATAGAATTCCACTTTCAGGAACAGTTCTATGACGCTCCGACTATTGTAGGAGGAGTGAAGAGATTTCTGGACGATCCTGAAAGCATAGTAGTAATGGACGTTGGCGGTGATGACATAGGAGCGAGATCTATCGGAGGCTTTATGGCAAATACCGATAAAAGTAAGCTTACTGTTCTTTACGTCCTTAACTATATGAGACCTTTTTGCAGGGATATTGATCATATAGACAGATTTCTTGCAGAGATTCTTGGCGTTTCACATTTATCACTTAATGATATTCATTTTGTGGATAATCCGAACGCCGGCCCAAGTACCAGCCTTGAAGAAGTGGTCGAAGGGGCCGAAAAGATGAATGAGATCATTGAAGAATACAGAAAGATTGAAATGATTTGTGTCCGCGAGGATCTTTATCAGGAAGTTTCTCGTTCTTTTGGCGAGAATAAGCTCATGCCAATCCATCCCTATCTGACCTATGAATGGCAGCAAGGATAGAGTTTTTATAAAAATTGATTGAAGCTTTAGCTTTTTAAAGGAGGTCATGTAATGGCAAAGTTCAGGATTAATGTGGTTGCCGAGCGATGCAAAAGCTGCGGTTACTGCATAAAGTACTGTCCCAAGAATGTACTTGAAGTAGGGACTGAAGTTAATGCAAAAGGCTATGAATACATACTCCCGGCCAGGCAGGATGACTGTATAGGCTGTCTTACCTGCGGCAGGATTTGTCCGGATGGCGCGATCGAAATATACAAGGAGGATTAAAAAATGGCAAGAACATTTATGAAAGGAAGCGAAGCTGTTGCTGAAGCAGCTGTAAGAGCCGGCTGTCGTTTCTTTGCCGGTTATCCTATTACACCTCAGAACGAAGTTCCGGAATATTTTTCCAGGAGACTTCCTGAAGTGGGAGGAGTGTTTGTACAGGGCGAGTCAGAAGTCGCTTCCATAAATATGGTATATGGAGCAGCTTCTGCAGGAGTGAGAGCCATGACATCTTCTTCAAGCCCCGGAATAGCTCTTAAGAGTGAGGGAATTTCATATTGTGCTTCTGCACGTATTCCTATGGTCTATTCAAATTTCCAAAGAGGAGGCCCCGGAGTCGGATCTATTCAGCCTGCTCAGATGGATTATTTTGAGGCCACAAAGGCAGCCGGAAACGGAGGTTTCCAGATGATCGTTCTTGCTCCTTCAACAGTACAGGAAGCAGTCGATCTTACAGTAAAGGCATTCGATCTTGCAGACAGGGACAGAAATCCTGTTCATATTCTTGCAGACGGAGTTATTGCAACCATGATGGAACCGGTTGAGCTTCCGGAAATGATGTCTGATGAAAAAATAAATGCCATAAGAGAAAGCAAGAAAAAGTGGGCATGCATCGGTCATCCTCTTGATTACAAAAATCGTTCCTGGATCGAACCCGGACACTGGCTTACTGACAGGCAGCAGGAATGCAATGAAGAGGCGGCTCGTCTCTATGAATCATGGAAGAAAAATGATGTGATGGTAGAGGAATACATGACTGGTGATGCCGAAATAGTTATTACTGCTTATGGTATCTCGGGACGTATAGCTAAATCTGCAGTTGAGGTATTAAGAAAGAAAGGAGTAAAGGCTGGTCTTATCAGACCTATAACTTTAAATCCTTTCCCTGTAGAATCATTTGAAAAGCTTGATTATACAAAGGTCAAGGCAGTTCTCGATGTCGAAATGTCTATACCGGCTCAATTTGTAACTGATGTTGATGCGGCAGTAAGAAAGAGATGCCCGATAGAGACATGCCTTTGCTCTGGCGGAAACATCATGTCCAGAGAAGCCATTATAGAGGCTGCAATGAAAATAGCAGGACAGGAGACATAAAATGTCAGAATTATTATATAGCAGAACAAAAACTATCCAGGAAGACAAGGTCTCCGGATTCTGCCCGGGCTGTATGCATTCAACAGTGATGAAGCTTATTGGCGAAGTTATAGATGACATGGGCATTATTGACAGAACTGCTTCAGTTCTCGGAATCGGATGCTGCGGACTTCATATGGATTATATGGCTTACGACAATATAACAGCTCCTCACGGCAGAGCCTGCGCAGTTGCAACAGGAATGAAGAGAGTAAGTCCTGATACTCTTGTTTATACATATCAGGGTGATGGAGATCTTGCATCAATTGGGCTTGCTGAAACAATGTCAGCTGCCAACAGAGGCGAGAATTTCACTGTAATTTTTATTAATAATGGTATTTATGGAATGACAGGCGGTCAGCTTGCACCTACTACTCTTTTAGGTATGAAGGCCTCTACGGCTCCAAATGGAAGAATCGCAGAAGAGCACGGATATCCCATGCATGTATGCGAGACTCTCGATAAGCTTACGGCTCCTCAATATCTTGTACGCACTTCCTGTAATACACCTGCCAATGTAATGAAAACCAAGGCTGCAATCAAAAAGGCTTTCCAATACCAGCTCGATGGAAAGGGATTCTCACTCGTTGAGATAGTTACAAGCTGTCCTACCAACTGGGGATTGGATCCATTAAAGGCTCTGGATTTCCTTGAAGAAAATATGCTTAAGGAATATCCGCTTGGTGTTATAAGAGACAGAGGTTAAGGAGGAAAAAATGGAAACAAATTTATGTGTTGCCGGATTTGGCGGACAGGGTGTAATGACTCTGGGAAAATTTCTTGCTTCTGCAACCTGTGATTCTACAGATAAAAACGTAACATTTTTTCCTTCATATGGTGCAGAGCAAAGAGGCGGTACTGCCAACTGTTATGTTGTAATCTCAGATGAACTTATTGGTGCTCCTCTTGGAGATGTGATGGATGACCTTATTGTTATGAATGGTCCTTCGCTCAATAAATTCATCGATACTTTAAAACCGGGCGGAAGACTCTTTATCAATAGTTCTATCGTAAAGGGCGAAGTTAAGAGAGACGACATTTCAATTATTAAGGCTCCTGTAACAGAGCTCGCTCTTGAAATGAGAAATGCCAAGGTCTTAAACGTAATAATGCTTGGAGTTTATGTAGGATATACAGAAGTTATTGCTCCGGAAATCGTCTGGAAAGCAGTTGAGCATAAGCTTGGGAAAAAGCCTAAACTTCTTCCTCTTAATAAGTCAGCCTTTGAAAAGGGTCTTGAGATCGGAAGAGCTGCAAAGAAAAATTGATTTTATGTGGAAGGGCTTCCTTCCACGTTAGAAGATACGATTCGAAAGGATGAATCAAATGGTTTTTCATAATTTTGATGAATTGATATCAAAGGTAAAAGGCAGACCTGAAAGAAAGATCATGGCAGTTGCCGCAGCTAATGATAATCATACACTGGAAGCTGTGGTTCATGCCAGAAGAGAGGGAATCATTGAGCCTTTGCTTGTAGGCGATAAGAAGATCATTACCGGGATCCTGGCTGAATTAAATGAGGATATTCCCGAAGAAAATATTATCGATGTGCCTGAGGACGATCTCAAAGGTGCCTGCGAGAAGGCAGTAAAACTTGTAAGCACAGGCAAGGCTGATTTTCTCATGAAAGGCAAGGTCGATACCAAGATCATTCTTAAAGAGGTTGTAAACAAGGAATATGGTCTCGGACAAGGAAGGCTCATGTCTCACTTCACAATGTTTGAGGTCCCAAGCTATCACAAATTGATTCTTCCTGTTGACGGAGGAATGGTTACATATCCTGACCTCGAACAGAAGAAGGAAATTATTCAAAATACAGTAGATACACTTATTGACATGGGTTACGACTGTCCAAAGGTAGGTGTTCTGGCCTGCGTTGAGAAGGTCAATCCCAAAATGCCGGAGACAATTGATGCGGCTAAACTTCAGGAAATGAATGAAAATGGTGAGATTAAAAACTGCATAGTTGAAGGACCTATTCAGTATGACTGTGTAATGAGGAAGGACATTGCTGATTTCAAGGGACTTAAGTCAAGAATAGCAGGAGATCCCGACGTACTTCTCGCACCAAATATTCATGCTGGAAATATCATGGGAAAAATGTATGCCATTAGCTGCGGAGGCAGGATGGCAGGCTTCATAGTAGGCGCAAAATGTCCGATCGTTATGGTTTCCCGTGGTTCTTCAGCTGAAGAAAAATATCTCTCTATTGTTGTTTCGGCAGCAGCTGCAAAATAAAGGAGACAAAATGGCAAATGAGAAAATATTAGTCATTAATCCCGGCTCAACATCCACAAAGATCGCAGTTTTTCAGGGCGAAGATGAGGTGTGGATAGAGAGCATAAAGCATAGTCTTGAGGAATTAAAGGCATACAGTACCATCTACGATCAGCTTGATATGAGAAAAAATCTTATAAGAGCCTGCCTCGCAAAGCATGGAGATAGTCTTCAGAGCTTTGGAGCCGTAGTAGGACGAGGAGGAGCTCTTCCTCCAGTAAAGACAGGAGCTTATGAGGTCAATGAAAAAATGGTTGATACTCTTAAAAACCATCCGGTTGACCAGCATGCCAGCAATTTAGGAGCAGGAATTGCCTATTCTATCGCCCAGGAAATCGGTGTGAAGGCCTATATATATGATGCCATCACTGTAGATGAGATGACAGAAGTAAATAAGATTACCGGACTTAAGGGTATAAGAGTTCCGGCAAAGGGACATAACCTTAATACAAGAGCAGCAGCTCTTAAGCTTTGCGCTGACAAGGGCATTGATTACAAAAAAGTAAACATCATAGTTGCTCATCTTGGAGGCGGAATAACCGTAAATCTTCATTCAAATGGTCGTATAATCGATTTCTTCAATGATGAGATAGGAGCATTTTCACCTGAAAGAGCAGGCGGCCTTCCTACATATGCCCTTGTGGATCTTTGCTATAGCGGCAAATATACAAAAGAAGAGATGATGAAAAATCTCCAGCGCAAGGGCGGAATGATTTCTTACTTCGGTACATCGGATATGCTTGAAGTAGAGAAGATGATAAGTGAAGGAAATGAAGAAGCCAAACTTGTTTATGAAGCAATGGCACTTAATACAGCCAAAACTATAGCAAGGATAGCTCCTTCGGTAGATGGTAAGGTTGACTATATAGTTCTTACCGGTGGACTTGCCTACTCCGAGACAATAGTTTCATCAATAAAGAAACATGTCGGTTTCCTGGCACCGATAGAGATTATTCCCGGCGAAAATGAAATGAGGGCTTTGGCAGAGGGCACGCTTCGTGTCTTGAGAGGCGAAGAAGAAGCCAGAATATTTGAATAAGGAAATGAGGAGTGGACATGAAAAAAAGATGGAAATATGCGATAGCAGGCGTGATGATATTGATTTTTGCAGGGCTGATTTATGCATGGTCTGTCTTATCTTCTCCTATAGCTTCTGAATTCAGGAATTTTTCCAATGGAGCTCTTTCGTTGACATTTACATTGGCTATGAGTTTTTTCTGCATAGGAGGACTTCTGGCGGGACTTATAGCAGAAAAAGTTAAAGAGAGAGTCATTTTTATCTTATCTGCTTTCCTGTTTATAGCAGGATTTTTCCTGGTAAGTTTCATGCATTCATTGTTAAGCCTTTATCTTGGCTTTGGAATACTGGCAGGCCTTGGAGCAGGTTTTTCCTATAATACCGTGATGGGATCTGTTACAAGATGGTTTCCGGATAAAAAAGGCCTGATATCAGGTATTCTTCTAATGGGGTTTGGCATTGGTGCCTTTCTTATAGGAAAAGTATTTACTGCATTTCTTCCTTCACTTGGCTGGAGAAAGGAATTCAGAATCATGGGAATAGTGCTATTCCTTGTGATCGCCCTTTGCGGTCTTATTGTAAGAAAGCCTTCTCTTGAAGAAAGAGGAGCTTTGGGACAAGCTGAAAATAAAAAATCCTGCGGAGAAAGCCATGACTTTACTACAAAGGAAATGATTTCAAAGGTAAGTTTCTGGCTTTATTTTATCTGGGCAGTTCTTATGAGTGCCGCCGCACTTGCGCTTATTGCCCAGGCCGGCGGAATAGTGAAAGAAACATCGAATGATCTTTCGGCAGGTACAATAGCTACAATAGTAGGATTAATTTCCATATTTAACGGAATCGGCCGTGTAATATTCGGCGGCCTCTATGACAGGATGGGTCAGAAAAAGACCATGCTTTTAAATAATGGTCTTTATCTTGTCTCAGTATTAATAACAATGGTCGGATTAAATGGCAGAAGCCTTTCTCTTATAGTTTTAGGTTTCATTTTCTTTGGTCTTTCCTATGGAGGAGTAACACCGACGAATTCTGCCTTTATTATGGACTTCTTTGGAGTTAAAAATTATCCTGTCAATTTTTCAATAATCAATCTGAATCTGCTTTTTGCTTCTTTTGGAGGAACGCTTGCAGGTATGATCTATGACAAGAATGGTTCTTATATGGCAATTTTTATCATCATGATCATTGCAATAGCGATATCTACAGGCGCAGCTCTTTTTATCAAGAGACCAAAAGCGGCAGAAAACAAATAAATAACAAAGACAAAGAAAATCAGGAGGTTAAGTATTATGAAGATTTTAGGATTGTCTTGCGGAACTAAAAATGGTAATAACGATACAATGTGCCGTGTAGCTCTCGAGGCAGCAAAGGAAATGGGAGCCGAGATCGAGTTTATCCATGTATTCGACTGGGATATAAACTATTGCTCAGGCTGCGTTGCCTGCTCCAGAGGCCTTGTCATGGGAAAAGGCATGATCTGTACTCAGAAAGATGATTATGCTGCACTTTTTGACAAAATGGCCGAGGCAGACGGAGTTCTTATTGTAGATCCTATCTATGAGTCAGGAGCATCAGGTCTCTTCCATGTTCTTTGCGACCGTATGGGACCGGGACATGATATGGGTATGCTTTTAATGGCAGATGGTAAATTAAAGGCAGAAGGAAAAGAGGGTCTTGATCCCAAATATCTTAAGAAAAAGGCCATTTCTTTCGTTGGAATCGGTGGCTCCGACTGGGCATGCCGCGTAGAGACAGATCATGCAATGCTTGCGATGAGCCCGGCATGGACCGTTATTGACAATGATTATTTCTCATGGTCAAAGGATGTAATCATGCAGGATGACAAGATCGAGAGAATGCGTGAGATAGGACGTAATCTTGTAGAGGCTGCTAAAGATGTCGAACATGCAAAGTGGATGGGAAAAGAAGGAGTATGCCCTCATTGCAACGGAAATAATTTCTATATATTCCCGGGCACAAAGAAATGTGTATGCGAACTTTGCGGACTGGAAGGAACTCTTGAGATAGTTGACGATGAATTCAAATTTAAATTTGATCCTGCCGATGAGCATAAAGCACATGATACCTTGTCAGGAAAACAGCTTCACGGGGAAGATATATTCAAGAACGAAGGAAGGCTTATGAACCTTTTCAAGGATCCTGAATTCAAGGCAAGAAAGGCTCATTATACAGCTGTAATTGAACCAACACCTTCACCGTCAAAATAATTTATTAAAAAAGGGGGATCAGGGCCTCGAATCGGGGCCCGGCTCTTTCTTTGAGGTAGAACAGCTAATAACTGTCATATGTAAAGGAGAGAATAAAATGGAGAAACCGACACTTAAATTTTTTATTGTATTTAACCTCGTTATGAATATTCCGCTTGCGACAGCCATGTCAATAGGCGGTATGATTTTTTCAGGAAATGCTGGAAAGCTTTTATCACCTGCACTTCTTGTAAATATACTTATCGGATTTGTCTTAGCAACAATAGTTAATGCAGTATTTCCTATTCCAAAGATAGCTATGGGATTTCCGAAGCTTTTCAAGCTCGATCCTGAAAGTGTGCCGGGAAGAATTCTTGGAAATGTTCCTGTTGTTGTCATATTTGTTGTGATCATAGGACTGGTAATGAACTTCGTAAATGTTCAAGTCTTTGCTAAAGCTCCGGCGCCGGCATTCCTTTTTGCTTTTCTTGGAACTTTTCTTCCTATGTATGTTCTTTGTTTTATTGTAGCTATGATCTTTATTCCCATAGCGCAAAAGGCTGCATTTAAAGCAGCAAATTAAAAATCGTTTTAAGCATTTTGAATCGAGAGCCAGTTGGTTCATCAGTTATGATCAATTTGGCCGTGGCTGCAAATGTTTTGGCGATAGCCACATGCTGCCATCTCTGCCTGACAGGCGGGGATGGCTTTTATTATTATCCAAGTGCAACGTCAAGAATCATCATAAGGGAGAAACCGACTGCAAATGACAGTACTCCTATATTGGAATGCTCTCCCTGTGACATTTCCGGTATCAGCTCCTCGACAACAACATAAAGCATGGCTCCGGCTGCGAAACTTAAGAGATAGGGCATGAGTCCTATGAGGAATGAAGAAAATAGAAGAACCAAAACAGCTCCGGCAGGCTCTACGGCACCTGACAGAACACCATAAAGAAATGATTTGTTTCTGCTATTGTTAGAGGCATAAAGAGGCATGGATATTATGGCACCTTCCGGAAAGTTCTGTATTGCGATTCCTATTGAAAGAGCCATAGCTGCTGAAAATCCTATATTTTTGTCTCCATATAGCATTCCGGCATAGACTGCGCCAACAGCCATTCCTTCCGGAATATTATGAATAGTTACGGCGAGAAGCATAAGTGTATTATCTTTGAGATGACTCTTAGGTCCCTCAGGGGAGTCTGCAAATCTGTGGAGATGAGGCGTGAGCTTATCTATCATAAGAAGGAATAATATTCCAATCCAAAAACCAATTACGGCAGGAAGGAAAGAAAGCTTTCCAAGAGATTTGGAGTCATCCAGAGCAGGAATCAAAAGACTCCATATGGATGCGGCAGTCATTACTCCTGATGCGAATCCGGTGAGAGCCTTCTGAACGTGGTCGGAAAAATCTTTTTTCATAAAAAAAACGCCGGCGGCACCTAAAGATGTTCCGAGGAAAGGTATTGCGATACCGGCTGCTATTGGTCCGTACATAATTTGTCCTCCTTTATTATTTCATGGTTACATAATTGCAAAAATGGAAAAATTAGTCAAGTTGACTAAAAGCTTGAAATTAAGCCTTAAAATGATATAGTGAATTTATCGATTGTTGCACGCCTGAAAGGAGGCAGACTAATGCAGAAATATCAATGTGAACCTTGTGGTTATATTTATGATCCGGCTCAGGGAGATCCTGATAATGGTATTGCTCCCGGAACAGCATTTGAGGATCTTCCCGATGACTGGGTTTGTCCCATATGCGGAGTAGGAAAGGATATGTTTGTTCCTTTTGAAGGATAATAATCGTATTTATGAGCCAGTGAACGAAACCTCTTGTCATAGCATAGGGACATGAGCTATCGTTCATTGGCTTTTTTTTATAAGAAGGGATCTAAATGAATTATTCAATAATTGAAGAGCAGGTAAAGGCAATTGCAGAAGAAGAAAATGGATGGGTTCAGGTTTTTTCCAATTCGTCAGCTATTCTATATGAGGAGATGGAAGATGTAAGCTGGGTCGGTTTTTATATTGAAAAGAATGGAAACCTTTTAATAGGACCATTTCAAGGAAAAACAGCCTGCATAAGAATACCGCATGATAAAGGGGTCTGCGGAAGAGCGTTTAGTCTTGACAGTCCGGTCATTGTCAAAAATGTCCATGAATTTCCGGGACATATTGCCTGCGACAGCAATTCGAATTCTGAAATAGTTCTGCCGGTTCATGGTAGAAAAGGCATAGTCGCAGTACTCGATATCGATAGCAGATCAATCGGCAGATTTACTGACGATGACAGGGAAGGACTGCTTCGGATAGTAAAGGTTCTGGAAGAAAATGTCGATTTTGGTGAACTTGATAGTGAATAAAATCCAATATGGAAAAATAAATCTTTTTTTATGTACAGAAGCAGATAAAAAACTGATATATTGAGATTTTTGGATTATTCTCAATATATCAGTCTGTAGGAGAATGGGGTCTTTTTAAGAGTCCCTGATTTTTTTGTGATTAAATCCTGTTTCAGCCGTAGATTGCCTTAAGGTCGTCATCAACTGTGGTTGTAGGTCCGAGATTGAAGTGTTCTACAAGATAGTTAAGGACATTGGGTGAAACAAAGGCAGGAAGAGTAGGTCCGAGCTTTATGTTCTTGATGCCGAGTGAAAGCAAGGTGAGAAGTACACATACTGCCTTCTGCTCATACCAGGAAAGAATGATGGAAAGAGGAAGCTCGTTTACTCCGCAGCCGAAGGCATCAGCAAGAGCGAGTGCTACTTTTATGGCGCCGAATGCATCATTGCACTGACCCATATCGAGGATTCTTGGAAGTCCTGCTACTGTGCCAAGGTCCAGATCGTTGAAACGGTATTTTCCGCAGGCAAGTGTAAGAATGACAGTATCCTTACTTGTATTCTTGACAAGATCGGTATAATAATTTCTTCCTGGTCTTGCTCCGTCGCATCCTCCGACAAGAAGGAAGTGCTTGATTTCGCCTTTCTTTACTGCATCAATGATCTTATCTGCATTACTGAGAACCGTATTACGGGCAAAACCTGTCATTACTGTATCTCCGCCGTTTATTCCGGTAAGATGTTTGTCTTCACTGTATCCGCCAAGCTCTAAAGCCTTTTCAATAACAGGAGTGAAGTCCTTTTTTTCATCTATATGAACAAGTCCGGGGAAGGAAACCACTTCGGTTGTGAACACTCTGTCCTTGTAGCTGTCTTTTGGAGGCATGAGGCAGTTTGTTGTGAATACTACAGGAGCAGGTATATCAGCGAATTCTTTCTGCTGATTCTGCCATGCTGTTCCGAAATTTCCCTTGAGATTTTTGTATTTCTTTAATTCGGGATAGCCGTGGGCGGGAAGCATCTCACCATGTGTATATACATTTATGCCCTTGTCGGCTGTCTGCTCAAGGATCTGTTTAAGGTCATAAAGGTCATGGCCGGAAACAACAATGAATGGTCCTTTTTCGATTGTAAGAGGAACTGTAACCGGAACCGGATCTCCGTAAGTTGAAGTATTAGCTTTGTCAAGCATTTCCATGCAGATATAATTTATCTGGCCGACTTCTAATACTATAGGAAGAAGATCATCCATTCCGAGATCGCTGCCGATTGCTGTAAGAGCTTTTGCAAAGAATTTGTTTACTTTGTCATCTGTATAGCCGAGAACTCCTGCATGATATGCATATGCAGCCATACCGCGGATGCCGAAGAGGATAAGAGATTTGAGTGAGCGGATATCCTCATCTGCTTTCCATACCTTAGTCATATCATAATCTTCTGCCGGGGCAAAGTTGCTTTTTTCAGCATGAACTTCATCAATCAGCTTCTTAATGGTTTCATCATTGAAATTTACATTTGTGATAGTGGTAAAAAGGCCTTTGATCAGAAGCTTGTATACCTTGTCAGTAGCCTTGTCGCCTGCTGCGCGTGAAAGACCGATAAGCGCTCCGGTAAGCTCGTCCTGAAGTCCTGCGACTTCATAATCTTTTCCACAGACACCTCTAGAGCCGCAGCATCCACATCCTCGGGCTGTCTGTTCACATTGAAAACAAAACATTTTTTCTTCCATTTTTTGCCTCCTTTTTATTAAAAATTGAAATGCACGTTCTTGTTTTTACATTTATCAGTATCTAATAATTATACTTGGATTTATGTTGTAGCAACAACTAAATAGAAATATTTTTTGGGGAATTTTTTTCGATAAAAAGCCGATATATAATATGTAGAATATTAAAGAACGGATTCGGACAAGGAGGACAAAGGACATGTCGATGAACGTGAATACAGCAGGTGCTGCTTATGGGAGTTATCAAAATATATATAAGGCAGGCACAGTAGATAAGAAAATAGATGCGGCGAAAACAAGAGAAAATGATAGGGTTAAGAGAAATACGGCTGAAAGTATAGACGAAAAAGATCTAAGTAAAGAGGCACAAAAAATGCTTAAAGATTTGCGTGGCTCTAGAACAGATATGGACTTTGTGGTTGCAGATTATGAGAATGGCGATAAGGTCAAAGAAATCCTGGCACAAAGCGATAAAGAATTTACTGTTATTTTTTCTAAAGATGAAATAGATAAGATGGCATCTGATCCCAAATATTATGCTGAGAAGATGCGTAGTATTGACGATGCTTTGCGTATGTCGGATGAAATCAACGCTCAATTTGCTTCTGAAAGTGCATTAGGTAAAGAAAATGGAATAAAAGGCAGCGCAGATAATACAAAAATCACAAAATTCGCAATCGCTTTTAATAGTGATGGAACTACAACTTTCTTTGCTCAATTAGAAAAAACAAGAGCTGACCAGAAAGAATATCTTGAAAAAATCCAGGAGAAGAAAGCTGCTGAAAAGAAAGAGGCGAAGAAAAAAGATCAATCAAAGCAAATTGAAATAAAAAAGGTTATGGTCCAGGCAAATTCAAAAGAAGAACTTTTGAATAAGATTAAAAATATCGAATGGGATTCTATCAAACCAGAGGATAATAAAATTGGTGGAAGAATCGATTTTTCGATTTGATAACCTTGGCGGCGCACACTCGTGACTTTAGTCATGAGTTAGCCGCCTTTTTTGATATGTAGATACGCTTTATTTCATAAACCGGTGATCTCTGTAATGGTATAACGAATTGGTAAGGGCACCACCTAACAGATGTTATAATTTTTCTGTTAGGAAAGGAACCGATTATGCAACGTATTTCTGAATTTAATCGGTGCTGGCGTAGGGGCTTAAGCATATCAAAAAGCAAAAATAGGAATTTAATCGGTGCTGGCGTAGGGGCTTAAGCATATCAAAAAGCAAAAATAGGAATTTAATCGGTGCTGGCGTAGGGGCTTAAGCATATCAAAAAGCAAAAATAGGAATTTAATCGGTGCTGGCGTAGGGGCTTAAGCATATCAAAAAGCAAAAATAGGAATTTAATCGGTGCTGGCGT
>Ga0256406_1002955_pt1 | contig 22417 bp, 16 predicted proteins | sample RumenRJG_03DNA_FD_185986 | JGI IMG/M metagenome (GOLD analysis project Ga0256406, IMG submission 185986) | Bovine rumen microbial communities from Lethbridge, Alberta, Canada - RJG_03 | ecosystem: Host-associated > Mammals > Digestive system > Stomach > Rumen | place: Canada: Alberta | collected... | reverse complement strand
GCACGGAAGTGCGAATATGCGCGGGCAGTGAGCCGCATCCGCACACACGAAGTGTGATGCGGTGAGGCGAACGCCGCGTCAGACCGACGAAGTCGGTCTCATGTGCCGACTGCGGGAATCGCGCAGCGATGGAGCAGTCGGGCTTAATACAGTACGGTGACATCATCCGCTCACAGAAAAGGGACCGTGAAGTCTCCTTCACAGTCCCCGATATGATGATAAGTCTCAGTCCATCATCTGGTATAGATCTCAGATGATGTAATCGTCATAACTGCCTTCCGCATTGCCGCCTCTGCGGTACTCGAGCTCAGGCGCATGTGCCGATGCCGTCATATTGGACGGAACGGAACGGACAACGAAGGTGTTGCCTCCGATGGTCACATTGTCGCCGATGATGGTCTCTCCGCCGAGCACGGAGGTGCCGGAATAGATCGTGACATTGTTTCCGATGGTCGGATGACGCTTCACGCCTTTCAGCAGCTGTCCCTTTCTTGTGGAGAGGCCGCCGAGCGTCACGCCCTGATAGATCTTCACATGATCCCCGATGATGGTGGTCTCGCCGATGACAATTCCCGTGCCGTGATCGATAAAGAAATACCGTCCGATGGTTGCGCCGGGATGAATATCAATGCCCGTCTTTCCGTGCGCATACTCCGTCATGATCCTCGGTATCAGCGGAACCTTCAGATCCCAGAGCACATGCGCGATCCGGTACACAGAGATGGCCATGAGGCCGGGATAGCTCAGAATAATCTCATCGAAGCTGTATGCCGCGGGATCGCCGTCATAAAATGCCTGAATATCCGTCGACAGGATCTCCCGGAGCTCGGGGATTTTTTCCAGAAGCTCATTGACGATCTCCTCCGCACGCTTCAGGAGCACTGATTTGCTGCAGTCGGCACACATTTCATCCGTTCCGAGTGCAATGGCTACCTGTTTCGTCAGATTATACTGTATGTATTCCAGTTTTTCTCCGACGATATAGCGCACATATTCCGCCCGGATCCTGTTTTCATCATAGAAACCGGGAAACAGAATCTGCCGGATTTTCTCCGTCACATCAACAATCATGTCGCGGTTCAGCACGCTCTGTACATTCAGACGGGTGCTGACCGGATGCTCCTCGTAGCTTGCCACAATGGCATCGACGAGTCTTGCCGTCTTCGAATCCGGATCCATACCCTTTTTATTTTCCATGTAACGGCCGAGCTCGTCCCTGAGATTGTCCGTTTCCCTTCCGCCATTCTGTCCGGCGGCCGTATGCCCGGTATTATCCATAAAAATCGCCCCTTCCGACGGCGGATCAGTCTTGCTGTGATGCCGCCTTGATTTCCATGATCTTTTTCAGTGATTCCGTATACGGCGCACGTGCAATACCGTACTCCGTCACAATCGCCGTAATCAGATCGTGATCTGTCACATCAAAAGCCGGATTGTAAACGCCGACGCCTTCCGGCGCCATACGCTGCTTATACCACATCTCCGTAACTTCGTCCGGATCTCTCTGCTCGATCCGGATGCCGCTGCCCGTCTCCGTATTCATATCGATCGTGGATGTCGGCGCCATGATATACATCGGAACGCCGTAATATTTCGCAATGATTGCAACACCGGATGTACCGATCTTGTTGGCGGTATCGCCGTTCGCAGCCACACGGTCACAGCCGACAAAGACCGCCTGGATTTTGCCCTGTTTCATCAGAGAAGAGACCATATTATCGCAGATGACGGTCGTGTCGATGCCGGAATCCATCAGTTCCTTCGCCGTCAGACGCGCGCCCTGAAGAACGGGTCGGGTCTCATCGCAGTAGACGTGGAAATGATACCCCTTTTCCTGGCCCAGATACATCGGTGCTGTCGCCATGCCGTACCTCGTTGCGGCGAGCTTGCCCGCATTGCAGTGGGTGAGAAGACCGTCACCCGGTTTCACCAGTGTGAGACCGTACTCTCCGAGCTTATGACAGGCGTTCACGTCCTCGTCTCTGATCCGGATCGCCTCCTGATGAAGCGCCTCAACGATTTCCGGAAGCGGTCTGCTGCTGCAGGCCTTCGCAACGCGATCCATCTGATTCAGCGCCCAGGACAGATTCACCGCCGTCGGACGGGATGAATCCAGATATTCCTTTGCTTTGACAAATTCCGGATAAAAATCATCAAATGATGAAGACCGTGCCGCGATCTCCCGCGCTGCGAGATATATGCCGAAGCCGGCAGTCACACCGATGGCCGGTGCTCCGCGCACCTGCAGCGTGTAGATGGCATCCCAGATCTGCTTCTGGCTGGTCAGACGGATCGTCTTCACCTCGCCCGGAAGAAGTGTCTGGTCAATGATCACAACCTCATTGGTCTTTTCATCCAGCGCGACGGTATCAATGTCCATCACATTTCCTGTTTCCGTACTCATATCCGTACCTTCCTTTCATGCATCCCGGCGCCTCATGCGGCCCGCCGGAACGCGTTCTGCCGGTCCCGTTATTCCCCGTCTCCGGTTCCGTCTGTTTTCACGCTGACAACCGACTGATCCGCTTCCGCCTTCTCTTTTTCCGCCTCATGAAGTGCGCGGACCTCTTCCAGGTTTCTTCCGTATTTCCTGCGGTTGATCAGGATAATCGCACCTGCTGCCGCCGCAAAAATGCCGATAAACTGCGAGGTGGACAGCACGCCGATCTGTCCCCGGATCGAGTCACCGCGCAGGAATTCCACCAGAAATCTCCCGATGCTGTAGAGCATGAGATACATGCCGATCAGCTCGCCCTCTTTTTTCTGCAGTTTCTTCTCATAGAAAAGCAGGAAAAAGAACAGGAGAAAATCGCCGGCGCTCATAATCAGCTCTGTCGGGATCAGATGGACATGGTTCGGCGCAAATGCCGAATGGGTGAACTCGAGATAGAACCAGCTGCTGTCCGTCTCAAGTCCGTAACAGCACCCCGCAAAGAAGCAGCCGATGCGTCCGCATCCCTGTGCAAAGGCAACGGCGGGCACGGCCACATCCATGTACTCCCAGAACTCCGCTTTCTTCCAGCGGCAGTAGAGAATGCCGCCGAGCAGACCGCCGAGCAGACCGCCGTAGATCACCCAGCCTCCGGTCACTGCCCCTGCCAGCGTCATGGATCCGTCCGCCAGATGCGGGATAATGGTCAGAATGTACAGGAGCTTTGAACACAGGTAGCCGAACACGATCATAAAAATCGCCAGCCCGAAGATTCTGTCCATGCTTTCCTGTGACATCTGCCTTTTCTTCATGCGGTGCATCGCAATAAAATACGCGCAGATAATGCCCACCGCCGTCATAACGCCGTACGTATGGACCGTTACCGGCCCGATTGAAAACAGATCATTGTACATATCTGATTCCTCCGGAATCTGTCCGCCGAAAAGCGGGCATTTTTAGAAAATTGCCACCAGACCCCGGTTCTGCCCGCTGCCTGGTGGCACCCTGTTACATGTAAGCTGCCGTTCTTTATGACGCCGATGAGGCTGCCACACTGCTTTCCGAAGAAGAACCGCTGTAATAGCTTGAGGAAACCGCGCCCTCACTGGAGGTCTTCACGCTGTATGCGTGCTTATCCGTAACGCTGAGGCTGTCCCAGGCCTTCTCCGTTTTCACGTTCGAATCCTTGACCCAGCCATTCACGGTATCATTATAAAAATCCTGCTTCTGCTGAGAAATCAGTGTTTCCTTGTTGCTTGCACTGGCGTCCTCATCATAGGTCTTGTCCATGCGGACAATGTAGTAATAATCCCCGGTATCAATGATGCCGTCGTAGATCTCGCCGTCGGAAAGACCCTTGGCCGCTTCCAGTACCTTGTCCGGCAGCGTCGCGTTATCGTCATTATAGGAAGAAGTCGAGCAGCCGATGTTGGTGCTGTCCAGGTCGTTCGCGGCGGTCTGCATATCAAAGGACGCCGGATCATCGGACTGCTGTGCCATCTGAAGGAGCTCCTGAAGTTCATCCTTCAGCTGCTGCTTCTCATCATCGGTCTTCTCCGTCTGTGTATAGGTGGAGGTATCTGTCGTCGTAAGCGCGGTCCTCGCGTAGGTAACCGTGCACTCCGCAGCTTCCTTATCCGTTACGGTGATTTTTGCATCCGCGGTGATCGGATCATACATCAGGCGCTGGATGGTGGAAAGCTCCAGACAGTGCTTAATGTCATCCTCTGTGGTGCCCATGTCATCCATGGCATCCTTATTGTGTTCATACGTGTATTCCGCTGTGTCGTTGATCGATGACTGCAGCTCATCCGGGATGGTAACACCATAGTCACCCGCATGCTGATTAACCACTACAGCCGACACCAGATTGTCCTTCGTGGTGCTCTTCAGGCTGTCACCGAATGTCTGTGCCTCTGTCGAGGACGTCGCCGTAGCATAGACCTGATCCCAGGTGATCCCGTAGGCGGAAAGCCACTGGTTCTCCTCTGCCACCTGATAGTTCAGATAGAACGCCGCCGTTCCGAGATTGACGTTCTCATCATTTACGGTGATCGCAGTCTTCGTGCCGTCAGGCTTTCCGCAGCCTGCCATCATCGATGCGGCCATGCACAGAGAAACCGCTCCTGCCGCGAATATTCTTTTACTGATTTTCATTTCCTATTCCTCCGGATTATTTCCTTCATTCACGCCGGCAGAGCCGTCGCAGAAACGATTATAACCTTTTTACAGAAAGCGGGCAACCACTTTATCAGGCCTTTGGAAGAAGACGGTCCTTCATCACCCCGATCAGGACACTCATCTCTTCCAGCACACTCTTTCTCTTCTTCACAGCCGTTCCGGTTCCCGAAGCCGGCCGCACCCTGCCCGCGCCTGCCGCCCGAAGCGGTCTGACCGGACGCCGTGCCGTCTCCTGCTTTCTGATATACAGGAAATACGGCTGGTCCGCCGCATGGAAAGAGAGTCGCCCGCCGAAGGCAGGATCCCCGACCAGATCAGGAATGGCCGCCGCATTGATATCCGCGTCAGGACAGAACGTAATCCTGAACTCGCTGCCGTTCTGACGGATCTCCGTGATAAAAATCCTGTGTGCCTCCGCCTTGAGCAGAGCGACCGAGATCAGATTTCTGACCTCCGCCGGCGGTTCGCCGAACCGGTCGATCAGCTCATCCATCATATCGTCAGCTTCTTCATTCGTTTCAATGTCGGATATTCTCTTATAAATGTCGATCTTCTGATTTTCTTCTTCAATATAAGACGAAGGGATGAAGGCACTGACCACAATGTCGATCGTGGTTTCAAATTCCTTCTCCGGCGTCTCGCCCTTCTCCTCCAGAACAGCCTCACGGAGCATCTTGCTGTACAGATCATATCCGACCGCCTCCATGTGGCCGGACTGCTCCGCGCCGAGCACGCTGCCCGCGCCCCGGATTTCCAGATCTCTCATGGCAATCCGTACGCCGCTGCCCAGCTCCGTAAATTCTCTGATGGCGTGAAGCCGCTTTTCGGCCTCCTCCTTCAGAATCTTGTTCTTTCTGTACATGAGAAACGCATAGGCATTCCGGCTGGAGCGCCCCACTCTGCCGCGCAGCTGATACAGCTGCGACAGCCCCAGCCTGTCCGCATCCGCGATGATGAGCGTATTGACATTCGGGATATCCATGCCGGTCTCAATGATCGTGGTGGACACAAGCACATCCGTCTCCCCGTTGACAAACCGGACCATAATCTGCTCCAGCTGCTGCTCATTCATCCGGCCGTGCGCGTATTCTACGGAAGCATCGGGCACAAGGGTGCGGATTCTCTCCGCCATCTCGGCGATCCCGTTCACGTGATTGTATACAAAATATACCTGTCCGCCCCGCGCAAGTTCGCGGCTGACGGCCTCCCGCACCATCTCATCGTCATACTCCATGACATAGGTCTGTACAGGCAGCCGGTCCTGCGGCGCCTCCTCAAGCACGCTGATGTCCCTGATCCCGACAAGGCTCATGTGAAGTGTTCTCGGAATCGGCGTCGCGGTCAGCGTCAGCACATCGACATTTTTCTTCAGCTGCTTGATTTTTTCCTTGTGAGCCACGCCGAAACGCTGCTCTTCATCAATGATCAGCAGGCCGAGATCCTTAAACTGAATATCCTTCGAGAGAACGCGGTGTGTGCCGATCAGAATGTCCACGTAACCTTTTCTCGTGTCCTCGATCGTCTTCTTCTGCTGCGCCGCCGTGCGGAACCGGCTGAGGAGGTCAATCCTGACAGGAAAATCCTTCATCCGCTGCGTAAAGGTATTGTAGTGCTGCTGCGCCAGAATGGTCGTCGGACAGAGAAGCACCACCTGCTTCTGATCCTGCACGGCCTTGAACGCGGCGCGGATCGCGACCTCGGTCTTGCCGTATCCGACATCTCCGCAGATCAGGCGGTCCATCACCTTCCCGCTCTCCATATCCTTTTTGACATCGCGGATCGCGCGGAGCTGGCCCTCCGTCTCCTCGAACGGAAACATCTCCTCAAACTCCCGCTGCCACTCCGTATCGGGGCTGTAGCGATAACCCTTTGCCCCGTTTCTCGCGGCATACAGCGCGACGAGCTCTTTTGCGATGTCCTTTACGGCACCGCGGACTTTCTTCCTGGTCTCGGTCCACTCTTTTCCGCCGAGAGTATTGATTCTGGGCTTCTGTCCTTCTCCGCCGGCATACTTCTGCAGAAGCTCCAGCTGCGTCGCCGGAATATAAAGCATGCTGCCGCCCGCATACTCGATGCGGATGTAGTCGCGCGTCACGCCGTCGACCTTTACTTTTTCTATGCCGCGGTAGACGCCGAGACCGTGATTATCATGGACCACATAATCACCGACGGATATCTCCGAGAAATTCCTGATCACGCGCTCCGCATTCTTCCCGGCGGAACTCTTCGCCCTGTGCTTTTTCTGCTGTGCGCCGTAAAAATCCGACTCGGTGATCAGTACAAACTTCTGGAGCGGATATTCAAAGCCCTTCCGCACACTGCCGAGCGTCACCATGATCTCTCCGGGCGCAAGCGCCCGGTCCTGATCCTCGCTGTAGAAAGCCGGGAACCCGGCATCCGTGAGGTCCGAGGCGATTCTTCCGCCTCTGGTCCTGGACTCCGACAGAAAAATCACGCGGCAGCCGTTTTTCTTCCATTTCTTCAGGTCATCCTGCAGCATTTCAATCTGCCGGTTGTATGATGTGATGGATCTGGCCGTGATCTGCACCCGGTCCCGGATGTCCAGTGCCGTCCTTGTCTGTTCAATGAGGCAGAGCGCCACGCAGCTTCTCCGGCTGAAATCAGCCGCCAGCATATCCTCATTCATCATCCGGTCCGCATCGGAGGGTGTCGCTTTCCCCTCTTCCATGCGGTGCTTCACTGCCTCCTGATACTCGTCCGATATGCTTTTTGCCGCGTCAAGGATTCTTGCGGGCTCATCAAGAAAAATCACGCTGCCGTCCGGCAGATAATCCGGCAGGGTATCGGTCAGACGCCGGCGGAACTCCGGTGATATGCTCCCGGTCTCCGCGCTGTTGCCGATCTCCTCCGTGGCGGGAAATACCGTGACCGCGTCCATCTGATCAAGAGACCGCTGCGATTCCGGATCATACTGTCTGATCAGGTCCGCCTCATCGCCGAAAAGTTCGATGCGCACCGGCAGCTCCTCCGTCAGCGGAAAAATGTCGATGATACCGCCTCTGACGGCAAACTGACCGGGATTTTCCGCCTGGACAGTCCGCTCGTAGCCGGCACCGGCCAGCTTCTTTTCCAGCGCTCCCAGATCGACCGCATCCCCGGTCCGTATTGTGAACGTCTCTTTTTCAAACACGCGAACAGGCAGAAGAAAGTCCATACACCCCCCTGTACTGGTGACGATGGTAACATTCTTCTGCTCCGTGAGTTTCTTTATCACCTGCAGTCTCTGCTGCGTCAGCACATTGCCCGCCAGATCGGCCTGATAAAAAATCAGGTCCCTTCTGGGAAAATACATGGCGTCAGGATCAAAAAGCCTGCAGTCTTCAAATAACTGTCTTGCCTTCAGTTCATTTTCAGCAACCAGCAGTGCGGCGCCCTTCTCCGGCTTCAGTCCCAAAGCCAGATGCGCCTTCTGGGAATCCAGGCACCCGGAGATCTCCGTGACGCCCTTCTCCCGGCAGTGCTTCCGGAGAAGATCAATATCTGCGATCTCCTCAATCGGCTGTTCCAGTGCTCTGATCATTTTTCACCATTTCCGGTTCATCCGCGTGCTCCGGCGCGGAAGGCTTTTTCTCTTTCTTCTTCTCCGGTTTCTGATTGTACAGGTTCATGGCCCTGTCCGCCTCGCCCTGCACGATCAGCTCTACCGCATCCGCGGCATTTTTTACAGCGGAATCTACCTTTTTCCTGGCCTCCGTGTCAAAAGGCGCCAGCACATAATCGGCCAGGTCCCACTTCTCCGGTTTCGCGCCGGTGCCGACCCGGATTCTCAGAAAGCTGTCCGTACCGAGCTGCGCAATAATATTCTTCATGCCGTTGTGACTGCCGGCGCTGCCCTTCTTTCTGATGCGGAGCTGTCCCGGATCCAGATCTATATCATCGTAGATAACGATGAGATCCTCCTCCGGATCCAGTTTGTAGTAATCCATATACGCCCGTACAGCCTCGCCGGAAAGATTCATAAACGTCATCGGCTTGATCAGAATACACTTTTCTCCGCCGATTACGGTCTTCCCGTACATCGCTTTCCGGTCCGTTCCGCCATATGGCACATGATGACGCTCGATCAGCTCATCGATCACCTCGAAGCCGACGTTATGCTTCGTTCCGTCGTATTTGCGTCCCGGATTGCCGAGACCTGCAATAATATACATAAAACTCTCCATTCAGCCGCTGCTTTTGCAGACTCAGTTGAAGCTCACGACCTCCGGCTCCGGCTTCTCCGCACTCTCGATCTTAATCGCATGGAAGACAGGTTCCGTGTCCTTCGCCATGGGCACATATTCATAGCCGACCTTCGCCGTTATCGTGATCCAGGTGCCCTGCTTCAGTTTCGAAGTAAACTTGCTTTTACAGAGGTAGCCCATATACTGCATATCTGCCGCACAGCAGGTCATGACCTGCCGGGCCGGCATGAAGTAATCAGCATCTCCCTCTCTGCTCCTGAGCACACGGCCCTTGAAGCGGACCTTCTTTCCGTCATACCGCTCCGGATGATCCTGCATATCCACAAAGAAGATACCGTAATCGATATCCTCCACGTCAATGACATCCGCGTTCAGATCATACGGAACAGAATCCTGGAATGCGTCGATCGGTTCGTTGTCGCTGCTGACGAACTGCACATCCACCGCCGGGTTCGACGCCTTGAAGTTCCTGCGGAAATTGGCGAGCGGCATATCGGATGATGCCCGGTTGAAGAGCACCATATCCGCATTTCTGCCCATCGCCCCGAACAGGGACTGCATATTCTTCTGATATACCGTGAACGTGCCTGCATCGATAATGACAATCTGCTGCACGATGCCCCAGCCTCTCGGGAACTTCATCTGCCAGAGTTTGTCGACATCCCACAGCGGATTGAACTCTATGATCACACGGCTCGGATTATACTTTCTCTGAAAGGTCCGCAGCGTATCATAGGAAAAATCTTCTTTTTCTTCGATATTTTCCAGCAGCGTGTGGTATTTCAGCAGTTCTTTTTCGTCGTACTCCTCGTCGCCTTCCTCTGTATTGATCAGAAGTGTCGGCTCGTCAATCTGGAAATAATCCTGACTGATCGTGAAATTCAGAAAGGATGTCTTGCCCGCTTCCAGAAAACCGGTGATGAGATAAATCGGGACTTCAATTTCTTCTTCGTCCATACATGACTCCTTATCGCCTCCCGGCGGTATTATGATACGTGGAACAGCTCCGCAAGCTTATCCTCTGCCAGTCCTGAACCGATGACACAGATTCTTCCGGTGTACTCCGGTGCGCCCTCACGCACATCCGCTTCCTCCGGAACCATATCGAAATAGATCCAGCCGCCCTCTGAATTTTCTACCATGCCCTTTGCACGGAGAACCGTACCAAAAGTGCTGTCTTCAGAAAGCGTCTTCAGGATATGGCTGATTTCGTCCCTGGTGTATTTACGGATCGTCTCTTTGCCCCAGCTCTGGAAGACATCATCCGCGTCATGACCGTGATGGTGATGATGATGGTGATGGCAGCCGCAGTGATCGTGCTCTTCCTCATGGTCATGGTCGTCGTGGTCATGATCCTCATCATGGTCATCGTGGTCATGGTCATCATTGTCATGATCTTCATCATGATCATGATGATGGTGATGATGATGCTCCTCTTCCGCGTCATCATCTTCGTCATCAGCCGGCGCGGTCAGATCGATTTTTACCCCTTCCATGGTATCCAGCACTTTCTGTCCGGAAAGCTGCTCCACCGGCGTCGTGATGATCGTCGCATCAGGGTTGATCTCGCGGATCATCGCAATGACTTCCTGAACCTTCTCATCGGTTGCCTTCGGTGTGTCCATGCGGCTGAGGATGATCGTACCTGCGGCCTCGATCTGATTTTTGAAGAATTCACCAAAATTCTTCATGTACATCTTCGCCTTGGTCACATCGACCACGGTTGTCGCACTGCCGAGTTCCAGATGTGCAGCCTCCGCGTTTCTCTGAACGGCGCGGATCACATCGGAAAGCTTGCCTACGCCGGAGGGCTCGATCAGAACACGCTCCGGATCATACTTCTCCGTGACTTCCTTCAGCGCCGTCCCAAAATCGCCGACAAGCGAGCAGCAGATGCAGCCGGAGTTCATCTCACGGATCTCAATGCCGGCGTCCTTCAGAAAGCCGCCGTCAATGCCGATCTCACCGAACTCATTCTCAATAAGCACCACCTTCTGGCCCTTAAGCGGACCCGCAAGCAGCTTCTTGATCAGCGTCGTTTTGCCGGCGCCGAGAAATCCTGAAATAATATCAATCTTTGCCATATCATTTCGCTCCTCTCTTTTTCTCTTTTTACGTCAACGAGGCGAAGGAACTTCATTCCTTCGCCTCAGGATCAGATTCTCTTCACTTCATCCGGACTTATGCGCCCTGAATCATGTATTTCATCAGAACATTGATATCCTCCGGCTCTGAGCATACAATCTCAAGCTCCGGGATCTCAGCTCCATTGGAAAAGATATTTGCGAGAGACACATACTGACTCAGTTTGGACTTCAGGTTCAGTCTGTCGCCTTCACCGGTAACAAGCTCTACACGTCCCTTGCACTGATCAACTGCCTTGAAGAAAGCATCAACATCGGTAATATTGGTAATTTTCATGTCTGTTCCCTCCCATCTGTCAAAAGCTCAGTTTCGCTCGTATCATATCACGGGCCGTTTAAAATTGGAAGCCCCAAATGTACGCTGAGCAGAATCCGTGTTCCTGTTCACCCATGGCCGGCCGCAGCTGCACGCAGAGTGGTTCGGAAGCGGCGCGCTACGCGGATCCGGCCGCAGCGAACTGCTGCGAGTCAGTTTCAGCGCGCGATCGGCGCCATCACGCCCCGTGTGACGGCCAGAATGTCATCCGGTGCAAGACACAGGGACAGGCCGATCCTGCCGCCGCTGATATAGATTCTGTCGTACTGCCGGGCGGATTCATCCAGGACGGTGGCAAACTGCTTCTTCATCCCGATGGGACTGCAGCCGCCGCGAACATATCCGGTCAGGCCGAACAGATCCTTTACGTGAACCATTTCCAGTGATTTTTCTCCGGAGACCGCCGCCGCGGCCTTCAGATCGATTTCCTTCGCGACAGGGATGACGAGCACATGATAATCCCCGCTCTTTCCCTTCGTCACGATGGTTTTGTAGGTCTGATCCACCGGGGCGCCCTCGGCCTCCGCTATGCTGACACCGTCGGTAAATTCACTGCATTCATATCTCAGAACGTCATAACGGATCCCCTTTTTATCGAGGATCCGCATCGCATTTGTCTTCGCTTCTTTTGCCATAATTATCCTGTCGTGCCTGTACCGGCTGTCGTATCCATACCGGTTGTACCCGTGCCGGATGCATCTGTACCGGATGTATCTGTACCATATGTACCTGTGCCGTCTGCATACGTCCCGGTTCCTGTATCACCGGAAGTTCCCGCATCCGTTGTGCCCGCGTTCCAGGTTCCTGTCCCTGAACCGTAGGTCGTGCCTGAAGAATAGGCTGTATCAGCTGATGTATCCTGATCCGGTGCCGGTGTCACAACAGCGGTATTCGCTGCAGCAGATCCATCGGACGGCTTGCCGTAAGTGGTTACCTCGCAGATACAGGTATCATCATACTGATCGCCTGAATAGACGTCATCAATAATGATCTGCATCGAATTGCATTCCACATCGTCCGAAAACTCTACGTACTGCACCTGCTTCTCATCAGGAAAATCAACAGTGAACTGCTGACTGCCCATAACAAAAGTCAGCTGCTTCGGACGGTTGTTCCTTGTGTAATAGGAAATATCATGATACCAGTTGCCGAGCTTCAGGGCGATACAGCGGACTCTGTACAATTTGTCAAAGGTCAGCGTAACCGATTCTCCCTTTCCGGGACCGTCAACGCCTTCCTGCCAGCTGCTCCAGTCTGCTCCGTCGTAAAGCACGTGCGGATCGTTATCCACACCATCCTGTGAAATAGTAGAAGTCGCCGTGGATGAAGCCACGCCGGCCTGTCCGTATCCGTCGCTGACAAGCGCTTTCAGCGCATCCACATCTGCCAGTGACGCCGTGACGGGCGCCTCTGTCGGCGTCGGTGTCGCCTCCACTGAATCAGCCTGAAGCGGCACCACCTCTTCTTCGGGCTGCTCCGAAGAGGCAGAAGAAGCTGCTGTCACGCTCTCCTGCGGTGTCGGTTCCGGCGTACTCACAATCGTTACTTTCTGTGGTTCCTCGGCTGTATTTGTCGTGTTGCTGAGAATATTCGAGATTCCGAACATGGCGCCGACGCCCGCCGCCAGAATGACGGCAACCAGAATGATACCGATCAGAAGGATCGATTTCTCCTTCTTTTTCTCGCGTACCCTTTCCAGATGTCTTCCGCACCGGGAACATCTGGTCGCATTATTTGGATTCTCCTGACCGCAATACGGACATCTCATGCAGTGCTCCCCCTTTCCCTGCTCCGGAATCCGTCCCTGTTGAATCTCCCCTGGCGGATTCCTTCAAAGAATGACTGCTGTCCTGCGACATGTGCCCTGATTCTGAGGCACTTTCCTCTGAATTAAACCGGTTGTTTATTTTAACATTTAATTCCCGTCTGTGCAATCATTTATGAAATTATCAGGGAAATGAATGGCGATCGTCGTCCCCTTGCCGACCGCACTTGATGTCTCGATTTTTGCATGATGGAGAGCCGCACCGTGTTTTACGATCGACAGGCCGAGTCCCGTTCCTCCGACGGCCTTGGAATGACTCTTGTCCACCCTGTAGAACCTTTCAAAAATCCTGTCCAGATCCTTTTCAGGAATACCGATGCCGGTGTCCTTTACCTTAAGGCAGACGGCACGGCCATCGCTTTCCGGCATCACGGACACCTCAACGGTTCCGTTCTCTCTGTTGTACTTGATGGCATTATCGATCAGATTGTAGACCACATCCGTCAGCACACGGTGTACGCCCCGGATCTCCGATTTCTCCCCCTGCAGGTAAATGCGGACATTTTTTCTGTCGGCGGCCGCCTGCAGCACGCGGATGTTCTCCCGCGCCAGCGCATAGAGATCCACCGTCGTCCATTCGTATTCCACATTCCTGTCATCGAGCTGACTCAGACGGATAATGTCATTGACGAGCGTGATCAGGCGGCTCGCCTCATCGTAGATGGTTCTGGAGAACTCCTTCACCATGCTCTTCGGCACGCTGCCGTCCATCATCAGCTCGGCAAAACCCGAGATCGAGGTAAGCGGCGTTTTCAGCTCATGGGAAATATTGGCGGTGTACTCCCGCCGGAACGCCTCGGCCCGCTCCATCTCTGTCCGCTGCTGCTCGCGGATCACATCCTGCTGTGTCCTGATTTTATTCAGCAGCGGCCGGAGCTCCTCATAGGTGTCATTATTTTCGGGATGCTCCAGGTTCAGCTCATTCAGCGGTTTCAGGATACTCTGGGAAACCCTCAGCGCGAGGAAGAGCGACAGCAGCACAATAAACATGAACATCACAACAGCAGGCTCCGTCAGGCTCATGAAAATGGCCCAGATGGAGTCCTGGTCCGAGGACATGCGGAGCACCGTGCCGTCCGGCAGTCTCTCGGCGTAATAGATCGTCTCCACCATCATGGTGTCGGAGTGACGGATACTGCTTCCGCTGCCGGAACTGACAGCCTCCTGAAACTCCTCGCGGCTGCTGTGGTTGTCCATGTGGGCTGCATCAGCCTGATTGTCATAAAGGACTCTGCCGTCGGCATTGATCCATGTGATACGTCTGTCCGTATGAGACGCCTCCAGGTCCTCGAGATAATCGTTTCCTTCCTCTTCCACGCCCGGTGTGATCAGCTCCAGCGCCTCTTTCAGCTCTGTCTGCGTTCTTTTCTCCATAAAATGAAAAAGAACGAACGCCGTCACGACCATGGTGACAAGACAGATAAAAACAGAAATCAGAAAAATTGCTTTAAAAATCCTGCGGCTCATTTTTCAGGACCTGCCTTTCACTTCTCCAGCTTATAGCCGATACCCTTCACCGTTTTGATATATTTGCCCGCCTTGTCGCCGAGCTTCACGCGGAGCTTTCTGATATGAACGTCCAGCGTTCTGGATTCACCGTAATACTCGCCCCATACGCGTGAAAGAAGTTCTTCCCTGGGAACCACCCGTCCCTCCGCTTCCAGCAGCGTGATGAGAAGACAGTACTCTTTATAGGAAAGTTCTATATCCTTATCGTCGACCCGGATGATATGGCGGCCGGGGTCTACGTATAATTTCCCCACCTCATAGACCTTTGCCTCCTCTTCCTTTCTGTGACTCCTCCTGAGCACCGCACGCAGCCTCGACGTCAGTTCCACAATGCCGAACGGTTTGGATATATAATCATCCGCTCCCATATCGAGACCGTTCGCCCGGTCATACTCGCTGTCTCTCGCCGTCAGCATAATCACCGGCAGTGATTCCGTCTTCTGATCGCGGCGGATTTTTTTCAGAATACTCAGTCCGTCTTCTCCGGGCAGCATGATGTCGAGCAGCACCAGCTCCGGAAGTTCTTCCTCCATGGCTTTGTGGAAACTCTTCGGCTCCGCGAAGCCCTTTACCTCGTATCCTTCCCGCTCCAGCGCATAGCTGACAAGCTTTCTGATGTTATCATCATCTTCCAGAATGTAAATCATCGTTTTCTCCCTGCCTTCCGATGTACAGATACAGTGACAGCACCACCAATATATCCTTTCTTCTCTGTCATTGTAAAGCCGGCCCTGTTAACTCCAAAAGAATCCGTATGTTAACGCCATGTAAACTTTTTCAGGATTCTTTCCGTCATATTCCGCCGTATTAACGCGGTTTTCTGCCGGAAGACAAAAATAAAGCACCGTCCCCAGTGGCTTTCCCACCAAAAACAGTGCTTCCGTGCGCCATCAGGGACTCGAACCCTGGACAAATAGATTAAGAGTCTACTGCTCTACCAACTGAGCTAATGGCGCTGATCTGTGAAGTTGTTCCTTAACAACGAATGCTATTATAATTACTCGCAGTTTAAAAATCAAGGCCTTTTTTCATCTGGCACAAATTTGTTAAAAACGCCGGTCACATCTGCCGTTTTCTTCCGGTTTTTTGTCGAACATACACAGAAGATAATCCCATGCCTGTCCCGTCCCGGCCTGCCTGCCCGATCCCAGGTGGCAGCGCACCCGCCTCGAAGTGGCAGCGCATCTGTCCCGAAGTGGCAGCGCACCTGCCCCGAAGCTTCTGGGCGCACTGATTCCGGGCCACAGTGCTTCTGAAACAGCGAAAGCGCCCGCTTCAGGGACGGGCTTTCAGCATGCAGATCGGATTGCCCTTTGCAGAGAACTTTTCCTCATACTCCGTCATCACATTATCCCTGCAGAGCGCTTCATCGGCATGCAGATCCCGGGAAACCGCCTCCAGATGATAATGCTCCTCCTGTACTGATGCCAGTGAAAAATCAAAAAGTTCGCGGTTATCCGTCTTAAACGTGACACCTCCGCCGTCGGCAAGAATCTCCCTGTACATCCTGAGAAATCCCGGTGCCGTCAGCCGTCTGTTACCGTGGCGCTCCTTCGGCCACGGATCGGAGAAATTCAGGTAGATCCAGCCGACCTCGCCCGGAGCGAAGACATCCGTCAGCTTTCTCGCATCCATCAGAAGAAAACGGAAATTGCAGCCCTTCCATACGCCCGGTCTGCCGTCCGTTACCGAAGCCGGGATCACCGCCGGATCACTGCTTCCCTCCGGTGCCGTCTTCTTCATGGCCCGGACTTCCGCCTTCTGGATCGCACGGAACAGCACGCTGCTCTGCATCTCTATCCCGACAAAATTCCGGTCCGGGTACCGCTCCGCCATGTCCATCAGGAATCTTCCCTTCCCCATACCGATTTCAATCTCCGGAAGCGCTTTATGGTCAAAAATCTCCGGCCAGTTCCCCCTTTTTTCCTCCGCGTCCCTGATGACAAATTCACTTGCTGCAATCACGTCTCTGGATCCGGGTATGTTCCTGAGTCTGGACATCGTTTCCTCTCCTGCACATCGGCGGAAGCAGCGATACCGGGGTGATATCCGCTGTTCCGCATGATAATTTGCTGAATTTTCAGATATTTAACGTTTTACGCACACAATTCCGCTGTTTTATCCTTATTCGTTTTTCACTTTAAAAGTCAAGGCCTTCGGACGAAAAAAACGGTTTTCCTGTCGATTTGGATAAGTTTCACAAAACGTCTGTTTTTAAAAAATCGTTATGTAACCACCCGTTTGAGGCCCGATTTTGTGGATAAAGTGGATAACTTCGTTGATAACTTGAGTTTTCGCGGTTTTCTGTCCACCGATTTTGTGGATAACTTTTTTTCGTTTTCTGCGCCGCGTTCACTCTCCGACCGCCGTCGCTACAAAATTTCGTCACATTTTTTACGAAATATTTTTCGTTCAATTACACAAATTTAACGCAGCTCAATTTTTCAGACGACAGCCGTCTTTCTTCTGTGCGCTGATTTTTACAGATGATATACTCCGGCCAGTTTCTTAAAAGCGGGCAGGCTGTTTCTGATCTGTTCAGTTGTCACACAATAGGCAATCCTTACATAACCCGGCGTGCCGAAGCTGTCCGCAGGAACCAGGAGAAGTTCAAATGCCTTTGCCTTCTCGCAGAATGCCGAAGCATCCGGTTCCGGCGACTTCATGAAGAGATAGAACGCCCCGTCCGGATGAACGCAGGTAAAGCCATACTCCGTCAGCGCATTGTACAGAAGATCCCTGTTGGTTCTGTAGACGCCGAGGTCCGATACCAGACCGCAGGTCCGCTCGATCACATGCTGTGTCATGCTCGGCGCACACACATAGCCGAGCGCGCGGCCGGCGCCGCATACGGCAGCAAATACATCGCGGGAATCCTCCACCTCTTCGGGCACAAGAATATAGCCGATTCTTTCACCCGGCAGCGAGAGTGACTTGCTGAAGGAGTAGCAGACGATGGCATTCCGGTAATACTTCGTCACAAAAGGCACACTGACATCACTGTCATAAACCAGTTCTCTGTAAGGTTCATCCGTGATCAGATAAATCGGATGACCATATTCTTTTTCTCTTTCTTCAAGGAACTGTGCGAGCTTTTCAATGCCCTCCTCGCGGATCACGACGCCCGACGGATTATTCGGGGAATTGACGATGAGCGCCTTTGTCTTCTCCGTTACCGCTGCCGCGAGATTGTCGAAATCAATCTGGAAGGTATCCGGATCCGTCATGCTGACCACGAGCTTTGCTCCTGCGGTCTCGGTGAATACCCTGTATTCCGGGAAGAACGGGGCGAAGGTCACGATCTCATCCCCGCTGCAGCAGAGCGCCGTGATGGTGATTTTCAGAGAAGCGGCCGCACCGCAGGTCATGTACAGATCCCCGGCCTGAAACGAGGTGCCGAAACGCTTGTTCAGATTATCCGCAATGGCAGCTCTTGTGCTGTCATCACCGACACCGGCCGTATAACCGTGGAGATAGACATCGGAGCTGCTGTCGATCAGCGCCTTATAGGTCTCATTCACTTCCTTCGGTGCCGGCACATTCGGATTGCCGAGGCTGAAATCAAAGACTTTGTCCTCTCCGATCTCTTTCCTGCGCCTGCATCCGTACGCAAAAATCTCGCGGATTTTTGACGGTGCCTTGCCCAGCTGTTCCATCGTCTGATTGATCATGATATTCGCCTTTCTTCGTTCTGACTGAAATAATTTCACTGTAATGAGCCGGAAAATGCGCCTCGGGGTGTCTTCGCGCCCATCGGCACGGGAACCGCCCTTCCGAGTGTCACGGAATAGATCCAGAGTTCACGCACCGGAATCTCCGTGATCTGCTCCAGCGCCCGCCGGTAAAACTGAAGCTGTGTGGCATATTTTTCCGTCAGGTCACGGCCGTCACGCGTCTTCACCCGGTCCGTCTTGTAGTCAACGATCACGTAATATTTCTGCCCGTCGTCACCGGTTTCAGAAAAATACGCATCGATGGTACCCTGCACCAGAATATTTTCTTCCTGAGGCCATGATGTGTCAATATCTTTTGCCGGCACGTCAAGCACGAACGGCTTCTCACGGAACAGGCCTCCGGCCAGTGCCGCATCCGCCATTCTCTTCCCGAGATCCGTCCCGAGGAAACGGACAAAATCTTCCGGCACGAGGCAGGCAGCCTCTTTTTCCGAAAAAATCCCCCGCTCCGTCAGTTCCCGGATCTGCCGTTGCAGCTCCTCTGTCTCATCCTCTGCACGAGACATCGCCTGATAATCCAGATGCTCCATAAAACTGTGGTAAATGGTTCCCCTGACGGCACCCTCCGTCTCCGAATCCGGATTTTCCTTCATAAAATCAGGAATGTACGGCACCGCCGTCCGGTCCATATCCGGATACAGCGGTTCTCCGCGCTCTTCCATCATCGCCTCCACGGAACGCTTCTTGATTTCCGTGACCGTCATCTTCGCCGGAAGCTCTGCTGCTCTCGCATAAGGATAGCAGAAAGCATCCCGCGCGTCCAGGAAAGCCTCCAGTGTGCCGGCCGGCCGGTTTCTGCCGTGATCCTGATCCTGCCCATCTTCCGTATGATCAGCGTCCGGCATGCCGGGATCTGTGCGTCTGTCCAGTTCTGCCACGGCATCCGCCGTGCTCAGCCTCTCGCGTGTTTCCGTCGCCGCCATTTCCTCCGGCGTCACCTCATGGATTTTTACGATGTGATCGTCCGGCATGGCCAGCGTAATCCAGTCCAGATATGATTTCGCCCGGATCAGTTCATCGTAATGCAGCGTCCGCAGAGCGGCTCCGTTCCCGAGGTCACGCATCTGATCTGCCTCCCGCTGCTTCCGGAAAATCTTCTCCATATCCTCGTCTCTGTCCACGGAGCCCAGCAGAATCAGCTTCTGCTCCGCACGCGTCATGGCCACATAGAGAATTCTCAGTTCCTCGCCGTACAGATCATCTTTTTTCTTCTTCCGGACAGCGAAACGCAGCAGCGTCTCACCCTTTGTGCGGCGGTCGGGATCGATTTTTTTCAGTCCGACGCCCAGATCCGCATCAAGAACTGCCGTTCCCTTTTCATCCTGCTCGTTAAACTGCTTGCCGAGCCCGCCGATGATGACAACGGGGAACTCCAGTCCCTTGCTCGCATGGATGGTCATCACCCGCACGGTGTCCTCGTCCTCCGCGCTGATGCCGGCCTCGCCCTCATCCACCTGATATTTCTGAAGTTTCTCAATGTAACGGACGAAATTGAAGACGCCGTGGTAACTTGTCGCCTCATATTCAACAGCCTTCTGTACCAGCATGGACAGATTGGCCTGCCTCTGGCGTCCCGCCGGCATGGCGGCGGCGTACTCTTCGTATCCGGTCTCCCTGAGAATCTCCTCGATCAGGGTGTGCACCGGTGTATAGAAAGCCCGTTCCCTGAAAGCTTTCAGCATGGCGCAGAACTTCACGCATTTTTCACGCAGCCCGGCCTCCTGGTCTGCACTCTCATTCACGCCTGCGCCGGCATATTCTGCCTCAGCTGTATCCGCGCCGGCGCCCTCTGCCTCATCTGCGCCTGCGCCGGCATATTCTGCCTCAGCTGTATCCGCGCCGGTGCCCTCTGTCTCATCTGCGTCCGCGCCGGTGCCCTCTGTCTCATCTGCGTCCGCGCCGGTGCTCTCTGCCTCATCTGCGCCTGCGCCCGCATACTGCTGCACCGCATAATAATAGGTTCCCTTCGGGCATGCCGCGCGGATTTCCGCCATCTCCCTGTCAGTAAACCTTCCGATCGGCGACCGCATCACGGCCGCGTACGGGATATCCTGCTCGGGATTGTCCAGAACCGTCAGCACATCCAGCACCAGCCGGACCTCCGGCGCGGAGAAATAGCCGCTCTTTGCCGGCGTATAAGCCGGAATGCCCAGTTCCTGCAGCGTCTTCACATAGGTATCTGCCCAGCCCTGAGATGAACGGAGCAGAATGACACAGTCGCGGAAATGCACCGGCCGCAGCTCTCCCGTCCCGGCGTCCCGGATACAGGTTCTGCCGTTCACCATGGAGAGAATTCTGGTTCCTGCCGCCTGCGCCTCCAGGGCAACCCTGTCCTCCCTGTTCCTGATCTCGCCGAACGCCTCCCGCTCCCGGCAGACCAGCAGCAGCTCCGTCTCCGGAAATCCGGCGTCCGGCAGCGCCGGATAAGAACTGTGCCCCGGATACAGGGCCTGTGAGGCATCATACGAAATACCGCCGACCTCAGGGATCATCATCCGGCGGAAAAAGGCATTCACCGTGTCCAGCACCTCCGGCCGGCTTCTGAAATTCCGGCTGAGATCGATCCTGTCACCGCCGGCATCCGGATTCTCCCGGTAGGTCCTGAATTTTTCCATGAAAAGAGAGGGCCTCGCCATACGGAAGCCGTAGATGGACTGCTTCACGTCGCCGACCATAAAACGGTCATGCCGTCCGTCCTCTTCCCCTGATACATCCCGGAGAACAGCCTCCTGCAGGGCACTGCTGTCCTGATACTCATCCGTCATGACTTCCACATAGACAGACGCCAGTTCTTTCGCCGCATCGGTACGCACCGCTCTGCCGGATGCATCCTTCTCCTCCAGAACAGAAAGAGCCAGATGCTCCAGATCGGAAAAATCCACGATATTTCTCTCTCTTTTTTCTTCCGCAAAGCTTTCCGTAAATTTCCGGACCAGACGGACAAGCTCCGCCATGCAGGGCTGCATGAATGAGAGGTCTTCCGCCAGCTTTGACAGCGAAGAGGAGAAAATGCCCTCGCTGAGATTCCTGACCACCGGCTTTACCGCGCTGTCACGCGCCGCCTTCAGTTCTGCCGCCATCTTCACCATGTCCGGCAGCTTCTTTGTCTTCGCACCCTTCCACCGGTCAAACTTCGTGTGCAGAAGCTTCTCCCGAAGAGACGAAAAAGAATCCGTCTGCAGCAGCGCCCGGAGTTTTTCGCAGTCACTGAAGAGCACCGCCCGGCTCCCCGCAAGCTCCTCCGCGCCGGAAGCACGTTCGCACAGTTCCTCCGCCGCCTCCAGCGCATCGGCAATTTCCCGTTGGGCGGATGCCGTCAGATTTTTCACCCATGCCGAAGATGCCAGAGAATCCTCCGTGCTGTTCGAATAAATCTCCAGACAGCGGTCAAGCCACTCATCCGGGTACGGATGGCTCATGGAAAAATCGAAAACCTGCCCGATCAGTTCTGCAGCCTTCTCATCATTTCTGCCGGCACCGAAGGTGCGGATAAAACGAATAAAATCGCCGTTATCTTCCGCGCTGTATTCTTCCTCGAGCATCCTGTCCATCACATCCTCGCGGAGCAGCTTCAGTTCTCCTTCTTTTGCGATGCGGTAACCGGGATCCAGACTGATCCGCTGAAAATAATTCTGAATGACGTAATTGCAGAATCCGTGAATCGTCGTGATCTGCGCATGATGAATCAGTACGCCCTGCCGCTGCAGGTGCTCATTTTCCGGATCCGCGGCAAGTTTCTTTTCCAGCGCATCCTGCAGTCTGCCGCGCATCTCTCCGGCTGCCGCTCTGGTGAACGTCACCACGAGCAGCCGGTCGATATCCACCGGATGGTCCGGATCCGTCACCATACGGACAATCCTTTCGACGAGCACGGCCGTTTTGCCGGAACCCGCTGCCGCCGAAACCAGAAGACTTCTCCCGCGGTGATCAATGACTTTTTTCTGTTCCTCAGTCCATTCCGCCGTCATGGTCTTCCTCCTTCACGCGCCTGGCCGGCTTCGTCTCCGGCTGCCTCTGCCGCCTTCCGTCCGGACTGATCCCCGGTCGCCTGCCCGGCTTCGTATCCGTCTGA
>Ga0256406_1002953_pt1 | contig 22429 bp, 19 predicted proteins | sample RumenRJG_03DNA_FD_185986 | JGI IMG/M metagenome (GOLD analysis project Ga0256406, IMG submission 185986) | Bovine rumen microbial communities from Lethbridge, Alberta, Canada - RJG_03 | ecosystem: Host-associated > Mammals > Digestive system > Stomach > Rumen | place: Canada: Alberta | collected... | reverse complement strand
AAGGCAAAGTTACTGGAAAGCGCCAGCGCAATCGCTGCGGCAAGCGCGGTATGTTTCATTTTCTTGCTCATGTTCCCGGTTCCCTCCTTAGAAGTTCATGCTCATCTGCATGTTCCAACGTTTATGCTGCTGCTGCCAGCTGTCCGGCACATCCTTGATCGGATCAGCATAATCGATGGAGAGCGTAGCGCGTCCCGTCGGCTCCATATAGCGGTAGCCAACGCCCCAGGATGCGATGCCCTTGTCATCGAACAGCGTGCCCGCCTGCTCGTTGTTGCTGAGCTTGGCCGCATCGAGGAATACGAGGAAGCGCGAACCCGTAGCGAATTTCGGCGTATAGATCTCAAGAGAGCCCGTAACGCCCTTGTCCGCCGCGATGGCGCGCTCCGTAAAGCCGCGCACGGAGGTACGGCCACCAGCACCTACCTGCAGAGCCGGTACGAGGTTGTTATTGCTGTACTGGCCTTCGCCGCGCACGGCAAAAATCCAGTCGCTCGGCGTGCGGTAGTTATAGCCGGCACCAGCATGATAGATCTGGAAATTACGGTTGTACTTGTAGGCCGAATCCCTGTAGTCACCGCCGACGTTACCGAGGTTCGTCTCGATGCCTGCCTGATAGGAGAGAGAATGCGCTGCATCGCGGTCGTTATGGAAGAAGGACAGCGCGACCGTCGATACATCATAGCGCGTCTCCGGTGCATCCAGCGGCTTGTTGTTCAGCAAGTAGCCGTAGCTGTTCTTCATGTTCCAGTAGTTCACGCCGAAGTCCACGCCATCCTTTTCACGGGACGTATAGGCCATATTGTGCTGGTAATGCAGGCCCGCCGTGAAGCCTTTGCCAGATGCCGTCGCATCGAACGGGCCGAACGGCGTCACCTCATGGTCGACAGAGCCGAGGTCTACATCCGAATAACTCGTCATCAGCGTGAGTGCATCGGTGTCGTGGCCGAGCGGCAGGCGATAGGCTACAGCGCCCTGCTTGACGTCGGAGAGATGGCCCGCGGCCGGGGACGTCACATAGGCGACGCCGAGCGTATCGGCCTGATGCGTGAGGTTGCGATCCGTGTAGCTCGTCGTGAGGCGCCAGTTGCCCGTGTAGTCATTGCCCGTATTCGAGAGGCTCACGGTCGTGTGCATTTCCTGCACCTTCTCCGCCGTCAGCGTCAGCAGGTAGCCTGCGTTCTCCTTGCTGAAGTTCGCGCCGATCTTCATGGCACCGGCGTCGTTGATGAACTGGATCTCCTTGGACAGCTGATGCACATCGACGACTGCCTTCTGCGCCTCGGGGATGACGCGCAGGATCATATCCTTGCTCATGCCCGGATAGCTCTTGACCACGAGCGAGGAGACCGGTACCGTGATATGGCCGGATTTCGCACCCTTGACCGCAGCCTCCTGATGGGCCTGCTGGCGCTGCGCAATCTGCTTCTCCTGCTCCAGCAGGGCATTCTGCGCATCGTTGAGCTTCGACAGCTCATTGGCCGCCGTCGCCGCTGCTGGCGCAGCTGCTGCCTCCGTCACCTGCGGCATCATCGCCCAGGCACCGGCGCACAGCGTCAGGCTGACGCCCATCGCCAGACGGCGCGCAGCCTGTCTGGTCTGCATCTGTTTCAAGATTCCCACAATCCATCGACCCTTTCTTTCAATCCATGAAATCATACCATATATTTGCCTGCCTCACAAAGAGGCCGTCCAGCATGATAGAATCCCTTATGTCCTCTCTAAAAACATTAAGCCATCCAAAAGGTAATTCCCAACTGATGGCAACGACATTTTTATGAAAGGTTCATAGTAATCACATTATATCACCGTTGTCCCCCCCGGCAAGACTTTAAGTCTACAAAAAAAGTATATACTATGGTATGATAAGGGTATATCTCTATATCATCATGAGGAAAGGATCTTATGCCATGATATCAGTCCGACGTTTTCTCTCCCTGACCTGCGCGCTCGTATGCGGCATGCTGATCGCGCTCCTGCCCATCGCAGCGAGCGCGGAGCCGCATGCCATCACCGCGACAGGCGAATACACGATGGGCGAGGCCGAGACCCTGCTCGTCGCACGGGAACGCGCCCTCGAGGATGCGAAGCGCAACGCCGCCGAACAGGTGGGTGTCTACGTGACGAGCTCCTCGACCGTGCGGAATCTCATGCTGACACAGGATACGGTCACGACCATGACGGCCGCCTTCCTGCGCCTCGACGGTGCACCATCCTATACGACACTCACGCATGGTGACACGCTTGCCATCACCGTGAAAGCCACCATCCGGGCCATCGTCGATGACAGCGACCTGCAACGCCTGCGCCATATGGCCACGGAGCCATCGCGCGTCGCGGCCTACCAGCAGCTCACGAGCAGCTACCAGCGCCTGCAGCAGGAGGCCGCCCTGCTGCAGAAACAGCTGAAGCTCGCGAAGACGCCGGAGGAGAAAGCGGAGATCACGAAGGCCATTCATAAGAATGAGGCCGCCTACCAGTCCTACATGATGCTGCAGCAGGCCTATGCGGCACCGCCCGAGCAGCGTACCGCACTGCTCGACAAGGCCATCAGCCTCTATGAACTCAACGTCCCCGCCTATACGGCCCGGGCAGCCCATCGCCTGGGCACGAACGATCTGGATGGCTGCATGACCGATGCCGCCGCCGGTCTCAAGGCGCTTAACGAAAACGGCAAAGACTACAGCCCCGAAGAAACGCACATGATGCAGTTCGTGCTCACACAGATGCAGGGCAGCGTGCATTTCCTGCGAGGCGAGAACGAGCAAGCGCTCAAAGCCTTCCAGCAAGCCGAGACCAACGCACAGAAATTCGATATCCAGATGGTGCGCCCGAACATCTACGGTCACTTCCTCTTCGACTACGGCGGCATCGAGCTGCTGCAAGGCGACTACCCGAAAGCCGAGCAGCACTACACGCAACTCCTCACGTTCCTCGCACAGCTGCCGGAGGTGACGGAGGAGCATCCACCCGTGCCGCCCGCACCACCCCAGCAGGGCGCACCAGCCCCTGACGGAAAGGCGCAGGCTCCTGGCATCCAGCAGGGCAGCCAGCCCACTACGCCGCCCGCCGCGCCGCCTGACCGCCGCAAGGAGCGCCTGCTGCTCACGGCCAACGCCCATCTCTACCGCGGCCTCTCCCGCATGCAGCAGAAGAACAACGCCGGGGCGCAGGAGGACTCCGCCGCCCTGCTTTCCCTGCTGCCGAAGCTGAGTGAGAGCGACCGCCCCGCCGTCGAAAAGATGCTCCAGTCCCTGCCCCAGCCGGACAAGACACAGGCCTCGCCTGCCAAGGCAACCCAGGCGCAGGCAACGCCAAAAGCGCCAGCAACGGCAAAACCCACAACGGCAGTGCCTGCAGCGACAGGAACGCCCCAGCCAGCAGGAACAGCAGCGACTGTCCCTGCATCAGAGCCCCCAGCAACACCATCGGCAACGGCAAAGCCGTCTGCTGCCTCAGCGCAAAAATAAAATAAGCTGGAAACAAGAATCCCCTGTGTCACGCACGACGTCAGCACAGGGGATTTTTGCGCACCAAAAAAGCACCCTCCCGCAGGAAGGTGCCATGCATGCTAATGCTTAATCGTTTTTCTGATCCATCGTGGCCATGGAGGCGACCTGGTCGTCCTCGGCGATATCCATGAGCTTGACGCCCTGGGTATTGCGGCTGATGGTGGAGATGTCATCGACGTTCGTGCGGATGACGATGCCGCCCGTCGTGATGAGCATGAGCTCCTGGCCCGGATGTACGACCTTGAAGCCGATGACGACGCCGGTCTTCTCCGTGACCTTGAGATTGATGAGGCCCTTGCCGCCACGCGTCTGTGCGCGGTAGTCCTCGGTCGGCGTGCGCTTGCCGTAGCCGCCGGCCGTCACGGTCAGCACCTCGGCATTGCGGCGCACGATATCCATGCCCACGACCTCGTCGCCGAGCTTGAGGCTGATGCCCTTCACGCCGCGCGCCGTGCGGCCCATGGCGCGCACATCTTCCTCGGAGAAGGCGATGGCCTGGCCATCCTTCGTGCCGAGCATGATATAGCTGTCGCCGTCCGTGAACTTCACGCCGATGAGGTCATCGTCGTCATCGAGGCGGATTGCGATGAGGCCGCCCTTGTGCAGGTTGCGGAACTCCATGATATCCGTCTTCTTGACGATACCTTTCTTCGTCGCCATGAACAGGAAATGATCCGGCTGGAACTCTTTGACCTGGATGATGGCCGTGATCTTTTCACCCGGTTCGAGCTGGAGCAGGTTGATGATCGCCGTACCCTTGGCCGTGCGGCTGGCCTCGTTGATCTCGTAGGCCTTCAGATGGTAGACACGGCCGCGGCTCGTGAAGAAGAGGATCGTGTGGTGCGTCGTCGTGATGAGCATGTTGTCGACGAAATCCGCCGCCTTCGTGCCCATGCCCTTGATGCCCTTGCCGCCGCGGTTCTGACGGCGATAGGTATCGAGCGGCATACGCTTGATGTAGTTGTTATGCGTAAGGGTGATGACGACATCTTCCTCCGCGATGAGATCCTCGACGTTGAGCTCGGAGGTATCGATCGTGATGCGCGTGCGACGTGCATCGCCGTACTTCTCCTTGACCTGCGTGAGCTCATCCTTGATGATGCCGAGGATACGGCTCTCGTCGGCGAGGATGGCCTTGTACTCCTCGATGGCCTTCAACGTCTCCTGATACTCCTCCTCGATCTTCTCGCGCTCGAGGCCGGTCAGGCGCTGCAGGCGCAGGTCGAGGATGGCCTGGGCCTGCTTCTCAGAGAGCTTGAAGCCCTCCATGAGGGCCGTGCGGGCGATGTCGGCCGTGCGGCTCTCGCGAATTGTCGTGATGACCGCGTCGAGATGATCGAGGGCGATGGTCAAGCCTTCGAGGATATGGGCGCGTGCCTCTGCCTTCGCCAGCTCGTACTTCGTGCGGCGGGTAATGACGTCTTCCTGATGCTTGATATAGTAGTGCAGAATCTCCTTGAGGTTCAGCACCTTCGGCTTGCCATCGACGAGCGCCAGCATGATCGTGCCGAAGCTCTCCTGCAGCTGTGTGTGCTTGTAGAGCTGATTCAACAGGACATTCGCATTCGCGTCGCGGCGCAGCTCGATGACGATGCGCATACCGTTGCGATCGGACTCATCGCGCAGATCCGTGATGCCCTCGATTTCCTTGTTGCGCACGAGGTCGGCGATCTTCTCGATAAGGCGCGCCTTGTTGACCTGATACGGCAGCTCCGTCACGATGATGCGCGGCTTGCCATTCGACATGGTCTCGATGTGCGCATTCGCGCGCATCTTGATCACGCCGCGGCCCGTCGTATAGGCCTGGCGGATGCCCTCCTTGCCGAGGATCAGGCCGGCCGTCGGGAAGTCCGGGCCCTTGATGACCGTCATGAGCTCATCGACCGTCGTATCCGGATGATCGATGAGCATGAGCGTGCCATCGATGACCTCGCCCATGTTGTGCGGCGGAATATTCGTCGCCATGCCGACGGCGATGCCGCTCGTGCCGTTGACGAGCAGCTGCGGGAACTTCGCCGGCAATACCGACGGCTCCTTCAGCGACTCATCGTAGTTCGGCACGAAATCCACGGTATCCTTGTCGATATCCTGCAGCATGAGCTCCGCGATCTTCGACATACGAACCTCGGTGTAACGCATGGCAGCTGCGGGGTCGCCATCGACGGAACCGAAGTTGCCGTGGCCATCCGCGAGCATGTAGCGCATGGAGAAATCCTGCGCCATGCGCACGATCGCGTCATAGACCGAGCTGTCACCATGCGGATGATATTTACCGAGGACTTCACCGACGATACGTGCCGACTTCTTGTAGGGCTTCGTCGAGCCCATACCGGCTTCCTGCATGGCGTAGAGGATGCGGCGATGTACCGGCTTCAGGCCATCGCGGACATCCGGCAGCGCGCGGGACACGATGACGCTCATCGCGTAGTCGATATAGGAGTTCCGCATCTCGTTCGACAGATCGACCGGGACTACCTTACCCTGACCAAAATCCACAATCTCACCTCATATAGAAATAAAATCAACAAAACAAGCCCAGCCAAAATCAGCTGAGCTTGTATCCAGCATAGCTCCGCGCTACAATACGAATGTAGCCGACAGAGTTGGCGCCCCCGCTGAAAGGGGTGAGTAACATGACGATGTACGAGAAACTATCGCTTTTGATAGGCCTTGCTACTCTGATTGTCACGATCCTTAAGTAAAAGGAGGTGTCACGTTTGTGAGTAACGCATCCCTTCACGTAAACCGTATTAACGAGGGTGCCGACATCCCACCTGTCGGCTCGCCTTGTTATGTCTATTTTAGCATAAACACCGCGAAAAATCTACTATTTTCGCCCAAAACTCATATTACACACGGACATAGCACATGCTATAATCGACGCGTGGAAGCTGCCATAACGGTAGGCGGTTGGTCAAGCCTCGCGGAAAGGTCGAAAAACCTCGACGGGAGGTGTAGCCCATGAATGATATCATCGTGATTTTATTCCTGATGCTCTGCATTCTGGTTGTTCTAAAACAACAATAACCGCCCCCAGTGACCAAACTTAGGCGGTTATTGCTCCGATGTAATAACTAACTAGCGAGGTTGCCAACCGTCTATCGGTGGCTTCCATGCTTTTATTATATAACGGATTGCGCTCGCTGACAAGCACGCTCGATGCTTTTTCTATCCCTTCAAAATCTCCGTATAGATAAAGCCCTCCCGCACGCCGGAGTCGCTGTAGATGATGTTCTGCGTGTGGAACCGGCGCGCGAGAGCGTCGGCGATGATGAGGCCGGGGAGGATCGTGTGCATACGCTCGGGCACGGCCTTCATGAGCTGAATCGTCATCTGCTCGGAGATGCCCGCATCGCTCTGAAACTCAGGAATCAGCGCACGCAGCTCGCGCATGGCCATGCGCTGGTTCGTCATCGGCTGGTTATAGACCGTATTGTAGAGTGCCTGTGCGCCCTTGCACGTACCGCCGATGCCCACGACATCCGCGACCTCGCCTGCGGGGAAGTCCGCGAGCTGCGCGACGGCCTTCTCCGCCCGCTTTTCCATGACGAGGCACTCCGCCCGCGTCGGCAGCACGTCCTGCACGCAGCCCGTGCGCAGGCCCAGAGACCCCAGGGGGATACTCACCTTGGCCGCGATCTGCCGCCCGCGGTAGGCCACGACCTCCGTGCTGCCGCCGCCGATGTCGAAGATGAGGCCGTCATCCGCCACGAGGTCATGCGTCGCGCCGACGAAATCATAGGCCGCTTCTTCCTCGCCTGAAATCACACGGATGTGGAGCCCCGTGAGCCGCTCCAGCTCCGCCACGGCATCCTTGCTGTTCTTCGCGTTGCGCAGGGCAGCCGTCGTGAAGGCCACGACCTGCGTGATGCGGAACGTCTGCAGGAACTTCTGGAAGCCCTGCAGTACCTTGGCCGCCCGCGCAATGCCCTCCGGCTGCATGACGCCATCCCTGACGTAGCCCGCGAGCCCCACGAGCTCCTTTTTCTTCATGAGCATCTCCGCGCGCCGTCCCTCGATAAGGTAGATGGCGAGGCGCAGGGTATTCGAGCCGATATCGATCATTCCGTACAGCATAGCGGCACTCCTTTCGCAGCCATAATCTTTATCTTAACTATTCGCCAAAGAGGCAGGATTTCCTGTTACGTATGGCGAAAGTATAAGCCATCAGATAAATCAGAACGTCACGACAGGCGAATCGATAAGGGAGATGTCATATCATGGCAAATAAAATCTTTGCCCTGACTGGACCACGTGGCTCGGGGAAAGCCGAGCTCATCAAGCGGATCAAGGACCTGGGCATCCACTATGTTCCCATCTATACGACGCGCAGCAACTGGAAGGACGATGACCCCGACCGAGAGCTGGTGCAGGAGGTTTCCTCCCAGGATTATACCAAGCGCACGTTCCTGGCCAAGTTCACTTACCACGGCGACTACTACGGCATCCAGAAGGAAGACCTGCTCACGGCGGTGCGCGACCATGCGGTCAGCGTGACCATGCTGGAGGAGAACGGTGCGAAGCAGCTGCGGCGCTTCCTGCGGCAGAACTTCTTCACCATCTTCATCATGGCCGACTACGTATCCATCGTCGAGCACCTGCTGCAGCGCCATTGCACGAACGACGAAATCAAGGATCTGCTGCAATACGACGAGACAAACCATCTGTTCAACGGCTGGAAAAATGCCGACTTCGTGATCAAGAACATCCACGATCCGGCCGTTTCTCTCGCCCAGCTCCTAAGCATCATGGGGCTCAGCCAGCCCCTGCCGCCCGAGAAATTCCGCGCTATCGCAAAATAAACGCCACTGCCCGCCTTTACGACGAGCAGTTTTTTTGCGCTTTTTTCCCATCAGGGAACACAGACGACGCGAATTGACGTATAATAGAAAGCATAGAGCATATGCCAAAGAGAGGAGGGGAGGGGCATGCCCTTAGCCCCATATCGCAAGACCTGGCGACGGCTGAAGACAAGACAGCAAAAAGGAGCCTTCATCGTACTGACCGCGCTCCTGCTGCCCACGCTGGTCTTCCTGACCGGCTCCGTCGTCGATCTGGGCAACATTTACATCCACCATTCCTACCTGCAAAACTCCGCCGACGCCGCCGCACTGGGGGGAGCGAAGGTCGGATGGGACAAAAGCAAGCAGAAATTCACACAAGAAACCGCTGATGCCAAGGCGAACGAACTTATCGATGCGAATCAAAAACGGTTTCCCATCGATGCAGGCAACCGTAAGCTTCAATATCACAAAAGCCATAACAACGAAAATGTGCATTATTACACCGTACAATTGCATGAGGATGTGCCTTTGTATTTTTGGCGTTATTTTGCTCATTTGGCAAACATCAGTGACACGTTTCCCGTAGATGCACAGGCTTATGCGAAGATATCGATAAAAGGTAATTCAGGCGACGATCCCGGAAACGACGATCCTTCTTCTACCTTTACCGATCTATTCACCTACAGCAAAAAGCTGAGCGCCGTCAATACCATCGACAATCCGGACAATTTCAACTTCAAGGATAGGATCCGCACAACGTTTGATGGACATGCCACCTATACGCAGAAGGACGCCGAAACCCAGTACAGCACGCAGACGGATAAATTAGGCTGCTTCCTGACCCAACGGGCGAAAGACGAGCACCTCTCCGTCAACGAGGCAAAGAGCAAACAAAGCGCCACATACAATGATCAGGGCAAGGATACCAGCAGCGGCTACTGGAGCCAGGCAGAGTATCAGTCTCTCGACCTCAACGCCTATTGGAACACGACACTAAATGCCAAGGCGCAGACGATCATCGATGCACGCAACGCCCGCGACGCCAAGGAGCCGGATCAAAACAAACGATCAAGACAAACACAAAATCCTACCGAAAAGGATTTTGCCAAGACGAACACACTCGTCTACGATCTGAATAAAGACGACCGCAACATCAATCTCACGATCAATAACGCTCTGTCTGGTGACAAAAACACACCTGTCTATCTCATCATCAAAGCGGGACAGAACAACGGTCTCAGCGTCCTCAATATCAACCTGAACGCCGACACGGGGCGACCGCTTATCATCGCCGTGGAGCCCACAGCCATGAACCAATGGTCTCAGATCCATATGAACCTGAACGGCCATACGTTCCGCGGGATCATCTACGCGCCCATGATGAGCGATGAGGGCGTACTCATCAATGCCCAAAATGGTACATTCCGCGGCAGTGTCGTCGCCAGGAGCATCAACCTGCAAGGCGGCTCTGGCACCTATATCTACGAGCCGATTGACGGTGGATCAAGTGGTCATGGTGGCGGTGGCAGTTCCACGCATCATGGCGGCGGTTCAGGCTCCGGTTCTGGCAAGACGCCAAAACCAACCGTAAAGTTAACCAACGACGCCAGCGATATCGACTGGAATTCCTAATCCCTACGCTTTTCCCCTACGGCCTGCAGCACCTGACCGGTATGCAGGCCGTATTGCTGTGCCGTGCCTGCGGGCAGTTCGATAACGCCCCATGCCCCCATGCAGCAGGACAGCCCCAGCCAGGGACGCAGATGGGAGACGACCTTTTGGATCTGGTAATCGCGATCAATATAGACCGCATCGATCGCGAAGCGCATAAAGCACATATGAATACTGCTGCAAGGGGCAAGGAGCAGGCCGTAGCCTGCTGGCAGCCCACGGCGCAGCATCAGACCGCGAAAGCGGGCAAAGAAAGAATCCGCCACCTCCAATGTGAGGGGCGGATTCTTTTTGCCTGCCTGCAAAAAAATTTCTTTCATGATAAACTCCGGCAGTTACATATTTTTCATCAGGAACAGCAGCGTCGGCACCAGCGTGACGACGAAGATGGCAGGGAAAATGAAGAGCACCAGCGGGAAGACGATCTTGACCGGCGCCTTCATGGCCTCGGCCTTGACGTACTGGCGGCGACGCTCGCGGATATTGTCCGCCTGGCTGCGCAGTGTCTTGCCCATGCTCGTGCCGAGGCGTTCTGCCTGGATGAGCGCCGTCATGAAAAGCGACACATCCTGCAGCTCACAGCGCGCCGCGAGTGCTTTCATCGCCGAGCGGCGCACCATGCCCATGCGCACATCATCCTGAAAGCGGCGGAATTCGTCGATGAGATCGCCGTGCATGCGCGCGGTGATCTTCTCCAGCGAGGCGTCAAAGGAGAGCCCCGCCTGCACGCTGACGCAGAGCAGGTCGAGCACCTCCGGCAACTCCTTCATGATGCGCTTTTTCCGCTGCTTGATCATATTCTGCAGCGCCAGCAGCGGCACCTCCATACCAACGAAGGTGCCCACCAGCTCCACGGCCAACATCTGCAAAAAGGGCATGCTGTGTTCATCGGCATAGAGCCAGACCATGCCGAAGCAGAGCCCGCCGGATATCATCATCGAGGCAAAGACCGAGCCCGGTGTCAGCTGCTGCGTCTTGCCCGCCAGCACGATCTGGCGCTTGAGCCAGGCGCGCAGTTCGACCGGGGTCAGCTGGTTCGCCGTACGCTCCAGCGCATCACGCAGCGGGAACAGCACACGTTCCCTGAAGGGGATATCCTTTTTCTCGCGCATACCCGGCGTACGCGATCCTGAGGGACGCGGACCGCGCGCCTGCAATCCCGGCTGTCGCAATTCCTGCAGGCGACGGGCAATCTGCTGCTGCGAGGCGGAGCGCCGCGTGAGCATGAGGTAGAGCACGATAAAGGCCGACAGGCCGACGGCGATGGCGCATAGGGCACGCAGCATCAGTATCGCTCTCCTTCCTCCTGATTCTCAGCCTCGAAGAAATCATCCGGCAAATCGATGCCGCACAGGGAAAATTTATCGTAAAAGCTGGGCTTCAGCCCTGTCGAGACGAACCTGCCCACGGACTTGCCATTCTCATCCAGCCCGGTCTGCACATAGCGGAAGAGGTCCTGGGTCGTGATGGTATTGCCCTCCATGCGCTGTACCTCTGTGATGTAGGTAATCTTGCGGCTGCCATCGCGGATACGCGACTGCTGGATGATGAGGTCGATGGCCGACGAAATCTGCTCGCGAATCGCGCGCACGGGCAGGTCGAGGCCACTCATGAGCACCATCGTCTCCAGGCGGGACAGGACATCGCGTGGGCTGTTGGCGTGGGCCGTCGTCAGTGAGCCATCATGCCCCGTATTCATGGCCTGCAGCATATCGAGCGCCTCGCCACTGCGCACCTCGCCGACGATGATGCGATCTGGACGCATACGCAGGGCATTGCGCACGAGATCGCGAATCGTGATCTGGCCTTTGCCCTCGATGTTAGCCGGGCGGGACTCCAGCGTGACGACATGGCGCTGCTGCAGCCTCAGCTCCGCCGCATCCTCGATGGTCACGATACGCTCGCCCTCGGGGATGAAGGAGGAAATCACGTTCAGCGTCGTCGTCTTGCCGGAGCCCGTGCCGCCCGAAACGAGGATATTCACGCGGGCCTGCACGCAGGCGCGCAGGAACTGCGCCATCTTGTGATCCATCGTGCCGAACGCGATGAGGTTCTCAACCGTGAACGGCTTCTTGGAGAATTTACGGATGGTCAGGCATGGGCCCTTGAGCGAGAGCGGCGGGATGATGATGTTGACACGCGAACCATCCTCAAGACGCGCATCCACGAGGGGCGAGGACTCATCGATGCGCCGCCCGAGGGGCGCGAGGATGCGGTCGACGATATGCATGAGGTGGTCGTTGTCGCGGAACTTCACCTTCGTGAGCTCCAGCTTGCCCATGCGCTCGACAAAGACCTGCGAGGGGCCGTTTACCATGATCTCGGTGACCGTCTCATCCTGATGCAACGACTCGATCGGACCAAGGCCCAACATATCATTGACGATATCGTTCGTCATCTGGGAGCGGTAGCCGCGCGGTATTGCGAAAGGATCCTCCTCCGAGAACTGCTGGATATAGCCGCCGATGATCTGCTCGACCTGGTTGCGGTCCTGCTGCCCGGCGAGGAGTACTTTCTGCTCCTCCATCGTCATCTCGTCAATGATGCGCTGGTGCACCCGCTGCTTCGCAAGCAGGTATGACTCCACGCCAGTATCTTCACTGGCCTGCGAGGCAAAGATGCGCACCTGCTGATTCGACCCCTCCGGCCGGCCCAGACGCGTCAAAAGTGACATGGGCATTCAACTCCTAAAAAAGTACGATAAACGGATAGCAACTTATTGCTTGCCTTCCCAGTACATGCGATACTCAACCTGAACCTTATCCTTAACGACTTTTTTAGTAAGAAAGCCCTTAAATGTACCTGCCAGTCCCTGATTTGGTCCACTGTCGCCCTCTAAGGATTCCGTGATCATCACCAAAACATTCGTACCTCCCTTTTGAGCTTTCTCCTCTGTAATCGCAATCGTGGGCTTTTGGTATAGTGTCGTGTTCTGCCGCTTTTCGCATTCTGTCCGGTATTTCTCCTGCAAATTATTTGCCTGAGCGTTGCCCTTCAGCGTAGATGCCTGTATCAGCGATGCTTCTCGCGCACAGCTGCGCGCCACATCATTCAGCATCAGGTAATCCGCAAAAAACATACCAAGGTAAACAAAGCCCCATAAAAGCAAAAAAAAGAGGGGCAACACGATAGCAAATTCCACAATCGACTGACCTTTCTGGAATCTGCTCATTTTTTTCCCCTCTTTTGTCTACAACAACCCTACGGATTATCTTCTGTATTTACGTTAACTTTTGGGCGTTGCGAAAGAACCAGTAATTGCCGTAAATACGGAACTTACTTTGCTTGTCAAATCACCGCTGCTGCCAATAGCCACAGCCACAACAACGACGAATGCCAGAACCAGGGCATACTCCACAATACCCTGCGCCTTCTCCGTCATATAGCGGGCTTTCAGATACTTCAGAATCTCCAACATAATAAATCCTCCCTTTCAAATAGAAAAAATGATCTATGTGTACCCTTTATGGGAATCACATCAGTATTATATTATATGTAAATTTATATTTCAATGCTAACGATTCGGTTGATAACATAAAACCCGATAATCTCCATGACGATAGCCCCAGCAGCAGCAATTCGTCCCAAATTCTCTGTGAGCAGGGGCTGTAAATAGTCCGGATTGACCAGCGAGAGAATCGCCGCCAGAGCAGGGGGAATAGCTGCCAGCACTACCCCAGAGGCCCGCCCTTGTGCCGTGAGGGACTTGACCTCGCGCCGCATGCGGATGCGATCCTCAACGGTCTCGCTGATCGTATCGAGGATCTGGGCGAGATTGCCGCCGACCTGCCGCTGGATGAGCACAGCCGTCACGACGAGCTCGAAATCCTTGCTCTGCACGCGCCTGGCCATGGCCTCCAGCGCTTTCTCCAGCGAAGCGCCGAGGCGCATCTCGCGCATGACCTCGGCGAACTCACCGCCGATGGGATCATCCATCTCCCGGGAAATCATCTCGACCGCCTGCATAAAGGAAAAGCCAGCCCGCAGGGCATTCGAGGTCATGGTCAGCATATCGCCGAGCTGATTCGCGAACGCCTTTTGCCGTCTCGCAATGGCAATATTCATGAGCATGAGCCCGAGCAGCACGCCGCTCGCCGCACCCACGAGTGCCCATACCGGCTGCAAAAGCATGACGCCCAGCAGCACGGCACCGATGACGGCGAGGACGAGCAGGCCCATCTGGAACTCCTTGCCGAGGAGTGGCCAGCCCGCCTGCTGCATCTTGAGGTCGTAGTCGACCTTCTTCAGGTGGATGCCCTGCCAGTTCTGCGCCAGACGGCGCACGAAGGCAAAGGCATGTTCCCGCAGCTGCGCTTTCGCCTGGCTGCGCGTCTGCGGCGTCTGGCGGCGCTGCCGCGCGGGCTGGTGGAGATGGGAGAAATTCTCCAGCTTCTCCACCAGCTGTTTTTCTTTCTGCTGCTGGGCATGGATGATGGCATAACAGATGAGGAAACTGCCCACCATGACCAGCAGGGCAATCAAGGCCCTCATGGCTTATCCCACCGGATATGATGATGGCCGATGACCTTCTCGGCCAGACGGTTCACGCTCTGCGAGAGCTCACTGTCCGGCTCAATATCGACGGCCATGCTGCCGTTGTTCGCGGCCTCGGATACGATCTGGTAGGCATTCGGGATCACGGCCTCCACGGGCTCGCCAAGTGCCTGCTCCAGCCGTCGCTGCGACGCAATATCGCAGGGCGTCACGCGCGTGAAGACGGGCTTGACCCGCTTGTCGTAATCCTGCCAATCCTTGAAGATCTCCAGAGCGCGCTTCGTATGCTGCAGCTCATAGCCGCCGTTGAGCATTGTGACGACATAGGTGACATCCGAAAGCTCTGCCGCAGAAATCGACGTCGGCGTAAAGCCGGGCGGCACATCGATGAGGATGTAGCGGAACAAATTGCGCGCCATGCGCACGACATTCTCGAAGCCATCGATGGATACCCTGTCGATGAGGTTCGGTGCCGACGTGCCGCAGAGCACATGCACATGATCCGTGACTTTCTCAAAATAGCTGTTGAGCGTCACGGGCGACATGTAGCGGATCTCATGCACTGCCTCCACGATGGTCGCCTTCGGCTTCAGATTGAAGAACGCCATCATATCGCCGAACTGCAGATCCGCGTCGATGATGCCGACCTGCTCCTGCGTACGCCGCCCGAGGGCGAGGGCGAGGTTCGCGATCAGTGTCGTCTTGCCGCTCTTGCCTTTAGGGCTGAAGAAGGTCATCACATGGGAGGAGACCTCCATGCCGCTCTTGGCAAAGGTCTCGACGGACTCCTTGAGCTCCTCTGCGCTGAATGGCTTAATGATGAAGCCCTTGGCACCCGCCTGCACCATGCTGCTGACGCCCTCGGCCTGCGAGTGCTCACTCATGCAGATGATGGCGGCCTCGGGATAGACCTGGATAAATTTTTCGATCAGCGTCGCACCGTCCTGGTTGTCGATGTTCAGCAGGATGATGTTCGGCTTGAAGAGCTTGCCCTGTCCCAGGGCATCGCTGGCGCTTTGGTAACGGGCGACGAGCTGGAATCCCTCCGCGCTCTGTACCGCCTGAGCGAGCTGTTCCAAGAGCAGGCGGTCGTTCTCGATCAGCATCACGCGATATGCCATGCCGCTCACTCCCTTCCGCCAAACAGACGGCTGAGGAAGCCGCCATGCATCTCATGCTCCGCCACAGACTCATCCTCCGGCGCATAATCCTGATTCGTCGAGCGGTAGACCAGCTCGCGCAGCGACTGGCCCAGTTTCGTCTCCTCATGAGAAAGCACCAGCGGCACGCCGCTCTTGATGGACTCATTGGCCACCCGGAAATCATTGGGCAGAATATGATAGAATTCGCCGCCCAGCGTCTTGACCATGAGCCCCATGGGGATATCTGACTGCGAATCGCCGCGGTTCAGCACGATGCGCAGCTTGTTCTGGTCATAGTGCAGGTTCTTCAGCGTCTCGTTGCCGATGCTCATGTTCTTGATGGTGGGGAAGAAGTCGCGGATGCCGAGGAAAATCACCACGGTGCTCAGATCGAGCACCGCGAGGTTCAGCTCGCTGAACATGGAGGTCGTATCGACGACCACGTAGTCAAAGAGCGTCTGCAGCTGCGTCAGCATGGCCTTCATCGGTGCCGTCTTGATGTTGTAGGCCTCCTCCAGCTTCAGCGGTGAGGCCATGACGTAGAAGGTGGCTGCCTCATGCACATAGGGCGTGAGGTAGTCCTCGACGTGACAATCCGCACCGCTCGTGGCGATACCCTGCTGCACGTCGGCTACCGTGCTCTCCGGCAGCAGCTGCAGATAGTTGCAGACATCGCCGAACTGCAGGTCGAAATCCACGAGGCAGACGCGGTATCCCTCACGCGCCAGCTCAGCCGCCGAGTTGATGCTCACGAGCGTCTTGCCCACAGCCGAGGCCGTGCTGAAATACGTAATAATCGCACCGTTAATCGTCTCCTGCTGCTCCGCCACATCGCATCCCCCCCTTATTTCTGCTGTCCAGCTGCCTTATTGGCAGGCACCTGCGTTTTCTTCTGTTCAGCGTGCTGACCTTTCTCAGATATATTTTCCTGTGGATGGTTCAAATCCACGCGATACATCGCCTGATCCTCATGCCGTGCATCCATGTAGGCTTGCTCCATCTTCTTCGTCATCTTCGTCGGCGTTGTCTCATTGACGACACGCGGCGTGATGAGAATCAGAATCTCGGTCTTTTGCTTCGTCTTCGTATGGTATTTGAATAAATTCCCCAATGCCGGTATCTTGCTCAAAAGCGGCACACCGCTAACACTATCGGCATCGTCCGAATTCATAAGCCCGCCGATCGCCATCGTCATACCGGATGGGATATTCACCATCGTCGTGGCCGAACGCGTAGATAGTCCCGGCATGTTATAGCCATTTGACGTAACGGCATTGGACCAGTCCAGACGGCTGACACCAGCGAAGAGCTTCGCCGTGACGTTCCCATCACTATCAACAGTGGGTTGCAATAGCTTGAGCTGAATACCGTAGGATTTGAATTCCACAGCTACCTGCCCATTCGAGTCCGGTTTCGGGTACGGGATCTCGCCGCCGACCAGGATACCGGCATTCTTGCCGCTCATCGTCGTAATGTTCGGCTGGGAGATAATCCGGCCTTTCCCGTTCTCGATCAGTGCATGCACCTTGGCATTGACATCGGAGAAATGCGTATAGAGCCAGTTTCTTGAATACCAATGACTCCCTTTCTCCCGGCGCTTCGTCGAGCTGTCACCCGTGGAATACACGCCCGGGCTGGACATTGTCGAATCCTCGCCATATTCGATGCCGATTTTCTTGGCATCGTCGCTGCTGATCTCAATGACTTCCGCCTCGATATTGATTTGATCCGGATTCTCCATTTCGAGGAGATTGAGCACATTCGGATCGCTGTAGTCTCCATCATCATTTGGTAGATCCATTTGGACTTTATCATCATCTGTATTCGTCGTCTTGCCTACTGATGCAGTTGCGCCCTTATTCCCACTGGAGCCTAAATACAACGAGGCAATCTTGACTGCCGTCTCCATCTCGCGGCGGTTCATCACTGTACCGCGCAGGAGAATTTTCGTGCCAACCTTTTCCACCTTGACGTTTGGTAAGCCGATAGCCTTTTGGATGACAGCCGCAAGGTTGGAGTCCGCAGGCGAGACGCTGACCGTGAACTCCTGACGCATGCCGTTGGCATTCCATACCGTGAGACTCGTCGAGCCGCTCGCGAGGGCGACGATATTGATGGCATGATTGTTGATGACTTTGACGTCCGCGATTTTCGGGTTCGTGACGGCCACGCGCTTGATGGCGCTCGTCTGTGGCATATAGTAGGACTGGTTGACCTCCAGCCAGATGGGCTGCACGTAGGCATAGGCAGGCGTTGCCGATGCGCTCACGACAGCGGCAGCAGCCAGGGCGGAGGCAAAATATTTCATTTGGAACACCGTTAATTGCCTCCCTCATTGCTGCTGGTTACGCCACGGATGACCTCGATACTATCATCGGACGCATGGACAGACGGCACCGCCACAGGCGCACTGGATGGCGCTGGCTGAGCCGCAGGCGGCGTATAGGAGGGGGCGGCGGGAGCAGGCGACGACGACGGTGCTGGCTGGCTCTGCGTTGCAGGTGCCGGCTCCCCATTCTGGCGGCTGTACTCCGTGTCGACCTGATAGATGTCATCCGGTACGACAGGGCGCAGCACGAGATAGACGGTGCCCGTCTGTGCCTCGACAGCCAGCTTCAGGGCCTCCTCCGAGGTCAGCGCCAGCGTAGCCGTAGCCATGGCGTCCTTGGAGGCATTGGCATCGACGCTCTTTGCCTTATCGTCCTTTTTGTCCTTGTTATCTTTTTTATCTGCGGGCTGTGCATCGCCGCTCTCCGCCGTCTTGTTGATGCCGAGCAGCAGCACGTTCTGCAAGAGGATCTCACCGGAGACGTTGTGCTTATCCTTGTCGTTGCGGATAATCATCACGTCCACATAGTCGCCCGGCTTCGCGAAGCCGGCGATACCCGTAATGTCCGTGATTCCCACGGAGATTGCACGACAATCCGGCGGAATCATCCCCGCAAATCCCGCGAGTCTGGGATCGTTCACGACCTTTTTATCCGTCAGGATATCGCCCTCCTGAATGGGCACATTCGCCGGCTTGTCGATGGCGTCGCTCATATCGACGATGGCACCACTGGGGACCGCATCCTGTGGCATGTCCACAACCTTCAGCATGCTCTCCGTGATGACCGTGCGCTGCGGGATATCCTGCTTCGCCACGACGACCTGCGTCATGGGTACGGCCTTCTGCTGGTTATTCTGCTCGCCACTCGGCAGCAGGAAAAACGTCACGCAGGCCAGCAGGAAGCAAAACGCTCCCGCCAGCACCAGCAGCTGCGTCTGATTCAGTTTATTGCCCCCGAACTGGCTGCCTTTAAACAAATTCCCCAGCCGTGGCAACTTTGGCATCTTGGGCATAGGTCTGATCCTTCTCCAACCAAAATAAAAAATATAAGTCTTTCTTTATGACATCGTTTAATTTGTATTTCCTCTTGTTACATGATAGCACGCTTTAGGGAATTATTCTAGTACATTTTTCCTATCCCATGTACGAATTCTGTATACACCAATCCGTTTGGCATAGGATCGGTTGACCCAGCTCTCCTCATCCGGCGTCAAATGTGTCGCCACGACATGCATGCCACTGAGCAAATAGAGTTGACGAGGGACCTCCACGGGAGCTACCTCGATGACCTGTTTCGCATCCGGCGATGCCATGGCCTCCATAACTGTCTGCTCATTCTGTCGATGCACCACGTTGAGCTGAGCATAGCCATAGCCAGTAGCCGATAGCGTCAGGCAGAGATAGACAGTCGCCACTCCCGTCAGGAATCGCCGCAGGGACAGCTCCTGCCGGTTCCGCCCGCTGCGCCGGATGAGCTCCAGCATCGCCGTCGCCGCGATAATGAGAAAGATGGAGGAGGGGAACAGCGACCGCTGCGGGAAATCCGGAGAGAGCAGCATGATGCCAGCACTCCCGGCAAAAATCAAAAAGAACCCGCGCACGAGTGGCAGCCGACGATCTGCCTCGCCGCTCGTGCCAAAATAGCAGCGCCGTTCCCATGCCTGAAACAAAAAGAACAACAACAGCAGGGAGAAAATGAGCCATACGCCGTAGTTGACCATTGCCCCATACAGGCGGTACCAGCCAGTCGTAAGCCCCATCTGAAGCTCTGCCGCGAGCCGCACCTGATTGCCGGGGGCGAGGATCAGCACCGCATAGCCCATGCACAGGCCAAAGAGCCCCGTGACCTGCCATCTTGATAGACGTCCCTGCTCGTGGCACTGCCACGCATACAGGGCGATGCCCACGATGCACCAGCAGACCGTATTCTCATTCGTCCAGCCAGCGATCACGCCAAAGGGCAGCATCACAGCCGCCTGCCACCATTTTCCCCCTGTCCCACGCTGGAAGAAATGGCGCACATAGGGCAGTAAAAACACCAGCAGGATATCGAGCATCCAAAGGTAGTTGCATGCCCCCAGTACCCAGAACAGAACCGTAGGCAGAGCAGGCACGAAAGCCCAGACACAGAGAAAGATAAAGAGCAGGCGCGTGGGGCGCAGGTGCCCGGTCACTTTGCCGCCCAGACTATGCCAGTAGATCAGAAGCAGCAGCAGGACAAAGGCGAAACTATTGAGAATATCAAACAGCCATTTTCCTTGCCACAATACCCACTGTGCCAGCGTATGCGCCACAGTCCGCCCGCCCCAGGTAAAATAATGCGACCACTGCGAGCGGAAAATATCCCCCCAGCTCTGCACAAGCTGCGCGTTATCCTCCAGCGGATGAAACATATTCCATCCCGTACTGCCATCCCAGACATACTGATAGACATAGTCATCACCAAAGGAGAGGGGGATGATATGATTCAGATACCAGATATAGACAAATATCCCCAGCAGTACCGCGTAACCTGCCAGATCTTTACGCCACTTCATGCTTGCCGCTCCTTCCCCGCCACATTGTCAGCGATCTCCGATGCACCATGGTAGGCACTGATGATATAGTCCGGCCGATGCTTCGCCTCGCTGTAGATGCGGCCGATATACTCGCCCATGATGCCCAGCACGATGAGCTGGATGCCGCCGATGAACAGAATAATGCAGACGAGGGAAGGGTAGCCGGCAACCGGATCGCCGTAGAGCAGTGTACGCACGAAAATAAAGAGCATGTAGAGAAAGGCGGTAGCCGAGCATAGCAGCCCAAGCACGGAGGCAAGGCGCAACGGCAGTTCCGAGAAGGATGACAGCCCATCCAAAGCCAATCCACAGAGCTTCAGATAGTTCCACTTCGTTTGCCCGACCGCCCGCGGCAGCCTGTCGAATACGATTTCTTTTTTGCGGAAACCGATCCAGCTAAACAGCCCCTTTGTGTAGCGTTTGCGCTCGCGCAGGCGGCAGAGCGCATCCACGGCCTGCCGGTCGAGCAGGCGAAAATCGCCCACATTGGCGGGGATATCGATATTCGCGGCATGGCGCAGCAGACGGTAGTACAGGCTCGCACTATGCTTTTTCAGCCAGGAATCCCCCCGCCTTTCCCGCCTGCGTGCATAGACATCCTGCCAGCCCTGCTCCCAAAGCTCAAGCATGCGCGGGATCAGTTCCGGCGGATCCTGCAGATCCGCATCCATGATGATGACCGCATCACCATCCGCGTAGTCTAGCCCCGCGAGCATCGCGAGCTCCTTACCGAAATTACGAGAAAGGGATAACGTCTCCACACGCGGATTCCCCGCCCGCAACTTCTCCATGATCTCCCACGTCCTATCGGTGCTGCCATCATTGACGAACAAGATATGTATTTGATAGGGGAGAGGATGAATCACCGTGTATAATGCCTCGTAAAACAAACGCAGGCCACCAGCTTCATTGTAGCAGGGCACTACAATACTGATATTTTTCATGCCTTTAACCTCATACATCAAAAAATGGAAATATATTTAACGTACAGTATCATAATCTCTTCCATCACAAATGCGTTTTCTATCCTCTCGAAAATCCGAGTTAAAAATACTACGCGTACGATCGAATTCCGGCGTCTTGATATTCAAGATATCCAAAAGGGAATGTATCATATCATCCGTCATATACGAACGATGAACAGCATCATCAATCTTAGCCTGAATATCAGGATGTGCATTCTTGAATCGCTCCGATGTCCAAATCAGCATAGGAATCTCGAATTGATGCAACGAACCATTCGGATAATGACCGATATGTTCCCCATCATCATATACATCTTCACCATGATCCGAAACAAAAATAAGGATTGCATCCTCATTTTCAAAACGCTCAATAATCTGATCTAAGAGCCTATCGTCATACAGAACGGCATTATCATATGCTGCGCGCGCCTGTTTCTGCGCTTCATTCTTACCATTTTCATCATCAGCATCAAAGTGGCTAAAAGCCTGGGGATAGCGCTTAGTATACTTTGCATGTGCCCCCATTAAATGCAAAACATAAAAATTCTTTTCCGCTGGCATTTGGATATGCCGATCTAACAGCGGCAATATATTTTCATCCGGTCCATTTTGATGTATATGACTCCCCTCAATCGTGGTGAATTCATACTCGGAACACCGTTCTGCGTAAGCATGTGGAACATTGCCATAAATGCCAGAAGGTTCCTGATTGGACAGCCAAACCGTTCTGTATCCCGCAGCATGAAGAATATCGAAAATATTTTTATAGAAGTACCATTTTCCTTCTGATTCATTATCATAAAAAGTAAATAAGCGCTCTACCACCGGTATCGTCTGTGGCTCAGGACTAATAACATCCGTAAAGCGTTGCAACTCGCTATTCGCATATCGTTTACTCATCTTTGGCGTGGTAGGCAGATCATAGTCATATATGCCCATATGGTTTCGACTCGTAGATTCGCCTAAAACAAAAA
>Ga0256406_1002952_pt1 | contig 22443 bp, 22 predicted proteins | sample RumenRJG_03DNA_FD_185986 | JGI IMG/M metagenome (GOLD analysis project Ga0256406, IMG submission 185986) | Bovine rumen microbial communities from Lethbridge, Alberta, Canada - RJG_03 | ecosystem: Host-associated > Mammals > Digestive system > Stomach > Rumen | place: Canada: Alberta | collected... | reverse complement strand
TGAGGCCGACAATCGCGGGGGCACCCCTTCGGGCGCCCCCGCAACGCTTTCTCACGCAGCCGTCCGGGGCGGCAGATTAATCAATGTGACGTTAGGCGGTGTTCTCAATTTGTCGTTCAACACTACGCCGCCGGCGACCAGGAGGGCATCGACAAGCTCGAGAAGGAGCTCCTTGCCCAGAACGCCACGCACAAGGACTGGTGCTGCACCCAGAAGCTGATGGAGACCACCGCCAAGGGCCAGGACACCATCTACATGCACCCGCTGCCCGCCGACATCAACGGCGTGAGCTGCGAGCACGGCGAGGTCGAGAACGAGGTCTTCGACTACCACCGCGACGGCCTGTACATGGAGGCCAGCTACAAGCCCTACGCCGTGGCCGCGATGGTCTTCCTGCAGAAGGCGAAGGACCCCATCGCCACGCTGAAGGCGCTTGAGGACGCGGCGACCCCGCGCTGGAACCAGGCATAGGAACGCAGCCGGCGCATGCCGGCGGGGCGGCGGGACGCGTGGCCGTATGACGCCAGCGTCCCGCCGCCGACGTGTCACACTGGTGGCACGGGTGCGCCCGCCGCGACGGCGTGGCGGCGCGCACCAACGTGACGCGAGGGGAGGCGACCGACATGGACCGTGCGCGCGTGGGCAAGAGGTGCTGCGCAGGCGAGAAGTGCGGCCGCCTTGGCTGCGTGGTCATGGCCAACGGCGAGGCCCGGCGCTTCGGTAGGCAGAAGCTGCTGGAGCCGCTGGGCGGCAAGGCCGTGGTGCTGCACGCGCTGGACGCGCTCATCCTGCCTGCGCTGGACGTGGTTGTGGTGAGCCGCTGGCCGGAGGTGCGGCGCGTGTGCGCGGAGCGCGGCGCGGCCGTGGCAGAGCCCGCGGGAGCGCTGCAGAGCGACACGGTGCGTGCGGGCGTGCGTGCGCTGGGTCCGCGCGTGGGCTACCTGTTTGCCCAGGGCGACCAGCCACTGCTTTCTGCCGCGAGCGTGGACGCGCTCGTGCGGGAGTTTGGGGCGCACCCGGGGTGCGTGGCCCGGCTGGCGTGGCGCGGCGAGGCGGGAAGCCCCGTGGTGTTTCCCGGCGCGCTGGCGGGTGCGCTGTGCGCGCTTTCTGGCGACGTGGGCGGGGGCGCGCTGCTGCGCCGGGACGCGTCGCTTGCGCGCGGCGTGCGGCTGGTAGAGGCGCGGCGTGCCGCGGAGCTTATGGACGTGGACACCCCAAAGGACCTCGCGCGCGTAGCGGGGGAGCTGGGGCGTTCTGCGGAGTGCATGTGAGGGGATGATGGCATGGCTGCTGTGACGAAGGTGCTGAGGGGCGGAAGCCTGGTGACGCCAGACGGCGTGCTTGCGGGTGACGTGGTGCTTGAGGGCGCACACATAGCGGCCGTGGTGCCGGGCGGCCTGGACGCGGCGCAGCTGGACGGCTGCGAGGTGTTCGACGTGGCCGGGTGCTGGGTGTTCCCGGGCTTTATAGACGCGCACACGCACATGCAGTGCTGGACCGGCATGGACTGGACGGCGGACAGCTTCAAGACGGGCACGCGTGCGGCGGCGTGCGGCGGCACCACCACGATCGTGGACTACGCCACGCAGGACCGCGGCATGACCCTGACGCAGGCGCTGGACGCGTGGCACGAGCGCGCGGACGGCACGTGCACCGCAAACTACGCGTTCCACATGGCGATATCAGACTGGAACGAGCGCACGCGCGGCGAGGTGAACGCGATGCGCGACGCGGGCATAACCTCGTTCAAGACGTACTTTGCCTACGACCACCTGCGCCTGGACGACGCCCAGACCATGGAGGTGCTCGAGGCGATCAAGCCGTTCGACGGCATCCTGTGCGTGCACTGCGAGAACGGCACCCTGGTGAACGAGCTGCAGCGCCGCGTGTTCGCGCGCGGGATCACGGGGCCGGAGGGGCACCCGCTCAGCCGTCCGGCGGAGTGCGAGGCTGAGGCCATAGGGCGCCTGATGTACCTGTCGCAGCTCACGGGCGCGCGCGTGAACGTGGTGCACTGCTCCACGAGGCTCGGGCTGGATGAGGTAAGGGCCGCCCGCGCTCGCGGCGTGCGCGCGATGCTGGAGACCTGCCCCCAGTACCTGCTGCTGGACGACACCCGCTACCTGGAGCGCGGCGAGGACGGCTTCGCGGGCGCAAAGTACGTGATGAGCCCGCCCCTGCGCAGGCCCACGGACGTGGCTGCGCTGCGCCAGGCCGTGCTTGCCGGTGAGGTGGACCAGATCTCCACGGACCACTGCAGCTTCAACCTGCACGGGCAGAAGGACCGCGGCCGCGCGGACTTCCGCAAGATCCCAAACGGCGGCCCCGGCGTGGAGCACCGCCCCGCGCTGGTGATGACCACGTTCGAGGACGACCTGGGCCCCATGGACTTCTGCCGGCTGCTTTCGGCCGGCGCGGCGCGGGAGTTTGGCATGTACCCGCGCAAGGGCGCGCTTGCGGCGGGCTCCGACGCGGACGTGTGCGTGTGGGACCCGGCGGCGCGCTGGACCATAGGCGCCGCCAACCAGCACCAGGCCGTGGACTACACGCCGTACGAGGGCTTCAAGGCGCACGGTCGCGCGCGGCTGGTGTTCGTGAACGGCGAGCTCGTGGCGCGCGACGGCGAGCCCACGGGCGCCATACCCGGCGCGTACGTGGCGCGCTCGTAGCAGGCGCGCGCCGCGCGCCGGAGCGGGCCGCGAGGGCCGCAAAGGCTGCAACCAGGCACCAAGGCCCTTCTCGGCCGCAAGGTCGTCGGAGGGCAGACATACGGAAGGTGCGCCGCCGCGCGTGGCGCACCGGCATCACCAAAGGAGAAGAACATGAAGAAGGCAATCGTTACCGATAAGGCACCTGCGGCGCTTGGTCCCTACTCCGCGGGCGTTGTGTCCAACGGGTCCATCAACGTGAGCGGCCAGCTGGGCATCGACCCTGCTACCGGCAAGCTCGCCGGCGACGACATCCAGAGCCAGACGCGCCAGAGCCTCACGAACCTGAGGAACATTCTGGAGGCGGCCGGCGCCACCATGGCGGACGTTGTGGAGACCACCGTGCTGCTGGCAGACATCAGCGAGTTTGGCGCCATGAACGAGGTGTACGCCGAGTTCTTCGAGGCCCCGTATCCCGCGCGCGCCGCGTTTCAGGTGGCGGCGCTTCCCGGCGGCGGCAAGGTCGAGATCAAGGCCGTCGCGAGGGTCTAGCGCGAGGGTCTAGCACGGGCGTCTCGTGAGGGTCTAGCGCGAGTCTGGCACACGAGTTTTGGGGCGGCGTCGGCTGTGGCTGGCGTCGCCCTTTTGCCTTTTGCGTGCGGTCGCGCCGTCGTTGGAGTGGAGTGCGAGCGCGGAAATCGACACCGCGAAGCGCGGATTCTGACAAATGAGCAGGTAAAGCGCTTGTGGATGATGCTGCTATCATGGGTGGACGGGGGCTGTGGCGTCCCCGCGATCGAGCCCAAGGGAGGCTGTCCATGGGTGGCATTGCGTTTGAGCAGATGAGGCAGGGCCATTGGCTGATGGCCGCGTGCTGCGTGCTGTACCTTTTGTGGTGGGCGATATTCTTCTGGCCCAAGGTGGGCGGAGGGTCTGCCCACGGGCCGCTTAGGGTCGTGGGCATTGCGGCGATCCTGGGGGCCGTCGTCTGCGGCCTGTTGGGGGCGTCCCGCGTGTGCGGGGGAGCGGCAAGGCTCGTGCCCGCCTGGGCGCCATGGGGCTTTGCGCTGGGGTCGGCGGCGCTGTACTTCGCGCTGCTTGCGGTGACGCAGCGCGCGTTCCAGCGGCAGCCCACCACGGAGCTCGTGCTCTTCGTGGCGTGGCTCGGCATGGAGGCGTTCTGCGCGCTGGCTCTGGGCCGCGTCGGAGAGGCGGGCGCGGCCACGCTGGTGGCACTTCTCGCTGTGGCGGGCTTTGCCGTGAGCCTTGTGTGCTACGTGCTGTACTACCGCCTGGGCGCGCTGGCTTCGTTCGTGGACGGGTGCGTGCCGCTGGCGCTCATTGGCGTGGTGAGCGTCGTCGTCGCGGGCTGCATCGCCGTGGTGGGATAGGTGGTGGGATAGGTCCAACCCGTCGCGCCCGCCATGGCCGCCGGCCGGATGGGTCAGGTCGGCGTCGCGCTACGCGAGCTCGGCCATGTCCTCGGGGCTCACCGAGGGGCTCATTCCCGCCGCGGTCATGGCCACGATCATCCTGGACGGCGGCTCCCACAGGCTCACGACCGAAGAGGGGGAGAAGGTCTTTCGCCAGAGCCTGTAGGCGCAGCCGTTGGGCGGGGGCGGGCCTGCGCTGATGCCTGCGTGCGCGCCGACCCGCTGTTCCGACTGGTGTCGAGCGTGTCGTATGCGTCGGCTCGCGGTGCGGCGCGTGGTTCGCGAGGCTGCGGAACAGTGCGGTGGCCTTGGTCTATATCCCAAGGGCGAGCCGTCCGCCGGATCGTCAGCTCGGGCGGTAGCGTCTCACCGTCTCCTCGACGTTGCTTTTGGAGTATCCGGCCCCCTCTTCGGTCGTCCTCCAGCGCCTTCCTGCAGACCCCTCCGTACCCCAGGCTCATGGCTTACCTCCTCGCACCCATTATCGCCCCTCTTGTGACGGCGTTCGATGATTCAGGCTGCAAGACCCTGAGATTTTAGGAGGTGGCTCGGCATGGCGAGGATTGCATCTTTGATCTTACTCGTGAGCTTGTTCTGTCGGCGAACAGGAAGACTCCGGCCGAGACCGGGGCCATGGCGGCCGAGGCGCTGACGTTTGCGGACGAGCCCGGTGGCGACCCGTACCGGCACGACGAGCTGATATGGGCGGACGACACGCCGGACGGGAAGCAGTCGATGGCGGTGTGGCGCCGCAAGCTGGGACTGCGCGTGCGGCCGGCGAGGAAGAGCAACGTGCGGCGGCTGAGCTACGAGTGGCTGGCGGGGCTGCGCGAGATCGTGATAGACCCCGTGCGGTGCCCGCTGGCCTACGAGGAGTTCCGGCTGAAGGAGTTCGAGCGCGACCGCGACGGAACCTGGGTGGACGAGATCCCGGACGGGAACGACCACTCGATCGACGCGGTACGCTACGCCATGATGGACGACGTGCTGCGCGGGGCGTAGGGGCTTCTCGATAGTGGAGGGTTCTTCTCGCCCATGCGTTCTTATCGACCGACTTATTGGCTTGCGACTAAACGCTGAGGTACGTGTTAGGCCAAAAGTCCTTCTCACCTGCGAATTTAGCTGGTTGCTAACACGCCGCGTCAATGCCTAGCGATAACGAGGGCGACAAGGGCTGGTCGCCCTTCTCGTCCATCCAACCAGCTTCACGCATCCTCGATGCGTTCTGACTGTCAGAGCTCCTCATTCGCATTGTCATTTATAGACGGAAGGCTGACGCTTCCATTGCCCCCGAGCGTTGCGCTTACTCCGATGGCAACGACACCGAGGACGAACAGGCCGAAGTACCTTATCCCCTGCGACAGGAACGCCTGGTTGGACTTGTGGAGCTCTAGCTTGTAGCCGGTCACCTGGCCAATGGTGTCGACAATCTGGAGACGTTCTTCGGTGGTGAGGTCTTCCTTGTTGAGCTGGTCGCTCAAGATGTCGATGACCTTGTCGATCGTTGCAGCCACATCCTTTGATGAGGCCTCGTTCGCCTTTATGGCCGAGTCGAGCGCCTCGCGATACTCCCTTGCAAGGTCGACGGCCATGTTGGCCATCTGCGGGAACTGGTCGATGACCTCCTTGGCCACCTCGGGGTCCATCTGAGGGATAGCGCTTATGAACGAGATAACCTGCTTCTTGCTGAGGTGCCGGAAATCCTTGACGCCCAGAAGCTTCTTAACGTCCTCTTCGGACACAATCCTTTGAGGCTGCTTCTGCTGGAACAGTTGAACCTTCGGAATCTCCATGGCTTCCGCCTCCCTCTCGACCGATATTGCAAACGTGCAATACGACGTTATTCATTTCTCGAGCATATCCCGGGAAAATAAAAACTAAAGATACAGTTACCGCGAGCGGCGGGCCGAATGCCTCAGTTGGTAGCTGAATTTTCGGTATCGCATGTGTCTTTCTCGCCTAACGCGTTTTTCGCCAGCCGGCCTGGCAACAGCCAAGGCGCGCCTGTGACGGGAGCCGATGCTCTTCTCGCCTGATTGACGAGGAGCGGAGGGCAGATGGCGAGAGACGAGCTTGGCGGCGAGGAGTACTGGGTGCCCGAGTGCGTGAGGGCGTACCTGGGGGGCGGCGGGGTACTCGACCAGGGCACTGGAGGACATGGAGCCGCACGTTAGGGAGTGGGACCGCTGGATGCGGGCGGTCGGCCATTTCTACGACTACCGCGACACCGACGGCTTTGGCAGGGTGTACCAGGTGCATAGGCGCACGATCATGCCGGCGATGCGGGTGTGCCGGGAGTGGGGTTCGCTTCTTCTGGACGAGAAGACCGTGGTCGCCTGCGAGAGCCGGGAGTGCGCCGACTGGCTGGCAACGCTCTTCTCGACCACGAACTTCTGGGGACGTGCCCAGGAGAACGTGGTGCGGGCGTTCGGCCTGGGGACCGGTGCCTTTGCCGTGTGGCTGGACGTGGGGCGGCGCCTGGCGCGCGTGCGGCACTACGACGCGCGCATGGTGGTGCCGCTCAGCTGGGACAGCGAGGGCGTGAGGGAGTGCGCGTTCGTCACGCGGTGCTTCTCGCGCGGCGCGCTTCTCGACCAGCTGCAGATGCACGTCGTGGGCGACGACGGGACCTATAGGATCCGCACGGTGTGCTTCGACGGGGACGGGCGGGTCGTGGGCGTGCCGGGCGTGGCGGAGGAGGTCGGTGCGGGCTCCGTGGGGGTCGACGTTCGGCATCGTGCGGCTGGCGGTGCCGAACACGAGGGCGGGCTTCTCGCCCTACGGGCAGAGCGTGTTCGCGGACGCCGTCGACGCGGTGCAGAGCGTGGACTTGGCCTACGACGCCCTCATCAACGAGGTGGACGCGGGCAAGATGCGCGTGTTCCTGTCCGACGTGATGTTCGACCAGGAGAGGACGGCCGACGGGAGGCGCGTGCCCATCCCCTTCGGCAAGGGCGACTGCACGGTGTTCAGGAAGGTGATGAGCACGGAGGACACGATCCAGGAGTTCGCGCCAGCGCTGAGGACCGAGGCGCAGGGCAAGGCGTTCCGCCTGGCCCTGCAGGTGCTGGGCGACCTCTGCGGCCTGGGCGTGAACTACTTCGACCTGGACAACGTGGGGTACGTGAAGACGGCCACGGAGGTCTCGAGCGACAACTCGGCGCTCATGAGGAACATCCGCAAGAACGAGAACAGCCTGCAGGGGGCGCTGGTGGACGTGCCGTGATGGCCTGCGAGAGGCGCATGGGCAAGAGCCTGCCCGAGGAGGGCGACGTATCGGTCATATACGATGACAGTATCGTGCAGGACACCGCGAGCGAGAAGCAGCAAGACATGGCCGAGGTGGCTGCCGGGCTGATGACCCGCGAGGAGTACCGGGCACACTGGTACGGGGACGCCGCGGGCGGCAGCGGCGCGGCCGGGGCCCTGCAGGTTTGGTGAGGTCGTCCGCGCCGTCTGTGTCGCTTGCTGGTACGCGGCGCGGTCGGTTGCGTGCTGGCGCGGAGCGGGCTCCCGCGCTGAGGATGGGCTGCCGGTGGATCTCGGTGGCGTGGCGGTCGCTGGTGAGGTCGCGCGAGCACGTGCGACTTTCGGGTCAACTTGCCGCGAGCGTGGCGGGTGTGCCACCAGATTGGTGCCAGCTGGATGCGAGCCACGCGACAGCTTGCCGTCAGCCGCGTGCGAGCTGCGTGCAAGCTTGCTGCGAGCTTGGTGCGAGTCACATGCACGGGGCGTGACCAATCTCCTCGTTCTTCTTGCCCTCCTCGGCCGTGGCTACACCACAAACGGGCGGGTGCGGTCCTCTCGCTTGTACGGGACCCCTCAGAACTCGAGGGCGTCGGCTATGTCACACAGGAAGCGGTCATCGCCACTCGTGGCGACGCGGTCGGCGACGTCATCCAGATTGTACGTCTTCGTGGGACGGAAGAAGAAGGTCGTCAAGCAGATGCGCTCGCCGTACGCGAACTCCGTCACGGTGCCCATGGTGGTCTCGCGCACGTACGCGATCACCGTCACTGGCCTCTCCCCACGACATCGTCCTCTTCTCGTCTGCGTCCTCCATCACGACCAGCTTCACCTGGCGCATCGCTCGCTCCTCTCGTCTCGCTTGGCTCTCTGGTTAATGACGGTATCTTTCCGATTATTGAGATATGCGTCCGATTCAGTCGGCCAATACATGACACTTTTGGCACTGTCATTATTCTCATCGGTTGTCATCCGACATTTCACTTGCCAGTGAATGATTCTTCTGCTGCACGATGAGAGTTGAGCCTAAGCCTCGAGCTTCACAATAAACATCAGTCTTACATACCCTGGCTGTTGTAATCACGCGTCCGTCTGGATAGCTTCATCCCAGCCTGCCTACAACTTCTTTTCTCTGCCTCTCTCGACCAGCTTCATTACCGCCTGATAGAATTGGTTTTAATGAGCCGGCAGTTGTCCGGCAAGCAATTCGCTCAGCATAGGCGGCACACTGTTGGAGGAACTCAAAGACATACATGAATCCGAGCTAGCGGAAAGAGACCGACGCACGCTCGATCTTCTCCTGTGTGACAAGACAACGGGAGCAAGGATCAAGTGGGCAACCTCCGGCTATGCCTCCTATGGGAGAGGCTATAACCCCTCTGACGAGATCACGCCAGAACGCATCACGGGAGACTTCGAGGGGATTATCAGACCTCGGTTTGACAAGACACTCGATGACCAGGTCAAACGCACACGTGACAACGCGGAGGTTTTTACACCTTCGTGGGTTTGCTGCGCGCAGAACAACAAGGTCGATGAAGCCTGGTTCGGACACGAAGGTGCAATCTGCTCTAATGCGAACCCAACTACCGGGTGGGACGTCAACCCAGAACGCATCGAGTTCGAAGGCCGCCAAACGTGGCAGCGCTATGTCGACAAGCGCGTTCTAGAGGTTTCCTGCGGTGAGGCTCCCTACCTCGTCAGTCGCTATGACGTCGCCACGGGGGAGATCATCCCCGTCGAACGGCGAATGGGGCTGCTCGACAGGAAGCTGCGCGTCGTGTGTGAGAACACCGAAGACAGTGATGAGCTGTTCGAGAAATGGGTCGTACGCGCCTATGAGGCCACGTACGGCTTCGACCTCCAAGGCGACAACGTGCTTCTCGCTCGCGAGAACCTGCTCGCCACACTCGATGAATGGCTCCTATGGCGCCGCGGAGAGCCCGCCGAGCCTAGGCTCCGGCACAAGGTGGCAAACCGCGTAGCGTGGAACGTCTTCCAGATGGATGGCATTAGCCTGAGTGTCCCCTACGCCACCAGACCAGTCCCACAGCAAACGCTGGAAATCTTTGCAGACCAGCAACCGACCGAGCCCCTTCCGGTAAAGGTACGCGACTGGCGTGACTGCACGGGTGGTACCGCAATCGAGTTCAAGAGGCTCGTAAAGGAAGTGCGATGACGATGGCGAATGAGACGCAGCCGCAAATGGGCTTTGCTGAAGTAGCCTCTTACAAGTGCATCTATGCCTTCACCATCCACGACCGCGCACACGCGGGGCGCATCAAGGTAGGAGACGCAACCGTCAAGAGCGAGCTCCCCATAGACCGTCTTCCGCCCAACTCACACCCGCTTAACGAGGCCGCCCGCGAGCGCATCAACTCGTACACGGGCACGGCGGGGGTCGAGTACACGCTCCTCTACACCGAACTCGCGGTCAAACAGGTCCTTAACAAGGACGCAGGGGGCATACGCCTCGAGCATTTCAGAGACTACGACGTCCAGAATGTCTTGAAGAACTCCGGTATCCCGGCCAAGGCTATCGGCAGGACAACGGGGAAGGAATGGTTCGAGGTCGATCTCGATACCGTCAAGAGGGCCATCTCGGCCGTCAAAGGCGGGACGAAAAACCTATCCGGCACGAGCACCGCCGAAGAGATGCCAATCGTCTTCCGCCCCGAGCAGGAGGAAGCCATCAAGCGAACCGTGAAGCAGTTTGGGCGTTCCAAGCGCATGCTCTGGAACGCGAAGATGCGCTTTGGGAAGACGCTCTCGGCGCTCGAGGTCGTCAAGGAGATGGGATTCCGCCGCACCATCATCATGACTCACAGACCCGTGGTGGACGATGGCTGGTACAAGGACTTCGGGAAGATATTCCATGAGGGCGACGGCTATCGTTACGGCTCCAAGGAGCATGGCTATACGCTCCGGGAGCTCCTAGACGGTAATGACAGCTTCGTATGGTTCGCCTCCATACAGGATCTGCGCGGCTCCGTCGCCGTTGGCGGGAAGTTCGCCAAGAACGAAGACGTGTTCAACACGGTATGGGACCTCGTAATCGTGGACGAGGCACACGAGGGCACTAAGACATCGCTCGGCGACGGCACCGTGAAAGCCGTCCTGAAGCCGGACGGGCCCACGAAGTTGCTCTCCCTCTCGGGCACACCCTTCAACATCCTCGATGACTATGAGGACGACGAGACCTACACGTGGGACTACGTGATGGAACAGGATGCGAAGTCGAAGTGGGACAAGCTGCACTTCGGCGACTCGAATCCGTACGAGGATCTTCCGCAGCTCTGCATCTACACCTATGACCTCGGAGAGGTTTTCCGCAACGAGGGCTACGTAGCCCTCGATGACAAGGCGTTCAACTTCGCCGAGTTCTTCCGCGTGGGCGATGACGCACGGTTCGTGCACGAAGATGACGTTCGGAGCTTCCTCAATCTGCTCTGCAAGAGCGATGTGAGCAGCAACTACCCATACTCGCGCGACGACTACCGGCGCCTCTTCCGGCACACGCTTTGGATGGTTCCCGGCGTGCGGGCCGCCAAGGCGCTGAAGGCCCTCATGCTCGAACACCCCGTCTTCGGCAGCGGCCAGTTCGACATAGTGAACGTCGCGGGCGACGGTGACGAGGAGAGTGACAACGCACTCGAGTACGTGCAGAGCGCCATCTGGAACGCCGATGATGCCGGAACATACACGATCACGCTCTCGTGTGGCCGGCTTACGACTGGCGTAACCGTACGCGAGTGGACCGCCGTTCTCATGCTCGCTGGCAGCTACTCGACGAGTGCGGCGAACTACTTGCAGACCATATTCCGCGTGCAGTCCCCCTGCGACATGGGTGGCAAGGCGAAGGAGCGCGCCTACGTCTTCGACTTCGCTCCAGACCGGACGCTCAAGATGGTCGCCAAGGCCGTTTCGGTCTCTGCCAAGGCCGGCCGCACAAGCGACGGCGACCGCGCCGCTCTCGGCGAATTTCTCAACTTCTGCCCGGTCATCGGCATCAGCGGGTCGAGAATGGAGCGCTACGACACCGGCAAGCTCTTGCGTCAGCTCAAGCGTGCCTGGGCCGACGCCGTCGTGAAGAACGGCTTCGAGGATCCGAACCTCTACAACCAAGAGCTCCTGAACCTCAGCAAAGGCGACCTAAGCGAGTTCGAGAAGCTTAAGAAGATAGTTGGTGCGACCAAGCCCTCGAAGACCCCGACCGACATCCCCATCAACGATCAGGGGCTCACGGACGAGGAGCGTGAGCAGGTCGAGCGCGCCGAGAAGAAGCCCAAGCGCGAACTCACGGCCGAGGAGAAGGCCCTCCTAGAGAAGCTCAAGAAGGCCAAGGAGAACCGAAAGGCGGCAATCTCAATCCTCACTGGCATCAGCGTCAGGATGCCGCTCCTCATCTACGGGGCCGACGTTCCCTACGACGAGGACATAGACCTCGCGCGCTTCGTTGAGCTCGTTGACGAGCGTTCCTGGGAGGAGTTCATGCCCAAGGGAGTTACCAAGAGGGTGTTCCGTCGCTTCATGAGGTACTACGACGAGGACGTCTTCGTGGCAGCGGGCAGGCGCATCCGCAACGTGACGAGGCATGCCGACACGCTTCCACCCACCGAACGGGTAAAGGAGATTGCGCACCTCTTCGGGTACTTCAAGAACCCGGACAAGGAGACGGTGCTCACCCCGTGGCGTGTCGTTAACATGCACATGTCCGACATGCTGGGCGGCTGGGACTTCTGGGACGAGACCCACACGACGGAGCTCGACGAGCCACGTTTCGTTGACGGGGGCGCCGTCACCCGCCATGTCTTCTGGGGGGAGGCTAGCTCGGGAAGCCAGACGACGCTCTTCGGAGACAAAGCCGCCTCCACAAGGCAGACCACCCTCTTTGGAGAGCCGAGCACCCACATTCTCGAAATCAACTCAAAGACGGGGCTCTATCCCCTTTACGTGACCTACTCAATGTTCCGCGCAAGCATAGGCGACCGCCTTTCCGACGCAAGCCCGGAGGAACAACGCGAGGCGTGGAACGAGGTCGTGCGCAACCGCATCTTCGTCATATGCAAGACGCCCATGGCCAAGGCGATCACGAAGCGAACGCTCGTAGGCTACAGCAAGAGCATACGCATCAACATGCGCTACGTAGAGGACCTCGACAACGTGATGGCCAACAAGCGCCAGCAGTTCATGCGTAAGGTGGCCCGTGGAAGCTATTGGGACAATCAGTTCGGAGGAGCCGTGGAGTTCAGCGCCATAGTAGGAAACCCGCCATATCAGAAGGACGATGGAGGGCACGGGACTTCTGCTAGTCCTGTCTACCAAGAGTTCGTTGAGACGGCCATAGACCTCAAACCCGATTACGTCTCCATGATTACGCCGTCACGTTGGTTCAGCGGCGGCAAGGGACTCGACGATTACCGCGATCGCATGCTCCACGACCATCACCTGCGCAAGCTCGTGGACTTCCCCAAGCTGTACGAGCCCTTTCCGAACGTGAAGATACGTGGCGGCATCTCGTACTTCCTGTGGGATCGCTCGTGGGACGGCCCCTGCACCATTCAGACCATGGCGGATGGCAAGCCTGTTGGAGGGGCTGTAGCCCGTTATCTCGACGAGTTCGACGTTCTTGTGCGTAGAAACGAAGCCGTGCCCATATTGCAAAAGGTACGTGCAAAGGATGAACCCACGCTCGACAGACGAGTTTCATCCCGTAAGCCTTTTGGATTGCCGACGAACTATTCTGGCGGTCGCAAAAGCCCCGAGGGGCTCACAGGTCCCGTTAAGCTGTTTGCTAACCAGAAAATACTTTGGACTGAGCGTTCCGAAATACTTAGAAACGCAGACTGGATCAACGCCTGGAAGGTCTTAATGACACGCGTCCAGGGAACTAGCGCCGCCACGGAAACTCAGTTTTTGTCTAAGCCCATCATTGCGGGTCCTGGAACGGCTTGCACTGAGACTTATCTTGTGGCAGGACTGTTTAACAGTAAGGATGAAGCGGATTCATATGCATCCTATTTGCGCACTCGATTAGTTCGCTTTCTGGTCTCCCTTCGCAAGTCCACTCAAGATGCCGCACGAGACGTATACGCTTTCGTCCCTGACCTCACCTATGACCACCCTTGGACCGACGAGTTGCTCTATGAGCGCTACAGTCTAACTGAGGAAGAGATCTCCTTCGTGGAAAACACGGTGAAACCGATGGGCTAAATCCCTTGGCAAACATTCAGACGAAGACGTGCGAAGCGAAGAACAGCGAAAAGGGCAAGTAACGCATGAGAAAAATCGAAGGACACGAGAAGTCGCTCAAGGAGCTTCTCCAGAACACGAAGTATTCGATTCACTATTACCAGCGCGAGTACGCCTGGCAGCGCAAGCAGGTGCAGGAGCTCGTCGATGATCTCGCGGACGAGTTCCTGGCTTTCTACGATCCTAGCCATGACCGGCTGGACGTCATGAACTACGGCGTCTACTTCATGGGGAGCGTCGTACTCGCCGGCCGCGAGAACGCCATCATCGACGGCCAGCAGCGCCTCACATCCCTCACGCTGCTGCTCATCTACGTGCGCCGGCGCCTTCTCGACATCGGCATGACGATCAACAAGATCGACCAGATGGTCTACTCGGAGAGCTACGGCAAGTCCTCCTTCAACATCTCGGTCGAGGAGCGCGAGGATTGCCTCCGCGCGCTCTTCGACGGTAAGGACTTCGACACTACGGGCTCCGGCGAGAGCGTCGTGAACCTCCACAACCGCTACCAGGACATCGTCGACCTCTTCCCCGAGAGGATCGACGACCACGCCATGCCCTACTTCGCCGACTGGCTCGCCGAGAAGGTCTACTTCATCGAGATCCCCACGGAGACCGAGCAGGACGCCTACAAGGTGTTCGTCACCATGAACGACCGCGGCCTGAGCCTCACCTCGGCGGAGATGCTCAAGGGCTACCTGCTCTCCGAGGTCTCAGATGACAAGCTGCGCGAGAAGCTCAACGACACGTGGAAGGAAAAGGTCTTCGCCCTCAAGGAGCTTGGTAACGGCGAGGAGGAGGACTGCATAAAGGCCTGGCTGCGCGCCAAGTACGCCGATTCCATCCGCGAGAACAAGAAGGGCGCGGAGCCGGAGGACTTCGACCTCATCGGCGGCAGCTTTCACACCTGGGTACGCGACAGCCACACCCGCATCGGTCTCAACGGCTCCGATGACTACGTGAGGTTCATCAACGAGTTCTTCTACTTCGCCGACCTCTACTCACGCATTAAGGGCTACGAGGGTACCCTCAGCTCCGATCAGCCCTTCCTCTACTACAACGCCGCCCTTAGCTTCACGCTCCAGTCCCAGCTGTGCTTTGCCCCCGTGCGGGCCGGGGAGAGCTCGGAGATTGCCAGACGGAAGCTGAAACTCGTGTCGCGTTTCATTGACCTATACATCCACGCGCGCGTCGTCAACTACAAGAGCCTTGACTACTCCACGATCAAGTACGCCATGTTCCAGCTTACCAAGCGCATACGCGAACTTGACCTGGGCGACCTCGCGACCCAGCTCGGCAAGGAGCTTGACGACCTGGGCATCAGCATCGACGGCGGTTGGCAGGACTTCAGGCTCAACCAGTACACGAAGAAGTACATCAAGCACATGCTCGCCCGCATCACCGACTACGTGGAGCGAGGGTGCGGCCTGCCCGGCCACTACCTCGACTACGTGGCGCAGAGGAGCAAGCGGCCCTTCGAGGTCGAGCACATCATCACCGATCACTACGAATGGTATCAGGACGAATACGCCAGCCGCGAGGAGTTCGCCAGCTTCCGGAACAGCCCCGGTAACCTGCTGCTCCTCGACAAGTCCACCAATGCCTCGCTCAACGACAGCAGGTATGCCGACAAGATGGACACCTATGGCAGCCAGAAAGGGAACGTGCTCTCCGCCGCCCTCACTCCGGGTCATTACAACCACAATCCCCAATTCAAGCGGTTCATTGACAAGTCCGGCTTCGACTTCAAACCTTATGAGACCTTTGGCCGAGACCAGATATCAGAGAGGACCGAGCTGCTTGGGACGATCGTCAATCGCCTCTGGACGCCGGACTTCGAATCACTCGATTGAGGCTCCGGCCACCTGCTGCGCACCGCCTCTGCACGAAGGAGTCTCATTATGACTAATGGCTCACCATCCCGAATCCCCACCCTGCGCGACTGCATGTACGGGCAGGCCGTGGGCGACGCGCTCGGCGTGCCGTACGAGTTCCGCGCCCGCGGTACGTTTGAGTGCGCGGGCATGGTGGGACACGGCTCGCACAACCAACCCGCCGGCACCTGGAGCGACGACACCTCCATGGCACTCGCGACCTGCGACAGCATCCGCGCCACGGGCCGCATCGACGTGCGCGACATGCGGGAGCGCTTCGTCCGCTGGTACCGCGAGGGCGCGTACACCGTGAGCGGCCTCTTCGACATCGGCGGCACCACCGCCGACGCGCTCTCCTCCGGGCACGGTCGCGCGGGCGAGCGCGACAACGGCAACGGGTCCCTCATGCGCATCCTTCCGCTCGCGTTCACGGACGCGACGGACGACGAGGTGCGCGCCGTCTCCGCCATCACGCACGCGCACGCAATCTCCTGCGAGGCGTGCGTTCGCATGGTGCACGTGGCCCGCGGGCTCATCGCCGGCGAGGGACCGCGCGACGTCGCGGGCGACTTTGTGGGTGTGCCTGCGAGCCAGATCCGCTCCGGCGGCTTTGTGCTGGACACCGAACGCGCCGCCCTGTGGTGCCTTGACAACACCTCGAGCTACGCCGAGTGCGTGCTCGCGGCGGTGAACATGGGGGACGACACGGATACCACCGCTGCGGTAGCGGGAGGGCTCGCCGGCATCGCGTACGGCATGAGTGGCATCCCGGCCGAGTGGCTCGACGCACTTCTCGGCAAGGTGACCATCGACGCGTGCCTGTTCTAGGGTGCTGGGGTCTTTAGTTGGCAAGACGTCCGGGGATCGGCCGCCCTTAGGCCATGCGGTAAAATGTCTCCCATTAAACATATTTAGGAGACGCCCATGCAGCAGCCCATCACCCGGAACGACCCCGATCTCTTCTCCAAAGAGAAATAGAATCTCTACTTCGACCGCAAGAGCGCGCGCCTCAACGCCAAGGAGACGGTACGGCACATCTGCGCCTTCGCCAACGCCTCGGGCGGCAAGCTGGTCATCGGCATCGAGGACAACGGCGAGATAACAGGCTTCAAGCGCGACGGCGCGCGGGACATTGAGGAGTTCGAGCAGGCGCCAATCGTAGGCTGCGACCCCTCGCCCGTGGTGCACGCGATGAGGGTGCCCGTGAAGAATGCCAAGGGTCAGGACGACCAGATTCTCGTGCTGGAGGTCGCCAGCTCGACCGGGCGCGTCATCGCCAGGAGAAGCGACAAGGCCGTGTTCCTCCGCCAGCGCGACAGCAGCGTGGAGCTGGACCGCGAGCAGGTGCTGGCGCTCGAGTACGACAAGAACCAGCGGCGCTACGAGGACGAGGTGCAGGAGCGCTCCTCCGTCGAGGACGTGGACCCCGAGGTGGTGGCGCGCTACAAGGCAGAGCTTGGCACCGAGGCGAGCGACGAGCAGGTGCTGCGCAGCCGCGGGTTCCTCCAGGACGGCCACCTCACCAACGCGGGCGTCCTGCTTTTCTCCGAGAACCCGACGCGGTTCATACCTTGGGCACGGGTGCGCGTAATCCGCTTCGACGGGAACAAGATGGAGACGGGCAGGCGGCTCAACATCGTGAAGGACAGGACCTTCGATGGGCCACTGCCCAAGCAGATCGAGGGCGCGAAGGGGTTCATATCGAGCCGGCTGAGGGAGTTCCAGTACCTGGGGGACGACGGCAGGTTCAAGATTATCCCCGAGTACCCCGAGTTCGCTTGGTTCGAGGGCTTGGTGAACGCCGTTACGCACCGCGACTACGCCATGAGCGGCGACCACATACGCGTGATGATGTACGGCGACCGCCTGGAGATCACTAGCCCGGGCGGCCTGCCCAACATGGTGACCTTGGAGAACATGAGGTACACCAGGTGGTCGCGCAACCCGATCATAGCGCGGACGCTCGTCGAGTTCGGCTGGGTGCGCGAGCTCAACGAGGGCGTGCAGCGCATCTACGACGAGATGGCGTCCTTCTTCCTGAACGAGCCAACGTATTCGGAGCCCAACGGCATGTCGGTGCGCTTGGTGCTGCAGAACAGCATCACCTCGCGCGTGCTGAGGCAGGCCGACGTCGTGGCGGAAAGCTTGGGCGAGGGCGTGTACGGGGACCTCAGCGAGTACGAGCTCGCCGCCGTGCAATACACGTATGGGAAGGGGCGGGTGACGGTGAGGGGGCTCGCAGAACATCTGGGGCGCAGCAGCAAGGTGGCCCGTGCGACGCTCAGATCGCTCGCTGACAGGCGCATCCTCGACTGGCACGGCACCAGCGCGACCGATCCCTCCCAGTACTATGACCTTCACAGGGCAGAGTAGGTAAGGGCTCGGACATAGCTTGGAAGGGCTTTGCGGGCGGCAGGGGCCGTCGAGCCCTTCCCATGAGGGCATAGCAGGTAAGAGTAAGTGCGAGTAAGGTTCGAGTATAGGGGCATCGGGACAGCGATGGCTGCGACGCCGTTTGCCATCCCACTGCTCGCCGCCGGACGAGGGCTTTGGCACGCTCGCGCGCGAAGCCCCACGCCCCGGGCCACTCCCCGCAGGTTCGTGACGCTTCCTTGGGCGCGCAGGCCCGTGGCGCGTGCATTCAGTCAAGTAAAAAAGTCGCAGTCCCCTCTGTCGACTTTTACTTGACTGAATGCAACATGAGGCGCTGGGAGAGGATCGCAGGCCTCGCTGGCGAGGACAAGGAGGGCTAAGTCATGGCCAACAACATCGCAGCCATCAAGAGCTACACGACCATCCTCGACCGCGTGTACCAGAGGGAGGCCACGAGCTCGTGCCTGAACTCGCCGGCGCGCATGGCGCGCGCGGGCCGCAACGCGAAGGAGATCATGATCCCGAGGATCTCCGTGACGGGACTGGGAGACTACACGCGCAACGTGGGCTACAAGACCGGCTCGATCGACTTCGCCTACGAGACGAAGGCCTTCAACTACGACCGCGGCATCAAGCTCCTCGCCGACGTGATGGACGTGGAGGAGGCGGGCGTCCTGGACTGCTTCGTGCAGGCGGGCGCCGAGCTTGAGCGCACGCAGGTGGCGCCGGAGGCCGACGCCTTCACCTACGCGGCCATCGCCTCGCACGAGGTCGTCTCGGTGACCGAGGCCGACCTCTCGAGCGCCAAGGTGACGGACGTGCTGGCGGCGCTGCGCAAGGTGACGAACACGATGGACGAGGCCCAGGTGACGCCGGGCTCGCGCTACCTGTTCATCACGCCGACGCTCAAGGGCGTGCTCGACGACTACTCGCTCGCGAACCCGAACATGAGCAACCGCGTGCTCACGCGCTTCTGCCGCGTCGTGGAGGTGCCGCAGGCGCGCTTCTACACGAAGATCGCCCTCAACTCCGGCGACTCGGAGAAGTTCGACTACGTCTATGACAAGGGGTGTGCGACGGCTATGGAGCTTACTGATTACCTTCAGCGTAGCATGAAGGTATCGCGTGATCTGAAGCCGCTTGTGGAGAAGGGAATCCTCGACTGGCACGGTAGCAGCACACACAATCCGTCTCACTGCTACGGCCCACACGGGTCCAAGTGGGTACGAGTAGAAATTGCGTACGCTTACATTGCGGGCGACTACACTTCCGCCAACTGGCGGTGGGCCTCGTGCGTCATTCGACACCCCCCCGCGTGCGAATGAACGCGGCAAGTAGCGTCGCATACTGGACTACCAAGGAGGAAGTGGCGCGAGTTGACATACGGGAAAACATATCCCAGAGACGCTTCTCTCTAAGGCCGTTCTGAGGGGAGACTGTTTCTGTAAAGGTCGCTCTGCAACTGTCGTATTAAGCGGGGATAGGCTCTACGTCGAGTTTATAACCGAGAGCCTTCACGACCTTTTGAATCGTTGCAAAAGAGGGGTTTCCGTAGGCGAGAGGGCCTTGTAGAGCCTGTCGCGGGTAATGCCCGTCTCTTTTGCAAGCTGTGACATGCCTCGAGCCCGTGCGATATCGCCAAGGGCAGCGGAGACAAGACTGGGGTCGCCGTCCTCGAGAGCGGTATTGAGGTAGGCGACGATGTCAGTGTCACTCTCTAGGAACTCTGCCGTATCGTAATGCGCCGCCTGCTTAGTTGGCATTATCTTCTCCTCCGTTGTCCTCACCTTCTCAAGTGCACGTACGCCCGTATTATCTGCTGGGCCACATGGCCGTCGCGAGGTTGCGCCGTCATATGAGTTTGGATTGTATATCACGGTATATAGAACGAAAATCTCCAGCCGCTCCCGCACCACAACAATGGAAGCCGAGCGCGGTACGAGGAATAACCGTCAGCCTTTGGGGCGGCCAAATTCGCTCGTGGCGAAGACCTGGCGTCGTCCCGTTTGTGAAGGGTAGCGCGGACGATGCGGTGCGTGCTCGCCCGTAGTAGTCTGGTGACCGTGAGCACAAGCGACGGGAGGACCATGGTGCAACAAGAGCCTGGCACGGCGGCGGGGGAGGGCCCGCGCATCAGGATGGCTAGGCCGGGCGATGCCGAGGCCCTGCTTGCGATATACGCGCCGTACGTGCGCGACACGGCCATAACCTTCGAGTGGGACGTGCCGACCGTGGAGGAGTTCCGCCAGCGCATTGCGCACACGCTCGAGCGCTACCCCTACCTGGTGGCGGAGTCCGCGGGCGGCCGTGCGCTGGGCTACGCATACGCCGGGCCGCTCAAGGAGCGTAAGGCGTACGACTGGGCCTGCGAACTTTCCATCTACGTGGCGCAGGACGCGCACGGCCGCGGCGTGGGCGGCGCGCTGTACGCCACGCTCGTGCACCTGCTTGCGGCAATGGGCGTCACGAACCTCAACGCGTGCATAGGCTACCCCGCCGCGCCGGACGACCCCTACCTCACGCGCGCGAGCGTGGAGTTCCACGCCCACCTGGGCTTTGAGTGGGTCGGGCGCTTCCACGGCTGCGGCTACAAGTTTGGCCGCTGGTATGACATGGTGTGGATGGAGAAGATCGTGGGCGGCCACCCCGCTAACGCCTGTCCGCTGCGGCCCGTGTCGCAGGTGGCGGCCCTGCTGGGGAAGTAGCCCCGTCCGCGCCCGCCGCCACGTTGGCCACGCCCTTCTCGCCCGGCGCCTCCCGCGCACACATCCGCAAGACTTTGGAGAAGAACATGATCAAGCTTGCCCTGACCGATCTGGACGACACGCTCATTCCCGTTGGCGCGCCGCGCGCCTCGGACCGCGCGATTGCGGCCATGCACGCGATGGTCGACGCGGGCCTGCACGTTGGGCCTGTCACGGGTCGCGTGCCCTCGGCCATGGGCTGGATGTTTGCGGGCGACGCCACCTGCTTTGCCACGGGCGCGTTCTGCAACGGCCAGATGGTCTACATCGACGGCGAGCTTACGCACCAAGAGGTGCTCGACCCCGCGTCGCTTGCGCGTGCGCAGGACGTGTTGGAAGACGTGGAGGGCGCGGCGCTTGCGGTGTACGACGTGTTTGGCGACGGCCAGGCGATTCTGGTAAAGCGCAACGTGGCGAGCCTGGAGGGTCACCCGGAGGTCATGAGCGAGGTTGGCCACCCCACGCGCGCCGAGCTTGGCCCCATGCCGTGGATCAAGGCGAACGTGCACGTGTCCGGCCCGCGCGAGCGCCTGGTGCGCGTGCGCGACCTGCTGCGCGCGGAGTGCCCGGGTCTCGACTTCGTGTTCCCCAGTCCCACGGCTCCGCTCATCGACATCACGCCGCGTGGGTGGGACAAGGCGGCCGGCGTGCGCGAGCTTGCCCGCGAGCTGGGCGTGACGCTGGAAGAGGTGGCGACGTTTGGTGACTCGGAAAACGACCTGCCCATGATATCCGCGGTGCCAAACTCCGTTGCCGTTGCCAACGCGAGCGCGGACGTGGCCAAGGCAGCGCGCTGGCACATTGGCCCCTCGCGCGACGACAGCGTCGCGGCCGCGCTGGAGCAGATCGCGGCAGCGGCCCCCACGGGCGACATGCCGGCGTTCATGCGCTAGGGTTGGCACGCGGCGCGCGGCAGCCCCACTGCCCGTGGCGTGCCGCGTCGCCGTGTCCGTGTCAGCCCAGTGCGGGCCACGCGACCACGGGCGTCCGGTCTCCCTCTTCCCGAAGCGCTTGCTCAAAGGACTGCACGTCCTTCTCGCCCCGGGGCGTCACCTGGCTCACAAGAAGGACGTCCGCCTTAAGGCCGCCGGCGTGCTCGTGGGCGATGGCCCGTGCCACGAGGGCCGGCGTGGCGACGTCCGCGGCGTCGCAGCCCGCGAGCTTGCAGAAGACTTCCGGCCGGTGCACGGCCTGCGCCACGGGCAGCCCAAAGCCGGAGGCGCCCACCACCTGCACCACGCGGTCCGCCTCGGCGGGGATTACGGGCTCGTAGTCTGCGTGCGCCTTCAGCGGGTGCCGCGCGGCGCCGTCCGCCTCTACCAGCACGTAGTCTGCCAGCACGGAGAGCGTGCGCATCTTCAGGCGCGGCGCCGCGAGCTTGCCGGATCCGTCACCGGTGGGCGTGCCCACGCACACCACGCGGCTGTACCACAGCGCCTGCTCCACGGCGCGCTCGTCCGCGTCCGTCAGCACGGGACAGCCAAACGGAAGCACGTGCGTGGTCGTGGTGAGGACGACGGTGCCGTCAAGCTCGCGCGCGAGCGCGTCGAGCAGGCTCGTCTTGCCGCCGCTGCCGATGACCGCCGTGATGCCGCGCCCGATTCCCAGCTCTTCCGCAAGGCCCATGCGCACTCCCTCCGTGGTGCCGCGCGGCCCCCGCGGCCGCCCGTGGAAGAATTCTAGCGCTCCGGGGCGGAGGGCGTGGCGGCGCGCCCTTCTCGTCTGCGGTAGCAAACGTGACGCGAAGTTCTTCTCAAAAGATTGCAAACGTATATAACGTATATGATATAGTGTGCCAAAAGGAGGCGTCAGGTGGGACGTGCCGGCGCCGCGAGCGCGCAGTGGTCGCGCGTGAGGGAAGGAGAGCGCATGG
>Ga0256406_1002951_pt1 | contig 22444 bp, 19 predicted proteins | sample RumenRJG_03DNA_FD_185986 | JGI IMG/M metagenome (GOLD analysis project Ga0256406, IMG submission 185986) | Bovine rumen microbial communities from Lethbridge, Alberta, Canada - RJG_03 | ecosystem: Host-associated > Mammals > Digestive system > Stomach > Rumen | place: Canada: Alberta | collected... | reverse complement strand
TTTCCTTCCACTGCTGTCAGAAGGACAGGGCAATCATAGTACTATTGTATGAAAGAGTAAACGCAACCTGTGCAAGACTAACGTCTACCTCTGGTATTAATGGTGGAATTTAAAATTTCATTTTTGGAAATTAATAATTTATGCAATTGACAGTTACAATTCCCGTTCTTTAGTGCTATAATAACACCAGTCGGTTAATACCTGTACTGGCTAAAAAAAATCATTGATCTTCTCCAATCAATGAACCTTCCCCTTAATAGTTATTGTTAATTTGTTTTCCGTATGAAAAGGATGGATCACAGGTATCACGGATCTGTCCTTGGCACATTTTAATCTGCTCGCTTTTAACCGCGGAGGAAATTAACTTTTTGCAGTGAGGCGTAAGATTTTTATTCTCATTAATATATACTCCTTTTTCTGCAGGCAGAAGTCCGAAAGGGCTTCTGCCTGTTCCTTTTTTTCAGGACTTTCCCGGCTGCAGCCCCACCGTTTTTCATTCTCCCGGTTGCAGGTGACGGCTGAATAAGCTATCATATTTTTCATCCACTTGTTCTTTATACATAAGGAAGGAGATTTTTTCAATGAGTGACGAAAGCCGGGTTCCGGGCGAAGAAAATACCGCTGCCACACCAGAACGCGGGCATTTTAAGAAGCACGAAAACCAGAAATATACGACGATTGCTTTTTATGTCATTTTTACCTGCGCCATTCTTTTTATTCTGCAGCGAATCAGCATTCACCTTCCTGAAATCGCTTCCGCGGTCGGTACCTTCTTCCATTATATTGGCGTGATACTGAAGCCTCTGCTGGCCGGATTCGTGATTGCCTATCTGCTTTTCCCTATTGTCCGATGGTTTCAGAAAATTCTGAACAAGGTTCCGTTCCTGCGCGGTCACAGCAAAACACACAACCGTGCTCTGGCCATTGCCATCACCGGGATCCTGACCGCCGTTGTGATTATCCTGCTGCTCAGCGTCGTCATATCATCGGCGGCCCATGAGCTCACGGCTGTTTCCTGGGACGCTCTGACGGATCTGATCCGCTCCATCTCCAGTTCCCTGCAGAATACCTACAATCAGCTGACGGACTGGCTGAACAAGATGAATTTCGATTCAGAAACGCTGAGCAACTTTGCCAATTCCCTGTCCAAAGCGCTCGGCGGCATCGCGTCCGCCATCGGCAGCCGCCTTACGTCGTCGCTTTCAAATATCCCCAGCTTCTTCACCAACGCCATCTTCGCGATCATTTTCGCTATCTACTTTCTGTCCGATTACAGAGGCCTTGGCAGGTACTGGGACCGCGTGCTCCGGGCACTGACGCCGGAAAAATTTTATGAGGGCTTCCATGTATTTTTGAATGATGCTGATCTTGTCTTCTCCGGCTACATACGCGGGCAGCTGATTGATGCAATTATTGTTGCCAGCATGATGGGAGCCGCGCTAATGTTCGAAAATGTAAAGTTCGGAATGATCATCGGTGTTCTGACCGGCATCGGCAACCTGGTTCCGTACGTCGGCCCGGTGGTAGCATATGTCTGTGTCGTTGCCGTAGGCCTGCTGGAAGGGGATCTTAAGAAACTGATCATCAGTCTGGTCACTGTCTTTATTCTCCAGACAATCGACGGCAATATCATCAATCCAAAGCTGCTGAGCACCAACATCGACATTCATCCGATGCTTGTCATTGCTGCCCTGATCTTCGGTTCCGCCGTGGGCGGTTTTCTCGGAATGCTCCTTTCGGTCCCGTGTGCCGCCCTGATCAAGATATGGTTTGACCGCGGTGTGAATTCTCTCATGAAAAGGCGTGCACTCCCGGAAGCATCCGAAAAAGAAAACCGAAACAGCCTATAATGTTTCCGTAAATTTTCAATAAATCTTTGTGATTAATAAATGTCTTTTTTCCTTGCATGCCGTTTGGCAGAAACGTATAATGAAAAGCTGAATAACCACTAATCACTCACTAATCATTCTTAATCATTCAGCCAGACGCAAAGCGTCTGTGCGGTACGTTCAGCTTTTAAGCTGTCTGTGCAGCTTCCGGCTGGCGCCGCAGGGAAAAAGGAGGAAATTATGGGAAATATGAACGGGCCTATTCGTGACGCAAGGAAACTTGGGGTCCCGAAGATGCTTCTGCTTGGTCTTCAGCACATGTTCGCCATGTTTGGTGCGACCATCCTGGTGCCGATCCTTGTGAACAGTTATTTTGAGGACGCCATGGGTGAGCCGCTGACGAGAGGTCTCACGGTTTCAATCACACTTTTCTGTGCCGGTTTCGGTACATTGCTTTTCCATCTTCTTACCAGCTTCAAGGTACCTGCCTTTCTTGGAAGTTCTTTCGCTTTTCTCGGCGGTTTCGCCACAATCGCAAATTTAAAATCCGGTATTTACGCGAATATGAGCGCCAATGAAAAGGCCGCCTATGCCTGCGGCGGTGTTGTTATTGCCGGTCTGCTTTATCTTGTTCTGGCTCTGATTATCCGGCTTGTCGGTGTCAAACGCGTCATGCGTTTCCTGCCGCCGGTTGTCACCGGTCCGGTTATCATCTGCATCGGTCTGAGTCTGGCCGGATCCGCCGTGTCAAACGCCTCCACCAACTGGGGACTGGCTCTGATTGCACTGGCGGTTATCATCATTTTCAACATCTGGGGCAAGGGCATGTTCAAGATCATTCCGATTCTGATGGGCATTATCATAGCCTACGCTGCCGCCCTGATCTTCCATGCGATGGGAATTCACAATCCGGACGGCAGCGCTATCCTGGATTTTTCATCGGTTGCAAGTGCGGCTGCCATCGGCCTTCCGACCTTCCAGCTGGCTAAATTCGATGTTACCTCCATTCTGGTGATGGCCCCGATTGCTATCGCAACCATGATGGAGCACGTAGGCGATATCTCCGCCATCAGTGCAACGGTCGGCGAAAACTACATTGAGGATCCGGGTCTTGATAAAACGCTGCTGGGCGACGGTCTTGCCACCTCTCTGGCCGGTCTGCTCGGCGGCCCCGCCAACACAACCTACGGCGAAAACACCGGTGTCCTTGAACTTTCCAGGGTTTACGATCCCCGGGTTATCCGTCTTGCTGCCGTATACGCTGTCATCCTCAGCTTTTTCCCGAAGGTCAGCGCTCTGATCTCCACTATGCCGAAATCCATCATCGGCGGTGTCAGCTTCATGCTTTACGGAATGATTTCCGCCATCGGTGTCCGGAACATGGTTGAAAACAAGGTGGATCTGACGAATTCCAGAAACCTGATCATCGCCGGCGTCATCTTCGTATGTGCTCTTGGCTTCACGGACGGCATTACCTTCCATGCCGGCGGCGCTACGGTTAACCTCACCGCACTTGCCATCTCCGCACTCGCAGGCATCCTTCTGAACGCCATCCTTCCGGGCAACGATTATCATTTCGGAATAAACAAAAAAGGTGATGAAAACCGCGGTCTGCACCTGGATAGTCCTGAAAAAGAATAATCCCCGCCCTTGTGTTTTATCCTCTTTCTATTACAAAAAACCAGCCTCCCGGCTTTGCCGGAAGACTGGTTTTTTTCAGCATATCGTAAAGCAGCCTATATGGATTATAGATCCTGCCGCTCCCCGGACAGCCCCCTGTCCGCAGCTTAATCTTTTGTTTCTGTTGTTATTTCTGTTGTTGTTTCGGCTGCAGCTTCCGTAGCCGCATCGCTCTGCTCTTCGGTCTTTTTTTCCGCGGCAGGTCCGGTTTGTGATTCCGTGGCACTTTCTGTTATTTCTTCCGGCTGCAGCTCACTTTCTGTCTCCGTTTCACGGACAGTTATGACGGCGTTGTCACGGACGAACTGCATGACCCTGGACATCAGCAAAGATACACGGATTTCCTTTTCGCCAAAATCGTTCCGGAAGTTGTCTACATCGTCGCCATAGCCCATAGTCTGAGCGTACTGTCGGCAGCCTTCCTCGTATTCTTCATCGGATACTTCTATCCCTTCTGTCTCGGCGATGGCCTTCAAAATCAGTTCCTGCTGAAGTCCTTCTTCCGCGTTTTTCTCTACCGCAGCCTCAAAGGAAGCCTCATCCATGCCCATGGTCTGCTGAAGGAAATCTTCGGTACTCATTCCGTAGCGCGCCGCCATATTCTCATAATACTGTGTGATCTGATATTTACTGTACGCCATCAGTTCCGGAGGATAGGAGCTGATCTTGCAGGTATTGTAAAGAAGTGTCATCAGCTCCGTGTTGATTTCGTTTTCCTGTTCCTCTTCCTTCTGTGCCTGCACCTGTTCTCTCTGGTAATCGCGGTAGCCTTCCACCGTGGAATAGCTGCCGTCACTGATTTCACTGATCAGCTCCGCTGTGATTTCCGGGGCCCGGCGGATGGAATTGATCTTTACCGTAAACACAACTGCCTTTCCGGCCAGCGTGCTGCTCACATAATCCTCCGGGAATGTAAGGTCAAGATCAGTGGTATCCCCGACCTTCAGGCCAAGGAGCCCTTCCTCAAATCCATCAATGAACGTGCCGGATCCGATGGTCAGATCCTGTCCCGCTGCTGTTCCGCCTTCAAATTCATTTCCGTCAATTTTTCCGGTATAATCAATATTAACAATGTCTCCGCTTTCCACAGTTCCGTCCGGCACATCCGCATAGTCTTCTGCGGGAATAGCCGCGCGCAGTGCGGCATCAATATCCTCGTCGGTGACAGTGATCTCATCTGTCTCAACCGGAAGCTGCCTGTACTGCCCGACGGTCACATAATCCAGTGCCCGGTAATCCGGACGTTCTGTCACGGCAGTGCTTTCCGTTTCCGACATAGCTTCTGTAATGCTCCCGGTATCCTCCGTACCCGTTTCTGCCGATGTCCTGTGAGCTGTGGATGCTTCCGAAGCCGCTTCTGAAACAGTTTCTGAAGATCTTTCAGATGCTGCTTCTGCATCTGTCTTCGTTTCGGATTCCTTATCAGTTTCGTTCGATGCTGACGGGGATGCCGCCGGTGTCAGTGCCGTCATCCCCAGACAGCCGGCCAGTAGAATGGCCGCGATTTTTCTTTTCATTCTTACGCCGTTCCTCCACGAACCGGTCTGCAGCCGGATGGACATTCCGCCCGGCAAGGCCGGCCGACCAGATTTTTTCTTATACGCCTTACTGTTCTGTGCTGCTTTCTGCTGCCTCTTCCGTTCCGCCGGCGGCTTCGGTCCCTTCGGTTACCGCTTCCGCCCCTTCTCTTGCAGCTTCGTCTCCTTCTTCCGTGATGACTGAGCTGTCCTCAACAAACTTCAGAGCTTTCTCCATCAGCAGGTAGCGCGTAAATTCTTCCTGATCAACACTTTCCTTAAATTGATCCACATCCGTGTACCCGAGTTTTTCTGCCTGTTCTTCAACAGATTGATCATATTCCTCGTCGGAAATTTCAAGTTTTTCTTTTTCCTCAATAGCCTCGAGAATCAGCTCCTGATCCATCTCTACCCTGGCTTCCTTCTCAAGCTCCGTGTTAAAATCATCCATTGTCATTCCGGAGCTTTCAACCATGTCTTCCAGATTTATTCCGTAATAGGACGCATAGGTCTGATACTGCCGTTTATACAATGCCGTATAGTAATCGGGAAGTCCGTCCGGATCGCTGTCCACCGTACAGGTATCCATAAGCTTCGTGAGGATCTGGCTGCGGATTGCACTCTCCCGCGCATCTTCCTTTTGCTGAACCAGCTGATCTTTTAAATACGTCTTATAATCGTCAACGGTTGTATAGCTTCCGCCGGTGATCTCATTGATCAGATCATCTGTAATTTCCGGAAACTCCCTGATGGAATTAATAGTTACCGTGAAAACAACATCCTGTCCGGCAAGATCCTCTGAATAATAATTATCCGGGAAGGTAAGGTTCAGATCCAGCGTATCGCCCGTATTGGCGCCGATCAGTCCATCCTCAAAGCCATCAATAAATGTATTGGAACCGATGGTCAGATCATAGCCCGATGCGGTACCTCCGTCAAATGCTTTTCCGTCTTTTTTGCCTGTGTAGTCGATGTTAACCACATCCCCCTCCTGAACAGGCCGGTCGGTAACCTCCGTATAGTAATCGGTGCCGATACTGCTGTTCAGGGAAGCCATAACTTCATCATCGGTAACTTCCGTGCTCTGCCCCTGCAGCGTAAATCCTGTGTACTGGCCCAGTGTCACATAGTCCAGAGCCTTGTACTCCGGTCTGTCCGGAACCGTAATTTCTTCTTCGGTTGAGCCCTCTGAAACTGCTTCCTCCGGAACTTCCGTTGAATCTTCCGTAATGCTCTCCGAAAAAACCTCTTCCTCCGCAGATGCACCGCTCACATCTGCTGCCAGTACGGTGCCGGAAAACGCCGCCATACAGATACTTCCAGTCAGTAATGAAATCATCCATTTTTTATTCATTTTTTGATAATCCTTTCCCATTCAACGTTTGTGCCGGACCCGCCGGCAGGCAGGATCTTTGTTTCCAAATATACCCCTGTTCTCAAAAGTATACCATATCCTTCCGGCTTTGCCACCTTCTTATCTTTCTTAAATTATAATGATAAATGATGCCGCCGGCGGGTCCCGTTTTTGATTGCATGTTTTATTAGATGATGTTAGAATTATATGAGTTTACCGGCGCTGCCGGGCGTAAAGGAGAGAAAAAATGTCAACACTTACCATTGTATTGCTTATTATCCTCGCGGTCCTCGTTGTCGGACTGATTGTCCTTTATTTTGTCGGCAAGAAGCTTCAGAAAAAACAGGCGGCTCAGCAGGAGCAGATGGAAGCTTCTCAGCAGACGGTTACCATGTTTGTCATCGATAAGAAAAAATTGCCGCTGAATAAATCCGGTCTTCCGCAGGTTGCTATTGATCAGACTCCGAAACTGATGCGGCGTTCAAAGGTTCCGGTTGTCAAGGCGAAAATCGGTCCGAGAACCATGACCATGATCGCGGATGAAAAGGCTTACGATCTGATCCCGATAAAAAAGGAAGTTAAGGCGGTGATCAGCGGCATGTACATCATGGATGTCAAAAAGCTTCACGCTCCGCTGGAAACGCCGCAGAAGAAAAGGGGCTTCCTTGCAAGACTTCGCGGCAGGGCTCAGAAAACCGTAGATGAAGCCGGCAGGGAAGAAGCGGCGAAGAAAAACAGGAACGCAAAATCAGGCAAAGGCAAAAAATAAACTCAGCTTTTGTAACCGATACGATGAAAAAAGGCCATCTCATTCCCATTTCTGCAAATGGATCTGCGATGGTCTTTTTATTTGACCTTTTCTCACGCTTTTAGCGTTACTCAATATTCAATTCCATCATCTGTTCCATCAGCGGGATTTTGGATGCATCACTGTTCTCAAACGTAATGGATCCCGGACGGTTTTCCTGCTGCAGCCACCCCCGTTTTCCCAGCTGTCGGTGAAGTTCTCTTGCCGTCCCTTCGCTTCCGTCAATCACCGGGATGTCCGGTCCCACAATTTTCCGGATCTGCGGACGGAAAAACGGATAATGCGTGCACCCCAGCACAATGGCATCGATCCGGCCGCTCTCCAGATATTTCCCCAGCAGATTTTGAAGATACTGTTCCAGCCCGGGGCCTTCGAAAATGCCCCGCTCCGCGAATTCCATAAGCCCCGGGCACGGCAGTGGGTACACATTGGCCTCCGCCTCAAACCTTGCCAAAAGATGGTGAAGCTTATCTCCCTTCACCGTCAGCGGTGTCGCCATCATGATAATGTTTGGATTCTTTTTCATGAGAACCGCAGGCTTCAGCGCCGGCTCAATTCCGATTATCGGAATATCCGTATAGATCTGCCGGAGCACACCGATCGCCGCCGAAGTCGCCGTGTTGCAGGCAACGGCGATGGCCTTGACGCCGCGTCCATACAAATACTCACAGATATGCTTCGAAAGGGTCTGTATTTCCTCCGTATTCTTCGTTCCGTACGGCGCATGGGCGGAATCTCCGTAATAAAGGAAATTCTCCCCGGGCAGCTGTTTTACGAATTCTTTCAATACCGAAATTCCGCCGACTCCGGAATCAAATACTCCGATCGGCCGGCCGCACATCTCTCTGGATTCTTCATCGTTGTTCATTTCTTCTGATTTCTGCCTCCGGTATTCAATATATGATTACCGTGTCAAAAGTCCGCCGCCACGCATGCTTGCATGCGAGTGGTGGCAGGACTTAGTGACACGCCCCAGATGAGGCATGAAGTGGCGCGAAAGCGTCACGAGAATGCCTCATCTGGCAGCGTGGTGGGAGTTGCGGAGCAACGAAACCACGCGTAATCATAAATGAGTGGCAAAAGGTACTTTTGACACTCCTATCAATATATACTTTCAGTCAAAGTAAACCGGCTCCCCTTTCAGGAACGCATAGCGCACCGGCTGCGGTTTTTCAAACCGGGCAGCTCCGCTGGTTCCCTCCGTGAGAGCTGCCTTGATTTTCTCCACATCTTCCTTCGGTATCAGCAGGTCCAGCTGCGCGCTGTCCGTGTACCGTGAATCGGCGATCTTCACATTATTCTGCGCACAGATATACTGAATCCTGCCCAACCCTGTGTAGTCTGTAACCACGGTCAGCTTTTCACCGTCCATCCTGTCCAGAATCACACAATTCTTCAGTCCTTCCTGCACTGCCCCCGAATAGGCACGGACCAGTCCGCCCGTTCCCAGAAGCGTACCCCCGAAATAGCGGGTAACAACCGCGCAGATATCATGAAGGCCGGCTCCCCGGATCACATCCAGCATCGGCCGGCCGGCGGTTCCCTGCGGTTCCCCGTCATCGCTGCACCGCTCCAGAGGCGGATCGTTTCCGATCACATATACCGGACAGTTATGTGTCGCATTCCAGTATTTTTTCCGGATATCCGCGATAAATGCTTCCGCCTCCTGCGCGGACCGTGCCGGTGCCACGGTACAGATAAACCTTGATTTTTTTTCTTCTATTTCGGCGCTGCCGCCTGTGTAAAGGATTCGGATGCTTCCCATATCCTGCCCCCGTAACGCGCATATACTTTTCCGAAAGATTAATAATAAATTAGTCTGTTCGGACGTCCGTTTTAGAATTTTTCCGATAAACTTTAATTGACTCTTTGAAACAGGCGGGATATCTTTATCCCAGTTTCTATACGTATTCTATACCAACGACAGTTTACAATAACTGTTTCATCCGTACAAGATGCAGATGCTAAAGAAAGGTTTCCCATGTACGCTGACATTTACTACATGCGCAGGCCGCGCAGGCGCAAAAGGCGCTCCCCCGGCCGGATACTTCTTAAAACATTAAAAATCATCCTTCTGATTTTGCTGGCTGTGATCGTCTGCGGAGGCGTTATCGGAATCTTCTATGTCCGCCAGACCGTTCAGGATGCCCCCGATATCAGTCAGATCACCATCGCACCGACCGAATCGGCCTCCTATATCTATGATTCGGAAGGAAATAAAACGCTCAAACTGACACTTCCGGAATCCAACCGGGATCTGGTAACCATCGACAAAATTCCGGCGGATCTGCAGCATGCGTTCGTAGCCATTGAAGATGCGCGTTTTTACCAGCACAACGGGGTCGATGTGCGGGGAATTATCCGGGCTGCCTGGACCGGTCTGAAAACCGGAAGCTTTTCCGAAGGGGCAAGCACCATCACCCAGCAGCTGCTGAAAAATACCGTTTTCACGGACTGGACCCGTGAAAGTACCTTCAAGCAGCGCCTGGACCGCAAAATTCAGGAACAGTACCTGGCCATAAAGCTGGAAAAGGTGCTGAACAAGGATCAGATCCTGGAAGATTATCTGAATGTCATCAATCTGGGGGCCGGCTGCTACGGTGTACAGGCGGCCAGCTATAAGTATTTCGGCAAGGATGTATCCGAACTGACCCTCTCCGAGAGCACAGTTATTGCCGGAATCACACAGAATCCGACGAAATACAACCCGATCACACATCCGGAGGATAACGCAACGCGCCGGCAGAAAGTGCTGGATGCCATGCTTGCCCAGAACTGGATCGACTCATCGGAATATGAAAAGGCCCTGGCCGACGATGTTTACAGCCGCATTCAGTCCAACAATATCAGCGAAGAAAGCAGCGACAGCTCTTCCTCCGTCTACACCTATTATGAGGACTCCCTGATCAATCAGGTAATTGAAGATCTGCAGGCCGTCCGGGGATATACTTACAAACAGGCCTATAAGGCAGTTTACACCGGAGGTCTGAGCATCTATTCGGCCCAGGATGACGCTGTGCAGGCCATCTGTGATGAGGAGTTTGCCAACGGAAGCAACTTCCCGGACGGTACGGAAGTCGGAATCGACTATGCCCTCAGCGTTTCGGACAGCAGCGGTCAGATCACGGACTATGGAAATGATGATCTTCGAAGCTGGGTCCGCAAAAACGTGGATTCTTCCTTCGACCTGATGTGTTCCTCCTCCGGTGAAGCCCGGGACCTGGCGGCGCAGTTTAAGGCTGCCATGACATCCGACGCCTCCGGCACTTCGGACAGTTCCATTACGGTTCTCGGAGAGCGGGTCACCATCACACCGCAGCCGCAGTCCTCCGCCGTTGTGATCGATCAGAAAACAGGCTATGTGAAGGCTGTGGTTGGCGGCCGCGGAACCAAGGATGCCAGTCTGACGCTGAACCGCGCCACGTACACCACCCGCCAGCCGGGCAGCACCTTCAAAATTCTCGCTGTGTACGCCCCGTTTTTCAATGAAAAGATGGGCACGCTGGCGACCATGTTTAATAATGAGGAAACACAGTATTCCGACGGAACCGCGGTCAGCAACTGGGATCTGAACAATTATACCGGCAGGGTCACCGTGAGGGACGCCATCACCAGCTCCATCAACGTGATCGCCGTACAGGCTGTCAAGCTGGTTACCCCGCCAAAGGCGTTTGAATACTGCGAAAACTTCGGTATTTCGACCCTGACTGACTCCTACAGCGATGGCAGTGAAACCTACAGCGACATGGTCGAGCCGCTAGCCCTGGGCGGAATTACCAGAGGCGTCACCAATCTGGACCTGACAGGCGCATACGCCGCCATCGCCAACGGCGGGAAGTATAGGGAACCGAAGTTCTACACAAAAGTACTGGATCAGAAAGGGAACGTCATTCTGGACAATACAGAGCCGGCGGAACGTTCTGTAATTTCAGAGCAGGCAGCCTATCTGCTTACCTCAGCCATGGAAGATGTCATCTCGGATCCGGAGGGAACCGCCTACGGACTGATTGACCCTGAGAATGTCAGCCTGGCCGGGAAGAGCGGAACGACCTCCGACTACCGCGACATCTGGTTCACCGGCTTTTCCCCTTATTATACGCTGACCGTCTGGGGCGGCTACGACAACAACGCACAGCTCCCGGACGAAGGGATTTATCACAAATATAATAAGGTTCTGTGGAACTCGATCATGAAGCGGCTGAATGAAAATGAGCCGGCTGCCGATTTCACCGTTCCGGATGGAATCATAAAGCTGAATATCTGCTCCGAAAGCGGCCAGATCGCCGTGCCGGGCTGTTCTGCCATAGAAGAATATTTTGACAGCAGCTGCCAGCCGGCCACCTACTGCTCTATTCACGGCAGCGGCCAGCCGGTTACGACGGAAAATGCCATCACCATTGTAAACGGCGGAAGTACACAAATCGGCGCACAAACGCAGATACCATCTGAAACCGGCGCCTCCTCCGACACAAACGCATCCGGAAATGCCTCCGGAAATACTGACGGTAACGGAAATGCCGGCGGCGGGATCACCATCTACAACGAGGATCAGTATACCATTCCGTCCGGCTCCGGTACCTTTGCAGGCTCTGCAGCCGCCGGCAGTATATCCGGGACATCCGGAAACACCCCGGACACTCCGGCTACGGCCGGAAATACCGGAAGCACTCAGGCTGATCCCTCTTCTTCCGGCGGCACAGGCAGTACCTCCGCCGGAAATTCCGCAGCCGGTACTCCTGCCGGATCCCCGGCGGACAATTCCGGCACAGGCAGTGCTTCCGCCGGATCCTCCGGCAGCGCCGATGCACCAAACAATTCCGGGATCATCATCTACTCTCAGGATGAGTACTCCGGCAATGCAGCCGCCGGCTGAAATTGCCCGGTATACGATCAGGTATTCTGCATATCCCGGATCTGATCGAGCTGCTCTTTGATGTCCGCCTCGCGGTCCTCGAAGAGCAGCGTTTTATTATACATGTAGTAGCGGGGGCAGTCATTGTTCTGCAGAAACCAGACGGAGTAGCGTCCGACGGAAAGCTCCGTGATAAAAACAACCATCTCCTGGCTTTCCCCGAAGGCAGCCTCCATGAAGTCAAAGGCTGCTTCCAGCTGCCTGGAGGCGGTGTCGATGGCCGTGTCGAGCCGGTCATTTTCCTGATCAAACCTTTGGCCGATCATCCGCAGTGCCTCCTCCTTCACCTTTTTAACTTCCTCGGCCTCTTCTCCTTCCCTGGCATTCAATACCTTCAGATCGTCTGCATAATTCTCCAGCGTCTCCAAAAGCCGGCGGTACCGGGCGCGCAGTTCCCGGCTGTTCTGTCCGGCCTTTTTTCGCTGTTCCTCCGTCATTCTTCCCGCCGCAAGGATTCCACGCATGATCGCCTCCGGCGTATCCTCGCCGGTATCCGCCTGCTCCAGGCGGCTCCGGAAGGTTTTCAGATTTTGCGCCAGGTTCGCCGTATAGCGGTCTGTCTCATATGCCCTGCGGAAATTCTCATTCAGCCTCGACAGCAGCAGTCCGACCACCTCCAGCCGCTCGTCAAACTGTGCATACCGGAGCTTGTTCAGCGTCCCCGGCCGGATGGTGCCATCCAGAATCTCATCTACCTGATAATCGGTACGGTACTTATTGAACAGCATATAGTAATTTGCAAAATCTCTGGCCGTACGCGGATGCTGGAGATACTGAATTGTCAGCCCGCTGTCCACGTCCATTCCCAGACGCTCGCAGGCATACATCATCTCGGAAAGATCTTCCCAGCCGCGGGCTGTCACAAACTGTTTCCCGTCCACGGTTGTCTCCATGCGGTAGAAATTCTCCTTGTGAATATCCAGATAGGAAAGGATGGCCGGATGAATGCCGGCTTCATACGCATATTCCTTCCAGACATCGTACTCTGCTTCCACGTTGATTACCTTCACGCGGTCCAGCGTTACGACATCAAACTCACGCACGGATTTGTTGTATTCCGGCGGGTTGCCGGCAGCCACAATAATCCAGCCCTGCGGAACCTTCTGATTGCCAAAGCTCTTTCCCTGCAGGAACTGCAGCATCATCGGTGCCAGCGTCTCGGACACGCAGTTGATCTCATCGATAAAAAGAATTCCTTCCTTTTTCCCGGATTCCTCCATGCGATCATAAACGGCCGCGATAATTTCACTCATCGTGTACCCGGTCACCGATCTTTTCACACCGCCGTACACCCTCTCCTGAATAAACGGAAGCCCGATTGCACTCTGACGGGTGTGATGCGTGATGGTATAGCTGACCAGCGCCAGGTCGCACTCCCCCGCAATCTGCTCCATAATCTGAGTCTTTCCGATCCCGGGCGGTCCCATCAGAAGGATGGGCCTCTGCCGGATCTCCGGGATTTTATATTCCCCATACTCATCTTTTTCCAGATACGCCCGCACGGCGTTTTTTATTTCCTGTTTGGCTCGTTTAATATTCATCTCAGGCTCCCTGCTCTTCTCAGGCTTATCATCCGGTTCTCATCCGCCGGTCATCCCCGCGCTCACCCTTCGCCGGCAGCTTTCCATGTCTCTGGCCCCGGCTTCTGCCTTCTTCGCCGGCAGCTTTCCATGTCTCCGGTCCCGGCCTTCGCCGCTCACTCTGGCTCTTCCTTCCATATAAAGTGCCGGTCCGTGCGAAGGGACGGTTCTGAATCCTCCAGATCCTCCCGGGGCAGCACCAGCCTGATCGCCCAGGCCGGTACATGTACATCCTCGTAATCCTCCTGCATGAAGACGAAGGCCGTCTCCCACCCGGGACGCCGGGACGGATATATGCCGCGGCCATCCGTGAAGTAGATCATGCCCTTCAGATTGTAAAACTGCCTGTTTTCAATCAATTTTTCCACATAGGCAAAGGCAGGGCGAAAGTCCGTTCCGCCGCCGCCATGGAGCGTAAAGTGGTTCATGTACTCCTCCAGTTCGCGGCGGTTCGTAATCCTCACGTCATCGCGGATCTGCTCATCACACTGGATGATCCGGATATTAACCTTTTTAAGATAACTCTCGGATTCAGTCAGAACGCTGCAGGTCTGCTCCAGAAAAGTTCTCACCAGCTGCCCGCTCGTCGACATGGAAACATCAATCACAACCACAAATTCCTCAATTTTCTTAACCTCCCGGTACTCCTGCGGTTCAATCAGAGGCATGTTTCCGTACATGGAAAGACCATAGGTATAAAAAACATAATCAAAGGAATCCGGATCAACCTGCATTTCCTCCCGCATCACGGCAAATTTGCGCAGAAATGCACGGTAATCGTACCGCTCCCGGTTCTCCACCTTCAGGTCATCCAGCAGCTGCTCTCCGCTATGAGACGCATCCTTCGCAAATGTTTCCATTTGTGTCTGCGTCTTCTCACTCAGATCATCCCATTTATTTTTAAGGATCGCCATCGGCGGCTCCGGCTTCTTTTTTTCTCTGGCGTCCTCCGGATGCGGCCACAGAGAGTGGTCGTCGATGCAGAAATCATCCTGCATGCGCCGGACATCCTCAGCGGTAAGTTTCCCCTCCGCAGCTTTTCTTTCAAGGGTGCGGTAAATGCCTTCCGCCGTCAGTACCTTCCGTTCTCTGCGAAGATCGTCATAAACATTGTTTCTAAGCCGGCTGATGCCCATCCAGACCGCCCGGCTGTGCATCGAATCAATAATTGATTCTACGGCAATGTCGCACGAAATCCGCCAGAGCAAACCATCCCTCCCCGGCTTTTTGAAAAGATGGCGCATCAGGCAGTGCAGGACAATGTGCAGATACACCCGGTTGACCAGATGCCGGTCCTTCTGAAACAGATCCGCCAGAACCCCGGGATGCGCCACCAGATATTCCCCGTCCGTTCCAATGCCCTCGATCTGCGTACGAATGGAAAAGCGCAGCCCGGAAAGCGCCAGGTCCAGATACCGCATATTCAGATACAGTTCACTTCTCGAATCCCGGAGGATCTGAAGGCAGACGGCTTCCATCTTCTGTGTGATTTTCTCCGAATTCGTCATGGTCCAGCCTTTCCTCCCATCCCCGCTGTTTCATCTCCGCCGTTTCAAAAAGTGTAACGCTTGCGCTGCACTTTGAAATGTCTTCTCCGATACTCCATCAGCAGGCTGACCGCCTCCGGAACTTTTCTGCGGCCGGCCTCCTCCAGATAATAGTCCAGAATTTCTTCTGTAAAATACCCCGGCTGAAGACGGCAGAGCATCGCCAGCTCATCGAACCGTCCCTCCTCCAGAATCCATGCCGCAGCGTCCCGGTAATTCTGCCGCAGATACCGGACATAGTTTTCCCGTGCATCTTCATCCAGTTTCAGAGGATGCATCAGACGAATAAATGCGATGCGAAGCACCGTAGGAGTCAGCTCCTGCACACTGGTCTCATAAAACAGCGAATCATACTGCCTGAAATCAAGCCTCCGTCCGATAAAGCACTGCCGGTATTTATATCCCATGCCTTCATACTTAATGACAATGATTCGCGCCGGTGTATTTTCCTCCCCGGTTTCATAGTATCCCGGAAAGTACAGACGATACAGGCACTTTCCGCCCGGCAGAAGAACGTCGGCACGGAATTCGTGAATAACCTCCGAGAGCACATCCTTCAAACAGGGCGGTGTCAGATTTTCAGGCAGAATTTCCGTCGGTTTTTCATGTATTTGTCCATATTCATGCGCCGGCACGCTCCCGCCTTCGGGCACCGGCAGTTCAAAACAGATGTTTGAAATCCGGTGCACATCCACAAAGCAGCCGCCGCCCAGCCGGGTAAAACCGGCCGGAAAATACAGTTTTTCCAGCCCGGAGCAGCCGTAAAAGCAATAGTCCCCCGCAAAACGCAGGCTCTCCGGAAGATCAATTTCCTGCAGAGCGTCCCCGCAAAGGGCGCAGGCACTGTCCGCACCGGCCCCGGGAGCGGTGCGGTCCGCCTCCATCCCGCTGCCCCGGCTGCACGCATCCGGGGCACCTTCCCACTGGAAGCGGTACGCAGCTTTCAGCTGATCCCGGTTCACGCGCACACTCATCTCCGGGGCAAAGCAATGATCCCCGATCCCGGTTACCTGAAGCGCGCCAATCCGGGCCGGCAGCGAAACATGGCTGCCGGTTCCGAAACACCGGTACACAATCGCTTTTCCGTCTTTTTCAAGATAGAGAATTTTTTCAATCATTCTCTCTTTCCTCCGCGAATTATGGTATGATAGCGGAAACTACTTTATCGGGGTGTTCTATGAAAGCCTTTTTCATTGTATGTCCGCTCGTATTTCTCGCCGGTCTTGTGGATTCCATCGGAGGGGGCGGCGGCCTGATTTCACTTCCGGCGTATCTTCTGGCCGGCCTGCCGGTTCATACCGCCATCGCTACCAACAAGTTAAGTTCCAGCATCGGCACCAGTGTCAGCACCGGACGGTTTATCCGGCACGGGTACGTCCATTTTAAATTTGCCGGACCCTGCCTGCTTTTTTCCATCGCCGGCTCCATCCTCGGTTCCAACCTGTCTTTGATGGCCAGTGACCGTATTCTTCGCAATTTTCTGATGGTCGTCCTTCCGGTTGCCGCCTTTTTTGTTCTGTTTAACCGGAAAAAAGAAATACCGGAAGGGGGAACGGCGATCACGGGAAAAATGTACGCCATCGGTTTTATTTCCGCCCTGCTGATCGGGATCTATGACGGTTTCTACGGCCCGGGCACCGGTACATTCCTGCTGCTGGCCTTCACGGGACTGGCAAAAACCGACCTCCACACAGCAGCCGGAACCACAAAGGTGCTGAACCTGACCAGCAATATTACAGCCCTGTTTACCTTTCTGGTGCACCGGGAAGTTCTCTTTCCCCTCGGTCTGGCAGCCGCCGTGTTCTGTATGGCCGGCCATTATATCGGTGCCGGTCTTGTCGATAAAAACGGTATGAAAGTCATCCGCCCGATCATTCTGACCGTACTCACACTGCTGTTTATAAAAATTCTAACCGAATAAAGCGCGGTAAATTTCATGCGTCGTCAGGTTTTCAATTTCACACACGCGGGCTGTCCGCCCGTCCACGTAAAAACGGATATCAAAACCGGCAAACGCCATGCCGTACCGGCGTGACGGATCCTTCTGATAATGAGGCCGCGGGTCCTGCGAAAGCAGCTCTGCCGCAGCTTCTCTTTTATTCTCCGGAAGTATATTTAAGAGCTCTTCCGGAAATTCAACCTGCAGCGCCTCCTCCTTCACGCGATCTGCAAATCCGCAGACCGCATCCGGATGGCTGTCCGTATAAGACAGATACGGTTTGATATCATAAATGGGTGTTCCATCCATCAGATCCGCTCCGGAAACGTAAAGAACCGGCCCGCATTTCGGATCGATATCAAACTTTTCCAGCCTGACGCTGGAAAGACCGATCGGATTGGGCCGGTATGGCGACCTTGTCGCAAAAACTCCCATATGCGTGTTTCCGCCCAGACGGGGCGGCTGCACCGTCGGTGACCAGGTATCTCTCAGCGCCCGCGAAAACTGCCAGAGCAGCCACAGATGAGAATATCCCTCTATTCCCTTGAAAGCGTTCAAATCCCGGTACTCCTGCTCAAAAATAATCATGCCCTGCAGGGAAGGAACCAGCCCGCTCTGCCGGGGAATTCCAAACTTCTCTCTGAAGTCGGTACGAATATGCGCAATCTCTTTTAGTTCCATGTCCGGTCCTTCTCCTGAAAGCCCGGCACCGCCGCCGTCTCAGCCGGCGCGTTCTTATCCGCCGCATTTTCCCGGGCTGCATTTTTCCCGCCGTCGCTGTCAGGCATGACGGCCTCTTCCTGATCTTTTTCAGAAACTATCTCAAGGTTCGGATTCTCTCGCCTGCTGTCCCGGAATACCCTCCGGATCTTTTCAAAATACCCTCCGCTGACCTGATCTTCATGTATGAAACAAACCGTTGCCGGAGGCAGGCTGGTCAGGCAGTCATACAGTGCATCCAGGTTATTCCCGTAATACTCCGGCAGTGACAGCTGCTTTTTCAGGTATGCGTGCGCCTCCTGGCGCCTTTCCAGTTGTTTTGCGTCCAGTATGATCCTCATCCGTCGTCCTCCGGCCACAGCTGTTCAAAGGTTTTATAGTGATCTTCCGTATAAAAAATCAGTCCGTCATCAGAATAGACAATACGTTTCGCACCGCGGTAGCCGCCATCGTAGTCAATATCACACTCGTAATAATCGCGGCCCTTTTTCTCCGGCAGTTTTTCTTCATAATTTCCAAAATAGCTTCCGCCGATGCTTTTTCCCGGGGCAACCACGTCCAGATTTCCCTTCGAGGCATCCCAGCCAAGCCTTTCGGCTTCCTTCCTGGTAATATAATTATCCGGAAGACAGCCGAACGCATGGATATACGCGGCAACCTCCCATTTCGAGGTGTACTCACCGTCCTCTTCTACTTCAACATCAGAAAGCGAGCCAGGATCCCCGTCATCATTCCGGGCATCACTTTTCTCATCATCCTTCGAACGGCTGTCATCCCGCTCATACGGATCCGAATCATCATCCCCATAGGGATATGAATCATCGTTTCCGCTGCTCATCCGGTCGTAAACCTCCCACAGCTGATCCACCCAGGACGCCTGCGCGGGAATTGCCGCGAAAAGCAGGCTGAATGCCAGGGCCAGCATCGCCAGGCTGCGGAAAAATCCTGATTTTTTCATTTTTTACACCCCCGGCTGCCATTGTGCGCCTGTTCTGTGCTTTCGGTCAGATACATTCATGTGTCAGCAGGAAGGACTGTCCCTGCAAAGTTACGGTTGCCAGGCTTCCGGAAAGGATCGGAATCTGCGGCGGGATATGCCCGATGTCCAGATCCATCAGAACCGGGACCCCCAGTTCGGCCAGCTCATCCGTGACGGCGCGGTACTGATCCAGGTTCATGAGAACCTGTCCGTGACAATAGGGACGCCCGATCAGGAAACCGGCCGCATGGCTGAACCAGCCGGCTCTCTTCATCTGCCAGATGGCCCGGCGGATGCCGAACACATTCAGGTCACAGGCTTCCAGAAACCAGAGGATCCCATCGGCCCGGTACTTCTCCGTAAAATCACCGACCCGGTCGTACCGGGTTCCCGTCAGTGTCGTCAGACAGTCCATGCATCCGCCGACCAGCCTTCCGTGAAGTGTAATCTCCTCCCGGCTGTCCGCCTCCCTCAGTCCCCCTGCGCCATCCGGTACAAAGGCACGGATTACGCGAGGCTCGGTAACATGATAGGTTTCCAGCGGATGGTCCTCATCCTTGCGTGATTCCTTTTCATACAGATCATATCCCGTCTCCATCAGCTTCGTTCCTTCCAGAAGATTTTTCGCATCCAGAAGGGAAGAATGAAGCGGCTGCTGACCGAACGCAGGTGCGCAGGGTCCGTAAACAGACGCGGTATCACACAGGGTCGTCAGCAGGAAAACCATGTTCGTATTATCGGAAAGTCCCATAAACAGCTTCGGTTTTGCCAGGCGGATCGCATTCAGATCCACGTAGTCCATCGTCTCACACATCAGTTCGCCGCCGCCGACGGAAATAATCGCATCCACATCCCCGGAAAGGTACATTTCTGTCAGCTCTTCCCCGCATTTTTCCGGCGTTGAACTGATTCCGATCCCGTCTCCCCTGTAGACATTCGGGCCGGGAACGATTTTGTATCCCCAGTCATAAAACCGTTTCAGTGCGCAGGAAAAGGCCGTCCGGTATGGTTCCGACGCGGCACCGAACGAGGGGGCCGCAAATCCGATGGCGGCACCGCTTTCGATAAATTTCGGATATCTCATTACACAATCCTCCGGCAAGTCAGGCTCTCACAATTTCGCCTTTTTCGGCACTTACATGTGCCTTTTCCAGAACCCTGGCGCTGATCATACTCTGGTGATACATCCGCTCAAAGAAAGACTTATCTTTCTTAAAAATGCAGTCACGAAATGCTGTCATCTCCCACACCATGCGGTTCATCTTGAGATCATGCTGAACATCCACGCTGATGTCCTGCCCGTTCAGCTGAGCCGTACATTTTGTGAACGCATTCATTGGCCCCTCCGAGCGGTACCATCCCTTCTCCGCATCAATGCAAAGCCCCGTACCCGGATTATCCTTCTTGGATGTGAGAATTTTTACCTCGAAATGCGGATAATACAGCGTAAGTTTTCCGGCAACATCCACACCGTTCGGTCCCAGCTCCGGCACATACAGCAGCTTATCCGGCTCGCCGAAAAGACTGACAGCGGCATGGATACAGTAAATGCCCATATCGTTCAGTGCACCGCCGCCCATCTCCGGATTGAAAACATTCGGATTTTCCCCGCGAAGATACGCGTCATAGCGGGAAGAAGACTGTCCGTAATTAATTTCCACGTTATGGATTTTCCCGAACTTTGGAAGAAGCCGTGTCAGAATCTCAAAATTCGGCATAAAAATCGTGGTGATTGCCTCCAGAAAGTAAACGTCATTTTCCATGGAAGCAACATGCAGCGATTCGATGTCGCGGCTGCTCAAAGCCGCCGGCTTTTCGATAATGGCATGCTTTTTGTGCTGCATAGCCTTCAGCGCCTGTGCCGTGTGCAGGCTGTTGGGCGATGCAATGTAGATTACATCAAGGTCATCCCGGGAGACCATGGCGTCATAGTCACTGCAGAATTCCGTCACCCCGACTTCATCGGCAAAAGCACGGCCGCGCTCCGGATCCCTGGAATAGACAACCTCACATTCCATACGCTCTGTTTTCTTGAATGCGTCCTGAATAATCCTCATAATGTTGCTTGTTCCAACCGTTCCAACTCTAACGACTCTGCCCATGGACTCCTCCTTAAAACTTGGGATAAATCAGATTTCCTCCTGATTATAACATGCCTTGCACGCCGGTGCAGAAAAATGTTACTATCAGGTAAACAGTACAAAACACATCTGCGGTATAGAAATGAGGTCTGCCTTGAAAAAGAATTATAAGCTTACCGTCGCCTACGACGGCACCCGTTATCTGGGCTGGGAGCATCAGCCCGGCAGCGATATGACAATCCAGGGGAAAATAGAAAATGTGCTGGCCATCCTGCTGCATAAACCCGTACCGGAAATTAATCTGATTGCAGCCGGGCGCACGGACGCCGGCGTGCACGCCGAAAACCAGATCTGCAATATCCACATGGACACACCCATGGACGAAGAAGCCGTCCGGGACTACCTGAACCGCTATCTGCCCGAGGATATCTGCGTTAAGGATGTGCGCATCGCCTCCGACCGTTTTCATTCCCGCTACAACGCCGTCGGAAAAACCTATCGCTACACCTGCTTTACCGGTCCCCTAAAACCTGTCTTTGACCGGAAATATGTGTGGAGGCTGGACGAAAATCTGGACATCACCGCCATGAAAAAAGCGGCCGGATATCTCACCGGCACCCACGATTTCGCCGGTTTCTGCGGAAATCCGCGCATGAAAAAGTCGACGGTGCGAACCGTCGACAGCATTGACATTGTGCAGAAAGGGCCTTACCTTACACTGACCTACCACGGGAACGGGTTTCTCCAGTATATGGTGCGGATTCTGACCGGCACTCTGATCGAAACCGGTCTCGGGAAACGGGATCCCGAATCCATCCCGATGCTGATTGAAGCCAGAGACCGCCGGCTCGCGGCGCCGACGGCACCCGCCTGCGGTCTGTGCATGGTAAAGGTTGATTACTGATGATGGTAAAATAATTACTCCAGGTTCAAATGCCGGTCCAGGAGGTACCACGCTATAAAACCGTAAGCGGCAATCCCTGCTCCGGCGATGCACAGAAGAACCGTCAGCGTTCTCATATTCGCCTCTGCAACGTCTATCCAGATTCTCAGCTTAAACATCCAGGCGAGGAGATACTCGATTGCCGAGAAGGCGGCATAGGCCAGAATGCTTCCGAGAATACGATGGCTGCTCCACTGATGCCCCGCGGAAATAGAGGCATAAATCTTCATTATCCGCTCCAGGATCCCGGCGGCAATCAGGGCAATCACCATAATCAGATACAGCCAGGGGTTTTCGCGGCTGGAGATCGTCTGCCAGGCGAACTGTAAATCATATATAAACGACGACAGATCGCCGGTAATCCGGATAAAAATGAGTCCGCACACGGCTCCGACGGCCACGGAACCCAGGATCCAGATCAAAGATGCAAGGGCTTTTCCAAGTATATTCTGCATTGTTGTCACCGGCAGCGTGAACATCAGGTATCCTTCGCTGCCCAGCAGATTTTTATAAAAACGCTGCAGAATCATCAGCGTTCCCACCACAAAGCATACA
>Ga0256406_1002950_pt1 | contig 22460 bp, 21 predicted proteins | sample RumenRJG_03DNA_FD_185986 | JGI IMG/M metagenome (GOLD analysis project Ga0256406, IMG submission 185986) | Bovine rumen microbial communities from Lethbridge, Alberta, Canada - RJG_03 | ecosystem: Host-associated > Mammals > Digestive system > Stomach > Rumen | place: Canada: Alberta | collected... | reverse complement strand
CCGGTGCAGATTCGCATATTGCGATACGTAATGGTTCAAGCATAAACATTTCCCCCATATTATGCTTGTCAGCAAGGCTATCATAATATTTATATTTTACTGTATTCCCCAAAAAAAGTTAAGTACTTATAATGCTGTATCGACGGCATATTGCGGCGGATTTTTTTAAAATACACAGGCTCCAGGCACATTTCCCGGGACAGGCAGGAATACCCTTTTTATATCGTTTTATGCTATGATGAAAATGTTGTATTTATTTTATGGCAAATAGGGTGATAAAAATGACTATTGAAGAGATCAGCCGGAATCGGCGGGTTCTGGCATACTATGAAAAGGGCAACAGCATTCTGGGGCATATGGGTTTTACCGATCATTCGATCGGCCATGCCGCCATTGTATCGAAGGAAGCCGGCAGCATCCTGCGGACACTCCGCTATGACGAGCAGACAGAGATGGATGCGCGTATTGCGGGCTATCTGCACGATATCGGCAACGCCATCAACCGGGAGCACCATGCGGAATACGGTGCCCTCCTGGCGAAAGATATATTGGAGGAGACGGATCTGCCGATTGAGGATCAGGTCACGATCATTTCCGCGATCGCGCATCACGATGAATCGACAGGCACCGCATACGATCCTGTCTCGGCTGCATTGATACTCGCGGACAAGACGGATGTACGGCGCAATCGTGTCCGCACGAAGGATCAGAACAAGTTTGACATCCATGACCGTGTCAATTACGCCGTCATGGGCTCCTCGCTTTCGGTCGACCGGAAATCAGACAAGATCACGCTGAATCTGCAGGTGGATGAGAAGATCTGCACGATGTTTGACTATTTTGAAATATTCCTGGGGCGCATGCTCATGTGCCGGCGGGCGGCGGAGGTCCTCGGGAAATCCTTCCGCCTGCGCGTCAACGGGCACAAAGTTGTCTGAGAGGTATTTTCAGGCAATATCATGATTGCCCCCTGTTTTACAGTTCTGTTATAATAAACGCATTCATTTACAATTTACACGGTAAATATCTATGGAGGTATACACAGTATGAAGAGAGGGAAAATATGGACGGCTTTTCTTCTGGCAGCCGCAATGACATTGCCGCTGCCGGCATCGGCATTCGCGCAGGAGAATTCTTCCGCGGAGACAGCGGCGGCAGAAACGGAGAGCGAGGAGACGCAGGCCGATGTGACAGAAGAGACGCAGGCGGAAAGCACATATGCGCAGGAGACAGCGGAAACGGAGACCGCTAAGACGCAGACAGAGACGGAGACGGAAGAGGGCGGTGAGCTGACAGAGGCAGAGCGCAATACCTATGCCGGCTGCACGATGCATGACAGTGCGGGAAGCGGGCGGAGACTTGCCAGAAGTGCGGCTCCTGTGTCTTCTTTTTCCGCGTCGCCGCGTTATGCCTCGTATGAACAGGTGGCTATGATCGATGTCTCGGATTATCAGGGTGTTATCGACTGGGAGGCAGTAAAAAACAGCGGCATCGATTACGCGATTATCCGCGTCGCCGGCCGAGGCTATGGACCGTCCGGCAGGCTCTATGAGGATGGTTATTATGAGCAAAATCTGGAAGAGGCCGCGAAAGCAGGCATCACGACAGGTGTCTATTTCTTCAGCCAGGCAATCACGGAAGAAGAGGCTGTTCAGGAAGCGGACTATATCTGTGACAGAATCGCCGGCTATGATATCGAACTGCCGGTTTACATGGATTACGAACACGAGGAAAATCAGGGCTGGCGGACGGATAACGGCGCTTCTTCTGAGGAGCGTACCGCCATCATACGGGCTTTCTGCAATGAGGTGCAGGCGCGCGGCTACGATGCCGGTGTCTATGCCAACAGCACCATGCTTTCCCAATACATTGACGGTGCCGGCCTTGCAGAGGATTATGCGATGTGGGTGGCACAGTATTATTCTAAAATAACCGGTTATACCGGTGTTTTCGACATGTGGCAGTATTCGTCTTCCGGGTCTGTGAATGGCATCAGCGGCAGCAGTGTGGATATGGACTACTGGTTTAAGCCGGAAGAGGCGGGGCCGATAACCGGAACGCAGACGATCGCAGATGGAACCTATATGATTCACAGCAAGGCAGCGCTTTCTTCTGTACTGGATATTGAGGGCAGCTCGGATGCGGACCAGGCGAATGTGCAGCTTAGCAGCAGCAGCGGTGCGGATACCCAGAAATTCACCGTTACCTATAATGGAGACGGCACGTATTCGATCATGGATGAAGGTACGGGAAAATATCTCGAGGCGGCCGGCGGGCAGACGGCTGTCGGCACAAACGTTGACCAGACCGCGGGCACCGGCGATGACGCGCAGAAATGGGTGATCAGGGACAAAGGAAACGGCTGTTATGCTATCTTATCCGCTGCGAGCGGATACGCACTGGGCAGCAGCGGCAGCAGCAATATCGAGCTGATCGGCAGCGGCAGCGATGCCGGTATCTTCCGTTTCTCACAGGTGCCGGATGAGGCGGTCCTCGAGGAAGGCGCTTACACGGTCCAGAGCGGCGTCGGCAGGAACTACGTGCTCGACGTGACCGGCGGCAGTCTCGCAGATGGTGCCAATATACATATTTATCAGTCCAATCATACCGGCGCGCAGATTTTCAATGCGGTCCTGAATGACGACGGCTCCTATACATTTGTCAATGAACAGTCCGGCAAGGCGCTGGATATTTACTGCGCCGGAACGGCAGACGGCACGAACGTACAGCAGTATACCTGCAATCAGACGGCCAGTCAGAAGTGGTTTGTTTTCCGCAATGACGACGGCTCCTGTACGCTGCTTTCCGTTATGAGCGGTTCGGCGCTCGATGTAAAAGGGGCGGCTGCAGCGAATAATACGAATGTGCAGGAATACAGCTCGAATCAGTCGTCCGCGCAGAAATGGTATTTCGAAGCCGCAGACGATAGTGATCTTTCCGGTACCTATACGATCCGCAGCAGCAAAGACCAGGATTATGTTCTGGATATCGACGGCGCGGGCTTATATAATGGAGCCAATCTCCAGCTTTATCGCTATAACGGCACCGGCGCACAGCTTTTCAAGCTGGAACGGATTTCCGGTGAGATTTATACGATCCGCAATGCGAACTCCGGCAAGGTGCTTGATGTGCGCTGGGGAAGCCGCGATAACGAGGCCAATATCTGGCAGTACGCCGCCAACGGGACCGATGCGCAGAAATGGTGGGTAAGAGCCAATGAGGACGGCACGTATTCGTTTGTCAATGTCGGCAGCGGCAAGGCACTGGATATCCGTTGGGGAGAAATCCGCAGCGGCGCCAATATCTGGCAGTATACCGATAACGGAACGCAGGCACAGAAATTCGTGCTCAGCCAGTAAATCGGCCATCGGGGGGAATATCCTATGATGGAATTTGCTGAGATGTTAAGGAAACTTGCCGCCGAAAAGGGCATTTCCGTTATCGAGCTTTCCAGACGTTCCGGCATCAATCACTCGACGCTTTATAAAATCATTCATGGGACCAGAAAGCCGTCTTCGGCCCGGCTTGTCAGAAAACTGGCACTGTGCATGAACTGCGATGAGCAGGAGAGGACGGACCTGCTCCGGTCTTATTATCTGACAGTGCTCGGACCGGACCGGTATTACGGAGCACGGCAGATCACGGAGCTGATCAGAACGCTGAGCACCGTCCGGTACGCGGACGGCGGGCAGGACGATATGGATATCAGCGTGCGGAAAATCGGCAGGAACATTTTCCATGGGCAGCAGGAAATCAGCCACGCGATTTACTGGCTCTGCCTGCAGGCTCATGAGAAGAAAGAGAGCAGCATAGAGATTTTTACTTCGCAGAAGAAGTCGATGCCGGTGACGATGCTGATGCATATCATGCGGCAGATACCGGATACGGCGTTTAATCACCTGGCCGTGCTGGATAGCAGCACCAGGGTCAGTGCGGACGGCCGCATTTACAATCTTGATTATATGAAAGATGTTCTGCCGCTTGTTTTCAGCTATCCGAACTATCATGCGTTCAATCTGTTTACCGATGTCCGGACGGTCGGCATTTTTGATATGATGCTGAGCGAGATGGTCATCACACAGGACTATATTCTCGTCTGCGACGCGGATATGCAGCAGGGCATTCTGATTGAAGATCCGGATGAGAGAGAAGTTTACAGGGAAGTTTATCATAAACTGATGAGCAAGGCACATTCCAGTATCACAAGCCTGAATCCGCGGGAACTGTTTCAGCAGTACGCTGCGCCCTTCGGCCGGTTGGATGAGAACTGCTATCTGCTCAGTCCCGGCATCTGCATTGTACTCGCCCTTGAAAACGATGAGACGTACTCGGCGAAACATCTTCGGATACCGGAACCGATGCGCAGCGAACTGATCGGGCAGTTCCATCAGTATCTGCCGAAGCAGAAGGCATTTCTGACGGAAAGCCGCCAGTATATGCATCTTGTCTCCACATTGCAGGGAATCGAGTATTTTGTGCAGACCGGCTATGTAAATGAGGTCAGCCCGGACCTCATGACACCGCTCACGCCGTCTGAGCGCCTCGCGGTGCTGACGGCATGGGAGCGCCTTTATGACGAGCAGGCCTGTATTCTGATCGACATGCCTGCCCTGAACAGAGACTGCCATCTGTGGATGCACATCTGCAGGAACAGCACGCTGATTCAGACGGCATTCCAGATTGAACCGAGCCAGATGGCGGTGATTGCGGACCCGGGAATCAATGCCCTGTTCTACTGGTACAGCGGCTTTATCTGCCAGGAATTTCAGGTGGAACGGGAGCGGGCGAAGGCCTTTTTCGCGGATGCCCGCCGGAAACTGGCGCTGCCGGATCAGCAAGAGACAAAGGAGTGATCCTGAATTTTTAATAAAAGATTGTCCAATTGACTGGAACATCTTTAACAGATATGGAAAAATGCTATACTGTTACCATATAAGTCTGTTCGTATATGGACTGCAGCGGGGGAACGTTGGCTGCAGATCTTCGGATGCGCTGGGTGCGCACCGTACGGACAGACTTTTTTTATGCCGAAGCGGCCTCTGCGGCAATAGTTTCTGAAAAGCGGCATGGTGCATGCACTGCACAAAAACGGAAGCGATATTGACGCATCTTTGCATTCGTGCTATTTTGTATGACAACGGACTGCGGAATCCGCCGGAATACGGGTTTCGCGTGAATCAGGATGTATGACAGGATGACAGTAACAGTATGAAGAAGATATCTTTGATTATTCCCTGCTTTAATGAGGAAGAATCACTGCCGCTTTTTTATGAGACAACGACGAAGATTCTGGCGGCGCTTCCTTATGATTATGAGTTTCTGCTGGTTAACGACGGCTCGGAGGACGGCACGCTGGATATCATGAAGTCGCTCGCCGCGCAGGATCCGCACGTGACTTATCTGTCCTTCTCCCGGAATTTCGGCAAGGAAGCGGCCATGTACGCGGGGTTCTGCAATGCGGACGGAGATTATACGGCCGTCATGGACGCGGACATGCAGGATCCGCCGTCTCTGCTGCCGGAGATGATCGAGATACTGGAGACCGGCGAGTATGACAGCGTGGCGGCGCGGCGGAAGGACCGCGACGGCGAGGGACGTTTTCGCAGCTGGTGTGCAAGGAAATTTTACAAGCTGGCCAACAGAATTTCCGATGCCGATATCATGGACGGTGCACGCGATTTTCGCCTGATGACGCGCGAGATGGTCGAGGCGGTGCTGTCTATGAGCGAATATAACCGTTTTTCCAAGGGAATTTTCGGCTGGGTAGGTTTTCGGACTTACTGGCTTTCGTATGAGAATGTCGAACGTGCGGCCGGGACGACGAAATGGAGTTTCTGGAGCCTTGTCCGCTACGCGGTGGACGGCATCATGAATTTCTCCCAGGCGCCGCTGGAGCTGGCTTCCTGGGGCGGCATTCTGATGACGGGTTTCAGTTTTATCATGCTGATTATTATTATAATACGCCGTCTGGTGTGGGGCGATCCGGTTGCCGGCTGGGCGTCTACGATCTGTGTGATTATTTTTATTGGAGGCATACAGCTTCTGTGCCTCGGCATCATGGGGCAGTATGTGGCGAAGACATATGTGGAGACAAAAGGCCGCCCGCACTATATTATTTCCGAGAGCAATCGGAAGGATATCCGCAAAATAGGCTGAAAATGACCGGTGTCTGCCGGCCATTTTTTACGGGAAAATCACACGTTGTTCAGAAATTATTCATGATTTCCATAAGTTTCTGTTAGGGTTTTCCGGTATAATATAAACGTTTCAGAAAAAGACATTGTGTGAATGAAAGAAGAGCGATGGCTCGGATAATACGGGATCAGGAGGAAATGATTGATGATCAGAGACGCAGTTAACGGTTTTTTCATGGCGATGGCGGACAGCGTGCCCGGTGTTTCCGGCGGCACGGTCGCCTTTATCCTTGGCTTTTACGATAAATTCATCGGTTCGATCAACGGGCTTGTATTCGGACCGAAGAAGGAACGCAAGGAAGGCTTCCGCTACCTGATCCGGCTGGCCATCGGCTGGGTGATCGGTATGGCGATGGCAGTAGTGGCCCTGAATGCTTTGTTTGAGCAGCATATCTACGCGGTAAGCTCGCTGTTTATCGGATTTATCGTCGGCGCAATTCCGGTCGTCATGTCGGAAGAGAAGGACAGCGTGCGTGCATTTAAGAAGGGGCTGCCGTTTCTGTTTATCGGCGGGGCAATCGTAGTGGCCGTGACCTATTTGAACGCGCATATCGGAACCTCCGCACTGGACCTTGCTGATTTCAGCGCCGGCATCGGCATCCGGCTGTTTTTCTCCGGCATGGCCGCTGTCTCGGCGATGTTTCTGCCGGGCATTTCCGGTTCGACCATTCTGCTCGTGCTGGGCGCCTATATGCCGGTCATGACGGCACTGCGCGGCCTGCTTTCAATGGAGACGGCTTATGTGCCGGCCCTGCTTTGCTTTATTCTCGGTATCCTCGCCGGCGCCGCATCGGTTGTAAAGCTGATCCAGTACGGCCTTGAGCATTACAGACCGCAGATGATCTATCTGATTCTCGGTATGATGATTGCGTCCCTGTATTCTGTTGTCATGGGACCGACCACACTGAGCGCGGCAAATGCACCGCTGTCTCTGGCGAGCTTCAATATCATTGCCTGCCTGGTCGGCGTGGCCTTTATTGTTCTGCTGCAGCTGTACAAGAAACATCTGGCAGCCGCTGAGAAAGCACAGGCCTGACAGTCAGTCAGATATAATATTAACCCATCGGTCAATAATTATTGACTGGTGGGTTAATTTATGTTGTTTTACTGATATCACAAAACAAAGGAGGCTGCGTGCGGTGAAACAGGAGCAGAGAGCGCAGATGACGAGGGACAGAATCATGAAAGCGGCGATGGAAGTCTTCGGCACCCGCGGCTATGACGGCGGCACCGTCGGCGAGATCTGCCGGCAGGGAATCAATAAGGGACTCGTATACCATTACTATGAAAGCAAAGACGCCCTGTACCTGGAATGTCTGCGCGTGAGCTGCGGGAAACTGCAGACTGCGCTGCAGGATATGGAGGAGGCGGGCAGCGGGACGGCTTCGCAGATCGTCCGCCGCTACATGGACAGCCGGATGGTTTTCTCCCGGGAAAATCCGCTGGAAAATCATATCCTGTTTGAGGCACTGCTGACGCCGCCGGCGCACCTGAGAGGCGATATTGCCGGTATCATGCAGCCGCTTGACAGTCTGAATACAGGCATATTACGATCCGCTCTGTCAAAGCTGACGCTTAGGCAGGGCGTGGACATCGAACAGGCAATGCAGTATTTTTCCATGCTGCAGACGATGTTTAACGGCTATTACGGCTCGCCGTCCATGCAGACAAGGAGCCTTGAGGAGCGGATCAGAGAGCACGAAAAGGCCATGCCGGCGGTGATTGATTTCATGCTGTACGGCATTGCGCAGAAGGAGGAAGGATAATGACATGGATGGAACTGGCCGGCTGGGCAATCACGCTGGCGGCCGCTTTTCTGATCGGTAAACTGGTTTCTCTGTGCAAGCTGCCGTCTATTCTGGGCTGGCTGATTGCCGGCATGATTTTCGGCCCGTACGGTCTGGGTCTTCTGTCACAGAACCTGATGGATACCGCTTTTTACAATGTGATCATCAACTGGATGCAGGTTGCCTTCGGCATCATGCTCGGCGCCGAGCTGATATGGCGCCGCATCAGAAGCTACGGCAGGGCGCTGGTTGTCACGACGCTGACGCAGTCGCTGGGTACGTTTCTCGTGGTATCGGCGGTATTCGGCGTTCTTTTTCACTTTACCGGCATTCCGGTATGGCTCGGATTTGTCTTCGGCAGTATTGCGCTGGCCACGGCACCGGCGCCGGCGCTGTCCATTGTGCAGGAATTTCATACGAAGGGACCGGTGACGGACACGCTGCTGCCGATGACCGTTATGGACGATGTCGTCGGGATTGCGGTGTTTTTCACGGTCAATGCGCTGGCCTCGAAAATTGTCACCGGCGGCGCATCTTCCTGGGCCGTCATTCCGCTCATGATTTTTCTGCCGATCGGCATCGGCATAGTGCCCGGCTGGATTACCGGCCGGCTGCTGCGCCGCGTGAAGGGCAGGAAGGCGGTGCTGACCGTGCTGCTGGCCGGCGTCACCGCGACGCAGCTGCTGTGCTGGCTGGTCTATACATGGCCGGCTGCCGGCCTGATGCCGAACTATATGCTGGCCGGTGTCGCCTTTTCGACGGTATTTTCGAATATGATCGATGATGAGCAGCTGCAGAAACTGACAGACTGGTACAGTCCGGTGCTGGGGATCGCGCTGGTCATCTCGATTGTCAATCTGGGCGCACCGCTCGATTATCACCTGATTATCGGCGCCGGCGTCTATACGGCGGTGTACATCCTCTCCCGCGCGGCGGGAAAATATTTCGGCGCCCGTTTCGGTGCGACAGTCACGCACATGCCGGAAACGGTCCGGAAATATCTCGGCCTGACACTCCTGCCGCATTCCGGTGTCTCTCTGGTGTTTACCGGCATCATCTGTCAGACACTGGCATCGGCGCCGCAGCTGGCGCAGATAGTGCAGGGCACCATAGCCGCGGCGGCGGTGATCAACGAGATTATCGCGGTGATTGCGGCGCGGGAAGGCTTCCGGATGGCCGGCGAGATCAGCCGGAACGGCCGGAAGGCAGAAGCAAACGGATAGAAAATACCGGCAGACCTGCTTTGCGCGGGTTCTGCCGGTATTTTCCTGTAGTGTGTTAAAAGAGGTATCAGACCATCATTTTCGGCTCTTTCCAGAGGTTGAGTCTGGTGCCGATGCCCTTCTTCAGGGCATTTCTGTAAACCATTGTGCCCCAGGCCACATCTTCTGTAGGCATGCCGCCGACAGAGTAGATGATTATTTCGTCTTCTTTTCTGTGCACCGGTACCTTGCCGAGGAGAATATCGCCGAGGTCATCGATACTGTCCAAGGACATTCTGCCCTGTGCGATCAGATCCTCGGTTTTGACAGCCGGAATCGGCACGATGTTGTAGGCGTCCGGGCTCATTTCCGCCTCCCAGGCTTCGTACAGCATGATGTTGTCGGTGACGGTTCTGGCACGGTTGATCATGAAGTCGTCGTCGAACCGGAGAGCGGCGGTCGATTCGATCAGTGCGCCGGGCTTGATCCAGTCTTCCGCGATATACGGGTACAGGGACGGATCGCCGGTCGGCGTCGAGGTCGAGACGGAGACGATATCGGCATCCCTTACGGCTTCCTCCATCGTCGCTGCCGGGATAAATTCGACGTCCGGATACATTTTGCTCACGTGGTCGATAAAGGTATCGAGCGATTTTCTGCCGCGGCCTTTGACCTTGACCTTGCGGATCGTCGGGCGGACGGTCAGCGCGGCTGCCAGCGCCGTCTTGCTCATGACGCCGGGGCCGACAATGGCCATGGTATCCGCATCCGGGCGGGCGAGATATTTGAATCCCACGCCGGGAACCGCACCGGTACGATAGGCGGAGAGGATGTTGGCGGACATGAAGGCGAGCGGAGCGCCCGTGTCCTTGTCGTTGAGCGTCAGCATCAGGATGGAACGCGGCAGCCCCTTTTCGCGGTTGGCCGCGTTGCTGCCGTACCATTTCACACCGGCCATATCAAACGGATTGCCGAGATAGGCCGGCATCGCCATGAAACGGCGGTCCGGGCCGTCAACCGGCATTTCCGGGAATTTCGATTCTTTCGGGAACATCACCATGCTGCCGTGGGAGTTGCCGTTTGCACCGCCCATGCGGTAGTCGCCGAGTTTCATCAGCTTGAACATTTCTTCCATCGCCTCGATGCAGCCTTTCATGTCCTGGACACCGGCGGCGATCATATCATCTTCACTCAGGTATAAAATATCAATTTCAGGGTAACTCATAATCAGTAAACCTCCTGTATATTTACCTGCCGGCGGGTTTTGCAGCTGCTTTGCCGGCTGCGGCTTTCTGTTTTTCCTTCCAGCTTCTGTGCGCCGGAATATAGAGTTCGTTTTCCATCGCCATGACTTCATGCATCTCATACGGCTTAAAGAGCGGCCGTTTCAGGCGGAAGCGGCACCAGAGCACCGCGTAGACGGCGAGAATGATGAAAATGATGCCGTCGATCCGGAAAATAGATGCACGCACGGCCGGATCTCCGTCGATGTGCCAGATCATGAAGGCATTGCCGATGATGGCGAGCAGCGGGATCACAGGGCCGAAAGGCACCTTGAAGGTCCGCGGCATTTTCGGAAAACGATGGCGGAACGAGAGTACGTTGATGTCCTGCATGATATAGGAGATCATCCAGAAGACCATCGCGACGAGAATCATAAACGAAAGGGAACTGCTGTTGGAAAGGCCGGTCGCGTTGACGGCGATCATGATGCCGCCGATCATCAGGATTCCGACATAGTAGGCGCCGCGCTTGTTTTTCTTAAGAAAAACAGATGGCAGAAGATCGATTTTCGCCATGCCTGCACACATGTTGGACAGAAAGTTGATGCAGGAGTTTACGGTGCTGATGACGGCGAAGATGGAGACGAGCACCATCCAGATGGTTCCGGCCGTGCCCAGCAGCGATGACCCGTAGAGCACGTGCGGAGACGCGCTGCCTGCAAGGTCCGACCAGGCGGTGTAATGGCCCATGCCGAAGATCACGAGAATTTCCATCGCCGCGATGATCACCAGGCTCAGCACCATGCCGAGCGGAATGTTTTTCCTGGCATTGCGCACATCCGGTGAAAGCGGGATGACGAATTCACAGCCGATAAACAGGAAGAAGGCGAGTCCCAGATAGGACATGCAGTCACTGAGGCTCCCTGCGGTGTTCATCTGCTGCACAACCTCCTCGCCGGTGCCGAGACCGAAGATGCCGATCAGGCCCATGGCCACGAGGGAAATGATCAGCCCGTACACGACGACATTCTGAATCTTCGCGAACACGTCGACACCCATCAGATTGGCAAAGATCAGAGCCGCGAGCAGTATGATGCAGAAGACCGAGGACGGAATGCCGGTATTGAACGCGGTATTGATCGTGTTGCCGAACATCGCGCATTCAACGGAGCCTGCGATCGACTGACAGAGCAGATAGCCGCCGACCATCGTGACGATGGTGACGAACGGCCCCATGCCGGCCAGCGTGTACTGGGCCAGACCGCCCGTCAGGTTCGGCATGACGGCGTTGAGTTCAGCCATGCAAAGTGCCGAGAAAATATTGATGACCAGTGCCATGATCATCGAAACGATAAACCCCGTCCCGAGACTGCCGGCACCCTGACCGAGAGACAGGAGACAGCTGGTGGCGACGATCAGGCCGACGCCTGTCGATATGACACTGGGGAGTCCTAATTTTTTATCATCCATACAGATTTACCGCCTGCCGGCTGCGCGGCAGGCTCTCCTTTCTCATGGTGTTTCCGCATCATCAGTGGAGGGCATCTGCCCCTTCCTCACCGGTTCTGACGCGGATAATATTGGAAACCGGCTTGATGACGATCTTGCCGTCGCCGATGTGGCCGGTGAAGAGCACTTTCTTGATGACGTCGACCACTTTATCGATCTGCGAATCTTCGACAAGGATAATGACCATCTGCTTCGGGAGCAGCTCCATCTCCTGATTCATTTCGGCTTCATATTCCTGTGTACCGTTCTGCACGCCGCAGCCGATCGCCTGCACGACGGTCATGCCGCTGACGCCGATGGCGCTGAGTGCGCTTTTGAGGCTGCTCAGCCGGTTCAGAGCCGTGATAATTTCAATTTCCGATAATCCCATACTTCATCTCTCCTTTGCATGCAATAAAGAAAGGCGCTGACTTGCCGTAAGTCAGCGCCTTTGCTAATTGCTTATTTATTATGTATACACGTACTGTATCACATTGTATGCCTGTTAAATTGTAAAAATCGGTTATCCACGCTTTCGATCCGGACGTCCTCGGTACCCGGCATGTACTGCGTGTCGACTATCTTTTCCGTATAGCGGGCCTTCCTGATCATCTGCAGATACCGTCCCGGCGTGGTGCCGGCAAAACGATTGAAATCGCGGATAAACTGCGACTGGTCGTAATAGCCGAGCATCACCGCGGCATCGGTCATCTTCTCCGGTGCCCCGTAATTCAGATATTTCAGCGACCGCTGAAACTGAATGATCTTGCAGAAAGTTTTCGGCGAATAGCCCATGTCGTCGATGAAAACCTTGTGAATATATCTCTTGGAATAGCCGGTCCGCTCCTGCAGCTCGCTGATGTGGATCCGGCCGTCCGATTCGTAGACCATCTGCTTGACTGCCTGGATCAGCTCTCGTTTCCCGAAGGGCTTTTCGCGCCGCTTTTCCGCCTCCCGGCAGTGGGAGAGGAAGACAGCGATCCTGTCCGAAAAAGTTCTGGCGGCCGCCATTTCCCGGAGCCAGTCCTGACTGCCGGAAAGAACCTGCTCCAGCGGCACATATTTTTCCAGAAGATCCTTTGGCGGCACGTCGAGAAAAGCAGGCTGCAGGCCGGGCAGAAAGCGGACGCCGAACAGCTCGCCGCCGGCGCAGCTGTCATGTTCCCGGCAGGTCAGCGTGGTGCCGGCAGCGAAGCTGTGCATCTGTCCGTCTCCGTAGATGAAGAGCATATCGACGCAGCCGTCCGGCACGATGCGCAGACGCTGCCCCTTCTGCACCAGGCAGGTATAAAAGTGGGAAATGCCGCCCTGCACGTAGACACGCTGCCGGAAATTGCCGCAGTCCAGAACCATATAAGGCTGCGTCGGGTACAGACGTTCCTGTTTCCATTTCATGGCGGCCGCCTCCCCTCGTCTCTTAATCGGAATTGCTTATATTTTAGCCTTGAAACGGTCATACCGCAATGCGGAAATATCGACCGCCGTCGTACCCGTCGTGATCAGCTCTGCAATCTGGCTTGCCGCGCCTGGTGCAATGCCGAAGCCGTGGCCGCAGAAACCGCATTCGAGGACGAGCCCCGGAACCTCCGGCACATAGCCGAGAATCGGGACACCATCCGCCGTGAAATCCATCCATCCGGCCCAGGTGCGCACGATTTTCGCGTCGGCCAGGTCAGGGAAATATTTCAGGATGCCGCGGCAGATGCACGGCGCCGTCAGGCTGCAGCAGATCGGGGTGCCGTTATCCTTTGTGAACCCTTCCAGACCGGATGAACCGCCGAATACGAAGGAACCGTGGTTGGTCTGGTGGCCGTAGAAATCGGCGTCTGCCGTGCCCAGCATCTGCCGGAACATCGGCGGCTCCGCCTCTGTGACAAGTGCTTCCAGCATGATTTTCTGCATCGGCAGATCGATATCCACGGTGGCGGCGATGGCTCTGGAGTCATAGCCGGCTGCCAGCACGATCGTGTCGCCTTCATATACATTTCCGGAGGTGCACAGGACCTTGCGCAGTCTGCCCCTGACCTTGCGCAGCGCATAAACCTTTTCGCCGGTGATGAAACGGACGCCGAGACGGCGTGCGGCTTTGTAGAAGCCAAGCGTGGTGGTCAGCGGGTTTGCGTGGCCGTCTGTCGGACACCAGCTGGCACAGGTGACCTCATCGGACAGATACGGATTGATGCGGCGCACTTCATCGCCGCCGATCATGCGGACGTCGAGGCCGACCGCCTGCGCCTTGGCGGTGAGTCCTTCCAGAATCTGCCGGTGCTTTTCCGTCTTGCCGAGACGGAGGTTGCCGTCCTGGTGGTATTCGCAGTCCGTATCGAGCTCTTCGGAAAGCGTCGGCCAGTAGCTGCGGATACCGTACATGACGAGCGGCAGTTCACGCGGGTCGCGGCCGGACTGGCGGACGCCGCCGCCGTTGCGGCTGGAACCGCCGTTTCCTATATAATCAGAACCTTCGAGGCAGATGACGCTGACACCGCGCTTTGCCAGAAAATAGCTTGTCGCGCAGCCGATAATGCCGCCGCCGATTACAATGACTTCTGCACATTCAGACATGGTGTTACTCCTCCTTTTCCTCGTTGGCAAATATATGCATTTCCAAAGGCCGCATCGGAACGCGGGACGTGGCCGGCTCGAGCAGGGCAGGGGAAATACCGAGCTCCCGGGCAATGATGCCTTTGACGAGCCGTCCGCAGGTCTGCCCCTGGCACAGGCCCATGCCGGTGCGCAGATAGCGGCGCACCTCGGTCACGGTCCACATGCCGTCGTGCACTGCCTTTCGGATCTCGCCCTTTGTGACTTCCTCGCAGCGGCAGACGATGATATCGTCATCCGGCGCAGGCACGAATTCGCCGATATCCCGGCTCCGGTCATTGACGCGGGAAGCAGCGGCTTCCTGCGCAAGTTTCATGGCTTTCTGTTTTTCGGATGCTTCACTCATTTTGCGGCCTCCTTATCTGCCCGGAAAAAACGGGCGCGCATGGCAAATTCTTTCGGCACCGACATGGTCAGCAGGTTGGTCTTGTCAAATGCTTTGCCCGAGCGGATCTGCACGACCGATGCCCGGCAAAGCGGCTGACCGCTGCGGCTCAGTGCCGTCCCGACGGTTCCCTGTGCCGGCAGCGGCAGAAATTCGTATGGGATGGTGACTTCGGCAGTGCCGTCGCCCTTGTCCTCATCGACGAGGAAAATAGCCTGTCCGGAGCAGCTGGCAACGCACATGCCGCAGCCCACGCATTCTGCCCCGCCTGCCACTTTCGGCAGTGCGGTGATCTGATCCCCGATGGAGATGCAGTTTTTCGGGCAGACATCCTGGCATGGATTGCACGGGATGTTCTGCGTGCATTCGATCACAGGATGGACACCGACGCGGTGCGTAAAGCCCGGAAATGCCTCGATCTCTTCATCAGAAACATAGCCTTTGGTGAGAAGCGTCTTTGAGAGCGGGATGCCCTCGTCGGTCACTGTCAGCTGTTTTCCTTTATTCTGCGGGGCAAACATGCCCTGCCGCAGCTCGCTCAGAGAATCTGTCAGCTGTTTTTCACGCTTTTCACAGGCATCCTCATTCATAAAGCCGAGATAGGCGGCTGCCGCGGCACCTGCCATCCGGCCTTCGATCATCGCCGAGCTGGCTTCCTCGATGCCGGCCACATCGCCGGCCGTAAATACGCCGGGCAGGCTTGTCGCACCGAAACGGCCGCATACCGGCACCTGCCCGCCTTTTTTCGGGTCATCGGCCATCCTGGCGCCGGCCATCTTCAGCAGCTGCGACATCGGCGAGAGACCGACCGCAATGCAGATGGTATCAACATCAAAATGTTTTTCCGTACCGGGGATGAACTGGAAGTGCTCATCGACCTGCGCGATTTCCACACCGGTCACGTGATCGGTTCCTTCTGCCTTTTTGATCGTGTGAGAAAGATAAAACGGCACACCGCAGCGTGCGATTTTGGCGGCGTGTACGCCGTAGCCGCCGATGTGCGGCGCCGCATCGGCCACAGCCGCCACCTCACAGCCGCACTGCATCAGCTGGTAGGAGACGACGAGTCCGACATTGCCGGAACCGAGCATCAGGACACGTTTGCCGGGCAGGACGCCGTGCAGGTTCATCAGCGTCTGGGCGGCACCGGCACCGATGACGCCGGGCAGTGTCCAGCCTTCAAAGGTCACCATGTTTTCGGAGGCGCCGGTGGCGATGATAATCGTATCGCCTTTGACGTGCTCGATGGCATCGCCGATCCGCACGACGAGCTCGTGATCCTGATAGAGACCGATGACCGTGGCGCGCAGGCAGACCTCTACGCCGGTCCTGCCGGCCTCCTCCAGCAGTTCCTGTCCGATCCGGAAACCGCGGACACGGGCTTTATGTTCTTTGGAACCGAAAAATTTATGAATCTGTTTGAAAAGCTGTCCGCCCGGCTTTTCATTTTCGTCAAATACAATAACATGCATGCCGCGTCCGGCGGCCTCGATCGCCGCAGACAGACCGGAAGGTCCGGCTCCGACGACGACAAGATCATATCGCTTCATGATGATTTCTCCTTGTTATCTGCTGTATTTTTCCGCCTGTTCTTCAAACGTGAGCGGGCTCACGCCGTACTGCGTCTGCACATTCATGCCTTCACGAAGCGGTGTGATGCAGGTACGGATATTCGGAACGCCGTCGACGACCATGACGCAGTCGGTGCAGCGCCCGATGGCACAGAAAATGCCTCTCGGTTGATGCGTTTTCTTCGTGTAGCGGTGAACCATCACGCCGTTCACCTTCAGTGCCGCCGCGATGGGTTCCCCTTCGCAGCCTTCAAGCTCTTTGCCGTCAAATGTGAACTTTACCGTACGTCCCTTTTCTATTTTGCCGAGAATGGGATGCTCAGCAATTCGTTCTGACATCAGTCGGACCCTCCCTTCCGGAATATAAAAAAAGATGCCTGACACGTTCCGTGTTCAGACATCCTTGCCTTGTTCTTACATGTTTATGATAATCGTAAAAATGAGAAACAGATTGTAAAAAAAGGAACACGCCGGTCATGTGAACGCAATGTTAAAGAACACCCTGTATACACTGCATACGGAATTTATTTTTAACAGGGGAGCGGTAGCGTATTTACAAAAGCCTGTAATAACATGGATACGGATAGAAAATGCCGGCAGCCCGGGGGACACCGGCAGAACAATCGGGAGGAGCAAAATGAAAAAAGCAGGAATTACTTTTATGGCGCTGCTTCTTGCCGCCGGCATGACAGCTGCCGTGCCAGGTGCGGCTGCTTATGCGCAGGAGCAGACAGAAATGGAAACGCAGCAGGCCGCGCACCAGCATGTCTGGAAAAACGCAGGCTGTACCTGGAACAGCGATTACAGCGCAGCGACTTTTCATCTTGTATGCAAGGACGACGCAAGCCATACCATGGATGTGAATGCAGTGATCACAAAAAATGTCATGATGCCGACAACCTGCACGCAGGATGGAAAGGTTCGCTATTTCGCAAAAGCTGCTGTCGGCAGCGGCACATTTGTGGACTGGAAGACCGTGACCGTACCCGCGGCAGGCCATGACTGGCAGGCACAGTGGACATGGTCGGCAGATTACTCACAGGCCACGCTGAAGCTGGTATGCGCCAATAACGCAAATCATACTTATGAGACGACAGTAAAGACGGTAAAGGAAACGCTGGCCGAGCCGGACTGCGTGACAGAAGGACTTTATCTTTACGATGCCATCGCAGATTATGACGGACAGAGATTTACCGATTATAAAAGGCAGACAGCCGCCGCGAATCCGGATAAACATCCGTGGATCGATGATGTGAAATGGACATGGAGCCCTGACCGCAGCAGTGCGCAGGCAGTCTTCACATGCTGGAATGATGAGAGTCACACACTTACCAAAGACGCCGCTGTAACAAAAACAGTCCTCAAGGAGCCTACCTGTACGGAACCGGGCGAAGCACAGTACACGGCAGCCGTCTCAGCACCGGATGATCAGTACACCGGCGATGAGTCCAATCTGACGGCATCCGAGACCGTAGAAATACCGGCACTGGGACATGACTGGGGAGAGGCGAAATGGACATGGAATGAAGATTATACAAAAGCATCCGTAACCCGCGTCTGCAAAAACGACCCGTCTCATATAGAAACGGCCGACGCCGTCATTACATCTGAAGAGAAAGACGGCAGGAAAATCTATACGGCAAGTGCCGTCCTGGGCGGAGAGACGCTGACAGATACAAAGACAAAAGAGGTCAGCAAGGAAGCAGCCGCTGCGGCGCAGAACGGCAGCAATAAAAACGGTACGAAAGACGCCAACGCCAAGGCCGTCAATGCGAAAGCCGCAAAGCCTGTAAAGGTCACAGCCGCATCCTCAGCAGTTAAGACAGCTGACGGCAGCACACCGGCAGTATGGGGCATGATGATTGCCGGCGGTGCACTTGCAGCCGGCGCGGCATGCAGGAGAAAATCTGCCAAAAAGAAAGCCTGAGCAGTCGGGCAGCATAATCCGGGAAAGGGCTGGCGCTGCCAGTCCTTTTTTCTCTTTCTGACAAAATAGAACGTGCTATCTGTCTGCGGCAGCCATGTATGCGCATCCGCATCTGCCCTATAATAAAGACATCAAAAGACAGAAAACAGAGAAAGGGGAAAAATGGACGGATTTCTCAAAGTATTGCTTCTCATCCTTCTTATTATCTATGTTATATCACCGATGGACCTGATGCCAGGCCCGGTAGATGACCTGCTCATGATGATCGCTTATGCCGTATTTAATAAAGCAGCGGCGAAGAGGGCTGAATAATGAAGGAAACAAAATAAGCCGGCTGTGAAGCCGGCTTTTTCATTGCAGGCCAGGTCAGCCGGTGCTTTTCTGCAGGATATGCCGCAGCGTACTGACAGAACCTGATTTGGCATGTACGACGACGGTGTCTTCACCGCAGATTTCTTTCATGGCAAAGTGCAGCATTTTGTGCGACATCGTGCCGGTGAAGAAGATCAGCAGATCCGGACTGCCGATGCCGGCGTGCAGACCGGTGTTCATTTTCGTAAAGACTTTGGAGTCGCAGTTATATTCTTTGCAGATATCTTTGTAGCGGCGTTCCATTCTCTCGTTGCCGCCGATAATTACCACACTCATAGGTACCTCCTTTACAGGGTTAGTATTAGCTAACTAAAGTATAGCATGAATCCTGCCATGCCGTATGATAAAAATTATCATCGAAGCTGCACACCGCAGTATGACCTACTGATATGCATAAAATAATATGCAAAATCGATTTTATTTCCCGAAATAGCCGCCGTTTTGGTAAACAATATTGACATATTGTAAAAAAATGAATAATATGAACATGAGGGTAATATCAATAGCTTCTGCATGAGGGGCAGAGGCTGAAAGTCACCAACGGCGGTGATCCATAACAGGCTGAGCGTATGGTATTGCTCTTTTTTTGCGCATCCTTGAGATGATAATCAGTATTACGGCATGCATCTGGCATGACTTTTTATATATTCCGAAAGGAAGATCACTATGCGATCTGACAATTCTAAGAAAAGCAGCAAATCAGGATACAGGTATTCCGGAGATACCAAGAGAGATATAGATGGCAGAAATGCGACAGAGCACAGAATGATTCTGCAGCTTGTCAATTTCCTGGATGTTCTGGGTGTCTGTGCCATGTTTATTATCGCCTGGTTTGCATATTACGCAGAGCGGATGCACACGCCTTATTATTTCTGGGGCAATGTTCTCGTTATCTTTCTTTATTTTCTTTTCTATTATCTGCTGGCGCGGCTGTACAGCGGATTTTCAATTCAGATCAGTTCCATCTCGGATATCGTTTATTCGCAGACGCTGTCGGCGGTCATCGCGAATCTCTTTATCTATATCGTGATGTGGCTGCTGAGTTTCCGCATGCCGAATATACCGGTGCTTCTGCTGATGCTCGGCGGACAGGTCGGCGTCATCGTCATCTGGGCCAATGCCAGCCACAAGTGGTATTTCAACCATTATCCTGCCAAGGCGACCGTAATTATCTACGATGAGATGCAGGATATGGACAAGCTGATTCATGACTACGGCATGACTAAGCATTTCAATACAATCCGTAAGATCAATATTTACGAGATATTCCCGAAGGAATGTCCGGACGGCGAGAACGGAAAGCCGAGGAATTCCCTCGAGGACACCCGTATCGGCAATATGGTCGATGACGCGCAGGACGTCTTCCTGTGCTGTCTGCACAGCCATGAGCGCAACCAGATTATCAAATACTGCGTTGCCCATGAGATTACCGTGTATGCGATTCCGCGAATCGGCGATGTGATCATGTCCGGTGCGGAGAAGATGCATCTGTTCCATATGCCGATTCTCCGGCTTCAGCGCTACAACCCGGCGCCTGAATATCTTTTCTTCAAGAGATTTTTCGACATTCTTATCAGCGGCATTTTACTGGTGATTCTCAGCCCGCTGATGCTTGTACTCACGATTATTATCCGTTCCGACGGCGGTACGGCCTTCTATCGGCAGAAACGTCTGACGCAGAACGGACGTGTATTTGAAGTCCTGAAATTCCGCTCCATGAGGATGGATGCGGAGAAGGATGGCGTTGCCCGTCTGTCAACGGGCGAAAACGATCCGCGTATCACGAAGGTCGGTAGATTCATCCGTTCCTGCAGAATGGACGAGCTGCCGCAGCTGATCAATATTCTGAAGGGCGATATGTCCATTGTCGGACCGCGCCCGGAGAGACCGGAGATCGCGCAGCAGTACAAGGAGACACTGCCGGAGTTCGATCTTCGTCTGCAGTGCAAATGCGGCCTGACCGGCTACGCGCAGGTATACGGCAAATACAATACGACGCCGTATGATAAGCTGCTGATGGACCTGATGTATATTTCCAAGCCGAGTCTGGCAGAGGATTTCAAGATCTGCCTGGCGACCGTGAAAATCCTGTTCATGAAGGATTCCACGGAAGGTGTGGCAGATGGACAGACAACGGCGGAAGCCGGACCGCAGAAAGAGACAGAAACAGGCAGCAGTACGGATAACCGTACAGAATAGGGCATTGCCATAAGGAGAATTATGGAAAAAGGTTTGGTATCTATTATCACGCCGTGCTACAATGGCGCGAAGTATATTGGCGAGACGATTGAATCGGTCATGAATCAGACGTATCCGAAGTGGGAGATGATCATCATAGATGACGGCTCCAGCGACAATTCGGTCAGCGTCGTACAGAAATATATGGAGAAGGAGAGCAGAATCAGACTGCTCCAGCAGGCCAATGCCGGCTCGGCTGCCGCGCGCAATCACGGTATCCGGGAGGCGCAGGGACAGTATATCGCCCTGCTGGATGCCGACGATATCTGGCTGCCGGATTTCCTCAGGAAGCAGATTCATTTTATGAAGAAGCGGAATGCTGTCTGCGTGGCATGCGCTTACGATCACATCGATGACAGATCCCGCGATATCCTGCATACGACACCGGTGAAGAAGGTAATCCGGGTTAAGGACATGCGTGTCATGAACCAGATCGGCTGTCTGGCCGGCCTGTATGATACGACACGGCACGGCAAGATCTATCTGAAGGAAGAACTGAAAAGTCTGCGCGACGACTATGCGTACTGGTATGACATCGTCGCACTCGAGGGCAGGGCGTACGGCAACCCGGAAGTGCTCGCCAAGTACAGAGTGCTGAGCACAAGTACGACCGGCAATAAGCGCAAGCTGATTAAAAAGCAGTATCGTTTTTACAGAGATTATATCAAGGAAAGCGTCCCGGAGGCGGCAATCAACGTAATCCGCTGGGGCGTGGCCGGTATCCGTAAATTCTCCTGATGCGGCCGGCCCGCGGTGCAGAAGAAGGAGGACGGAAAATTGGGCAGAGGTTCAACAAGAAAGAACAAGAATATTTATCAGCAGATACGCGAGGAACGCGGGCTGACCCGCGAGAAGGCGGGAGAACTGCTGGAATCGGTGACGCCGGAGCGCATCGAGAAGATCGAGAGCGAAAAATCCGTGCCGCATCCGGATGAGGTCCTGATCATGGCGCAGAAATACAACAGACCGGATCTGTGCAACTATTTCTGCTCGCAGGAGTGTCCGATCGGACAGCAGTATGTACCGGAGGTGCATATGGCCGATCTTTCCCAGATCGTTCTGCAGATGCTGGCCTCCCTGAACAGTGTTTCCAAAGATAAGGACAGGCTGATTGAGATCACGGCGGACGGTGAGATCTCCGATGACGAGCTGAAGGATTTCATCCGCATCCAGGATCAGCTGGAGAAGATTTCGATCACGGTCGAGGCGCTGCAGCTTTGGGCGGAGAAGATGCTGGCATCGGGCTCAATTGACATGGACAAGTACCGGCAGTATAAGAAAGACATGAAATAGATGGCATGCATAAAGAAAAGCTTTTCGAAGAGAGAAAAATCTTCTTCGAAAAGCTTTTTTTAAGTGCGCCTGGCGGCGCACGTTTCTAGCCGGTGCAAGTCTGGAGTCCGCCCGGTAGTGGGAAGGACATAGCCGAAGGCAAGGGTGTTCACCGTGAGGTGGAATCTGAAGGAAGCTGG
>Ga0256406_1002949_pt1 | contig 22469 bp, 19 predicted proteins | sample RumenRJG_03DNA_FD_185986 | JGI IMG/M metagenome (GOLD analysis project Ga0256406, IMG submission 185986) | Bovine rumen microbial communities from Lethbridge, Alberta, Canada - RJG_03 | ecosystem: Host-associated > Mammals > Digestive system > Stomach > Rumen | place: Canada: Alberta | collected... | reverse complement strand
TAATCGTTTATGTATCAATGATTTATTTACACTACAAAGATACAAAAACTTTTGGACATTCCTTCTCTTTTCTCTTGATTTTTAATGCGTTAAGTGCGAATTATTTGCAAGTGGGAAACTTTAGTTATTCATTTGCATGCAAAGGTACGCATTTTCTGCTTTATTCCCAATACGAAAGCGTTTTTATGCCATTGTCTGACGAACGGCAAACAATCGTTCGACGTTCGACAAACAATCGTTCGACGTTCGGCAAACAATCGTTCGACGTTCGGCAAACAATCGTTCGGCGTTCGGCAAACAATTGGCTGACGTTCCACAGCCAACTTCGTAAAATAAACGATTTTTCTTTGCATCGGCTTTTCACGACTTATCACGGCAATAGAGAGAAAGGACGGATAAGCTTAATATTTCGGGTTAAAAACTTGCAAATATCAAATCAATATCGTATTTTTGCAAAATATAATAATTGTTTAGGTAACAACCCAAGGAGGACTGAATATGAACATCAACATCTCAATTAACCCCGAAATATACAACGGCGCTTTAGAGTATGCACAAGAGCATCATACAAATATTAAGGATATTATAGAGTCATACTTAGGAAAGTTGCGTCCCACTAAATCAACAACATCTAATCAAGCAGATATGAAGCTACAAGAGTTGATTAATCTAACGAAAGGCTTAAAGCTTGATGCTGACGATATTAATGGCGACAAAGCTAAACAATCATACTTAGAAGAAAAATACGTAAGATGATAAAGTTATTCTTAGATACAAACATCATTCTTGACGTAATGGCTCAAAGAGAACCTTTCAACGCCTCAGCGAACTCAGTTCTTAAAATAGGAATAGAAGGGAGAGTTGTATTGTGCGCCACTCCATTAACTTTTGCAAATTGCGCTTATATACTGAAGAAGAGCTATAAGCATGCCGACCCTATACGAGTTATCAATGCCTACAAGCAATATATCTTTGCTGTACCCATGGATGATGCTCAATGTGAAAAGGCTCTAAGTAGCAAAATGCCTGACTTTGAGGATATGCTACAATATGAAGCGGCTTTCGCCTATAAATGTGATTATATTCTCACAAGAAACAAACAACATTTCCCAACAGATGGCATTCCTATACTGTCTGCAGATGAATTTATTAAAAACCATTATAGTTAAGGCCGAAGAACATCTCCATTAAGAGAGAATAATCTTAAATAGTGCAAAATATCAATGTAAAGATTTGTTTGTTAAAAGAAAAAGCCTACCTTTGCAGTAATGTAATCAGCATTGGCCAGCCGTGATGGTGGAATGGTAGACACGAGGGACTTAAAATCCCTTGGCCAGTAATGGCTGTGCGGGTTCGAGTCCCGCTCGCGGCACTAAAACTTTTAAAAACATAAATACTATGCGTAACCATCTGTTTTTTGCACTTACAGCATGCTCCGCACTCCTATTGGCATCATGCTCGAAGATGGGTCCCCTTTCTGCCGATAACTTCTCGGTAGACCCCAACCCGCTTACAACTGTTGGCGGCCAGGTTCCCGCTACTATCGACGGTACATTCCCCGTGAAGTACATGAAGAAGAAAGCTACGGTCACTGTTACTCCAGAGCTGCGCTATGGCAACGGCGAGATTGCTAAGGGACAGGGTGCTACTTTCCAGGGCGAGAAAGTACAGGGCAACAACCAGACCATCTCTTACAAGATGGGTGGTAAATATACAATGAAGACTGCCTTCCCTTACAATCCTGAAATGCAGACAAGCGAGATGTATCTCACTTTCGATGCACGCAAGGGTAACAAGAAATACAATGTTCCCGCTGTAAAGGTTGCCAATGGCGTCATCGCCACTTCCGAACTTTACAAGAAGACTATGGATAATGCCGGTGCTTGCATCGCTCCCGACAGCTTCCAGCGTGTTAAGGATCAGAAGGTTCAGGCTAACATCAAGTTCCTCATCAATCAGGCTAACCTCCGCAAGAGCGAGCTGAAGAACAACTCTGTCAAGGAGTTCGTCAAGATGCTCAAGGAGATCAACAACGACCGCAAGGGCCTGAACATGAAGAACGTCGAGGTAGCTGCTTACGCTTCTCCTGATGGCGGTTTCGCTTTCAACGACAAATTGTCAAAGAACCGTGAGAAGGTTACCAACGGATATGTCAACAAGGAGCTGAAGGCTGCCAAGCTCGGCAACACCGATGTTGACTCTCACTATACCGCTCAGGACTGGGAGGGCTTCAAGGAGCTCGTTTCTGCCAGCAATCTGCAGGATAAGGACGTGATCCTTCGCGTGCTTGAGATGTATAAAGACCCCGCAGAGCGTGAGCGTCAGATCAAGAACATGAGTGAGGGCTTCCGTGAGCTCGCTACAGGTATTCTGCCCGAGCTCCGTCGCAGCCGCCTCATCATCAACTATCAGACAGTGGGTCGCAGCGACGACGAGATCAAGCAGCAGTATGCTGAGGATCCTTCGAAGCTGAGCGAGGACGAGCTGCTCTATGCTGCGAGCCTGACCAACGATCCTTCCAAGAAAGCTGAGATCTATCAGAAGGCTTCAGAGCTCAACAATAACGACTATCGTTCGCTGAACAACCTCGCTGCGCTTGCTTTCAACCGTGGCGACATGAGCGCTGCCAAGCAGTACATCGCAGAGGCTCAGCAGAAGGGCGCTGCTCCTGAGGCTTATGCTAACCTCGCACTCATCGCTCTGAAGAACGGTGATACGAAGACTGCTGAGAGCTATCTCTCCAAGGCTAACGACGCCAACGGTCTGAACGAGGTGCTCGGCAACCTGAACATCGCTAAGGGCGACTATGCACAGGCTGTGAAGAACTTCGGCAACTCTGTATCCAACAGCGCTGCCCTCGCACAGCTCCTCAACAAGGACTACGCTACAGCTCTCTCCACACTGAACAGCGTGAAGAATGCTGACGGCATGACAGAGTATCTGAAGGCTATCGTCAACAATCGCATGGGTAACACCGAGGCTGCTAAGACTGCTCTTCAGAAAGCTAAGAAGCTCGACTCCGCCCTCGCATCTTATGCAGCTAAGGATCTCGAGCTCGCCAACCTGAAGTAATCAATATTTCAACTAAACATAGAGAGCCATAGAGCCAGATAATCGGCTCTATGGCTTTTTTCTTTTTCCAGTATTTATGTTACGCAACTTATTTCTCCTTTTCACAGCTGTTCTTCTCCTTGCTTCCTGTGGTGAAGACAGCAAACACTTCAAGATAGAAGGTCGTCTGTTGCAGATGAACCAAGGTGAGTTCTATGTTTATAGCAATGAGCCAGGCGTTGATGGTATCGATACCATTAAGGTACAAGGTGGGCGCTTCTCTTTTGAAATGCCTTGTCAGTCGCCTGTCACACTGACGCTCGTCTTCCCGAACTTCTCTGAGACTCCTATCTTTGCAGAACCAGGGAAAACGGCTAAGATTGACGGTGACGCCTCACACTTGAAGATGCTAAAAGTCAAAGGCACAAAGGACAATGAGTTGATGACGACCTTCCGCAGTCAGATATCCAACGCTTCGCCTCCTGAGATCAAGCATTATGTTGAACTGTTCATTCAAGACCACCCCAAATCGCCAGTAGGCACATGGCTATTGAGAAAGTATTTTATCGCGACAGCAATGCCCGATTATCAGAGTGCAGACCGGCTTCTCAAGATTCTCATGAATAACCAGCCACAGAACAGTAGCCTGAAAAGACTGTCACAAAGTGTAGAGAAACTGAAGAGCACGAGCGCAGGCAGTACGCTTCCTCCTTTCACCGCCTACGACATCAATGGCGGCACAATTTCATCATCGCAACTGTCTACAGGTACTGCTGTCATCATCGTGTGGGCAACGTGGAGCTTCGATAGTACGGATATGCTCCGCCAACTGCAGACTCTCCAACAGACCGCTGGCTTCAAACTGGTTTCTATCAATGTCGATCCCAGCAAAGTGGATTGCCGAAGTTTTATGAGAACAAACGAGATGAACTTCCCCGTAGTGTGCACCGGAGATATGTTTGAGACACCCATTTTAAAACAACTTGGCTTGCAGTCGGCTCCCGATAATATCGTCATCAAGAATGGAAAAATCGCGGGACGCAGCTTGGCAACTCAAGACCTGATAAGAATGTTGGGAGGGAAATAACTATGCTCGTAAAAACCTATTCTGCTGCTGTTAACGGTCTTGAGGTGACGACAATCACGGTGGAGGTGAGCATTGTCAAAGGTATGATGTATCATTTTACAGGCCTTGGCGATGTCGCTGTCAAGGAAGGACGCGACCGTATCGCCGCAGCCATGCAATTCAACGGCCTGAAATTTCCGCGGGCTGATATCACCGTTAACATGGCACCAGCTGACCTCAAGAAGGAAGGGAGTGGCTTCGATCTTCCCTTAGCCATTGCCATCCTCGCTGCTGACGGACAGATCCCTGCAAATGCGCTCGGTGAATATATGATGATTGGCGAGCTCGGCCTTGACGGCAAGCTACAGCCTGCCAAGGGCGTACTGCCTATCGCTATCAAAGCCCGTGCCGAGCATTTTAAAGGTCTCATCGTACCGAAACAGAATGAGCGCGAGGCTGCCATCGTCAATAAGATCGATGTGTATGGCATCGAGTCGCTGAGTGATGTCATCGCCCTGCTCTCAGGTAAGAAGCAGTTTGAGCCATGCGTCGTAGACACGCGCAAGGAGTTTTACGAGCAACAATATGATTTCGACCTCGACTTCGCCGATGTACGCGGGCAAGAGAAGGTGAAGCGTGCCTTGGAAGTAGCGGCAGCCGGAGGGCACAATGTCATCATGATCGGTCCTCCGGGCTCGGGCAAGAGTATGATGGCGAAACGCTTACCCTCTATTCTTCCTCCCTTGACGCTCAGCGAGAGTCTTGAGACCACGCAGATACACTCCGTTGCAGGGACGCTCAAGCATGGCTCCGCCCTCATCTCCCAGCGACCTTTCCGAGCCCCACATCACACTATCTCTGAGGTAGCGCTTGTCGGCGGTGGCAACAATCCCATGCCGGGAGAGATCAGTCTTGCCCACAACGGCGTGCTCTTCTGCGATGAGCTACCTGAATTTAATAAGCACACCTTAGAGGTGTTGCGGCAGCCGCTTGAGGACCGACAGATAACGATCAGCCGCGCCAAATACTCTGTCACCTACCCTGCCTCCTTCATGTTCGTTGCCTCTATGAACCCGTGTCCTTGCGGCTATTACGGCGACCCGACCCACCACTGTGTATGTACACCCGGTCAAATCCAACGTTATCTCAATAAGATCTCGGGGCCATTGATGGACCGCATCGATATTCAGTGTGAGATAGCCGCTATCCCCTTCAATGAACTCAGTAAGGCGCAGCCCGGAGAGCCATCAGCAAAGATCCGCGAGCGGGTCATTACAGCGCGCGCCATCCAGACAGAGCGATACAAGAACGTGCAGGGCATCCACTGCAACGCTCAGATGACGGAGAAGATGATCCACGAATATGCGGAACCTGACAACGAGAGTCTCGACTTGCTCCGCGAAGCCATGCAGCGCTTGAGCCTTTCTGCGCGCGCCTATAGCCGCATCCTCAAGGTGGCTCGCACCATCGCCGACCTTGCACACGAAGAGAAGGTAAGCGCCATGCACATCGCTGAAGCTATAGGATATCGACAGCTCGACAGAGGTGACTGGGCGGAGAGAGGGCTATAGATATCTTTCCAAGAACATCTTCACATATCGGCTGTAGAGTTCCCGATGATCCTTAAAGCTCTTTGCATGCGCTGAGCCATGGAAGACAACCATCATCTTCGGTGCCGGCTTAGCAGCATAGAGCGGATAGATCATACGCGTGGGCACAAACGTATCTTTACTGCCGTGGATGAGAAGCATCGGTTTACGGCATTTAGCAATCTGCTGCAAGGGCGAGGCCTCACCAAACGACCAGCCCAAACCAATCTTACAGAGAGCGGAAGCCGTGTAGAGCAACGGGAAGTCGGAAAGACCGAACATGTCGTGCAACTCATAACTGAACTCATCCCATGCCGACGTGTAACCACAGTCTTCTATGAAACACTTAATATAAGATGGTGTATCCATCCCCGATACATTCATCGTCGTTGCACCTCCCATCGACCAGCCATGGATAACAATACGCGCGTGGCCCGTAGAATCGCGGAAAAGGTTGTCGGCTATTGCTGCCCATCGCAGTACATCGTTACGGTCATTCCATCCCATCTGCATGGCCTCACCCCCGCTCTTTCCGTTGGCGTGAAGATCAGGGATAAGCACGTTCATGCCAAGCTCACGGTTATAGAAACAAGCAAAGTGGAGCATGTCCACAGCGTTATCGGTATAGCCCGGCACCAGCACCACCGTGCGCGGAGTCTTATGAGGCGCAGGGATGATGAGGGCGTGGAGGCGCGTACTATCTGCCAAGAGCAAACCCGTCTTCTCATTCTTCATCACGACAAAAGTATCGCGCAAGGCCTTTGTGCGCTGAACTGAGTCCATCCATGACACCGCCCAGGGATAGCGTTGACGCATTAATCGATATTGCGCGGCATAGTTACGCCCCTTGTTCTTGACCGGATAAAGCGCAAAGCTCAAGAGATAGATGCTTCCGCCTAATATACTTAATATCAAGAGTCCGAGTACGACACCTGACACTCCACAGATTATCTTATTGCTTTTCTTCATCATAACTGATTATTGCTTGCAAAATTAACAAGAAAGCATGTTATTGCAAAGGTTTTCGTGTTACGTTTCGCCCTATTAAGAATTATTGAGTACCTTTGTAACATCATATATTGAATACAACAATGTCAACCCGCTATTTTAAAAGACTGCTTTTATTCCTTGGTCTCATCACATTGACCCTGTCGGCTAACGCTGCCACTAAGAAAGGCTCTTTCACAGCCGGCAACAAGACGTTTCTGCTCAATGGCAAACCGTTCACGGTGAAAGCTGCTGAGATTCATTATCCGCGTATCCCGCGTGCCTACTGGGAGCATTGCATCAAGATGTGCAAGGCGTTGGGAATGAATACGATCTGCATCTATATCTTCTGGAACATCCATGAACCGGAAGAGGGCCATTTCAACTTCACGGGTCAGAACGATGTCGCTGCCTTCTGCCGATTGGCACAGAAGAACGGACTGTATGTCATCGTACGCCCGGGCCCATACGTCTGCGCTGAATGGGAGATGGGTGGCCTACCCTGGTGGCTGTTGAAGAAGAAAGACATCCAGCTGCGCACCCGCGATCCTTACTTCATGCAGCGAGTGGATATCTTTGAGAAGAAAGTGGCGGAACAACTCGCCCCGCTCACAATCCAGCACGGCGGTCCGATCATCATGGTGCAGGTGGAGAACGAATACGGAAGCTATGGCGAGGATAAGCCTTACGTCTCCGCTATCCGCGACGATCTGCGCAAATACTGGGGCAAGGATCTCACGCTCTTCCAATGTGACTGGGCTTCCAACTTCACGAAGAACGGTCTCGACGACCTTCTGTGGACAATGAACTTCGGTACGGGTGCCGACATCGACGCTCAGTTTAAGCGCCTCGGCGAACTGCGTCCGAACAGTCCGAAGATGTGCTCCGAGTTCTGGAGTGGATGGTTCGACAAGTGGGGTGCACGCCATGAGACACGCCCTGCCAAGGCGATGGTCGATGGCATCGATGAGATGCTCTCCAAAGGCATTTCTTTCTCGCTCTATATGACCCACGGAGGCACGAGCTTTGGCCACTGGGCTGGCGCCAACAGTCCAGGCTTTGCACCTGATGTGACTTCTTACGACTACGATGCTCCTATCAATGAGTATGGGCAGCCGACACCGAAATACTGGGAACTGCGCAGCACCCTGCAGAAATACACGGACAAGAAGCTTCCCGACGTGCCCAAGTCGCCCGCACCCATCATCAATTTTAATAAGATTCAGCTCAACGAGTTCGCTCCGTTGCTCTGTGGTACGGACAGCACAGCTAAAGGCTGCTACACCTTTGAGGATATGAACATGGGCTGGGGCTCGATGGCCTATGAGGTCACGCTCCCAGCTACCGGCAAGCTGAGCGTGCTGACGATGGATGCACACGACTATGCACAGTTGTTCATCGATGGAAAGTTCGTTGGAAAGACGGACCGTGTGAAGAACGAGCGCAGCATCGTCCTGCCCGCTCTCAGCAAGCCCACGAAAGCACTGATCGTTGTCGAAGGTATGGGTCGCATCAACTTTGGCAGAGCGATCAAGGATTATAAAGGCATCCTTGGAGATGTGACGCTCACCGTAGACGACTCTATCAGTGAACTCACTTATAAGTTGAAGGACTTCACCTCCACGACAATCCCCGACACTTACGAGCAAGCGCTGCATGCTCTCACACATAAGGGCGCAAACGCTCAGACACTCACGGGGCAGAACAACAATGGCATCGGTTATTACCGTGGCTACTTCATGATCAGCAAGCCCGGTGACACCTTTATCAACATGGAGGCATTCGGCAAAGGCCTCGTCTATGTCAATGGAAATGCCCTCGGCCGTTACTGGCATGTGGGTCCTCAGCAGACACTCTACATGCCCGGTTGCTGGCTGAAGAAAGGTCGCAACGAGATCATCGTACTCGACATCATCGGCCCTTACAGCAAACCGGAAGTCTTCGGACAGAATAAGCCTGAGCTTGATAAGCTTAACTTAGAGAAGAGTAGACTGCACAACAATCCTGGCGACAAGCTCGACCTCAACTCGGCAACGCCTGCAGCTCAGGGCTCCCTCAAGGCGGGCAACGGATGGCAGACCATCAAGTTCGCTGCACCTGCTAAAGGCCGGTTGCTCACCATCGTAGCAGAGTCGACACAGAAAGGCGACGACAAGGTAGCTGTGGCAGAGATCTATGCCATCGGAGCTGACGGCAAACGGCTCAGTCGTGAGGCATGGACCGTGAAATATGCCGACAGTGAGGATATCCTCTCAGGCAACAACACGGCCGACAAGGCTTACGACCTTCAGGAAAGTACTTTTTGGCAAACAGCGAAAGGTGCTGCTCTCCCCCATCGTATCACGATCGACCTCGGAGCCAATGAGACCGTCACCGGTATAGAGATCCTGCCAAGAGCCGAACAAGATGTGCCGGGAGCCATCAAAGGCTATAAGGTCTACGTAACTGCAAATCTGCAATAATAAGTAATAATGTGTAGTTGGGAATGCCCTTGAAGAGGGCAAACACGGTTAGCCCCAGGTAAGGAGCGCAGCGACGTAACCTGGGGGGTAGGAGCGAGATACCACATCTGACCGGTCGGCCTCGAAGAGGACGAACCTTGGCAGGATGCTGGTCTCGGATACAGGAGACCATGTTCGCCCTCTTCGAGGCCGGATCGAAACGAAAACACACAGGATCTAAACCCCAGGTTGCGTCGCTACGCTCCTTACCTGGGGCTAACCATGTAGCACCACTCCGAGGTGCTTATTGGGTTAAACAAGTTGCTCCTACGGGGGCTCTTACCGACTTCAAACCGGAAGAACAATAAACAAATATTCACAAAATATGCGAATACTGATTGTCAGAATCCGTCAGATGGGAGACACGATTCTTTCCACACCGCTGTTCAATACGCTGCGGAAGAGCTTTCCCGATGCTGTCATCGACTTGGTGGTGAATGAGCGCATCGCTAAGCTTATGGAGGGACATCCCGCACTGAACCACGTCTTTCCACTTACTGCTGAAGACCATCGCAATGCTTTGGCTTATCTCCGTCGTGCGTGGACGATAGCAAGCAAAGGACATTACGATGTGGTGATGGATATGCGGTCAACCATGAACACCCTTCCTTTCTCAATCTTCGCTCATGCCAAACTGCGGATCGGACTCAGAAAGCCTTACACGAAATGGGTCTTCAACCGATTCGTAGCCAACTGCGGCTCAGGAGACATGGTCGCTCACAACCTGCTCTATGCCGATGCACTAACACAATACGGCACCATCATCCCCGACCACCGCGTCACCCTCCACATCAGCGAGGAAGAACAACAAGCATTTGATAACTACCTCAAGAAGGAAGGAGTAAAGAGTGACCAGCCACTCGTTGTCGTAGGCGTGACTGCGAAACTTGATTTCAAACGTTGGGATGAGACAGCGATGACGCATCTCGTGAACCGCTTTTCCAACCGTTATCCCGATGCACAATTGGTATTCAACTATGCACCGGGGGAGGAAGAGGCACACGCACGAAAGATTTGCAGTCTATTGGACCATCCCGAGCGCGTGCTCATTGATATTCAGGCACGGAGCCCCCGCGAGCTCTACGCCTTAGCATGCCGCAGTACCTTCTTCTTCGGCAACGAAGGAGGCGCCCGACACATCTTCCATGCTGCAGGTGTGCCCTCGTTCGTCATCTGTGCGCCCGGCTCTCATAAAAGTACGTGGCTCCCAAAAGATGAGATCCCTACTGAAGGCATCGAGCCATCAGACCTCGCCGATGCCCAGGCCCTCGCCCAGATGGATGACGCTAGTCAGTATGCGCTGCTGACGGAAGACATCGTATGGCAACGGTTAAGCAGTTTTCTCGACCGCCATCCTATCAATTCAACGAAAGAATAATCATGAATATTGGTTTTGACGCGAAGCGCATCGTGCGCAATGGAACGGGCCTCGGAAGCTATGGCCGCACGCTCATCAACAGTCTCAGTGCCATTGATACTGAAGACACGCTCAGTCTCTATGCTCCCGACCAAGGACGAGATGACCTACGCTCGCAGGTCATCCTTCGGCCCAATGTGCACTTCTGCTACCCATCGCATCAGGTAAGCGGCATACGAAAAGCACTGTGGCGCAGTCACGGCATCGTAAAAGACCTGCTGCACGACCACGTCGAACTCTATCATGGGCTCTCGGGAGAACTGCCCATAGGTATCCATAAAACCGGCATCCCAACGGTTGTCACCATCCACGACCTCATCTTCCTCCGCCATCCCGAGTATTATCATTGGCTCGACGTCCAGATCTATAAATGGAAATTCTTTCAGACATTGAAAGAAGCCGACCATATCATTGCCATCAGTGAATGTACGAAGCGAGACATTCTCTATTACAGCAACTATCCGGAGGACAAGATATCGGTTATTTATCAAAGTGCAGCAAAGAGGTTTGCAAACAATAAAGAAGAAGAAAATACTACAATTCTGCAAGGTTTAGGCGAGCGATACATCCTTCAAGTCGGAACCATTGAGGAGCGCAAGAATGCCTTGGAGAGTGTAGCTGCGCTCGAAGACTTGCCGAAGGACATCCACCTCGTGCTCGTAGGTCGTCAGACCGCCTATACGGAGCAGATCCTGCGCTATGCACGCCAACACGGCTTAGAGTCGCGGCTGCATATCCTCTGTGGCGTTAGCAACAACGACCTTCCGGTGCTCTATCATCATGCTTCCTGCTTCGTATATCCTTCACGCTACGAAGGATTTGGCATCCCCATCATCGAAGCGATACAGTGTGGGCTCCCTGTCGTAGCAGCTACCGGCTCATGCCTGGAAGAGGCAGGAGGCCCCGACAACAGCTATGTCTCACCCGATGATCCTCATGCCCTTGCCGAGGCTGTTCTCACGATGCTGAACCGCACCGACCGCGCTGAGGTCATCGCCCGTAGTCAAGCTTATGTCCACAGGTTTGAGAACAACAGTGTGGCGGAAGAGGTGATGGATGTGTACAAAAAAATTACACATTAATCCGAGAGATGCCCATGATAAAGATCTTCTGAAGGAAAGATGAGATCCCAATTTTTCCCCCACACAAGGAAGCCGTCTTCTACCTTGAACTTCTTAAACTTAGGCTCATTCAAATAAGAATTATATTGTGGATGTGGATGATTTCTGATGAACTCACCCACATTTACCGTCTGCTTCTTGCCATCTGAAAAAAGCAATGCCACAGAAAGTGGACTGACGTATTTTGCCGAAACTATCTTAGGAACCATATCATTTTATCTTTTTAGTAATATTAGTAGAACGAATTGCTTTCTTCAAAACAAAGAAATTTAGGTTCCGGTTTTCGGATTGATAAGGTCCCCGGAGGGGGCCAATTAGGTTAGCCCCAGGTGAGGAGCGTAGCGACGTAACCTGGGGTTTGTATCAGGTGGGTTCATTTGACCTGTCGGCCTCGAAGAGGGCGAACCTACAAAACCAGCACCCTGCCAAGGTTTGCCCTCTTCGAGGACACCTTTCAACGAAAACGCGTCATACCAACCCAAACCGGAAGAACCCGAAATATTCAAATATCTTAGGCATACGATGTTTCTCCTTTCTTTCGCAAAGATACGATTTCTTTCTCGTTCCCGCAAACATTGGCGGCTATATTTTTTCAAGCTCCATATCCTCCATCGTCATACCCCTATACTGGATATGATAGTCAGTATATTGTCCGGTAGCTTTGAAAAACACGTCCGCTTTCTTTCGTAGCAAATCCATATCAAGCTCTTTCCGCTGACGCTTGACCTCAATGAAATCAACAGTCTGAGAGAGATCATCTGCAGCAATGATATCAATCTCATTCTCGCCTTTGCGGTCATACCAGTTGCCCATACGCGTATACCGACCTGAATCCCTAAGCACTTCCATGAAATATTGTTCAAGGATCTTGCCACTGTAGGTCGGATAATCACGCATAACAAGTGTGCGGAGCTTATCGAAGGCGCCAAGCTCAACCATATAATCGTAACGGTAGATGAAACGGAACCAGAAGCGGAGGAAGATATCGTCGAGCTCATAGCGCACGCCACGCGTCGATGACTTGGCGAAAAGCGGCTGATGACGGGTGATGATGCCATAGTCGTTTTGTAGTTTCGTCAGATAGCCGCCAATCTCTATCTTCAGCATGTTTTCCATATCGCTCCGGGTAGTATGACCACGCGCAATCAGAGATAGGATAGAAAAATAAGTACCATAATCCTTACCAAACTCTTCGATAAGCATGCTTTTGCCTTCATCGAGGAAAGGAGAATCGGGGCTCAGCACATGATTGATCATCTTCTTCCATGTAAAGGATCCGCCATCCATCAACAGTTCCGCATACTTCGCCACACCACCCGTAAGTAGATAAAAGGCGAGCAAATCTTCGGATGTGTATTGAGGATGATAGTCGCGGAGAATTGTGGACAGCACCTCGGGATGGAAGTGCTTCACGGTCAGTTGATGCGTCTGACGGCCAAACAAAGGCTCCTTACGGTCACGGAAAAGCTTATACATCAAGGAATGGATAGAGCCGCAGACCAACAGATTGATATGACTTCCGTCCTTCTGGAGGTCCCAGATGCGCTGCATGTCCGAAAAGATGCTCTTATTGACACGGAGAAAGTCCTGAAACTCATCGATGACAAGCGTGAAGGGGCGCTGATGGGAAAGGCGCATGAGATAATCGAAGATGTCAGCAAACTTCGATACTGTGCCTAACATCGGCACACCAAACGTCTCCTCGATCTGCGAACAATAATCGGCACACAGTTCTACTTCAGCCTTACGTGAGACGAAGAAGTAGAGCATCGGCTGATCCTCATATGCCTTCAACAGAAGCATGGTCTTACCGATACGCCGCCGACCTGTGACTACGGTAAACTGCGCTGCTTGCTCAGAAGACTGGCGAATATCGCGCAACGTCTTGATTTCTCGTTCTCTGTCGTAGAATCTCATAGCTCATGTGTTATTTTCGAAACAGCCATTTCGGAAACAGCTGTTTCGAAAGCAAAGATACGACTTCTTTCAGACTCTCGCAAATTTCAGAGAAAATATTTCGGACCTTTCCTCATCCCTTGTACTCTCTGTACGGGTGCTCGAGGTCGAGGTAATGGAAGTTGTGCTGGCGCTGATGAGCACCATCGGGAATCTTCATGTAGTCGCCATACATCTGCGTGAGATAATGCTGATAATTCTTCACACCCATCACCGTAGTATCCTCGAAATGATAAGGCGTATAAACTCCCTCCACGCTCTTCGGCATGACACCTTTCAGACCATCGGTATAGTCAGCGACATAAGTCGTCGTGGCATAGTCGTACTTGCGCAGCAGATGACGGATCTTTCGCTGCAAGCCCTCCATTGTGAAGAAATGCTGAACGAGCAATGGCACCCACGACGACGGGCCGTGGCCATGCTTGTAGGGATCACGGTGAACAAGGTAGAGCAACTGCTTCAGCGTCTCATACTGCGTGAACTGCCAGTGACGCGCCAACCACCCCGAAGGCACGGCATCAAGTGGGAAGACATCGACATAGATACCACCGAGATAACTCAGATGCTGACGCTCTATAAGCGTTGTGGAAGCATCCTGAAGCTTGCCGAAAGGCAACGGGTACTTGGGGTCATTCTCTGCGCACACAAACTCATAAGGCTCCGGGAGCCACTCCTTGGAGTGAGCAATGAGCCGCTCATAGTCGGGGCGCGGCACCAGCACATCCATATCGTCATCCCAAGGGATGAAGCCATGATGACGCACAGCGCCAATGAGTGAACCGGCGAAGATGCCATATTCCACATGTTGCTCGCGACAGACCTTGTCGAAAGCCTCCAAAACCTTCAGCATGCGAAGCTGCAAAGGGCGTATATCATAAGAAGCCATGTCTCGTATTAACTTTATTTTGCTGCAAAAGTAATACAAAATAGCCATTCTTCCAAATTGCTACCCTCTTTTCGGGATTTTTTGGTTATCTTTGCAACCAAATCGAAAAATAAATGCCAATAACAATGGAAACAATATTAAGGCAGGATCTTGACCATACGCTTGCAGGGCTCACAGCTCAGGAGCAAGCCAAGCTGCAAGGTGCCACCATTCTCATCACAGGTTGCGGGGGCTTCCTCGGCTATTATTTCATGCATTTCTTCCAGGCTCAGGCCGACAAGTTGGGCATCAAGAAAATCATTGCGCTCGACAACTTCATGCTCGGCTATCCCGGCTGGATAGAGCCGATGAAAGCCGACAAGCGCTTCGACATCGAGAAGTTTGACATCATCAAAGACAAGATAGAGGATGTGCCGGGAGCCGGCGAGGCCAACTTCATCATCCACATGGCAAGTATCGCCTCTCCGATGTTCTACCGCAAATACCCTATCGAGACGCTCGACGCCAACATCTGGGGTCTGCGCCGTCTGCTCGACTTCTACAAGGAGCGGGGCGTGAAGGGCTTCCTCTTCTTCTCTTCGAGTGAGCTCTACGGCAATCCCGATCCCGCTCATGTGCCTACCTCGGAGGATTACTACGGCTACGTCTGCGCCACGGGGCCGCGTTCCTGCTACGATGAGAGCAAGCGCTTCGGTGAGACGATGTGCATGCTCTTCGCACAGAAATACAACATGCCGATAGGTGTCGTGCGGCCATTCAACAACTATGGCCCGGGCATGCGCATCGGCGACAAGCGTGTACCGGCTGACTTCGCCCTCGACGTGATGGAAGGCCGCGACATCGAGATTCTCTCCAACGGAAGTCCTACACGCACATTCTGCTATATCGCCGACAGCATCTGCGGCTATCTGAAGATCATGCTCCATGGCACATACGACTATTTCAACATCGGTATTGAGAAGCCGGAGATAAGTATCGCCCAGCTTGCTGAAATCTATGTCAAGGCAGGCCGCGACATCTTTGGCTATCAGGGTAAAGTGACCTACGCCAAGAGTGAGGACCGCGAATATCTGACGAACAATCCGCAGCGCCGTTGCCCGAATATCGACAAGGCGCGCCGCATCCTCGGCTACAACCCTACCATCCTCGTGGAAGAGGGTGTGCATCGCTTTCTCCAGTTCCTCAAGGAAGAAGACGAGCGGGAATACAAATGGTAGTTAGGAGTTAGGAATTAGGAGATAGGAGTTAGGAGTTAAAGGTTAGAAGAAATAGAAGTTTGTAATTAGTAATTGTTAGAAGAATATGACCATCACGATATTTGGCCTTGGCTTTGTGGGCCTCACCACATCCCTGGGCTTTGCAGAATACGGACACACGGTATATGGCGTGGATGTCGACAAAGAGCGGTTGGGACTGATCCAGAGCGGTAAGCTGCCGTTCCTGGAGCATGGACTCGACGAGGCCCTCACGCGCCATCTCAACAAGCGCTTCTTTGCCATCGATCCTTCACAGCTCGAGGAAGCAATCGCCAAGAGCGACTGCGTCTATTACTGCGTAGGCACGCCTTACGGCAAAGACGGACAGGCTGACCTCACTTATCTCTTCGGAGCCATCGACCAGACACTGGAAGCAAAGAAAGATAACAAGTTCCGCGTGCTCGTTGTCAAGAGTACCATTCCCCCATCGACGACACAGGAGAAGGTCATCCCATACCTCGAGAAGAAAGGCTATAAGATTGGCGAGACTATCGGCGTGGGCAACAACCCCGAGTTCCTACGCGAAGGCCATTGCTGGGACGACTTTATGGGTGCAGACCGCATCGTGCTCGGTGTCTCCGACAAACGCTCAGAGGAGATGCTCCGGAAGATTTATGCATCGGTGAAGGTGCCGGTATTCTGCGTATCGCTCAACACAGGCGAGTTTATCAAATATCTCTCCAACACGCTGCTTGCCACGCTCATCAGCTACAGCAACGAGATGAGTGTCATCGCCGACCGCATCGGAGGCATCGACGTGGCAGAGGCTTTCCGCATTCTCCATCTCGACAAGCGCTGGGGCGGTGCTCCGATGACATCCTACGTCTATCCGGGCTGCGGCTATGGCGGCTATTGTCTGCCGAAAGACACCAACGCGCTATACGCCGTGACGAAGACTGCTGGCTTCGATCCACAGATTCTGAAGAACGTCATTGCCACAAACGACAACATGCCATCGTTTATTGCTGACCGCATCGACAAGGCGCTCGGAGGCAACAAGAATCAGCACATCGGCATCCTCGGACTGTCGTTCAAACCGGGAAGCGACGACGTGCGCGATACGCCATCAGCCAAGATTATTCGTGAGCTCAAGAAGCGTGGATACAACAACATCATCGGCTATGATCCTGTAGCCAACGCTGAGTTCAAGCGGCGCTACGAGGATATCGACATCGACTATGCAGCTGATTATGCGTCCATCCTCTCTTCCGCCGATGCCTTTGTCATCACAACGGCATGGCCCGAGTTCAAGGATGTCCACACACGCACGCAGAAGCCCGTAGTCGACTGCAGATACATGCTATAATCCTTTTAATCCACCCACGGTGCATTGCCTTTGTCCCACAATGCATTGAGGAAGTCGCGGTCACGAACGGTGTCCATACACTGCCAGAAGCCTTCGTGGCGATAGCAGATGAGCTCACCCTCAGCCGCAAGTCGCTCCAGCGGCTCACGCTCAAACGTCGTCTGGTCGCCTTCGATATAGTTGAACACATCGGGACTGAGCACGAAGAAGCCGCCATTGATCCAGCCTTGGTTCACCTGCGGCTTCTCTTTGAAGCTGCACACCATGTCGCCATCGAGCTGCAGTTCACCAAAGCGTGCTGTAGGATGCACGGCCGTGACGATGGCTTTCTTTCCACTCGCTTTATATTTCTCCACAAGTTTGCTGATATCCACATCCGACACTGCATCGCCATAGGTCACCATGAAATCTTCATTGCCGATGACCGACTGCAGACGCTTGATGCGGCCACCTGTCAGCGATCCCTGCCCCGTGTCGACAAGCGTCACCTTCCAGTCGAGCGGGCGTTCGTGGACATAGCTCACGCTGTTCGTTGCCAGATCAATGGTGAAGTCATTGTTGAGCGCATAATATTGCAGGAAATAATTCTTGATGACCTCACCCTTATAGCCCAGAGCTATGACAAAATCCTTGAAGCCATAGTGAGCATAATGGCGCATGATATGCCACAGGATAGGCTTGCCGCCAATCTCCACCATAGGCTTGGGGATAAGCTTGGTGTACTCGGAGAGCCGGGTGCCGAAGCCGCCGGCGAGGATAACAACTTTCATAGGCTTCTGTTATAGACTGTTGATCGTGTCGGTGATGAGTTTGATCTCGTCATCAGTGAGCAGCGGGTGCATCGGGATGGAGATGATGCGCGAGAACACTTCGTCAGTGACGGGAAGGTCATAATCGGCCTTGAAATACGTGAGCTTATGGTTCGGACGATACTGAATGCCGTACTGGATGTCGAGGGCCTTAAACTTCTCCACGAGCTTCTCACGCTTGCCATGGAGGATCTGAATAGGAAAGATATGTGGCACGATATCCTCGTCATAGTTCATCGGCGTGAGCTTGACATCAGGGTTGTCTTTCAGCAGTTCAGTATATTTCTTGGCGATATAACGGCGTTTAGGTGCAAACTCGTTGTCGAGCCTGCGGAGCTGCACGCGCCCGATGGCTGCGAAGATGTTGCTCATGTGGTAGCGATAGCCTTGTGCCACGACATCAAAGTCGTAGCTGCGCTTGCCTGCATAACGCTTCTCCGAGTCTTTCTGCACACCGAGGAGACGTGCATCGCTCACTTTTTGGATGACGTCGGGGTCAGCGGAGAAGATAGCACCGCCCTCACCCGAAGTGATATTCTTGATACCGTCGAAACTGAAGCAGACGACGTCGCCAAACGAACCGATCTTCTGACCGTCAACGGAGCAGCCGAAAGCGTGCGCGGCATCCTCCACAAGGCGCAATCCGTGAGCCTTGGCAAAAGCCTGATACTCACGCACCATGCTCACGTTGGAAGCATAATAGACCGGCATCATAGCCGTCGTGCGCGGAGTGATGCGCTTCTCTGCGTCCTTGAGGTCGAGGGTCAGCGTCGTGGGATCGATGTCGCAGCTCACTGGCTTACAGCCCGCACCCGTGATAGCCTGATAACTGGAGACAAAAGTGAAGGAAGGTACCAGCACCTCATCACCCGGCTTCGTCACGGCCTGCACAGCGAGATGGAGCGCGGCCGTACCACTGTTCACACAGATGCAACGACGGCCACCACCTATATAGTTTTCCAAATCATGTTCGAAATCGCCTACGATGCTGCCCATTCCTAAATAGCCGATATTCTCAATAACATCGGCGACAGCTGCCGACTCGGCCTTACCTACTACCGACCTGGATAGTCTGATCATAATCTATTGATTGTTTATATTATATTTTTGCAAAGATACAACATTCTTGCGAAACCACTCCCCCATTCCGAGGTTTTATTTTTTTCGGATGTTACAAATGCGTAGAATCACGCACTAGAAAAGAAAGCATGAGTGGCGAATATCTCTCTTAAAATAGTTATTATTTCGTAAAAAAGCTATATCTTTGCAAGCGCAAATGCAAGAATATGCAAATCTTGCATTTCTCAAATGTAATTAGAAATATTAATCAGGTGAGTATTTACTGAAATGATAAGTATTATCATGCCCGTATACAACAGTGGGCTTTACCTCAGACAAATGATTGATTCGATCCTTGCCCAGAGCTATCGCAACTGGGAGCTTGTGCTTGTCGACGACGGCAGCAAGGACAACTCGGGAGAGATTTGCGAGCAATATGCCGCAACCGATAACCGCATCCGCGTCATTCATCAACAGAATGCAGGCGTGGGCGAGGCACGCAATACAGGACTGCGCCACATCCAAGGCGACTACGTCTATTTCGCAGACAGCGACGACAGCATGGAGCCGGAGATGCTTCAGAAGATGGTGGATGTCGTTGACCGTACTGGGGCAGATGTCGTGCGCGTAGATTATTGGGACGACTATGCCGACTCCTCCGTAGAGAAGGGCCGCTGCGACGGCTCAGTAGAGTCGTTCTGTCAGGCCGAGGCTACGATGAAGGTGTATCACAACGAGATAACGAGCTATCTGTGGTCGATGCTCTTCCGCCGCACGGTCATCCAGAACTCCTTCCCCAACCTCCGGACTTTCGAAGACTATTGCGCGGTCTTCAAATGGATTGCCTCCTGCAACAAGTTGGTCTGGCTGCATGAGCCTCTTTATCATTATCGCCAACGCCAGGATAGCCTGATGAACCATCTGCATGTAGGTCTGGACTGTCCCCGCGACTTTATGACCGCTATACAAGCACGTTACGATGCTATTAAGCGCACGCCGTTGGTGGAGAAATACCGCGATGACATCATCCTTACCTATCAGAAGAACTTGCTTAAGAACACGAAGAATGCCGTGCGCAGTGACTGTTCTGCAGCCGAACGATTCTTCTTCATGATGAAGGTGATGGCTATCTTGAAGCAGCTTCCCAACCCCGGCATGAAGTTAGGCCTCAAGTACACCATCCGCTACGACCTGCTCATGCACAGTCCCCGCCTCTTCCAGTCGCTCGTGCGGCGCACTGCCATTTTCAGTGCACGTCACCACAGGAAAGCCCGGTTGTTTAAAGGAGCCCAAGAAGCATAACACGCGCAGAAAGCAGCATGATTCATTTGGTTCTGCAGCTTTTTGGGTTGTTACTGCAGTCAACCTCGAAGAGGTTGTACACGAGTAGCCCCAGGTAAGGAGCGCAGCGACGCAACCTGGGGTTTGGGGTGAGCGATTAAACCTGACCTGTCGGCCTCGAAGAGGGCGAACATGGGAGGGATGCTAGTTATAGGTGGGTATCTAAAACCATGTTCGCCCTCTTCGAGGCCGGATTGCAACGGAATCACACCGAACCCCAAACCCCACGTTTCGGCTGCGCCTCACGTGGGGCTAACCTAGTTCAACCTCTTCGAGGTTGTGTGAGCCCATCAACGCGAAAAGCTGAACCATTCATCATTCTTCTTTTTTCTCAATGATCTTCGCCACGAGGAGGAACTGGTAGAAGGCTTTCAGTGACGAGTGGATGAAGCCATTGACACCATTCTTATAATCGGCATCAATAATAAAGTTCTTGAAGAAATAGAATGCAGGGCGGAAGAACAGTGCGAACAATCCATAGTGCTTGTCCGCCCGCTTGTCCACCTCGTCATCGGAATAACGATTGTCTTTTTCAATGATGGTATGGAGACTGCTCTCATTGAGGTGCACCAACATGACATTCTTCAAGTGCGGAATATGCTCCACCCTGCCTTCTACATGAGGGATAGAATGTATGTAGGTCGGCCACGTTGTTCCCTGACGAACAAAGAACCGGAGCTGATGATCCCCAATGCGTCCCTTTATCGGTTTGTTCATAAAGCGGTTCAAGCGGGGAATATACAAGCCTTGTGGACAATCGGGCTCTGCAATGCGCTTGTAGAGATATTCGCGAAGCTCACGCGGCACGAGCTCATCAGCATCCACCACAAGCACCCAAGGATAAGTAGCACTTTGAATGGCAAACATGCGGGCAGGCTCTACAATCTTATAGTTCTTCTTCGGGAAGACCACAATCTTGCAACCATACCCTTTCGCTATCTCCATCGTGTGATCGGTACTTTCCATGTCGCAGACCACAATCTCATCAAAGTCCTTGACAGTCTCAAGAACCTCCCGCAGATGCAGTTCTGCATTGTAAGTGTTGATGACAACGGATATCTTTTGCTCCATAATTATTTTTGCTTAGAGAAAGAGACGGATTAATGAAAGATGCGGTGCCACAAGTGTGAGAACCGTTTCTTGCGGTGCCAATGGCGGTCGTGTGCTTCTTTGACATCTATCAGAAGTTTAAAAGTGTCCTCCGGTAGATGGCGGAAACGGATATACTCGTGCCCGATAAACTTGTACATTGGGCAGATGTCGCCATAGAGCGTGAGGTTCTTAAGACATTGCTTCAAAGGTGGCTGGGTATCCTTCTCATAGCAAGTCATACGGTTGATGTCGATGAGCGAAAAAACATAGCTGCCGTCAGCTTGTTGGCTATAGCGAACATTGGTATTGTTGAGATCATGATGGATGATGCCACGCTCATGTAAGGTGGCAAAGAACGAAGCGAGCGCTGTGGCAAAAGGCTTGTCGAAGTTTTCGTCCATGCTGAGCTTGTCAACGATCGGCGCCTTGTCATCATATCTCGTGAACAGATAACTGTAGCCCATCCATCCGCAGCTACGGCATTCGATAAAAGCAATGGCTTCGGGCGTATTGATCTCTCTCCGGGCAAGCTCCTGAGCATTATTGAACGCGCGCTTTGCCTTACCTTTGACAAAGAAACTGTAGGCAATGCGTTGGAAAAAATTTGGCATTTTATAGCGCTTGACAACGACCTTGCTGCCATCGGGTGCCGGAAAGTCTTTGATGAGATTACGACCCTCAAACACAGCTTCTCCCTCCCGGTCCATCCGCTGGGGAAGAGTCAGGAGGAAGTCGTGCCATGCGGCGTATCGTGGGTTGCAGATAATCGTCATTGCCATACGCTTGCAAAGTTAAGCCTTTTTTCTGAGCTAAGCAAAAGAATGACGATGATAGAAACAAATATACCTTATTACCAAAACAGTTGCTTCAGTAATAAGGTACTTTAAAGATTTGGAACGGCAAAGGTAACTATTCAGCTGGGTGGAGCATAGTCTTTCTGCGCCCTCCCGTCATCTGTTAAATTGGTTAACAGTCTGGAATCAGCTTTTTATCTGATTTTCCCGTACCCCCATACGACGTTTCTATTTTAAG
>Ga0256406_1002948_pt1 | contig 22489 bp, 15 predicted proteins | sample RumenRJG_03DNA_FD_185986 | JGI IMG/M metagenome (GOLD analysis project Ga0256406, IMG submission 185986) | Bovine rumen microbial communities from Lethbridge, Alberta, Canada - RJG_03 | ecosystem: Host-associated > Mammals > Digestive system > Stomach > Rumen | place: Canada: Alberta | collected... | reverse complement strand
TGGTCAAGTGGCCGTAGTTGGCATCGGTAAGGCGACGGCAGGCCTCCCGAATGCGGCACTCGTTGAGCAGGGCCTTGAAATTCTTGCCGTAGTGTTCATTGATTACCTGCGACACCTCTTTATAATTGCTTTCGGTGAGTTCCGCGAGTCGGTCGAGATTGAAGTCGGAATTGCAGATTTCATCGGTGTTCTGCATCACGGCATCGATGCGCTGGGCCAACAGTTCCTTGGCATCGTCGGTGAGGCGCGAGCCCTTATATTTCGTTTTGTCCTCCTTCTCCCGGTGCAGCGAGTCCTGCACGTTGCGGTAAAGGATGCGGTTTGTGCGCATGGCCCTGCGGTAGCTCCGGAAGAGGAAAACGAGCAACAGACTCACGATGATGGCAAAGCCGATGATGACTGTTGTGATTATATTCAACCAGTGTTTCTGCTCCGTCAGCCGTTCCACGGTAGTGTTCGCCTCACGAAGCTCGTAGAGGAATTCCAACCGCGACACGCTTTGAAGATTATTCTCCGTGAGAATTTTTTCTTTCAATTCGAGGTAGTCAAGTCGATACCGCTGAGCCTTGGCACTATCGCCCCGCGAAAGATAGAACTTGTTGAGCATCACATAGAAATGCATGAGGCCGTCGTCGATATGGTTGGATTTACAGAGGTCGACACCCTCAAGCATCGTTTTCACGGCTCGCCGGTCGTCGTGCATAAGGCTGAAAATCTTTGTCCGCAGTCCCAAGGCATCGGCAGCAAACCGTTTGGGGGTGTCGCGCGACTCTATATTCCGCTCCATGGCATAAGTGGCAGCGAGGGCCTTGGCATAATCGTGACTCTGAATAGCTTCCACACAGCTTATCGTTGCATTGGTGAAGTCGAGAAGCGGGGTTCCGGCTGGAATGCGCATGCCCTTAAAAGCAGCGATATCCTTCCTTAGCTGTGAATAGAGCAAAGGTTCGCCAACGAAATTCTCATCAAGCATATTCGTGAAAATCCCCACCGCCAACGGCCATTTTCTTATCTCCACCGCCTGATAGAAGGCTTTGCGGTATAATTGCAGCGTCGCCAGTGCCAACTGTGGCTGGTCGCCCTGCACATCGAGGAATACGCTCTTAATGTTGGCCATGTTGAGGTTTATCATTGCCTCATTATACTTGTCGCCGCTCTTTGCGGCCAATTGCAGGGCCTGGCGCAAAGTGGTGTAAGCCTTGTCGTAGTCATTGTAGAAAGCATAATAGAGGTATCCGGTGTTGTTCATGGCCGTGATGCATTGCCTTCGCTCAGCGTCGCTGATGCCCTCGTCGTTGTAGCGGTTGGCAACGATAGTGTAGTACAGCAGCGCACTATCCTGACCGTTCGGTGAATGGAGGAACGTTCCGGCCTTCATCATCAGCATCGCCGTCGACTTCTCCGACAACCGTCGATAAGTTGCCATGTCGGCTGTGGTGGCCCTCAGCGGATGGGCCGTCAGCGACGGGGCAAAGGCCAGCAGAACGATTGTCAGACAGATAGTTAGCAGATGATGTGCCGACAGTGCCATCGCCACACATTTATTATCACCAGAACCTGTCTTTCTGTTGTATTTCATACCTTTGTCGTCGTATATGATGCAAAATTACAACTTTTTATTCAAAATAGCATCTTGTTCCGACAAAAACCGGTAAAAACCCTTGCCGTGATGCAAGGGCTGCGCCCTAAGTTTCTTCCCGGTGCCGACTTGCTTCGAAGCAAGCTTCGGCCCGCCGGTACCGGGAAGAAACAGCCTTCGTTCCTCAGGCTTGCATCACAGCATGGAAAACCGAAAAAACAGCTGACGCCGCGATTTTTACTCAGCCGACGCAAAGCCCCGGCGGGGCTTAATTCTCAATAACCCTAAACTAAGGGAGCGCAGCGACCGCAGTCTTGGGTATAATGCGGAGCACGAAATCCATGACCAGCCTCGAAGAGGTTGAATAGCGGAACGCGCATAAATACGTGTAGCGAAGATAGATGCGCACTACGTGCTATTGTGCGTCTTCGAGGCACTGAATGTATAGCTGTCTGCATCTTTCTTCCCCGGACTGCGCTCGCTATCGCTCGCTTAGTCCGGGGTTATTGGCGATTCAGCCCCGTCGGGGCTGGTAGTGACAAAGGGCAAAATCCTCTCGCAAAGGCCGCAAAGGATACGCCAAGGACCATAAATCTCGCAATCAACGGATATGCGGCACAGTGCGGTTGCAGGGGCCACCCTCGTGGCCGTCCGCTTGCCTCGAAGAGGCAAAAAATACGTTTATTCGGCCTGACGACCGACCGGACGGCCCCTAACCCTGCCTACCCGCCCATGCAAGTGGATCACGTTAACAATAGATTGGTTATCAATGTGTTGCACACATCTCCCGCTGGGGCTGGTGATGGCATATTCCGAAATCTGCGGATACAAACGGACATTGAAAGATCAACGTCTGAAACTCATTGTAAAACCAATTTGAGAGGAAAAGAGATGGATAATTTATGTAAATATAATTCAAAATGCGATTCGTTTCGAAACGGATGCGTAACCAATTAATTATCAATCCGTTTCAAATACATATCGTTTGGCATTGCGAAAAGGCCCATTTGGCAATGCGAAACGGACCGTTTGACAATGCGAAACGGTCCATATTGGAACGCGAAACGATATGTATTGGAATCGTGTAAAAACAATTCAAAAAAAATGTTCCTGCCGAAGTAGAACAACAGGAACATTTTTTGTTTTGTGGCTTTGAGCCAAAATATAATCGAAGACGATATTACTTATTCAGCACTTTCTTTGATGTGCCGTCGCTGTAACGCTCGATGACAACACCCTTATAGTCCTTAGCTACAGCCTGACCGGAGAGGTTATAGTACATTGTGGCACCGGCTTTCTTTGCAGCTGCAACGTTGTCAATCTTGTTAACCTCGCCGTGGTTCTCGCGGATGTCGAAGAAGTTCTTCCAACCTTCAGCCTGGCGGTAAGCGTCTACCTTACCAACGGGAACGTAGAGAGTAGTATGTAGATAAACATTGTTCGTGAAATCTGGGACGAATTGAGTCGGATCCATGATATCCGAAACTAATGTTTTTAAATTATCACTGATTCCAATTACATCTCCGGTCTTTAAATTTTGACCTAATTCAATGTAATTCATTTTTTCCATGCCTAAATAACTTAAAGAAAAGTCAATAGGACGTCCTACATAAATACTGTCAACGCCTGAAAAGTTTAATGGATTAAGCCACCTATTTCCACATTCCAATGTTGCTGTAGTATCTTCAAATATAATTTTCTCCATACTCGTACAAGACGACCATGGAGATCCATCTAACAACTGAACATTACGAGTCTTAATCCTTGTTGTAATGGAAGAGGGTCAAAGACTATACTCATGCTCTTAATGTTGCAAACAAATTAGGATGTCTTAATCCTTGTTGTAATGGAAGAGGGTCAAAGACTGTGCTTGCTCGCACATTCCATGCAGCAGGTTATGTTGAGTCTTAATCCTTGTTGTAATGGAAGAGGGTCAAAGACACATCAAGCTGAGCGAGTTGGCGAACAAGCTCATCACGGTCTTAATCCTTGTTGTAATGGAAGAGGGTCAAAGACCTTCGAGCCGACAAAGCACACGCAGGACTTACGTCTTAATCCTTGTTGTAATGGAAGAGGGTCAAAGACTGGCAACAACAGAAGTAAGTGTTATCAACACTAAGTCTTAATCCTTGTTGTAATGGAAGAGGGTCAAAGACGTTCAGTTGGAAAATCTTAGATATGCCGAGATTAAGTCTTAATCCTTGTTGTAATGGAAGAGGGTCAAAGACCCTTCATCGAACATCCAAATTCCCTGCATCCGTCAAGTCTTAATCCTTGTTGTAATGGAAGAGGGTCAAAGACGATGATATGGTTGCGGACTACTGGATAGATGTATACGTCTTAATCCTTGTTGTAATGGAAGAGGGTCAAAGACACGTAGACGTCTTGCTGCACAAAGATACTTTGCATTGCGTCTTAATCCTTGTTGTAATGGAAGAGGGTCAAAGACAGTACACATCAGATGCACTGGACTAATAAAGGTTACTTGTCTTAATCCTTGTTGTAATGGAAGAGGGTCAAAGACTGCAAAAAATATAAAGTGTTGACTCTAAGGCTATACGCGCCGCAAAGAGACCTTGCATCCATGGGTTTTAACATAAATTATGTACCCGGAAAGCGGGTGCAAAATTACGAATTTGTAGCAATATGTCAAAAAACGAATGGGTTAAATATCCCTAAAAAACCTCAACACAGGCCTGTCCTGTGCAAGGAAGCCAAAACGCTCCGTTGGAGGGGCTATCGCACAGACAGTATCTTGGCTATCTTCCATTTCCCGTCTTGTTGCTCCATGGCGACCGCCTTTATCGTCTGCCCGTCTGAGAGTTGGAACTTCTGTCTGAGACGCGGGGAAATATAGTAGTGGCCAAGAAAGGCAAAGGGCTTGCCGGCCCTGACCGTCACCTTGCCCTCCACCTCCTTTTCCTTCCTCTGGGGCGGTGCAGCGGGAGCTTTGTCGCCGGCGATGTTGACGCTTTTGCCAGTAGGAAGCAGGGTGAGGAGGGCCACGTGGCCTTTAGTGGCATTGTATCTACAGGAGAAAAGGTCGCCGGGGTGGGCTTTCTTGAGCAGGGGCGTTGGCGGCATACTGACGAAGAGACGCTTCTTGGCGTTGGCCAAACATGCCCTCAACTTGCCATTGGCATTGGGTTTCACTCCTGTGAAGACAAACTCGGCCTGGGGAAAACTGCCAAAGACAAAATCCTCTGCAGCGGCGGAGTGGCGCCTATAGAACGCCCGGCCGTCGCCAGACGCGGCGACAGAGGCCAAACGCTCCTTGATTTCGTAGGCCATGGACCTGATTTTCCAGCCGTTGCGCTGGTATGTGTTGAAATAGGCCTGGAGCTCGTATGCCGCCTGCCCGGGACTACTGCCCGTGAGCAACGACGCGAGCGAAAGATGGATCTCGCCGATATACTCCTCCTTGTCTATCAACGTGAGCGCCTTGCAATAGCACGACGACTTGAGCTCGTCCTCCATCAGGTCGCCAAGATGCTTCCACAAATACCACTGCTGTCGTTCGGCAAGCATCTTCTTGAACATGTCTATGGCTGTTTCCTTGTCTCCACTCCATGCGTGGAGGTTGGCTATGTAAAGAGGTGTGTACTCATAGCCGGGACATCTCCGCATTACGGTGTCGAAGAAAGGCAGGAGCCTGCGTGACTGCTCGGGAGACTGCAAGCCCTTTAGATCCTTATATAATAAGGTGGCGGCCTTGACTGCCAAGGACTGGTAGACTATCGGTTTGCCGTCGGGAGCCTTGGCCTTGGTCTCCACAAAGTCCTCGTCGCGGAAGCAGTCCAAGTCCCAAGAACTGCAGAAGTCGATGAATGGGAACTCCTGGGTGTGGAGCTTCTTGTAGGCCATGGCCAGCACCATCATGTAGGAATGCACCATATCCGGCTTGTGGCAACAGAGGCTCAAGTAGTAGCCGAAGATTCTCTTGGCCTGTTCAGGAAGCAGCTCCGACATTTTCTCCTTGACGTATCTGTATATCGTCCAACCTGCGGGCTGGCAGAAATACGACGGCACCTCGTCGCGCTCAAGATAGGGGCGCAAGGTGTCGAAGGCCTCGTCGGTCTTCTGCTCCCGGCCAAGGGCATACGCTCTGCTGACGACATGACTGACGCGGCGGATGTTTTCCTGTGATTCTCGTTCTTCCCTGTTCATAGCTAAAAGAAAAGTGTGTTGTTGGCCTGGGTAATGACCTCGATGTTGAGATTCTGCCCAATGATTTTCATAGCGCGCATCTCGTCGGTGGAGATAGGGCATATGATGATGCTGTCGTGATTGTCGTATAGGGCCTGCACCTCGGCAAGGTCGGACTTGACCTGCTCGAAGACGGCCCTGTCGGCACTGGCAAGGAATATCGACTTCTGGATGCGGAAGCAGCCTTTGTCTTCCAAGTATTTGGCTATCTCCCGCCTCACCTTGTTACTCTCTATGTCATACATGATAAAAAACAACATGTCTGTAGCCTTTAGTTGCTGTCGGTTGACGACACCAATCAAGAAATCAACCCTGTCTCTCAGCGAGGGCATGTCCTCGGTGTAGCCGGTGACCCTGTTCACATTCGGCGAGTCCTTGACTCCGGCATGTGCCAACCGTCGTAGAACTTCGATATAAGGCAGAGGCTCTTTCTTCTTTCTCATAGAATGGTGGTTAATAGGGGAGTGGACTCATGTCAGCGAGGAAAGCCCGTGTGATGTCGGCGATGAGATGGTTGAGCTCGTCGTCTGTACCCCTGCGTGGTGATTCCACTACACTGTATCCTTTTTTCCCGTAGAAAAGGTTGAGCTCTCCTTGCCGCAACCCAAGCTGGCACCGTATCTTTTTGGCGTATTGTATGTTGACGACCTCGGTCACGACGATCCCCGTCTCCCTAATCTTGTCGCACACAGGTTCGATGATGTCATTGAGCTGGGTGGGCACATAAGCCTCCCGTTTCCTGACGGGTGCATTGGGCCTAAGCGTGCTTCGGATCTTGTCCATGATGTCTTTTGTCGGATCATTAGGCTGATGCTCTGCCGGCTTTTCCTTTTTCTGCTCTTTTTCCTCCTTGGCTTGTTCCTTTTTCATATCGAATACGGCTAACGGGTTGTCGGCCTGCACAAAGGCTGTGAGGTCCACAGGCTCGGCGGCTTCGTTGAGATAGGCTTCTGTGTCGACACTGGCAAAGCAGGCGCGCGTGACATCTGAGGTGCGTGCGTCCAAAACCTGGTCTATGCCGAGACCTCGGGAAAATCCAGTGGCAAAGGATTTGTAGAAAACCTTGTACAATCCGCTGTCGTAGCACCGGTCTTTGAGGCGAAACATCACCTTGAGTCCATCCTGGCTGGGAGAAGCGAAGCACATCATCACCCTGTTGTCCGCCACTATCTTTTGCCTCAGAGAATGAAGGTCTATCTTCTTTGAGGAAAGATGGTCGAAGTCCAGAACGAAGTTCTCTGTGTAGGCGAAGTTCTCTGTGCGTCGGTAGGGGGGATTGAACATGCCGCACACGATGTAGGGCAGTTGCCGCTTGAGTTGTGAGTAGCGGGAGGCATCCATGGAGTAGACGATGCGCAACTGTTGCATGGCAGAGAGCATCTCTGCCTTGGGATTGACAAGGCTGTGGTAGAGATATCTCTCCTGTACCTTCCGAAGAGGGTCGGCGGGCGACTGAATGTTATTTCCAAACATCAACATCATTCGTACTTTTTAAAGGTTTGGGCCAGTGACTGTGCATAGAGGCTTATCTGGGTCAGTCGTGAGCGTTGTGTGCCGCTGATGGTGACAATCTCGTCTAAGTAGTCGTTGAGGGATTGTATGAGTACCCGGCGTCCGAGGGGCTCGAGCCAATAGCTTTCATCCTCACGTATGGAGTAGAACTCATCAGTGACCACATTCTGTGCCAAGAGCGTGTAGACGACGTAGTCTACCCAGATACGGTACAGTTCTATGACATCATAGACCAGCACGGGTCGGTTGTAGTCGTCGCGGTGCATGACACCGATATATGGGTCAATGCCTGCTTTGATGAGCGCGCCTTCGATACGTCCATATAAGATGCCATAGCCATAGTTGAGAAATGCGTTGGCCACATCCATGGCCGGATGTTGGGAACGCTCCTTGAAGCGCAGCGATTCGGGAAGGAAGGCGTTGATGGTGGAGAAATAGATGCTCGCGGCGCGTCCTTCCCATCCCCGCAGGCTGGGCGCGATGTCGTTGACGATCTCTCCTTTCAGCGCTTTGACCTTCGATCTGTAGTCCTCTATCCTGGCTATGTTTTTGTCCACATCCACATCCACACCATCCTGTTTGCAGAACAACAGCATCAGGGCCTGCTGGTTCTCCATCTTCTTGTCGATGACTCCCTTGATCCACTCCAGGGCGTCTTTGGAGTAAACAAAGTTGAGTTGTCCCTTGCGTATTGTCGAGATGGAGCCGTAGCGTGGGCTCCAGATGCGTCCCATGGGCTTGCCCGCCTTGTCCATGAACAGAACTTCTATCTCATGCTCTATGGCCAGCATGACGGCATCGCTCGTGATTTGTGCGCCACGGCTGATCTGTATGCTCGTAATGCCTACAGAGGGGATGCGCTGTCGCCCGTCGGCCGAGGTGATGACAAAACTCTCTCCCTCTCGGTTGAGCGATACGCCGTATGTGTTTAGAATCAGTTCCATAGCATTGCCATTTTGGATTGTCAATATTCCCGGAACTCCACAAAATGGAATTGCGAGATTTTCTCTCCATTGCCTATATCGTTGGCCACGCGATCGGAGGTTGAGGCCAAACATCGAATGCCTCGTGCTTTCAGCTTGTTCACGATCCTGTAAGTGAGCGTCATCTCTCCCATGACATGCACCGTCACCTCACGGGCGGGATATGCAGCCTTCCCCACTGCTCCGACGGCTTTGTCGGCAAGTTTCTGCATCGCCTTGTCACTACAGGAGGATGGCACAGAGGGGAAGGGCACGTCGATTATCCCACCGTATGCAAGGGCTGCCTTCTTCTGTTCCTCGCTCCAGTCGGCCGACGGATGGTTGGAAAGATTGACAAACACGCGTCTGGCTTCAGCCTTCGCCTCGTAGTCGTCTGTGAGACACTCCCTAAAAAGTTGAAGGGCCTTACTAATGTTCTTTTTGATGTTCGCGGGGCTCTGAGGATCCCGTTTAGAGCGGAACCCGGCATGGTTGTAGTCGTTCCTGATATCAGTGATATTACTGAATGCACAGTATACCGTTGGCTGTGAAAGGACGATGTCGCCGAGAAGTTCCTTCACTTTGTCTATCTGAGCAGGTTTTACGTCCCATTTGGATTGCGGTAGAGCATAGGCCTTGATATTGAAGGCCGAGTTGACCAGCCCTCTCTCTTCCTCATTGGCAATGGCGATACCGTGCCGCTCGCAGAAGTAGGTAACGACTCCTTCTTGCAGAATAGTGGCCGATTGTTGGTAAAGGTGATTGTCGTAGCACCACTGTGCGGCATCGAGACAGTTGTTGAGCGAGCCTTCGGGCTTGGGTAGTGCTTGTGACACTTTCTCGAGAATGGGTTCCAAGGGCTTTATCACGACTTCGCCCAGCTTTCCTGCTTCCTCCATGAGCTTCTGTTGGGTTGCACCGCTGCTGATGTCCAAGCCTCTGCAGGTCTGGCGCTCCTCCACCAAAGTCTTCAGTTCCCCAACGAATGACGCGAGTTTTCTGTTGTCATCACTTCTTGTCGACACTTCTTTTTGGAGCAGTCTGATGGAATTGCTCGCCAGGTCGCTCATCTTGTCCACATATCCATTCTGCAGGAAGTCTGCTGCTGCAGTGGTCCAGTCCTGAAGCTGAGAGAGCTGGAGCAGGTTTACTATAGGTGCGAGGGTGAGGTCTTTGCCGTCGATGGTAGTTTTGAGACCAGCCTCGTAGTTGCCATAAGAGATGTGCATGACCTTGATGTTTTTCAGGAACTTGGCATAGTTGGTCAGCACGAGCATGAGCATGGGTTGGTATCGGAAGGCATGGGTGAGGTCCACGTAGAGAAGGTCGCCCTCTTTGATTTGTGAGAACACCGTCTCGAACAGATCCCACATCTCCGTCTCATTCTTGCCGTCGCAAATACTGACGCACTGAATGTCGGCTTTTAGTCCTAAGTCTGTTAACTGCTTGGACAGTCCGGCATAATCTTTTCCCTCCAACTCCTCATTCCAGTTTTGCTCTTTTGCTTTCTTCGTGGCGAAGATGCGGACCGCGTCGGTCTCTTCCCATTGCTGGGCGCCTATCTTTTCAAGGGTTGCACACTGTATGAAATGGGTGGGCCGATATTGCTTTTGCGAGTCGTAATAGACGCACTCATGGTAATTGCCTGTCCCTAAGAATGATATGAAAAGTTTTCTTGCCATATTGTTTTATGTATGTTATGCGATTTATACGATGAAGAAGTCATTGGCCACATAAAGTGTCTCTGAGGCTCGTGTCATGGCCGTGTATAGCCATTGGTATGTGCGGCGGTCGGGCTGATGGCTCATCCTGCGTGGTATGTCCACAAATACCTTGTTCCATTCACCGCCCTGCGACTTGTGGCAAGTGATGGCGTAGCCAAACACGGCGCGAAGAGCGTTAAGATAGGGGTCGTTCATGAGGCCATGTCTGAACCTGTCGTCCTTTTCCTTTATACCCTTTTCTCTTTCCCGGCGGTAGAAGTCGATGAAGAGATCTTTCTGCTGCTCCTGCGTTAAGTTGACATAAGAGGAATAGAGTATGTCTTCGATGAGCATGATGCTGTATGTGCGCTTTGATGCCAACTCCTCCACCTCCACGTTGAGGAAGGTCAGGTTGGCTCTTGCCGTTTCTCTGTCGCCGACGGATCTCACGACAACCAAGTCGCCATTCATCAGCCCTGTAGAGAGGTTATTCTGTGTGATTAAGAGCAGTTCTCCCTCCATGAGCTGCGGTTGGGTGTAGCCAAGGGCATGTCTGATGATGGCAGATAGGGATACACAGCTCTTGTTGGAGCCTGTGATGAGCGTTGCGGTTTCATAGCCCTTCCGCCTCACCTCGTCCACATATTGTCCGATGAGCTGTCGCTGGCTGGAAAGCACGTTGATGTGACTGTACCCTCTGAAAGGGAATTGCCCCCATTTCACTTGTGGCGGATTCTCGCACAACTCCCGCATCTTGTTGGCTGCGATGATGATGTCGTTGTCGTTTTGCTGTCGGATGATGTCCGTGAGCACGGCCGACTTGACGCTCATGCCATACTTTGTGGAAATGTAGTCGGCACTCAGCGCCGGCGAGAGGTCGCCCTCTATGGGTGGCAACTGACAGTCGTCACCCACGAAGACAAACTTCCCATTCGGGTCGTAGTGGAGCAAGTCCTCCAACAGCTTGCCTGTGCCAAAGAGAGCCTGGGTAGGGGTTCTCGTCGCTGTATCGCTGATCATCGAAGCCTCGTCGATGATGTAGACGGTCCGGCTCAATTGGTCTACGGGTTCAAAGCCGAAGGTGAGAAAGAGCTGGCCTGTCTTGTCTATTCCTACATTCTTGTCGATGGTCTGGGTCAACTTCTCCAAGTCCTGGTTGAATCCTTTGTAGAAATAAATCGTGCTGTGCACCGTAGTGGCTCCTTGGCCTATCTTGTCCCTTAGCACTTTTGCGGCCCTGCCCGTTGAGGCCATTGGTATGAACTTCTTCCTGTCTAAATTTCTCAACATGCTGTTCGTCGCAGCGTTCACATAGTGCTCGCTGTCCAGCCATTCGGTAAAAGCTTTGAGGAGGGTGGTCTTGCCGGTGCCCGCATAGCCTGAGAGGATGAACACCTTGTCTTGGTCACTCTTGGTGAATGACTTCATGGCCTCCAATGCTTGCTGTTGTCGTGGTAAAAGGCTGATTTTGGCGTCTGACATTTTCTTTATGGATTAAAGGGCATACGGCTGTTTGGCGTGAAGACCTATTTCGGACTTCATGTCAGCAATAGCTTTTTTCAGTATGTTGATCTTCGCTGTGGCACTTGTATTTGCGGCGCTCGCCTTTGAGCCACTTCCCTTCGACAGGTGTACGAGGTAGTTTCTTGTCGGATTGATGAGGCGATAAATTTCTACAAGCCCGCTGGAGAAGTACAGCTTGGACTTGTCGTCGGGCTTTATATTGCCTTTTGCCTTGTAGGCATTTCTTACCGATTCACGATCCTTGATATTGAGCCAATCAAAACCCGGCGTCTCTTCACACGCCTTTGTGATGATACATTCCACCATGTCGTTGTAGGCAGCAAGGTAGTTGCCGTTGGCGAAATGCCAAGCGGCAAGTTTGTATTGAAACTCAGAGGGGCTTAGATTCTTGAAACGCCTGATGAAGTCTGTCACGGTAGGCTCCAGTGCCAGACGGGCCATCTCTGAGGGATATTTGATGCCGCTTAGCTCTTGCACCTGCTGCTGCAATTGTCCCATATCGTTCAGGCTCAACACGTTGGAGAACTTGCCAAGGAGGGTTGCAGCCGACATTCCGCCTTCTTCTTCTTTCAACAACTTCGTAGCCTGTGCCGACGAGCCGTTAAGCTTAAATGCAAAAGCCCCAGTAATCCAGTCACTCAGCCTAATCATACTGCTGATATCCACTACGGGGGCATAGTGCAAGTCTCTTATGATATCCAGCATGCCATAATAAACATGCGAAACGGTAACCTTGGGCGAGTTTATCTGCTTGAGATAGAGTATGAGCTGCATGATCAGCAAGGGCAACGAGCGGAAGCTGTGAGTGATGTCCACAACGATCTCATCGCCATCTTCCAAATACGCTCTCAGCCCCAGGATGATGTCGATATTCTCTTGGATCTGCGCCTCGTTGATGCCGTATCGAATGGGAAAGATCTTAGAGCCTTTGCCGATGGCAGCCTCTATATCCCCTTTGTGTGGCATGATTTCTGCCGGTGTATCCTTGTTGGCTTTCTCACACCATTCACCAAGTTCTGCCCACACATTATCATCAGGATGGTCGCAGAAAGACCGATAAACTTCCTCCCACATGGAGTGAGGTGTGCCAATGAGGAAGAGCTTATCAGGCTTGACAAACTGCTTAAGGGCATAAGCCACGAAGGATGTCTCTACCTCCTCATCGCCCAACTTATACAAAGCCTTGCGATAGTCTCTTTGTGCTCTGCCATCGGGCAAGAGATTCCCCGTCCCGATGAATGAAATTAAAATCTTGCTCATCTTTTCAGTTTTAAGAACCATTCTGTCGCGATGTCGTTGCCGACAATCTTGACACATTTCTTGAAATAACGACCTGTCGTCACCGCCCAGTCCTTGGACGATTTCTTGTCGTCGTGATCATAGGCTTCCTGAAGTTTCGCTGCCCCAAAGTCTTTGTCCGCTTGTGTCAACTTTTCCAAAGGTGTCTTTCGTTTCCCAGCTTTGACCCTTGCCTCGAACATATCGTAGCCCGTTATGACAGGCACCGTCATGAAAGCATCTTGAAATCCTTCCTTCGGCTTCAGTGCTATCGTCTTGTCTATCTCTGCAAGCAACCCAGTGATGATGTCCTGCTTGTCCTTGTCGTCGGCTTGCAGGTTGCCGAGTTCTGCCTTGAGATTGTTGAGGAGACCCTTGTCCGTACCAGCCTGAGCTATCCTTTGCCCATAGGCTTCCTTGAAGCGTAGTAGAGCCAACCGTCTGTTCTGGTCCATATTCTCGTCAACCATTGCTATGAGGTTTGCAATGGAATTTTGACAACCATTGTCGTCAGTCTCCATCCCAGATAGTTCTGCTCTTATTATACTGAGGCCATAGTTGTCTGATGAGGCCTGGCCTATTCTTCTCTCCACATCCACCAAACGCAAGCGAAGAGTCTCCAGTTCTTTCTGCCTTGCTTTCTTTTCCTCATCTATTTTTCTCTGCTTTTCTTTCTCTGCCAGCTGCTCTTTTCTCCGTCTTTCATTCATCGCTTTCTCTTCCTTCTCTTTCTCTATAATTGCATCCAAGTCAGCTTTGAAGTCTGCATTGTCGCAGAGCGTCTTTGGGGCGATGATATGTTGGAGCAATGAGGTAGCTCGCCGCAAATATTCGTGGTCAGTCTTTGCCTGTTCAAACTCATTAGTTTTAAGGTCCATCGTCATGAAGTCGAAAGCACCACCATTCGCCACGTCGTTCCCAGCCATGGTGAAAAGTTCCTTGATGGGTTGCTGCTGAGTCCATGGGCCGGCTACGTGGCGTGACATATAGTCCTCAAATCTCGCCATATAGTATTCCGCATTCTTCGGTTGCCCATCATATGAAACAGCCGTGATGTTGAGCTTGATGTTGTATCTGCATTTGCCGAATCCATAGGCCTTAGCCATACCCAACTGATGCCGGCATTCTGGCGTGTTGTGAAACGTCAGGGCAGACAACAAGGCTCCGAGCTCCACAGGGCGAAGGTTGTGGAAGCTCACAGTACCACGATACTTAGCACCCTTGTCGAGCGGTTCCATGTAGGTATCTACTTTATCCTGTCCTGTATCCTTAACAGAGTTGGTGTCCTTTCGCACATAGTAACGCTTCCATCCCGAGGGAGTGCCGTGGTCGTAGGTGTTGTAATCAGCGGTGACTCCGTCCTTGCCTTCCTGGCTGACGTACAACGGATAATAAGAGGCTTTGGGCGAACCCAATACCAACCTTATTCTTTCCAAAGGCTTTGCCTCTGAAGCGAAGGCATGACCGAACTGCACGCGACCTTTCAAGGCATCCTGCTTGTCGGCGTAGCCGAAGATGCACTCCGCCAAGTCGCGCTTATCCTTGTGCCGATGGGCTTCTGGAAGACTCTCGAAGACGGAATGATCATAAGGCATCTTGTACAGATAAGCCATGCCGAAATGCTCAATACCTTCTTTCCCTTTGGGGATGAAGAACACGGGTACCCCTCGCCCGCCGCTTTCACTCTCGTCCAACAGCCGCTTGATTCGCTTCCAGTCCTCAGAAACTTTATCGCCCTTGGTTTTCTTATAGATGAACTCAAAATGCTTGAACTCATCCCCACTTATTTTGCGCGTAGCTTCTTTTCGCTCAGGGAAGACAAACTCATAGTATTTTCCCTTATTATACTTGAGCGGCTCAGACCAGAGGGATGGTTGACCTGTGAAGACGATGGTGCCACGCAGGCTGCCCCCATCGGAGAATTTCACCAACGAATCACCCATCCTATTCTTGCCGCATGCTTCAAAGGTATGTTCTTTGAAGAGACTCTTGTTTTCGATGAGGCGATACTTATAGTCTGCGGTTTTGTCCTCATCATTGAAGGCTATAACTCTCTCTTTAGAGAATTCACGCCTCATCACGGGCGAACCTAAGAAGCGGTCTATCTCGTCATGGCTAATGCGCCAAAAGCGTCCGCAGTCATCAATCTCATAGTCCTCGCCTTTCCGGCGCAACCAGCCGCAATGCTCTTGTTTTTGCTTGTTCATCAAAGAATAGACTTCCTTGTTGTGAAGATCACGTCTTGCGAATTGTGCCCGATCGTCCACGAACATCCTGCCATAGCTCATGATCTCCATAATATTGCGCACCTCTCCTTTTATGGACGTACCAGGGATGAAGTAGCGGTTGCCCTTGGGCGTGGTGACATGTGAGAAGGAATACTCCTTGTCCTTGCTATCCTCTTCTTTGTTCAACTGTCCATTTCGGATGTATATCGGGCTGTCGGCGGTAATGCTGAGGCCGATGGTTCCGCTCACTCCGTCGCTGAAGGGGATGTCCTGTGATATCTCGTCTGCCCAGTCGGGGAAGAATACTTGACTATTGAGTGAGACAAAATTAAAAGGTGACTTGATCATACGCGATCCTCCTTATTGATTAATGGTGTGAATCCTACGAACACGCGATGAGTCATGACGAGCGTTGGCATTTTCTCGTCGTCCGGCTTTCCGTTGACGTCCAATACATCGATGTCGCGCCGTGGTTCCCAGTATTCCAGAAAACGCAGTTTGCGTCCGTCCATCCTATGCGAGAGAAAAACAACTTCTTTGTTGTCGCGGTTGTTGCGGTCCTCGGCCTTCACCTCGTAACGCTGGCACACTACCTCGTTGCCGGCATGGTGGATGGCGTATGAAAGGTTGTTGGCGTTATCCCACAGCTCGGCTTCCACGATGAAGGGATTCGCTCCTGTCTGAAACAAAGCTGGATTTGCGCCGTGCTGCTTATTGCTCTGCTCGATGCTGCAGTCCTCCAACACACGTGGTTCCCGCTCATTGCTCATCCACAGGTAGCCCGTAAGACTCCTGTCCATAGGTATCTCGTTGATTTCAATCTTGCTCATATTCGTAAAAGGTTTTTCCGTTCTTCATCAGTTTTCCGTGGAAGCATCCACTGCCATGGTTGACACTGCCGCCCAATGGCAGCATACCCCTGCACACGTCCTTCAAGGCTTCCTCGAAAGCCTCAACGACATGTTCCTTCTTGGTCTCTTCGTCGGGGAGAAGCGTGAAGGTCAGCACCAGCTCCTCCGCCTTGGCGTAGAGTGGCTCCTCGTCGTAGAGTGCCCCGTCGATGGCTCCTCCCGTGAACCGGTCGATCTTGACATGATTGAGAATCTTGGGCTGGGTGCCCGGCTTTTGCTCCCTCACGATGTCGGAGACGAACACGTGTCCGCGACGCTTGCCCTTGGCGCCTTGCTGGTCTCCCTCAGAACCGAACAGTGCCACAACAGCCGCGTTGCGCTTGGTGGCCTGGCGGATTTTGTCTTTGTCATTGTCCAACATGTCGGCGAAGACACCACGGTCTTGGTTGTAATAGAAAGCTGTGCGGTGGGCGACAGCCCCTTTGACTGAAGACGCCGGCACGACGAGCGAGGTCTTTGCCTTCTGCCACTCTGGAACATCGGTGCCTTTGGCGTTCTTGCTCCATGTGATGTACTCTTCGCGGATGGCTGCCTTGTCGGTGCCACTGTCGGGGTCGCCGAGTCCATTGGAGAAGAAGATGAAGTCCACGGGATGCAGCTGAAGTTCGTAATGCACTGCATCCTCGCTGAAGGACTCGCGCTTGAAGGTGTCGACGAATCCATCCCAATCTTTCGACAGGTCGGAGTCCTTGTCCAAATAGGCACGGAGTTCATCCGGGGTTCCCATGTTGAGCCTGCGCGTGCGGATGTCCTTGATGGTTATCTTGCCATATCCTTTCCGGCTGCCTCCTCCTATGCGGAAAGTGTCGCCCGTAAGGAAACTGAGCAAGGTGGAGAAGTCGTTCTCGGCATGTTCCTTGTCCGACAGCAGCTCCAGTTCGAAGCAGAACCGTGTGCCTTTGGGGATGATTTCCTCGTCGAACTTGCCCGCCTGCTCGGTGGTTCCCCTGTGTCCTATGCGCACATGCTGGCGGATGGGCATCTGGGCGAACCTGCCCAAGAATGGGTCGGCGGCAATGGTCTCGGGATTTTTCAAGCCGTCAACGGGTCGGCCGTCACCGCCTACCAACTTCGCTTCGCTCACCGACAGCCATGAGCCCTGCCCCTTGTCGCCGTTCTGGAAGCCCATGATGCGCTTCGCCTGGTCTTTTCCACCCTCTTCCTGCTCCATGGCATGGCGCAAGAGGCCAGTGATGGTGGTGCCGGGAATGAACGGAAGTCCGTTGACATCCCTCGCTATCAATGAGTCTGTCTTCACACAAGAGCGGCCGCTGCCCACTTTCATAGGCGTTTCTGCCTCGATGGTGACGCGGGCGATGCTGTATATATTGTGGATCGTCGTTTCCATGTTGTCCTTCGTTTTTATCATCTGTTTTTCTCTTTTGCCATCTCTGAAGCCAAATTAATCACAAGGTCACGGATAGGGATTATCGAACTGTTGTCTCCAAGGAACTTCTTAAGTTTTCCGCGCCTTCCGCGTTCATCCCATGTCTCCTTGGCAACGCCTCGGCTGAGATATTTCTCGATGTTGTCCAAGATGTTGTCCGCATTGGCCGTCGACATGGCTATGCCACGTATGGTGCCCCATTGCGAGGGGGTGACAGCGGAGAAGAGCCCCTTGTAGTCTCTGACAAAAATGTCCACCAAGTCATACGTACATTTTTCCTCAACCCTATGCGTCTTCACACGATTGAGATAAGCCATCAGGGTGTTGTCGGCGTAGCGTGCCGTCCAGTCGTCGACAGTCTCGCTGGGGATTGCTCCTTTCTCTCCCGACTCAAACCGAAGCTCCGACTTTCCGTTCGTGCCGGCCTTGAGGAAAGAGGGATTGTATATCACCTTTCCGAAGCCCTCGTTCTGATAGGCGCCAACAGTGGCCTCCCCTGCGTCTACATTTCCACTGACAACCAACACGCTTCCTTTTTCTACGCCACAGCGCTCGTTGTCGAATGCCTGACGACGGAAATTCCACGGGGCGTACTGGAACGTGCGTATCTGGCTCTTGCTCCAGTCTATCTGTCCTCCCTTCACTCCGAGTTGCTCCGCCGTGGGGCAGAGGGTCGGCTGTCCCTCTTTGTCAAAGAAGCAGAGCCGCCCGTCGGCATAGACCACAACCTGTCCTTCGCCTGTGGCCGAGCCACACGTGTCCTCACAGCTGAAAGGCTCTATCCTCACCAGACCAAACTGTGCCGAGCGCGAGCGTCCTATATGGCGAATGCCCGTCAAGGCATCAGACAACTCGCCTTTATATTCCACGGCCTCATCGTCCAACTCCACACTGAAATAGAACACCGTCCCCTTGACCAGGCTTTCATATCCGAAGAGCTTCTCGTCCTTGGCGCGCCTCTTGCTGCTGTCGTAGGCCGACTTGACGGCATAGTTCCTACTGGGTGCGATTTCGTGTACCCCTTTGCCCTCAAAGGCCATGAAGCCACCGCGGCACTGCTTGAGCTGGGCATCGAGTAATTTTGTGAAGTTGCCTATCCTATGGCGTACATACCGTGTCTGGTCGTCACCGCCTTCAGGGAGATTGCTGGGATATTTCGCCTTGAAGAAGCAGGCCGGTGTTCTGTGGCCCCTAATGTTCTTGTAGCCGGGATTGGCGTCGCCAAACCTTACGTGTCCACTGTGAAAGAGAAGATAAGTGTGAGGGTTCTCCTCTTTATATATGCGCGACGCGGCGATGCCGAGGAAGTTGTTGCCGGGAATGAAGTCCAATCCCCTATGACGGCCCTGTGTCGCCGGCGACTCACTGATGATGACATCAGAAAGTAGTGTTACTTTGAATTTCAAGATTTCCATAGCCTAACTCTCCTTCATTTCTATAAACTCTATTTTGCAGCGGCCCAGTCCGTGGTTTCTGCCCAGTCCGATGCGTTTGACGAATTTCATTGCATTCTCAAGCATTCCTACAGCGTTTTCCGGCACATTCTCCACTATGCCATAAAGCGCACAAGGCACTGTCACTTGAATTTTCCTGAGACTTTGGTCCTTGGCTATGCCGTCATCGCCTATGGCCGTAGCCGTCACCGAGCTGTACATCGCCTTGCGCAGCTCCCCGTTTTCGGCTATCTTCCTGCGGTCGTTCGCGGGCAACACCATGTCGGAGAAAAAAGCTTCACCCTTCATTGGGTATCCTGTTTCCTTCTCATCATAGTGGCCGAACACGGTGTTGACAAGCTCGGTCTCCATTCCCTCAAAGCCGTAGTCTCCCATCTGCCGGCAGGCATCCAACAGAAGTCCTTTCATCGTGCGGCCGGGAACAAACGGCAGCCCGTCTACGTCCTTGATGGCCAGCTCGTCTACGTCGGGGCCTGCGGCCTGCCCCGACCCACAATGCCACCAAGTCAGGAATGTCACCTTATATAATAGTGTCTTCATACTTTTTCCTCCTTGCTTTTGGTTTCTTGAAATAGGATGGTGTAGAGCGTCAGGCAGTCTCCCGCGGCAATGGTGTTGCTGTGCCTGAGGCGGGAGAGCTTGTCGATGAGAGGCATCGCGTCTATGGGGTCGCTCTGGTTGATCTGCTTCAGCCTTTTGAGGTGCTGCTGGCTGCGCCCCGACCCTTCCTTGAGCAGGGTGAGCCATTGGCGAAGACCCGTGCGCACGCCCTCTTGGCCGTTGAGTTTTTTTGTTGCCTCCATCACCTCTTCAATGGTCATATATTCTTCTGTACTCTTGCCAATGAAGTACGGCCCGCACTGAAGCGACTCGGGAACATTGCTGTCCGCAGCTTTGGGGGCTTTGCCGTCTTCCGTCTTCAGCGTGAGCTCACGGGCGACGATGTCCTTATAGTTGGTGATGAAGCTGTCCTGTACCTTATGGAACATGAGGCACGACTGCTTGCGTCCGCTTTTCGCCTTGGCCTCGGTGCAGAGTTCTTCAGCAAGGTTGTAGGCGTAGTAGAACGGGAAGCTGGACTTCACGAAAGCCACGCCGGCACATGCGGTCAGACAGGTTCTTCCATCGTCAACCACACTGTTGTCCGCCAGCATCTTGCCCATTTTCAGTTCCGTGTTCTTCTCAAAGGCCTTAAGATAGGCTTCGGTGTAAGCGATGGCCAGGTCGCCCCTGATGATGACGGTCATGTCGTCGCCACCGAGCACCACGGGGCGGATGGGAATGAGCCCCTCGTGTTTCCACTCCTGCCCTGCGGAAATCTCATCGTAGGCCTCCTTGGCTGAAGCGATGGTGGCTTCGTCGAGTCTTTCAGAGAAGTCCCTGTACACGTCTTTTTTCCCGCCTATCTTCCGCACTATCTTTCCCAATCCGTTGCCGTCGGCATGGATGATGGCAATCCAGTCGTTCTTGCTGGTGATTCCGCTGATGTCAGAGGCGACACGTTCTTTTGGCAACTTGGCTTTAGGGTTGCCATAAAAACTCTTGGCGCACAACCGAGGTGTGTCGTTGGCTTTGAGCTTGGCACGTGTGGCGGCATCCACATATTCGCCTTTATACTTTTCAACGATGGGCAGTCCCGTCTGCCGGGCACGTTCCATTCCCAACAGTCCGGCAGTGACAGTGCCGAGAGGATGATTCCTCTCTTCGCGCAACTTTTCCTCAAGCCTCAACACGGCCTGTCCGAAGTCCTCTTCCCTGTCATATCTGACCACCGCTTGGCTGATGGTGATTCCAGGGGCCTCGCACATGACTCTCTTGGGAAACTCCCTTACGATTCTTGCACAGTAGTCTCTGTTGTTGAACACATATTTCACGTTGCCGGCGGCCGAGATAACCTTTTCAGCAGCCACACCAATGTGGGTCTCGTCGTTGCCCTTTTCAGATTGCAACAACTCTTCAAAGCTCCTTGTGCAAATATTCTCAACAAGTTCGCTTGCTCCGGCGATGTCCTTCAGCTCGTTTGTCTTGAATATGAAGCCTTGAATGCCTTGCACGGCTGCTCCATAGAGAAATTTTACCATAAAGATGATGTTGTTATTGTCTGTTTTCGTTATTCAATTCTGTAACGGTTCCAAAGCCCAAACTGGCGTGTTTGCCCAGTCCTATGTATTCCGGTATGGTCAGATTGCTGATGAATGTGGTGTCCAATGCCATGAATCCATCTTTCTTGTATTTTATGATTCTTGGCTCCGACAAGGATGATATGTCGATATGGAGTGGCACGCGCACGATGATGTCCAAGCCTTTCAACATGGCGAGCAGGTTGCCGGTAAGAATGCGGTTGAGCATCATTACCCTCTCCTCCAAGCTCTCCATGTCCTTGAAGCGTCGATAGTTGTCTTGGTTGAGGGGCAGCCAGTTGTGGATTCTGTATTTATGGCGCGCGTCATCGTCTACAGCTATTTCGTAGGATTTCCCGTCCATCGACTCCACGGACAATTCGACTCGACGTGATCCAATGCGAAACATGAAGTTGTTTCCCTCAAAGAAGTCCCAGATGCTTTCCGACCCTTTGCCAATGCCGACGATGGCCGCCTTGCCATTGATTGTCTTGTATTGGATAAGGGGATAGGCATAGCGAAAGCCATCGCCAATATGATTGTGGAACAACACCGAGTCGCGGGGCAGAGCCTTGATGACAGCTCCGCGAAACCAAGGGAGTTCCCAATGTCGCAAAGTCGTGTTGAATAGTATGTTTAGTGTCTCAATTCTTGTCATCATAAGTGGTTTTGCAGACGAATAGGTTAAGGTTGGGAATCAGACCCTCCAAGAGTCCTCTAAGGATCCAACGGCATGGAATGCATTTTAAGAACCCTGTTTGGAGGCAGATTGCTTTGCACTCGCAAATATACAACATAATTTGTAAAAAACCTTATTTTTCTCGTATTATTTTTTTATCCTCAACCATCCAAGTGCAAGTCTTAGCGTAAGACGAAACCTTAACCCGAAGACGCAACTCTAACCCCTCCCTACAAATGGATGGGGGATAATCACCCAAGGGGGGGTGACGCGTGCATCCGCTTGCAGAGGCCGTGCCTTGCGCTTGCCCAAAAAGGAAAACCGACGACAGCCTCGGCCGAATCATGCTTTGCCCAGACTAAGGCGCGGTAGCGCCGCGGTCTAAGTTGGCGGCGTGATGGGAGGCCGTGTCTTGAAGACCCACCCCTAATCCATCCCTAAGAGGGGGGGGACCCAATCGCCCCAAAGATACACACCAGATATATCAACCAATTATAAAAATAAAGTTCATCCGGGTCAACCAACATTAAAAATAAGGTTTTAAAGTAGTCAACCAAAAGCGTTAAACTACAGTGTGGCAACTGTCGTATTGTTGGATGGCTACCGCCACACAGTTGGATGGCTACCGCCACACAGTTGGATGGCTACCGCCACACAGTTGTGCGGCGACCGCCACACTGTGTGGTTAACCTGTCGCACTGTCTCAATAATAAGGATGAAATATCTTCGAAGCTTATGATTCGCGCTCACAAGCCTAACGATTAAATAAAACTATTACCAACTCAGAGATACAAGTTAGCGACTTGAGGAACTTGAATAGCTATTTGCCATTTATGTATAACCTCATATCCGATGACAAATACACGAACTTTTTAGGATAACAACCGTTTTGGGGTCCAGAAACTACAATTCATATTTCTCTCGGTGCCTTATGATGGCATCCATG
>Ga0256406_1002947_pt1 | contig 22496 bp, 19 predicted proteins | sample RumenRJG_03DNA_FD_185986 | JGI IMG/M metagenome (GOLD analysis project Ga0256406, IMG submission 185986) | Bovine rumen microbial communities from Lethbridge, Alberta, Canada - RJG_03 | ecosystem: Host-associated > Mammals > Digestive system > Stomach > Rumen | place: Canada: Alberta | collected... | reverse complement strand
ACATAACGTCAAGATAAGCCTGAGCCCCGCTTTCTGTCCGGAAGCAGCCTGCCACCTTGGTCTTTGTCTTGACATTGCGGACATCGCGTTCCGCCTGGTTGTTATCAAACGGCACGCGAAAGTCTTTTGTAAAAAGACAGATGGAGGCCTTAAGCTTTATAAGTCGTTCAATCAGAGCTCGCTCCTTCCCTTTCTTCTTGCGCCCTTTTGTATTGGGGTGCCGATCAGATGGAACCGGAGATTCTTCATCCGCCAGCTTCATAATCCGATCGTATTCTAGATCGAATTTGTGATGGTAATAGCGGCTCAGCTTGGTCTTTCCTTTGGCAACAGCCTTGTCACGGGCTTTCTTCATCGCCCGCAGCAGAGTTTTAAACTCTGGAGCCCATTTATGTTCCGGGCTGTACTGCTCAACTCCTGTCAATTCTCTCAGGAGATGAGCGCAGCAGACTGCGTGGCTGGCACTGGTGTATTTCCAGTATGGAGACCAGCAGTCATGGACGGCCGTACCTTTGAAAGCTGGAAGAACTCCATTATCCTCCATGCCTAGCTGGCCACGTTTCTTATGAATGGTCTGATATGTCAGGTCAGCCGTGGATGAGTTGTGAACCCAAATCATCTTTCCATCTACATCTGTTCCGGTCTCATCGAAGTTGGCAACGTCTGCGCAAACAAGCATCGACTTGACGAAACGGCCCTGCCGCTATCCCGAATGCCCGAACCTCTGTGAGGACGGCGAACAAGTACTGCCCGGAGCACAAGGCCCTGATGGAGAAAGCGCTACGAGACTCACGTGCGGCTACTCGACCGGCAAACGATACGGCAGGTCCTGGCAGCGCATCCGCACGGCTACGTCCACAAGCATCCGCTCTGCGAGATGTGCTTGAAGCAGGGACGCTACGTCGCCGTGGAGGAAGACCACTACATCATCCCTCTCGCCGAGGGAGGATCGAATGACGAGTCTAACCTTATGAGTCTTTGTCGTTCGTGTCACGAGAAGATACACAAAGAACGCGGTGACAGATAAAAAGCAGCCCTCGAATGGAGAGCTGCCCTTTGTCAGTCATAGAGATTCATTTTGTTTAAGACCTTGAGCTGATCACGCTTTGCATAAATCACATTCAGGACATAAACCCTTCCGGATACTTCATCCGGGCGGTAGTAGATGTAGAAGTTCTTCGCGATGATCTTACGCACGCACCGGGAGTGCCACGGCTCACGTTCCTCCGGCGCAATGCTGTCTGCCATGTAGGAAAGCTTCTCCATCTCCTTGCGGATGACTCGGATGTAATTTAAGGCAACATCAGGTACCAGCAGAGTCTCAGCGATGTAATTTTTGATCTCATAAAGGTCTGCTTCCGCATCCGGTGTGACGATAATTTCATAGGAATTCACTTATCCAAGGCTCCTTTCCAGATCATCGAACACATCCCCGAGCGGTCTGCCTTCACCTGCAACCGATTGGGCATAGCTGTGCTGAAGTTTTGCGTCAAGCTCCGCATCCGACATTGCATCCAGTGTTCCTGGCTCTGCCGGAACAGTCAGTGAGAACGGAATGCCATGACGATAAATGATCTGGCGATACAGGGAATTGATGACAACAGAGACAGGAACTCCAAGCTTCTGCAAGATGTCTTCTGCTTCATTTTTTATATCGTTTTCAACACGAGCGCTTACTGTTGAATCTTTCATATGATTGCACCTCCTGTTGCTTGTATTGTAATTCGCTGTCTTGCTGATTGCAATACGAACCAGATGAACTGTTTGTGCATTTTATACATTGGCAGGGGCGGTCAAAATCTCTACGACCCTTATTCCCGGAAAGCGGCGCGGGACTTTCTGTGCAAAAAAAGCCAAAAAAAGTCAGCTTTTGTGCACATCGCACATATACGAAATAGGATATCGCACAAGCAACGACAAGGCCGTGTGAGGAACCGTAGCGCTGCTCTGCCTCACGAACCGTACGCCTCAAGCAGCCCGGCCAGATAGTCCCGGTATCCGGCGCGGACCTCGGCGGGGCCTTCGACAGTCAGATCCGGTCCGATGCCGGTCACCCAGCCGAAAAACTGAGGGCTGACCGCCACCTCCACCGTGGTGCGGAAGTGATCCGGTCCGTCCGGCAGGAGCATCCGATCCGTGCCGAAGCGGTCGAGGATCACGCCTGTCAGACGATTGGCGCAGCGCAGCGTCACACGCTGGTCGGTGCCCCCGTACATGCCGAAGGTTTTCTTCGCGAAGATCGCGAGATCGAAGGTGCGGAACGCCTCCACACCTTCCCGGGGGCGGTCCGTGAGGGCGATTCTGAGCATCTTGTCCACGCGGTAGTGCTTGATCCGGTGCGCGTCGCCGTCATAGGCGATCAGATAGTAGTTCTCGTCATCCCATGTCATCGCCCAGGGGCTCAGATGATACAGAGCGCCGTTTTTCTTCGGCACCAGTTTCTTCTCCATCGTCCACTCGGCGTACTGGCAGGTGATCTGACAGTTGCCGTGGATCGCCTCGTACACCGTGTCCACGCTGTAGTAGATCCGTTCGTTTCCCGCCTTGATCCGGTTCCGGATCCAGACCTCCCGGCGCAGCTCCTTCGCCTGAGAGAGACTTGTCAGAGAGGAGATCTTGTCGATCAGCGCGTCGGTCTTGCGGACGGTGATGAATTTGGCACACTGCACCGCATCCACCAGCAGCTTCAGTTCCGGAAGTTCGAAGCGGCGGCTGGCGATATAGTAGCCGCCTCCGCGGCCGGGCTGACGGTTCACGTCTATTCCGAAAGTGCTCAGCGTCTCCACGTCCGCGTAGATGCTGCGGCGGTCGATGGTGTATCCCAGCTTCTCCAGTCGATCGCTTAAAGCCGAGGCGTTGAGCGGATGATGTTCGTCGGTCTCTTCGAGAAGGATCTTCATCAGATAAAGAAGGGCGAGCTTGTTCGTGCTGGCTGTCGTCATAATCGGCTCCTTCCCCCGTCTTCACGGTCCGCGGCTGTCCGATCGGCTGATTTCTCCTTATACGTCCTGCCGCCGCTCTCTTCCGCCACGTTCCGTCCGGGCTCCTCCATCGGGTCGTTCTGCTCCTGCGCGACGCGCACCATCATGCCGGCCGCGATCTTCGCAGACATACTCTGCCGTTTGCCGCGGTCAATGCAGTAGAAGTAGCCGCAGACGCTGAAGACCATCGCGCCGAGGAAATTCACCAGAAGGTCCTTCATCGTATCGATGATCCCGATGTCGAGGTATCCGCCTTCCACCGTGATGTCGCCGTGGGCGGTGCGGATGATCGTCTCCGTGATGTCCCGCACCGGGAAGGGCCGCTGCTGGTGTGTGGGGTCGAGCGTCACGGACTGGAAGCTCCGCACGATGAAGTCTTTCTGCATATCCTGCCCGAAGAACTGGTCGCCGGCGAATTCGATGAATTCCCAGATCACGCCGACGGTCATCGAGAAGCAGAAGGCGACCATCACCAGATAGAAGGGCGACAGATTGACTCTCGCGCTGTGGCGGTTCAAAAGGTCGATCATCGAAAACCCGATCGCCGCGCAGAGGAAACCATTCAGGGTGTGGAGCATTGTGTCCCAGCCCGGGATCGCGATGTAGAAATGATCCACTTCGCCGAGAATCTCCGCCGCGAAGATGAAACCGTAAATGATCCCCTCAAAAAGAGGCGGGATCTCGATCTTGAAATGATCCTCCATGAAGCTCGGAATCAGAAACAGAAACAGCGAGAGCAGGCAAAGCGCGAAGGCTTCATAGTTGCGCCAGAACAGCTGTCTGACCGCGCAGAGAATCACCAGCGCGCGCAGCACGGAATAAAAGGCGAAGGTTCTCCGGCTGCTCCGGATCCGGTTTTGCAGATACTGGATGTAATGCATGACCTTTTTCATCTGTCGCTCCTTTTGTCTGAGAGTCTTGAAACTATGCTTATTATTGTACCCGCATATTTGGTAATTTCAACGAATTCTGTTGAATTATTTTCCCATTCATTGATAATTATGGCGGTCATGATATACTTTAGTTAGGCAACCTAACTGATTTTTATATCCGGATGGCCTGAGCGGGATCGGGTCCGGCTCCGCCGGCTTCCGTCCTGTCCGGCACGCGGCGTCTGCGGACGGGACATCGGGGCAGCGGCTGCATTTTCCTGATTCTCCGTACCGGTCTTCCGGGCAAAAAGAGGAGGGATCGTGATGGAACACTTCTTCAAACTTCATGAGCGCGGCACCAGTACGCGCACCGAGTTTCTCGCAGGGCTCACCACTTTTATGACGATGGCGTACATTCTCGCCGTCAACCCCAATATTCTCAGTGCGGCGGGTATGGACAAGGGCTCGATCTTCACGGCGACCGCGCTGGCTTCGGCGGTCGCGTCGTTCCTGATGGGTTTCATCGCGAATCTGCCCTTTGTCCTGTCGGCCGGGATGGGGCTGAACGCCTATTTCGCCTATACGGTCGTCATCAATATGGGGTACAGCTGGGAAATCGCTCTGACCGCGGTTTTCGTGGAGGGCGTGATCTTCGTGCTGCTCTCCCTGTGCAACGTCCGTGAGGCGATCTTCAACATGATTCCGCCGACGATCAAGGTGGCGGTCTCCGTCGGCATCGGACTTTTCATCGCCTTCATCGGGATGCAGAACGCCCATATCGTCGTCAACAATGACGCAACGCTGGTGGGGATCTTCTCGTTCAAGGGCTCGATCTCGTCCGGCACGTTCCGCAGCGAGGGCATCACGGTGCTGCTCGCGATGATCGGCGTGCTCATCACCGCGATTCTCGTAATCAAGGGCGTCACGGGCAACATCCTGCTCGGCATCCTGATCACCTGGGTGCTCGGCATGATCGCGCAGGCTGTCGGACTCTATGTCCCCGATCCGGACAACGGCTTCTACAGCGTCTTCCCGTCCGGGATCGTCTCGACGCCCGCCTCGATGGCGCCGACCTTCATGAAGCTGGATTTCAAGGCGATTCTCACCGCGAACTTCTGGGTGGTGGTGCTCGCGTTCCTGTTCGTCGATATGTTCGACACGCTGGGCACCCTGATCGGCTGCGCGACCCGCGGAAAGATGCTGGACAAGGACGGCAAGCTGCCGGGCATCAAGGGCGCCCTTCTCTCCGACGCGGTCGGCACGGTCACCGGCGCCTGCTTCGGTACATCGACCATCACGACCTTCGTCGAGTCGGCCTCCGGTATCGCTGAGGGCGGCCGCACGGGTCTCACGGCGATCTTCGCCGGGCTGCTCTTCATCCTGTCGCTCTTCTTCTCGCCGCTGTTTCTGGCGATTCCGAGCTTTGCGACGGCGCCGGCTCTGATCATCGTCGGCTTCATGATGATGCAGCAGGTGACGGCGATCCCCTGGACGGACATCACGGAAGCTGTTCCGGCGTTCCTCTGCATCGCGGCGATGCCGACGATGTACTCCATCTCGGAGGGCATCTGCCTCGGCATCATCAGCTACACGCTGCTCAACCTCATCACCGGAGGGAAGAAGAAGGTCAGCATCGGGATGATCATCCTGACGGCTCTCTTTATTCTCAAGTACTTCCTGATCTAGTGCGGATCGGCCGATGCGGCGCGGACGGCCGGAAGAGCACGTCCGCATGCAGGTTCGGATCTGCAGGCTGAAACATGCGCCGCCGGGCGCACTGCAGCGAAACGGGCGGGCCCTGCGGCCCGCCCGTTTCTTTTTTGCTGCTCTGTGATCCGGATCTTACATAAGCTCCAGGACCGGTCTGGTGTATCCTTCCATGATGCCGCGGATACCCAGCCCCGGCGCGTCCGATACGGTGATGCGGCGCTCGTCGAAGACCGCGCCGCCCAGCACCGGGTCCTCCCGGAGCAGCACCGGGCCGTCCAGGTCGATCCGTGTGATGATCTGTCTCGCGCAGGCCAGCTCCACAGCCGCGTTCACGGAGATTTTCGCTTCCAGCATGCACCCGAGCATGCATTCCATCCCGTACACCTCCGCGGCGGAGACGATCCTCAGCGCATTGGTCAGCCCGCCGCATTTCATCAGCTTGATGTTGATGAGATCCGCGGCGTGCCGCTGCATGATCGTCAGCGCGTCCTCCGGGGAGAAGACGGCTTCATCCGCCAGTACGGGCACCGGGCTGTGCGCCGTCACGAAGGCGAGTCCTTCCAGGTCGGCGGCTTTTACCGGCTGCTCGACCAGCTCGATTCCGAGCTCCTTCCGTTCCATCTCTTCCAGAATCCGCACCGCCTGCTTCGGTGTCCATGCCTGATTGGCGTCGATCCGGATCCGGACGTCCCGTCCTGCCGCCTGCCGGACGGCCGTAAGGCGCGCGACATCGAGAGAGGGTTCGACGCCGACCTTCACCTTCAGCGTGCGGTAGCCCCGGCGGATCGCGTCCTCCGTATCCTTCGCCATTTCGTCCGGATCATTGACGCTGATGGTAATATCCGTCTCGATTTCACGTCTTGAAGCGCCCAGCATCCGGCAGACGGAGAGTCCCCATCGCTTCCCGTAAAGATCCCAGAGCGCCATATCCACAGCCGCCTTGGCACTGGTGTTGTGGACGAGCGCACACTGCACGGTCCGCGTGAGGTTCTCGAAATCGTCGATATCCCGTCCGATCAGCTTCGGGGCGATATGGTCCCGGATCGCCCCGATGATGGCGCCGGTCGTATCTCCCGTGATCACGCCGGTCGGCGGCGCCTCTCCGTAGCCGGTCTCGTCCGTGTCGGTGAGGATTTCCACGACCACATCCTCCACCGAGTCCACACGGCGAAGCGCCGTCTTGAACGGAACTCTGAGCGGCACCGACAGGATCGACAGTCTGATCTCCGTGATTTTCATCTTCTCTCTCCTTATACGTAAAATGCGCTTCCGACCGCGTAGCAGGCCCCGTCCAGATCCGGCCGGTATCCCTCCGAGCCGGCGATCAGGTTCCCGTAGACACAGCCGAAATCCCGCGCGTACCCGGTGCTGTGAATGTACCGTCCGCCGCCCAGATAGAGCGCCACATGGCCCGGGAAATAAAGAAGGTCGCCCGCCTGCTTCGCCTTCCAGGGAATTTCATGCACCGGGTAGCCACGGCGGATCTCCGCGTCCCGGTAGATCAGGATACCGCTCAGCAGATAGCTCATGAACGTCAGTCCCGAGCAGTCGATCCCGGATCCGGAATGGCCTCCCCACCGGTACTGTACGCCGAGGAAGTCCTCCGCGTGACGGATGACCTCGCGGCGGAGCCGCCCCGGATCGCCGTACCGTTTCTGGTTCAGGAACCAGCCGGGGTCGGAGCCGTTGAGCAGAAAGCCGTCGCTGTCCTTCCGTTCCGTGAAGCAGGCGGCCGGCAGATAGCCGTGGCGGCCGTCCGCGGCGCGGGCGATCGCGTAGCCGTTCTCCGCCGGTTTTTCCAGCGTGAGAAAAGATCCCGCCGACAGCGTCGCGACGATCCGTCCCTGCACGCGGGGCTCCGCGAGAAGGTCCGCGAACCGTTTCGTGATCACCACGGTTTTTTTCTCGCTTTCCCTGCGCCGCAGCTCCTCCAGCGGGACGGGGCGCATCGCGCGCGGCGGCACATAGCCCCGGTAGCCGTAGTGCGTCTGTACGGGCATTCGTTCCTCTCCGCTGGCACTCAGCACGTTTTCCTCGTCGAGCCGCTGCACGGCCCAGCCGGACAGCACCTCATCCGCCACCGTCCCGTCCTCCGCATAGAGGAAGGCCTGAGGCGTTTCCGTCAGATAGTACTCACCTGTCCCGCTGTACATAGCCGTTCACCTCTCTTTCATATAGTCAAATACTGCCCGCGAAACGCGGCCGATCCATCCTCTCGCCTTCTCGTAGTCCATCGCCGTCCCATCGAAACCGGATGTGAAGACGCCGAGAAACCAGCGCTGTCCGTTCCACTCGAAGATCCCCGCGTCGTGCGCGACGGTATCGAGATCGCCGGACTTGTGGAAGCAGACCGGCTGCTCGTAGATATAGCGGAGCAGCGCGTCATAGTCACGGTTGCCTGCAAGGAAGCGCATCATGAGGGCCGCCCTTTCCCTCTCTTTCTCCGTGCCTTTCTCTTCTCCCCGCGCCATCCGGTCCGCCCGGATCACGAGCGACGCGTAGTCCGAGGGCGAGATGTAGTTGTTCCGTCCCTCGCGGATCGCGTCATAGTCCAGCATCATCCGCTCCGCGCGGGTGCTTCGGAGTCCTCTCCGCTGGCACCAGTCGTTGATCCGCGAAAACGTCAGCGCTTTCATCAGCACGTTCGCCGCCGTGTTGTCCGAGTTCACGATCATCCACCACGCGATCTCGTACCATGAGGCTTCCCTCGCGCCCGTGTCGAAGACCAGCGTATCATCCAGGATGTCCGCCGCCGTCACCGGGTGCATGGCCTCAAGCGGCGTGCCATTCTCCCCGAGCGTATCCAGCAGGCATCCGAGCACCGGCACCTTGATCGTGCTCGCCGAGACGACGCGGCGGTCCGGGTCGATGGCCACTTCCTCCTCTTCCCCTGTCAGCGTGCGGAAGAGCAGCTGCATGTCCCCTGGAAATGCATCTGTCATCTCATGAAGCTTCTCTGAGAACTCTCTCGCCATTTCATCTCCTCCTGAAACGCAGAAGGGCCGCGGCGGAACTTTGCCGCGCGGCCCTCTCTGCCCATCTGACAGCGGTTATTTCTGCGTCACAAATCCGAAGAATGCGTTCCCGCAGTAATAGACGAGTCCGTCATAGTTCGTGTCGTCGAACAGGTACGAGTTCTTGGAGTGAAGGATCGGCGCGATCGGGCAGTCTTCGGCGAGGATCGACTCGCACTCGTCGTAATCCTTCCAGCGCGCTTTCTCATCGCTCTCCGCGATGGCCTTGTTGTAGACGTCGTCGTACTTTGTATTTGAATATTTCGCGTCGTTCTGACCTGTGGTCATCGTCGACAGCATGTTGGAGATATCCGGATAGTCCATGTACCAGCCGTAGTATGCGATGTCGTAGTCGCCGGACTGACGCGCGGAGAAGAAGTTCTCAACCGACTCGACCGTGATCGAATCGATACCCAGCGCTTCCTTCCAGTCGGAGACAATCGCCTCGGCGACGGTCTTGCGGGAGTCGTTGTTGACGATGTAGCGAAGCGCCGGGAAATTCTTTCCGTCCTCGTAGCCCGCTTCCTTCAGCAGCTCCTTCGCTTCCTTCACGTTCTCATCGTAGTCATCGCTGTACCAGGGCGTCACGGTGCTGTTGAACTCGGTTCCTTCAGCATTCTTGAGGCCGCCTGGCGTATAAGTATTCGCCAGCTCGTCCTCAAGCCCGCGGATGTTGATCACGCGGCTGCGGTCGATCGCCAGCGTCAGCGCGCGGCGGACCTTGGCGTCCTTCAGCACCTTGTTGCCGCTGTCGCCCACATTGAACATCGTGCAGTACGTGTTGTAGCCGTCTGTGAAATGCAGTCCGTTGTCCGTCAGCGCGTCCACATCCTCTTCCGGATACGAATCGGAGTAGATGACGTCGCCACTCTTGAAGGAGTTGGCCATCGTCGCCGCATCGCTCATCAGCACCCAGTTGATGTGGTCCACGGTGATGCTGGAGGCATCATAGTAGTCCGTCCGCTTCGTCAGCGTCATCGACTGCTGATGCGTCCAGTCCGTCAGCTCGTACGCGCCGTTGTAGACCGCCTTGTCCGGATCCGTCGCGTAGGATTCGCCGGTCTTCTTCACCACATCCTCGCGTACCGGATAGGCGGACGGGAACGCAAGGATGCTCGGCAGATACGCGCATGGATAGGACAGCGTCACGACCAGCGTCTTGTCGTCCTTCGCCGTCGCGGACTGCACCATATCCATCAGCGTGCTGTAGTCGCCCGCCTGCTCCTTCAGGTATTTCCATCCGTATACGAAGTCTTCCGCCGTGACCGGCCTGCCGTCCGACCAGGTGATGTCGTCGCGCAGCGTAAACGTATACGTCTTGCCGTCGTCGGAAACCTTCTGGTCCTCCGCCTGGCCGAGCACCAGGTCGCCCTTCGCATCCAGCTTGTAGAGGCCTTCGTAAAGGTGACGGCAGACGGAAAGTCCGGCCAGCGTCGAGGCCTGAGCCGTGCTGACGTTCATCGCGTCCTCAGAGCCGTCCGTCACGCTGATGTCGATGCCGCCGGTGGGCTCTTCCTTCACCTTCTCCGGCGTGGAAGCCGCCGCAGCCGTCGAGACAGCCTCTGCCGCGGATGAAACCGCCGTCTTCACCGGTTCGGTCGCGGACGGCTCCGCCGCGGACGCGACAGACTCTGCCGCCGGTGCGGCCGATGAAACCGCCGCGGGAGCCGCCGATGAGGCAGCCGTTGACGAAGATGCCGTCGATGAAGCCGCCGTCGATGAAGCCGCGGCCGACGAGACCGCCTTGGACGCCGTCGAGGTCGCGCTCTGCGTTCCGCAGCCCGCCAGCACGGAAGCGGCCAGCGCGGTGCATGTCAACACACTGAATAAGCCTTTTTTTCTCATATACCTTCTCCTCTCTGATCCGGCAGACTTCTCCTGCCCTTACTCTTTCTCCTTCTGTCTCACCGTTTCTTCATCTTCGGGTCAAGCGCGTCGCGCAGGCCGTCGCCGAAAAGGTTGAACGCCAGTATGATCAGGCTGATGAGCACAGCCGGAAAAAGCATGCGGTAGGGGGCCCGGTTGATTCCCGAAAGTGCCTCGGAGGTCAGCGACCCCAGCGAAGCCATCGGTGCGGATACGCCGATCCCCAGGAAGGAAAGAAAGGCCTCCGTGAAGATGGCGGACGGGATCTGCATCATCATCGTGGCGATGATCTGGCCCATGCAGTTCGGAAGCAGGTGATTCCGGATCAGCCAGCCGTTCGGCGCGCCGAGTGCATGCGCCGCCGTCACATATTCCATCTCCTTGAGCTGAAGCACCTGGCCGCGGACGATACGGGCCATCCCGACCCAGTACAGGCAGCCGTACACGATAAAGATCGCGATCAGTCCGGATCCGAGCTTCTCGAGCGGATGGAAGAACGGGACGTTCTCCACCAGATTGGTCAGCGGCTGATCGATGACCAGCTTGATCACGACGATCAGCAGGATCTCCGGAACGGAGTAGATGATGTCGACGATCCGCATCATGACGGTGTCCGCACGGCCGCCCAGAAGGCCCGAGATCGAGCCGTAGATCGAGCCGATAATCATGACGATGATCGCGGATACGACGCCGACCAGCAGCGAGATCCTCGTACCGGTCATGCATCGGACCATCAGATCCCGTCCGAGACGGTCAGTCCCGAAGGGATGTGAGAAGCAGGGCCAGAGGTTTTCATCGCCGTGAACCTGCTCGTCGTAGGTGTAGGGGGAAAGCATCGGTCCGATCACCGCGAAGACGATGATGATCAGGATGACCACCAGCGCGGCCATCGCGATCCGGTTCTCCCGGAGGCGTCTCCAGCTCGCTTTCCAGAAACCGACCTCTTCCGTGCCGGACGCCTCCGTGCTGTAGAAACCGGCCGGCAGTTTTTCGTAGTCACTCTTCTCCACCGGAATCTGGAGGGACAGTATGTTTCTCATTTTCTTCCTCCTTACGCCATCTCAATCCGGGGATCCACGATCTGATACAGCACGTCGCAGATCAGGTTCATGGTGATGATCAGCGCGGCGTAGAAGACGGTGACGCCCATGATCAGCGTGTAGTCACGGGCGCTGATGGCATTGACGAAATACCGGCCGAGTCCCGGGACGTTGAAGACGGACTCCGCGACAAAACCGCCGGTGAGAATCGAGGCGGTCAGCGGTCCCAGATAGGTGATGATCGGGATCAGAGAGTTCTTCAGCGCGTGCACGAAGATCACCGTTCCCTCTCCCATTCCCTTCGCCCGCTCCGTCTTCAGGTAATCCTGGCCCAGCACCTCGAGGATGCTGGCGCGGGTCAGACGCATCAGATAGCAGGTCGGATAGGTCGCCAGCACGATCACCGGCATCACCTCGCCGCCCGGCTTCCCGTAGGAGACCGGCAGCACTTTCAGATTGACCGAGAGCACGAGCATCAGCACCGCGGCGAGCACATAGCCGGGGATCGAGATGCCGACCGCCGAGATTACGCGGATCACGCCGTCGGCGGGCTTTTCCTTCCACAGCCCGGCGACACAGCCCAGCGGCACGCCGATGACGATCGCGGCGATCAGTGCCCGGATTCCCAGCTGCATCGAAACGGCGAACGATTCGGTCACGATCGTGCTGATCGCCCTTCCCTTCTGAAGAACGTAGCTCGTCCCCATATCTCCGTGAAACAGGTTCTGAAGATAGCGGATGTACTGAACGAAGACCGGTTTGTCCAGTCCGTACTTGGCGATCAGAATTTTTCTTGTCGCCTCTGTCGCCTTCTCGGACATGAACGGATCGCCCGGAATGATATTCATAAGAAAAAAGGTGATCGTGATGATCGCGAAGAGGCTGATCACCGCGAGCAGCACCCGCTTCATTATCTTCTCAAACAGAATCATGCGTCTCCCACCTTCCGTTTTCTGTCATACCCGGATCAAAGCTGTGTGCAGGCTGCGAAATGACCCGGCGCGATTTCCTTCAGCCCGGGAAACGTTTCCGCGCACGCCGCACACTGACGCGGGCACCGCGTCCGGAACGGGCAGCCGGAGGGCGGGTTCAGCGGCGAGGGAATCTCCCCTTCCAGCACGACACGCTTGCGCTTCGCGCTTTTATCCGGGTCCGGAATCGGAATCGCGGACAGAAGCATCTGCGTGTACGGATGCTGCGGATTGCGGTACAGCTCGTCGCTGGAGGCCAGTTCCACGAGCCGGCCGAGATACAGCACCGCGATCCGGTCGCTGATATGGCGCACCACCGACAGGTCATGGGCGATGAAGAGGTAGGTGATGCCCTTCTCTTTCTGAAGCCGTTCCAGCATGTTGATGACCTGAGCCTGGATCGAGACGTCAAGCGCCGATACCGGTTCATCACAGACGATAAATTCCGGATGCACCGAAAGCGCGCGGGCGATGCCGATCCGCTGACGCTGTCCGCCGGAGAACTCATGCGGATACCGGTTGTAGAAATACTCCGAGAGGCCCACCATATTCATCAGGGAGAGGATTTTTTCCTTTCTCTCCTCGCGGCTTTCGTAGAGCTGGTGAAGATCCAGCCCTTCGCCGATCAGGTCAGAGACGGTCTTTCTCGGATCGAGGGAGGCGTAGGGGTCCTGGAAGACGATCTGCATCTTCTGGCGGTACGCCTGCATGTCCGCGTCGTTGAGGCGCTGGTTCTCGAAGAAAATATCCCCGCCGGTCGGCTCGAGCAGCCGGAGCACGCATCGGCCCAGTGTGGACTTTCCGCAGCCCGACTCGCCGACCAGACCGAGCGTCTCGCCCTTCCGGATCGAGAAGGAGACGTCGTCCACCGCGCGGACCAGGCCTTTCCGGAACGGACTCTGCTTCACCTCGTAGTATTTTTTCAGGTGCTTCACCTCAAGCAGGTTCTCGCCTTCAGTCTGCATCCTTCCTCTCCTCCTTCGCCTGTTCCTCACGGAATACCTTCCAGCAGCGGACGGTATGACCGTCGCCGAGGGACGCTTCCTCCGGCCTCTTCCGCGCGCAGATCTTCATCGCGTAAGGACAGCGGCGCGCGAAGGCGCATTCATCGCCCAGGAGCGACATCTCCGGCGGATTTCCTTCGATCGGCACCAGCGGCTTCTTCTCCTCGCCTTCCACATCCGGAATCGAGTGAAGGAGTCCTTCGGTGTACGGATGGCGGTGACCGTAGAAGATCTGGCGTTTGTCGCCGGACTCCACGATCTCGCCGGCGTACATCACGAGCACCCGGTCGCATATATCCGCCATCACGCCGAGATCGTGGGTGATGAAGATGATCGACGTGTGGAGCTTGGCCTTCAGTTCTTTCAGGAGGTCGATGATCTGAGCCTGAATCGTCACATCGAGCGCGGTCGTCGGCTCATCCGCGATCAGAAGCTCCGGATCGCACGCCAGCGCCATCGCGATCATCGCACGCTGACGCATGCCGCCGGAAAACTCGTGAGGATACTGGCGCAGCCTCCGCTCCGGCTGGTTGATGCCGACCAGCTTCAGCAGCTCGATGCTGCGCGCTTCGCGCTCGGGCTTCGCCATCTTCGTGTGCTTTTTCAGCACCTCGTCCAGCTGATAGCCGATCGTGAACAGCGGATCCAGCGAGGTCATCGGATCCTGGAAGATCTCGGAGATCCGCCGCCCGCGGATCTTCCGAAGCTCCCGCAGCGGCATCCCGAGAAGCTCCTGGCCGTCGAAGATAATCTGTCCCCCTTCAATCACGGCGTTTTCAGGAAGCAGGCGGAGAATGGCGTTCGAGGAAATGGATTTTCCGCTCCCCGACTCGCCAACGATGCCCAGCACCTCCCCGCGCTTCAGCGTATAGCTGACATCGCGAATCGTGGGAACCAGCTCCTTCCGGATCCGGAAGGAAAGCTTCAGATCCTTCACCTCAAGGAGATTTTCATTCCTGACTGCATCCGTTTCTTTCATCATACCCGCCCCTGCTGTTCGCGGTTTTTCAGCCGCTGACTGTTCACTTCCGCATTCGGCCCACAAAAAAAGCGTACAGAAGAAAAATCACATTTCCTCTGCACGCCTTTGTGCCTCGGCGCTCCCCGCGCATGTCTCAAATACGGCAGGCCGATCGCAGGAACTCATTTTCCTACTGCATTCTGCTAAAGTGATTAATAAAACTATACAGCATCTGTGCAGAATGTCAATAAAAAATATCCGGCCGGCCGTCGCCCGAAAGGATCACGATCAGCCGTCCGCTGTCAAAATCCGCCCGCGCTTCCGCTTCGGTCATCTCGTTGCTGATGGTCAGCGACGGAGCCCGTCCGTCAAGGCGGAAGGCTTCCAGCGGGTATTTCACACCGGTCAGACTGAGCTTTTCCACCGGTCCGCCGAGCGGCAGAAAGGAGAGATAGCGGAAGGCACGCGGCATCCGCGCCGTCACGTAAACAGCATCTCCGGTATATTCCGGTCCGCACCCGGAGAAAATGACCGTCAGCCGGCGTTCTTCGTCCTCCCGGCGGAAAAGGACCGGCCGCTCCGTCACAAACAGGAGATTCTGCTCATCCAGCATAAAAGAAGGAGTCCCCGCGTCGGTGCCGATCGTGAGATTCAGGATGTTCGCGAGAAAATGATCCAGCCGCCCGCCGGTCGCTCCGAGAAGCCAGATCTCGCCGGAATTCCGTTTCACCGCCTCGCGAACCGCCGCTTCCATATCCGAGAAATTTTTCTCCGCCGGATAGGTGAGCACCTGCGCGCCGTCACGGGCGGCGCTGCTTCGGGCGGATCTGAGCACCGCTGCGTCCGCACTGTCGTAGTCGCCGAGAATCAGCCCCGGCCGGATGTCGGCAGCATGCAGGGCGTCGATTCCGCGGTCAGCGGCGATCACGAAATCGGGCGAAAGACACCGTGCCGCGGATGCAAGAAAGGCGGGGCGCAGAGCGCCTCCGCCGACGATCATCGTTCTCATATGCATTTCCCTTTCCTGCGCGAGCGCATCAGCGGTAGCGGTTCTGTTCCGCTTCCTTCAGATCCTCGTAGATCAGGCAATAGTTTCCGTACCGCACGGGGTCGATGTTGCCTTCTTCAAGCGCTGCCTTCACCGCGCAGTCCGGCTCGCTGATATGGACGCAGCCGTCAAAGCGGCAGCGGCCGAGATAAGGAAGAAACTCGTCGTAGTAGTTCTTCAGCTCTTCCTTACGAATCCCCGAATTTTCGAGTGCCATAAAACCGGGCGTATCACAGAGCCATGAGACTTCATCGACCGGAATCAGCTCGGCGTGACGCGTTGTGTTTTTTCCGCGGGACAATTTGCGCGAGATTTCACCGGTTTCCATACGAACCGCCGACTGAACCGCGTTCGCGAAGGAGGACTTCCCCGCGCCGGACGGCCCCGCGAGCACGGTTGTCCGCCCGGTCAGCATCGACTTCAGCTCGTCCACGCCCCTTCCCTCGCGGACGCTGACCAGCCGCACGGGGGAGCCGCATTTCATGTACATTCCGCGCAGCTTCTCCGCTTCCTCACTCGTGAGAAGATCCGCCTTGTTGAACGCGATCACGCAGGGGATTCCCTCCCGCTCCATCGAGATCAGGAACCGGTCAAGCAGGACGAAATTCGGATCCGGCGTCTTCGCCGCAAAAAACAGCAGTGCCTGATCGATGTTCGCCGCCGCCGGTCGCGCGAGCTCACTGGTTCTTGGAAGCAGCTCGACGAGGTTCCCCTGATGGGTCTCCCTGTCAAGCACATCGATGCGCACCCGGTCGCCGACCAGCGGCTTTCTGCCCTGCTTTCGGAAGATTCCTCTTGCCTTGCATTCATAAATGCCGGATCCCGCTACATATACGTAGTAGAATCCGGCAATTCCCTTCACAATGATTCCTGTCATAGACTCAGCTGTTCTCTTTGAACGTCACCGGCCACTCGGCGCGGGCCACGTAGTTTCCGTTTTCCTGCTCGTACAGGTACACCGTTCCGTCGGTGACGCCGTCCGCACCGGTCACTCTCAGCGTATATGGGAAGGTCAGCGCTGTGGTGTTTTCCTCAATCACAGTCTGCTGATCCGTTCCGTTCACGTTCTGCACAAGCACCAGCCGGTACGCGCCGTTCTGGTAGGTCGTCGGCGCGAGCAGAGAGGCGGTCGCCGTCCATCTCCCTGATGAGGACGCGTTCGACGCGCCGGACCGGGCAGCGCCTGAGGCCGCATTCCCGCCGGCGGTCTCCGCCACCGACTCCGCCGCACTCTCCGCAGCCGCTTTCTGCGGGTTGTTGACGGTCAGCGTCAGATCCGATCCGTAGGCGACGGTATCGCCCGCGTTCACGCTCTGGCTCATGACCTGATCCGCATCGACGTTCTCGCTGCTCCCGTAGGCTACCGTCACGATAAAGCCAGCCGCCTTTGCGGCCGCCACCGCCTCATCCTCGCCGTAGCCGATGTAGCTGGTCGCCGCGATATCCTCCGAGCCCTCCGGACCGCTGCTGACGGTCAGGGTGATCTCCGTCTTCGCCGTAACCTGTTCTCCCTCCGCGGGCGAAACCGAGATTACGTTTCCGACGGTGACGTCGGAGGAATTCTGTTTCGTAACGCTGACCGACTCAAATCCGGCCTGTTTCAGTGCCTTCCCGGCATCCGTCACATACTGTCCGGTTACGGACGGCACCGCGATCGTCTCCGGACCGCTGCTCACATAGTAGCTGATCGCGGAGTTGGCCTCCACGGCCGTGCCGGCGTCCGGACTCTGATAGACGACGGTTCCGGCAGCCTGGTCAGAGGACTGCTGTCCGAGGGACTGGATCGTGAGGTTCTTCGAAGCGGCCGTCGTCTTCGCGTCCGCCTCGGTCATCCCGATGATGTTCGGCACATTGACCGTACCGGCCGCGGCCGAAGTGACTGATGCGGCGCCCGATTCGGAATCCGAAGGCTGCCCGGTGCGGAAGAGCCCCGCTGCCCGGCAGATAAAGAAGATCAGAATGCAGATGATGAGACCGCAGACGATGAAGCTGCCGACCGTCACCGCCTTCTCGAGTCCGGAGCTGCCTTCCTCTTCATCCCTATTATCCCTCTCCTTCTCCTCCTCCGGCTCGCGCTCGGGCTCGACGCCCTTTCTCGCGTTCTCGATGGATGAGAAGGATTTCGTCTGTTCCGGCTGCTTTTTGCCCTCCGGAAGTCTTCCCTCCCGGATCGCCTCGCGGTCCTTGTCTGAAATCATGACCGTCCGTCCCTGATCCGTCAGGGGCGCCAGCTGGACGAAATGGCCGTCCGGCTCCATCAGGGACCGCTTGAGGTCCGCGATGACCTCGTTCATCGACTGATAGCGGCGGTCAACGCTTTTCTGCGTGCATTTGTAGATGATCTGCTCAAGGGCATAGGGAAGATCCGGCGTGTACTTCGTCGGCGGCTCCATCTCGTCCTGCAGATGCTTGATCGCGATGGCGACCGTCGTCTCTCCGTCGAAAGGCACCCGTCCGGTAACCATCTCGTAGAGCGTGATGCCGAGGGAATAGATGTCGGACCGTGCGTCCGAGTACCCGCCTCTCACCTGCTCAGGCGAGCTGTAATGAACGGATCCCATCGCGTTGGCGCTGATGGTGTTGGAGGAGGCGGCGCGGGCGATGCCGAAATCCGTCACCTTGACCTTGCCGTCTGTGGAAATGCAGATATTCTGAGGCTTCACATCCCGGTGGACGATCCCCTGATCGTGAGCCGCCGCGAGCCCCATGCAGACCTGAATCGCGATGCTGGTCGCTTCCCGGACGGAAAGCTTTCCCTTCTTCGCGATATATTCTTTCAGTGTGATGCCTTCGACGAGCTCCATGACGATATAATAATTGCCCTGGTCCTCGCCCACATCGTAGACGTTGACGATATTCGGATTGGCGAGCCCCGCCGCTGCCTGGGCCTCGCTCCGGAACTTCGAGATGAAGCTGCTGTCATTCGCGAATTCCGGCTTCATGACCTTCACGGCCACATACCGGTTCAGCTTTGAATCCATGGCCTTATAGACATCCGCCATGCCGCCGGCCCCGATCCTCCCGACAATCTCATACCGACCTGCTAGAATTGTACCCGTTTTTAACATTCTTACACCTCATCCGCATCCGGGCTGATGATCAGCACTGCGATGTTGTCCTTGCCGCCGTTTTCGTTCGCCTCATTTACGAGGATCTTCGGGGTCTCCCCAATTTCCGCCGAAGTGGACAGGATTCTTCTGATCTCCCGGTCATCCACCATATTGGTGAGACCGTCGGTGCACATCAGAATCATCGCGTCCGGCGACAGCTGGTAATCAAAAAAATCAATGTCTATGTCCTCGGCCGCACCGACCGCCCTTGTGATGATATTGCGGTCAGGGTGGGTCCTCGCTTCCTCCCTGGTCAGCTCTCCGAGCCGTACCATCTCCTCCACGAGGGAATGATCCTTCGTGATCTGCGTCAGAGTTCCATCGAAAAGATAAAGCCGGCTGTCGCCGACATTTGCTGTGTACGCATAATTGCCAATCACGGTCGTCACGACGATCGTCGTGCCCATCCCGAGCATCGCCTCGTGCTCCGAGGCTTCTCTCCGGATTCCGCGGTTGGCAAGCTTAATCGCCTCGTCAATCAGTTTGACGGGATTCTTCTCTCTGCTCTCCGCGATGAACCCTTTCACCGTGTTCACCGCATAGCGCGAGGCAAAATCACCGGCGTTGTGCCCGCCCATGCCATCGGCTACGATATACAGATTCGGAAGATTCCCTACCGGTTGGTCCGAGGCGAAGATGCAATCCTGATTGATATTTCGCTTTCGTCCTACATCAGTAGCCGAATAAGATCTCATGCTTTCTGGTCCATTTCTGTGCAGCGCTTTCGCAGCTGCCCGCAGGCGCCGTCGATATCTCTGCCCATTTCTCTTCTAATAGTAACATGTATTCCATGATTTTCAAGTTTTTTCTTGAAGGCCAGAACCCCCTCGCGGCGGGTCTCGCGGTATCCCCTCTCCGTCACCGGATTCACCGGAATCAGATTGACGAGGCAGTTCATCCCCTTTAGAAGAGCCGCCAGCTTCTCCGCGCATTCGTCCGTGTCGTTCACGCCGCGGATCAGCGAGTACTCAAACGTGAGTCTCCGCCGGTTCACCCTGTAATAATCCCGCAGCGCGTCCATGATCTCCGGTATCCGGTATGCCCGCGCGACCGGCATCAGCCGCTGCCTGAGCACATCGTCGGGCGCATGCAGGGAGAGCGCCAGATTGATCATCAGCTTCTCGCCCGCGAGGCGACGGATCCCCGGAACCAGCCCGCAGGTGGACACCGTGATGTTCCGCTCGCTGATATGAAGGCCGTTCTCATCCGAGAGCATCCGGAGAAAGCGGACCAGATTCTCATAGTTGTCCAGCGGCTCGCCGGTCCCCATCACGACGACGTTGGAGACCCGCTCGCCGGTATCCCTCGAGATGGCGTAGATCTGCCCCAGCATTTCCCCCGGGGTCAGATTCCGTGTGAGACCGAGGAGAGTCGAGGCGCAGAAGGTGCAGCCCATCCGGCAGCCCACCTGAGAGGAAATGCAGACCGAATTACCGTGGTGATAGCTCATCCAGACGCTTTCGACGTAGTTCCCGTCCCGCATGCGGAACAGATACTTCCGCGTCCCGTCGATCTTCGAGATCTGAAGCGCCCGCTGCTCCGGCGCGCCGATGGGCCAGCGGGCGGCCATCTTCTCCCGGAGCGCCGCCGGCACGTTGGTCATCTCGTCCCAGGACCCCGCCAGTTTCCGGTGGAGCCAGCCGTAGATCTGCTCCGCCCGGTATGACTTCTCCCCGAGCGCGCCGACCGCCGCCTTCAGCGCCGGAAGGTCCATCGAGAGGAGGTCCTCCGTCTCTTTTCTTTCTTCCGTCATCGTCTCTTCTTTCTGAACCGGGCGAGGAAGAACCCGTCGGAGTCATGGATACCCGGGATCATCTGCAGCGTTCCCTCCGACGTGGTCAGCTGCCTCAGTTCACGGGGCAGACAGGGGTCGAGGCTCTCCGGCTCGAACGCGAACTGCTTCGCGAACCACCGTGCGTTGTCGATATTCTCCCGCCGGTTCACGGTGCAGGTGCTGTAGATCAGGACGCCGCCCGGGCGGACCATCGTGGCCGCGTTCCGGAGAATCGCCCGCTGAAGCTCCACCAGCGAATCGATTTTCTCCGGCGTCACCCGATACTTGATATCCGATTTACGGCTGATGACCCCGAGTCCCGAGCACGGCAGGTCACAGATGACAAGATCCGCCTTCTCTTCCGATTCCGGATCCGGCAGCAGCGCGTCGCGCTGCATCGGCTTCACATTGATCAGTCCGGCTCTCTTCACGTTGTCGCGGATCAGCTGCACCTTCTCCTCCGTGAGATCCCGCGCCTCGATCATCCCGAATCCGGCCATTTTGTCGGCGAGATGGAGGCTCTTGCCTCCCGGCGCCGCGCAGACGTCGATGACGTAATCGCCTTTCCGCGGAGCGGCGATTTCCGCCACCAGCATGGAGCTCACGTCCTGAGGATAGATCCATCCTTTCCGGAACGCCGCCAGTCCGGGAAGATAGTTGTAATCCGAGATGGTGTAGGCGTACGGCAGATAGGGCGCCTTCCGCACGGTCACGCCCTGCGCCTCAAGCGACTCGATGATCGTGTTTTTCGAGATCCGGTCCGTCTTGAAGCGGACCGTCGTCGGCCGTTCCGTCAGATCCGCCTTCAGCATTCTGCGCGTGACGATGGGGCCGTATGTCTCGAGCCAGTCACGCACCAGCCACTCCGGCATCGAGTAGGTCACCGAGTAGGCCTTCACCGGGTCCTTCTTCTCGTCCGGGTAGGGGATCGAAGTCCCGCTCCGGATGATGGCCCGGAGGACGCCGTTCACGAAGCCCTTCAGATTATAATAGCCTCTCTTCTGGGTCAGCCGGACGGCCTCGTTGACCGCCGCCGCCTCCGGTACGCCGTCCATGAACCGGATCTGGTAGACCGCGCTCCGGAGGATGTCGCTGATCACCGGCTTCATCCGGTCCACGGGCACGGTGGAAAAGCAGTTGATGATGTAATCGATTTCGATCATCCGCTCCACGGTTCCCTCGCAGACCCGGTTGATGAACGCGCGCTCCCGTTTCGTCAGGTACTGATACCGGTCCAGCGCTCCCCGGATCGCCATATGCGAGTAGATCCCGTTCTCACTGATTTCCGTGAGAATCCGCAGGATGATCTCTCTGGGATTTTCCGTCATGCCCTGTGCTTCCTCCTTCTTCCGTCTCTTATGACAGCTGATTGTTCCGGATCGTGTAGCCGCGAAGGAAATCCGAAGCACGCATCCGCTTCCGTCCTTCCAGCTGCAGCTCCTCCGGCACGAGGATCCCGCTTCCGGTACGGATATAGAGTCCTTTCGCGTCCTGGCGCACAATCCGCCCGATTTCCTCCTCCGGTCCCTTCTCGCCGTGCTTCTCCACATGCGCCTTCCAGATCTTCAGGATATGACCGTCGAGATGGGTCCAGGCCGAAGGCCAGGGATTCATGCCCCGCACTTTCCGTTCGATCGACTCCGCGTCCGCGGACCAGTCGATCTCTCCGCTCTCCTTCGAGATCAGCGCGGCGTAGGGCGTCGTGCTCTCCGCCGGCTGTTTCGTGTAGACCGCGGTTCCGTCGGCCACATGGGGGATCGTCTCAATCAGAAGCTTTGCGCCGGCGGCGGCGAGCTCCTCGAAGAGGCTGCCGCCGGTGGTTTCCTCTGTGATCGGCACCCTGCACTGAGAGATGATGTCGCCCGTGTCGAGGCCCTCGTTCATCCGCATGATCGTGACGCCGGTCTCCGCGCAGCCGTCGAGGATCGCATGCTGGATCGGCGCCGCGCCGCGGTAGGCGGGCAGCAGCGAGGCATGCACGTTGAGGCATCCGTACCGGGGCATCCCGAGGATCTCCTTCGGGATGATCTGGCCGAACGCCGCCACCACGATCAGATCCGGCTTCAGCGCCCGGATCTCCTCAACGGCCTCCGGACGGCGCACGCGGACCGGCTGCAGCACCGGAATTCCCCGGCGAAGCGCCTC
>Ga0256406_1002943_pt1 | contig 22557 bp, 18 predicted proteins | sample RumenRJG_03DNA_FD_185986 | JGI IMG/M metagenome (GOLD analysis project Ga0256406, IMG submission 185986) | Bovine rumen microbial communities from Lethbridge, Alberta, Canada - RJG_03 | ecosystem: Host-associated > Mammals > Digestive system > Stomach > Rumen | place: Canada: Alberta | collected... | reverse complement strand
ATGGCAAACTGGCGGCCATATTTCGCGTCCACCTTCCACTGGCCGGTCAGAGACAGAACCGAACCGACATGGACATCCGGCATCGCGCCGACCACAGTCACAAGGTCCTGGTAATTCTTCACCCGGCACTTGATGACCGTATAGCCATTTGTCTCATTCTGATATGTAATTCTCTCAACGACACATCGAAGACGTTCCACTCAGAATTCTGCCTTTCCGATAATAATGATGTTGGGTTCAAAGTTCCGGGTATATGTCTCCATATATCGCGTCCATCAGTGCCTTACTGTCATGATTGTCACACATCACGGTCACTACGGCATCTCTGTCACGGAAGAGTATGGAAAGCTGACCATACTTGCCATCCGCCCGGAAACTGTTATGGACTCCTCCCCAGAACAGATATCCATAGCCATATTCATCCTTGCTGTTATCGACCTGTTTTGTGGTACTGTCTCTCACCCAGTCCGCAGGGATGAGCTGCCTTCCGTCCCATAGGCCGCCAGCCAGATACAGTTCCCCGAACCGGTGCAGTTCCCTGACGGTGAGGAACAGTCCTCCGGCACCGAACGTATATCCCTTAGGGTCCATCTCCCACATGGTATGACGTATTCCGAGCGGTCTAAGCAGCCTTGGCCCGAGGTACTGCATTAAGTCTGTACCGCAGCGTCTCTGCACCAAAACCCCTGCCAGATAAGGTCCAACATTGTTATAAACGAAGCGTGTTCCAGGCTGGTCAACAAAAGGAATTCCCAGGGACAGCTTCACCCAGTCATCCTGCTCTATATATGGGCGTTGGCCTCCCATGAGTGAAGCCTTCTCCTGGCCGAGACACATCGTGAGCAGGTCTCTCACCGTTGCTCTCTTCAGGTTTTCCCCCGGCTGGGCGGGCAGGTCATCCGGAAACGCCTCTGTCAATGGTTCACCCAGAGAAAGCAGTCCTTCTCCGATTGCTATTCCGACTGCAGCGGAAGTAAAACTTTTGCTCGCAGAATAAATGTTGCGCCGGCAATCGTCCTGCCAGTGTCTTTCGAAGATCAGCTCTCCACCTTGTGAGATCATTATTCCATTGACATTCAGCTCCGATGCCTTGCCCTCAAATGCCTGAAAATCATGCATCCTGATCACCCCGTCTCTTATTTCATTACCATGTCTGTGTCGGTCGGCAAGGGAGAAAACCGTGCGTGTGGCAATGTCTGATACCAGTAGGCAACTGACGTGTAGTCATCATAGCGCGGACCAGTCCATCCAAGATTATCCAGTGTCATGCGGAAATTCTCCCTGAAAGTGATCGGGTCAGGGAGATGAAAATGATACAGCAGGAAACGCTGCTGCTGGCGGTATTGCTGCCTCTGGTCACCAAGAACAGCATACAATCCGGTATACAGCCCGCAGAACGTCTGATATTCCTTCTGGCAGATATCATTTCCAAAGCCATATGCCCCACCGAAATAATCCTCAGTTCCGGTGTAGTGAATCGACGGATACCTGTCATTGTCAATGTACATTCTTGCCTCGCCCTCGACCCAGCAGGTATTATTGCCGTTCATGCCGGATGCCAGAGTCAGTCCAAGGAACTGACCTCTTCCTTTGATTCCATCTACGACCGTATAGGATCTGCCCTTCTGAACCGGATGCTCCTGACGATAGCACGCGTGAAAATAAAGGGCATCATCCGGGACCTCCTCATAGCTTCCGGATATGCTGTAATAAAGATCTTTTGCTTCCTTGCTGCGATTTTCTACGGTGATCCGGCAATGCCGGCGGAAAGGCATGTGGAAATACGCATTATATCCTCTGCCGGGCGCAATCAGCAGGAGCGCTGAATTCAGCACAGGATATCTCCCATCCCGGTCTGCGAAATCTTCATCATATGCATCACCGAAGAACGCTGAGATTGGGCATTCCACAGACGGGTCTTCCTCATTCTCCCAGTAGATCCGCAGGATAAAACTATGCCCAATGTATCCTGTCATCCAGATATGCCGGATCATTGCCGGTCCCTCAATATCTGCAAGTGTAGCGGTCTGCCCCGGCTCTATCGTTACTGTCGGGTGGAGCTTTGTGCAGTCTCCCCCTCTACCGCCTCCGGCCTTCGCCCCTGTCGGATTCTCTGCCGAAATGACAAAACTGCGTCTGTCTTTAAAGCGCCAGTACTCCATGTTCTCCATGACCAGCCCTCCCCGGATCAACACAATACTGCAGGAAATTATTCTACATTCAGCCTTATCAAGTCAATGCTTCCTGCAGAACCTGATTGAAGCTCTCACGAATCATCTCCATGTTCTGCCCTGGTTTGCATTCGTACAGCTTCTCATCTCCAATAAACAGGGACGGAACATTATAGTAGTCATATTGATCTGCTACATCCGGCTGTTTATCTTCGTAGATCCAGTCAACCGGAATGTCCCTGTACTCCGGATGCTCTTCGCAAAGTTCCTTGTATGCTTTAAGTCCATTTCTGCAGTACGGACAGCCTGTGAGTAAAAACGCAGTAATCTTCTTCACAATAAGCTCCTCCTTGTCATTCAGGTTATCTGATCATATTCTCTCAGATACTGCGGCGGAATCTGGTCTGCCAGCCACACTTTGTCGTTGCCGATGTAAAACTTTATTCCATCCGCCGCAGCCTTTTCCGCATCAACAGTCAGTATTACCGGTCGATTATCTCTTCTTTTGCCGACCTGCTCAGCCGTTTCAATATCCGCGGACATATGGACATATTGCCTGCCCATCGGCAGAAGGCCTTTCTCCATGATGGAATCAAGAAATCTCCGCGCTGTCCCATGATAGAGAACTGCCGGCGGAATAGCTTCCTGATGATCTACCTTAATCTGGAAGGAATGCCCGTACAGTGCCCGGATTCTGCCATCTTCGATTGCAAAACGCCTCTTCTCCGCATGCGCCATGACTTCCCGAATCAATGCATCCGTCAGTGGTGGCTCAAAGTGATGCATCCCGTTCATCGCTCTGAGAAATGTCTCCATCTCCACCGAGCCATCCTGTGCAAGTGTAAGTCCATACTTCTCAGGATTGTGGCGAAGTGCATAGGACATCTTCCTGCTTATGTACACATATCTGTCGTCTTCAGCCATCAGCCCTTCTCCTGTCTGCGAAATCTCTGTTGATTTCCCTGAGTTCTTTCTTTCCATCGATGTATGGCTGATACATGTCGATGACTCCAGCACTGCATCCATCACAGAAACCGCTGATATTTCCAATGGACTCAGCAACAATCTTCTCCCGCTCTTCGCGGGTCGTATCCTTGATCAGATATCCTGACAAATGAATCACTCTCCAATTTCATCCATTTTCACCGGTCGTCCAAGTTCCAACGATTTCCGGGCAGCTTTTGCGATACGAACCGCCTGCAGTCCATCGTCTCCAGAGGCATCGACGGGTTCTCCGGTCAATACCGCCCGGACAAACCGGCGCTCTTCCTCGACGAATGCATCATTGTACCGCTCCAGGAAGAACCAGGTCGGTTTTGCAGACTGGATGCCTCCCGCTGAAAGGACTTCAGCCTCATTCTCCAGATGATTCTCATCCCTGGCGCATCCTTTCTCCCCATGTACCTCCACACGCTGATCATAACCATACGGTGCCTGACGACAGTTGTCGATCACGCCCAACGCACCATTTGCAAACCTCAGTGTGACGATTGCCGTGTCCACATCTCCGTAATCTGCAAAATGAGTATCCACCAGGCATGCTCCTGTCGCGTAGACTTCCGTGACTTCACTCCCGGACAGGTACCTGACCATATCAAAATCGTGAATCATCATATCCATGAAGATACCGCCGGACTTTTCAACATAGGACATGGGCGGAGCTTCCGGATCGCGGGAGCAGACTTTCACCAGAAAGATCTTCCCCAGCCTGCCCGAAGCAGCCGCGTCATGGACCGCCTTGTGACTGCGGTCAAACCGGCGGACAAAACCCACCTGAAGTTGCACTCCCATCTTAGAGACCGTCTCAGTCGCCTCACGGATCTGACCGAGATCTGTAGCGATAGGCTTCTCACAGAAAATATCTTTCCCGGCCTTCGCCGCCCGAATGATATATTCCGCATGAGTGTCGGTCGACGAACAGATGAAAACTGCGTCCACATCCGGACCCTTGAAGATCTCCTCCACATCCTTCGTGCAGCGCGGGATTCCAACGCTCTGTGCCCACTCCAGTGTCTGGTCATTCAGATACGGGTCCGCCGCCAGAACGATCTCAGCATCCTTCACAAGGTTCTGAATATTACTTCCATGCAGCTTGCCGATCCTGCCCACCCCATGCCAATCAGACCGATACGCAATTTTCTTCCCATGAATGTTTCCTCTCTATGCTGTCATATCCATTCTTGCTTATCAGATGCCGATGCCAAATTCCTTCTTCAGTGCTGCATACCTTGCCGCTTCTTTCTCCTTGACCGGCTTCGACAGGTCATTGTAAATATGGTGCATGGCATCTGCATCCTTCAACACCTCATCTGCCTCGCTGTCCACAGCAGCCTTATCATCATGATGGTATATCGCGGACTGGATCAGACTGTTTTCATCCGGAGAAGTAATCCTCAGTTCATTCAAGATCTCTCCCGCAAGCTCAGCACCTTTATGAGCATGATCCTCGTAGCTCCCTGTCTTATAGGCGTAACAATCATGCAGCATCCCCGCCATCTGCAGAAGTTCGATCTGGTGGGAGGACATACCTCTCCGCTGGGCAATCAATGCTGCCGCAAATGAAACTCCGTACAGATGTGCTTCTGCTTTTGCTCTGTCCGCGTCATCCTCTATCCACTTCGCCAGCTTCTTATCAATATACTTTCTCAGTTCCTTGAGCCTGCTCATCGTTACTTTCCTTCTCCCTGACATGTCAGATGCTGTATCTTCAGAAGAGCAAACTGATCAACGCAAGGATTGCAAGGCCTCCCTGCTTCAGAAGAATCGATTTGCTCACTGTCAGGCTTCCATATGCGGCAACAAATACAATGTATCCCATAAGGCACGCCATCACCAGCTTTCCGGGAGCAAACAGCAGGGCAATAAGAATCAGTATTGCGATGCCAAGGTTATAAACTCCCTGATTCTTCATGGAGACATTCATGTTCGGATTCTTCAGGACAGAGGTTTCCATACCAAATGTCTTCGCCGTCTTCTCTGAATCTGTCTTTACAGTCTCCAGATAAAAGATGTAGACGAACTCCAGGGCTGTCAGTACAGCCAGTATCTTTGTTACGATGTTCATGTTTCTTGTCCTTTCTTGTTGTTCGAATCCTCAGATTCTACAGAACTTCTTTTGTCATTCTCCCCGCGCCACCGCACAGCAGAGAAGTCCTGTCATTCTAGAATAATTCATCGGATAAGTATATGTTTTTGTTAATTCCCCTTATTAATAGTAATTCGTATATTTGATATCTCTGTCAAAATCAAAGGAATTAGCAGCACCTCGGATATATACTCGAAAATTGTTCTGCTGTTATCTCGTACCATTTGAGCGGAAACAATTCTCGCTTCTGTACTGATAAATGCAAAAATTATTGCCAATCTTACCGACAGCCAAATGAACCCGCTATCTGATATGAAATAGATCCTATGGATTAAGAATTCGACAAACCTAAGAATATAACTAACTGCCAATATGGCTAGCTGAATAATCCACTGAACCACGAATAATACAGCCAGTACTGTATTTACCGCAAGGCATAATATGTATGTCAGGATATACAAAGGCACCCGTACTGACATTGATAATTGTGAAAACTTTAACCGTGATTTTTTCCAGATAGGCATTGCTGTCTTTTCTTGTAGCAAGTGACAATTAAGCCCAAAGTCATAAAGTTTTTTCCAATTTGAGATACTGTAGAATGCTTCCGCTATCTCCCCAATTAATAAGCCGAACATAGATAATGCAGAAAAGCATAAAGCGGTACTACAGGATATCAAAATAATAAGTATCACCGCATCATTATGGATTATTGTTGTTCCCAAAAATCTATCTGCGAAATATGGAACTGAATATAAGTATAGGGCAATAATCATGACACTAGTTTTGCCTTGAATAGTAAAATGACGTACTTTGCTCGAGACATGTTGGTAACTCGAATTCAATCCTGAAAAGAAATTTACAACACCTCGTAATACCGTCGGGAGTCCCCAAAGACTGACAAGCCACGCATTCTTGCTCATCATAGATACTATAAAAATAGCCAAAATACTGATAGCTTGTAATGAAATCAGGATCACAGAATCTGTCTTATCATAGGCACATACACCATTATTCACCAATGGCTCTCTCTTTTCGGAATTATCTTTATAGACATGCCGAAAATATCGTACGGTAATAAGAACCATGTATGCAAGAATCGCAGTGATGACCACCGTTTGAATTATCTTGTTGTGATAAATGCAATCTGAAAGTAGGACTTGATTCAATTCATTCATATTCAGGTACTAAATTCAATGCTCATATTCTAGGTCCTTGAGGTCTCCAAACACTTCAGAAGGCTCACAGAGGCACCATTAACAGACAATGGGTGAAGCGAAAGCTACGGATGCTAAAGCTATCCCAGATCGAATCTGTTATGATAGCTATAACATCGAAATTGACTATACTAATCCAGCTAAGGTTGTATCTATGACGCAGCTCTACAGCCGTTTCAAACCGTTAGAGTAAAGCGTTCAGCTGGAAAGAAACACCAGCTTCGCTAGTACATCAGAAACGATTTCCGTGAATCTGGAATGAGGTTTTCCAAGTCACGAACTCGCGCTTTCCAGTACCTCGGAAAGTTACTGTTTGGGAGCCGGAATTTTCAGCCTTCTGGATTGTTTTCTGCATAGGCAATACCTATTATTGTACTATTTCACTACTTGTTGTTATCGCGTCATTGTGGCAAAGTATATATAATCTTAAGCAAAAAATTTCGTATGTTCAGGAATCTTTAAGTGTACAGAGGAATCCGGCAAGGATCTTCCGAAATCCATCTCTTGCAGCCACCGGCCCGATAATTCTTACCCTTCCGCCAAATTGGAAGACCCAACCGTAGAATGTCGGGCTGACGTTGACAAGGACCTTAGTCCGGAATGTAGATGGCTGTGCTTGCCATACGTCGATGTCTTCCCCAAAATGGTCGATGATCGACTTCATCAGATCATTATCGACCTCCAGTGTCACCTCCATGTCTTCTCCGACAAACATTTTAAACTGTTTCTGCACGTAATCATCGATGTTAAAACTTGTCGGCGGTTTCACAGCTATATCTGCCATGATCCGCGGCCGATACATGCGGTCTACACGGAAATTGATCACTTTGCTGCGCTTATCAGAATATCCGACAACATAATAATGGTTATCATCCCACACCAATGCATATGGACTCAGTATATAGATCTCGCCCTGGTTGCGAAGCACCTTCTCTTTTCGTGAAGTATACTCAAAATACTGAAAACTGATTTTCGCCGATTCATTGATCGCATCCGTTATAGAATCGACCACTTCATAAATTTGTTGATTGCCCTGTTTGATACGATTCGCCGCATATAAGTGTCGTACCAATTTTTCCGCCTGATATTTACTGACAAATCGAGAGAGCTTCCGGATCAACTGCTCGCTCTTTTCTTTGGTGATAAACTGTGATGCTGAGACAGCATCAATCAACATCTTGATTTCTGTTGGATCAAGCGGACGTTTGCGGTAATAGAATGAATTGTAATAACTCTTCGTTGTAACGATATCAAAGCCTTCAGAAATCAGAGTATCAATATCATCCTTGATTGTCTTCCGTCCTGCACCAGCATCTTCTTTGAACAGTTCCATCAGTTCATTGGTTGAGACCTGATGCTCCTCATCTGTGTTTTCGAAGAGATATTTCAGAAGACGCAGAAGACGCTGCTTGTTTTTTACCGTGCTCATAGTCTTTATGCCTCGTACTCTGAAAACATGCCGAGATTATTTTCCCTTTAAGATCTGAATGAGTGCCTTTGCTACTTCAGCTGCTTCTTCTTCCGTATTGTCTGCACCAAAAGAGATGCGAATCGTACCCTTCGCATATTCTTCTGGAACATGAATTGCTTTAATCACATGAGAAACTCTGGTATTCACAGAATCACACGCTGAGCCGGTGGAAATGCAGATTCCTTTTAGATCCAGCCTGTGAAGCAGCATTTCTCCATCGCTGTCTCTGATTGAAAGATTCACATTTCCCGGTAGCCGGTTATTACTACCATTGCGAATGTAATCGATTCCTGCAGCATTCAAAGAATCCAGAAGAATTTGCTCCAGTTTATGTAGCTTCAGGGTTCTCTGCTCCATGCAATCACAGTTCTTCTTGAGCGCGGCAGCCATCGCAACGATAGCGGGTACATTCTCAGTTCCAGCCCGCATGCCGTGCTCCTGCGATCCGCCATCCGCATACGGATTTAAATGAACCCCCTTACGAATGTACAGAAACCCGCTTCCCTTCATTCCGTTAAATTTATGAGCAGACGCAGAGAGCATATCCACGCCAAGTTCTTTCACGTTGATCGGGACGTGGCCAACAGCTTGCACCGCATCCGTATGGAACAGAGCACCGTGTGCATGGGCTACTTCTGCGAGCTTTTTGATTGGTTCGATTGTACCGATTTCATTATTGGCATACATGATGGAGACCAATTTTGTCTGGGCTGTAATAAATCGGCGCAATGTTTCCGGTTCCGTAATGCCCTCATCTGACACCGACAAATAGACAATCGGGTACCCGAGATGTTCCATTGCTGCACATGCGTTCAGTACAGCATGGTGTTCAATCTGAGATGTTATGATCCCTGATCTCTCGCTATCCGCTAATGATGTACTCTTGATTGCCCAGTTATCGCTCTCCGTGCCACCTGAAGTAAAATATATCTCTTCCGGCTCAGCACCTATGCATGCCGCAACGGTCTCCCGGGCTGCGGCGATGGCTTTTTTTACCGGTCTTGCAAAAAAATATGGCTGTGATGCATTTCCGTAATTTTCCATGAGATACGGCTTCATGGCTTCAAAAGCATCTGAATCCAATTTTGTAGTTGCCGCGTTGTCCGCATAGATCATCTGACTCACCAGCTTTATTCAAATAATTTGCAGCCTTCATCTTTGAATTCTTCTATTTTTTCTTCCAGGTCTTCAACCGTTGTATCAAGATAGGCTGCAAGGCAATCCATGCAATAATAGTTCTTTATATCTAAACCCAGGAGCTTTTTATTAATTCCGACTGTATTCTTGTCCAGGCCCACCTTGCCACAGCTCACACAATCAATTCTCTTCATCAGTAATATCCCTCAGGGTGAATTGCGGCATCTGTTTTGCAGGTTTTCGATATTCATCCGGATCCAGAATTTCCAGCTGTTTTTGAATGATCGATCTCATTTTTATCGCCGGGCGAAGACAATACTGCATAAAGAGGTGCGGATCCACATCTTTCGCTGTCCGAACCCCTGGGAAAAGAAGTTTCAGATATGCCGTTGTCAACCTTTTCACCGCTTCCACATGCCGTTCATATGCACCGTCTGAAACCTGTACAAGTCTGTCCACGATTGCTCTATAACTGATATCATCGCGCAGCAAATGCAAAATTGAGCAGAAGTATTCCGTATTCAGGGCCCATCCTGAGACCTTCAGTTCCGGCTTCATGGGCGGAATATCCCAGCCCTTGACAAATCCATGCATTCGATCGACCAATGCACTTTCCCGGAATAACGAAGGAAGCTCTGTGAGCATATTCTTGTATTCATCCATATTGCTCTGTTCGATATTGCCCAGGAAAACCACACCGGCATCTGAAGTGACCGTAAATCCATCCACATTACATTTACCGCTTTCCATATATCCCTGAAATATGGACTGCATTTGACTTACGTCAGTAAACTGGACCTTCTTCACCTCGTCAATCGCGACATAATCATGGCCAACAATAAATCCGGTCGTTCTGCGTGCTTTGTCGTAGAACATCTTTGGTCTGGAAACAGTGCCGCCGTCTACCAGCAGGCCAAACTTGCTGATATTTCCAAACAGATAAGATTTACCGGTCCCCTTTGGTGCGAGTTCAATGATGTTCAGATTTTTCTCAACAAACGGAAGGAGCCTCTGGAGCATTGCCAGTTTCTCATGATCATCTGCATATCCGTTGGGATTATAATCAATCGCGCCAAGTAGAATATCGATCCATTCCTTTATAGAGAATTCAGATCTGACATCCTTGTAAAAATCAAGGTCAATGTTATAGGGTGTGAAACTCTTAAAGTCGGTCAGTTTGATTTTTCCTGTGATCTTCGGCTTGACACTGTCGTCAGGCGGTCGATAGCCAAGCTCTACGATGCCCCAGATCTCATTGCTCTTCACAAGTTCATCTTTTACATTATCCCAAACCGCATCTTCGATGATGGTTTCTTTATTGGTCAGACCATAATCCGGCAGAGCAAACGTTACTTCTCCAGTCTTGATATCAATATCAATATCGATCCTTGTCAGCAGCTTTACACGTTCATACTCTTTGCTAATGCGGTTTTTAATGCTGAGCCATTCTTCTTTGCGAGGCATATAGGTGCTGACAAAATCAAGCAATTCCTCGACATCGAAACTCCCATCGTCATCCTCAAAATTCTTCAGAACCCAATCCCGTAGGAATGCCGGCAGCTTCAAAGTCTTCAGGAAACTCATTTCGCTCAGATTTTTATAGACGACCATCTCATCAAAGCAATCCCGGAGTCTATCACTCACTTAAGTCCACCTCTTTAGATAAGCTTTCTCTGACTGAAATCCGTGTTCTTCGCCGTAAATTTCAGGCCAGATTTCAGCAGATTGTTGTTATAGTATACGTCCACGAAATAATCCCCGGCTTTCCTCAATTCAGGAAGCGCAAAGGTAAATGTATGTCCATCCGAAGTCTCCCCATCATATTCTCCGTCAAGTCCGGAAATCCGAACACTCAGACTGTCCAGTTTCGTCTTGGAGAATATGCTGATACGGGCATTCTTTTTATGTCGGCTGAATGTTATGTTCTGCGGAAGCTCTAACTCTATCTCTTCAGGTGAATATACGATTTCAATGATGGGTACGACAACCTCTTCAAGCGTAGCCCCGCCATGGACTTCAATATTTGCTTTTCGACCTCCTTTAAACCGGTCGTAATTGGCAAGGACCCAATAGCCATTCTCCTCTATTGCACATGAAGGTTTCTCATCGATCTCGCTGACCGGACAGCATCGTCCTGAATGTTCTGCATTCGATACCGAGCCCCATTGAATCTCTTTTCTGCTCAGCACACAAAGTCTGCTGGCTCCGTGATCCGAAATCATTACAGCTCGTTTATAATCTCCGTTCATCAGCTTTGTCGCGATTTTTTCAATAGTCGCGCCGATGATGTCAAGCTCACTGGAGATATATGTGGGAAGCTCATTATTCGTAAAATCAAATTCCTCTTTCCCGTGATGTTTCAGATCATCGAGACTCTTGATACCATTCTTGTCCGGCACAAAATCCGCACCGCCTTCAAGAAAAGTATCGACAAATTCCTTATTACATGAGGTGATAGACGGAAGATCACAGTGGCATAGAGTCGTATATGCCATCAGCTTTCTCCGACGGCATTGATCCATGATAAAACTGAGATACTCGGCCCCCATTGCATCCATAAAGTATACAATGGTTCCCTTTTTCTCAATCGCATCTACTTTCTCACTGCGTGCCGGAAGAAACAGATTAAATTCCCGTTTCTCAGCCTGTTCGTCTACGAGCTGTAAAAAATCAGGAAACACCTTATTCACAACCTTCTGGTACTTATACTCCTGAAAGTAAGTATCCAGCAACGGCATCTTATAGTGGTATGGCTGCAGATACGCATATAGCGCCGGATATACATGGCCAAGAATCTCCATTACTTTGCTATGGCCGATCCTGTCGGAATATCTGGCAAGATTTTCAAAAATCAGATTTTGCTCAGCCTTTGACGTGTCCGTAAGATAATACAGTGCATTTTCTCCCTGACTTTTCACCATGGAACAATAATCCATGACTTCTTCATCCGGGTTGCCGAGTGACTGGATCAGATTTTTCCGCTCGTCATAACGGTTCCAGAAATTCGGATCATCATGCGGAACCGTAAGCAGGCTCCTGAATACCTCGCGTATAAACATAGAACTACTATTTGCGGCATTGATTGCCTCGTTCAGACACCAGCTGTGCTTTGCCCCGTAAAGCTTCAAGCCAATGAAATAAAGCCATTTTCTTCTGGTATCAAAGGCCTTCCAATTTGCACTTACCAGTTCCAGATTTGTGGTTGTCCCGAAAATATCCTGAATGTATTTTATCCAGGAGCCATACTCCGACAGTCTGGTGAGTGTCAAACTCCAATCCTGCTCTGTTCCGTATTCTTCTTTCAACTGTTCCGTAGAAACATCGACACTGCACAAAGCATCATAGGCATCTCTAAGCTCTTTGATCTGATATACGGAATGCGGATAGGCAGATTTTTGCTTCTTCGTATGAATAAGAAGTTTTTTTGCCGTATCACCTTCTACTGCTGCCGCAATGTTTTGAACTCCTTCAATCACGGTTTCCCCAGACGTTGCCGGCATTTCCGGTTCGGCAAAAATCAGCTGTGGAAGGCTCTGCTTAGGCCCGTCAATCAGATAAATAAACTGAGAATATCTCTGTTCTACTTTTGAAAGATATTTTTCACACTGATAGCAGACCACGACCAGATGCATGCCCAAAAGCGACATTCCGGCAAAGCGCTCCAGAACTTCTTCAAGCCTTTGTTCTCCGAGAAGTCGATAGTAACTGGTAATACCAATCAGAAAAACCGCTCCCGATGACTCTGCAATAGCATGATAAAGAGCATCCTCTAATAGATTTTCATCTTCTCCGGAAAAATCAGCAACACTCTTGAAGACATTTTCTCCGACTGCAAAATGTTGCCGCAGCGCGTTCATGTCTTCCGAATTATTCACGTTAACAAAACGCGGATGTGAGTCGCTGCGGCGCAGATATCTCTCGACCCGCTTGATCGCCTCTTCTTTCTTAAGACCCATACCACGCGCCCCCTTACTTCCCTTTGATGATTTCCATTCCGACCACCATATTATCTTTGATCAGCCGTTTCAAGTACTGCTTCACATCAGCGACATCCATGCCGTCAATTTTTTCAAGTGCTTTTTCACAGCCTGATTCGTTGTATTTGAATTCAGCCATTTTTTTCAGCTGCTTATCTACCTCTGGCAGGCCAAACCAATCGTAAGGATCCGATGCCATAACTTTCGCCAGGTGACTGCGCACTTCGTCTAAATCGTCTAGCAATACGCTGTAAGACTTTACAACGTTCTCCCGAAAGGCTTCATCCCTCTCTTCCTGGCTGGACAGCCTGTCAAAGAAGTCTGCTCTCTCGAGGAACTCTCTTGCCTTATCGATAGATGCTGCATCCGGTTGTTTTCTGTTTAATGTTCCAAAAGCAATCTTGGCAGCCTGCACATCCTTATCCGCAATCATACACAGAATCGGAGTCTGATATTTCTTGGACCACTGTCTCGGACTATCCGTCTGTGTCTTTTCGCGCCACATTTCCTTCAGTTTCGCCGCGCTTTGCTCACTAATGTACTTTTCTACGGTTCCCTGGACAATCGCCTGATATTCCGATTTTTCTGCTGTAAACAGATTGTTGGGAAGAAGTTTGAAGATTTCGCGCACCTCTTCCTCGCTGAACCTGCCGACGATGTAATCACAAGCCTTTCGGAACAGATCTACCTGATTATTATAAAAGCGCACAAAGGCATCTCCATTGGCAGTAATCTGCTCCAGGAATTTCTCCCTCCTTGATTCAAGCAATACGCCGGATTTCTTGATGTTATAGAGCAGTTCCATAAGCTCCGACAAATCTTCCCAGTAATTCTTTGCGTACAGATAGGAGATACGGATCATCGCGCATTTGTCAATCCATTCCCTGATCGTGCTGTCGAAGGAAATATTCTTCGGTAGAATCTTATTGCTTTCAGCAACAATCTTATATTCCAGGATAACCTCATCAATTTTCTGATTTGCGGTGTCAGTATTCCACACCCAATTTGCCGCGTCTGCATCAAATTTCTTTTTCAACCGATTGATAAACTGACCGCCATCCCCGACTTCCAGTGCAAGTTTCGGAAGTATACCGCTTTCGTACTGATTCAGATAGGCATTCATCCCATCGGAACATTTGTCCTTTGTGACGAGAGCGGCCAAGGCATCGGCAATACCCGGAGTCTCCAGACAAAGTTTCCCTATGGATATAGCTATATCGCTATCTGTTTTTGCCGAACCAAAGTTGTTGTTATTTGCGATACCGCTGAAGTAGTCAATCAGTTCTGAAACCTTATCCTTCTCGGACTCCAGCTTCTCATCATCCAGTACATACTTGAGAACCCAGATAGGGAAGGATAAATCCTTCATTTTCTGTCGTATTCGCTCTCTGGTCTGCTCGACGGAATTGCAGAGATGGATCGGGATTCCAAAGATCTTAGAAGATGCCTCATTGAACGCCTTCTCTTCCGCAGTGGTTGTCACAATATACTTATCTTTATACCGCGGAATCGGATTCACTTGATGCTTGATGATCTCGGAAACCATTTCCTTAAGTTTTGCTACGCTCAGAACATCATTGAGTGTTCCGTCACTGTAATTGTATGTACCATCTGTATATTCTTTTAGGAGGAATCCCATCACGAAAGCAGTCAAATTGCATGGCATGAAACCATACTTTCCATTTTTATCCTGCAAGAAATCGTAAATCTGCGCGATGGAGATTCGGTCCCCCTTAGCAAATGCATCCTGAATAAGCTTATCGACTTCGATCTTAATTTTTGATATCGGAAGATAGGGGGCCGATTTCCAATATTCCGGTGTCTTCCATGCCTCCTTACCGATATAGTTCTCCAATTTGGTCTGTTCATTTCCGGAGCGGAACTGGCCTGATGTAATCTCCTCTGCGCCATACTGCACGCCTGCAGGAAGTGAAGTAGACTGCCACATCGTATCATTCACAGATCCATGTGTTTCAAGTCCTTCGCTATAATGCCTGCGGTCGATTGCAAAGAGATAATCGTAAAGCTGATCGATTGTAGCCATCCGCTCTCCCTCAGGCTTATCGTGCGTATAGATGATAAATTCGCCTGCCGTAATCTTGCTGCGCCATTTTTTCAATACTTCCTTAGCATTTGCATCATACTGGGCAGCCAGTCCATGATCCTGCTTCAGATTTACGACAGAGTTTGCCATGGCATCCGCATACTGCTCCAGCAGATCACCACCGAGTGGAGTGATCGATGCATCAATAAAGACAATATGGTAACTTCTGTCCGCAATTGCCTCTTTGATTGCTTTTCCGATCTGCATGCTCTCCGCATCATCTCTAGCAAATGTCACCACTGCCATCAACTTATTGCCATACGAATCTTCCTGTCCGCGCAACTGGTTAATAGTCGATTTAAAATCACCGTAGGAAACATATTTCATGACATAACGCAGTTTGAGCGCTCCAGAGAGGGAAATAGCAGATTGTATATCCGCCTCCTGCAGAAGCGTTGAGGTAGACTTCTTTTTTTGCACATCTTTCTGCTTATCAATTTCAACTGCATTGCTGGAATTAATCAGCGCGGAGTACTGCGTTTTACCGCCTGGCAGTGGCTTTTTATAAAGAATATCCGGAACCATGCTGTCAGCGATACGTGTGGCAGCGTCATTTTCCAGATCAGATCCTTCAAAAGCATTATTCAGATTACGCTCGTTCGGAATGAACAGTTCAACAGAATCACCCGCACGCTGCGAAATCGCCTGTAATAACAGCACAGTCTTTAACACACGCTGTTCATCTGTATCAAGATTCTTGTTTGCAGCCAGCGAATAGCAATCAAGGATCGCCCTGATATCCTGCGAAAGGTATTCTTTCCCTTTTTCATAGAAGAAATCCCACAGCATATCTATCGTCAGAAGAGGATTGACGTCATAAGGACCACAATTATTGATAAACCACTGAAAACCTTTTATCTCATCTCCCCTGTCATTCTTGATGAAATCAAACATGCTTCGCTGGTTAGAATCAAATGCAGAAGAAATATGCTTCAAAAGTAAAGCTGCGTAAGGATGAATTGGAAGAATTTTCTTAAGTTCATCATCTGAGATTTTTGCTTTCTGTTTTACCAGTTGTCTGGACTCATGCGTCCTATCATAAAGCTCATCTCGTGTCTCTTGCCAATCCTGCTGTACAACGGGATCCGCATTTTCTTCCATAGCTTTCCCCATTAAGCGGAATGCCATATTTTCCGGAAGCTCTATGTTGCAAATTGGCTGCACGAAGCGTCCCATAAGACGCTTCCAATCCTTGTCCGACTCCGGGAACATATGCATTACATTATGAGTGACAATAATCAAGTAAAATGGCTTATCACCGCTGAAATCTGCAATCTCCTGGAAACCCGTCATTGCACGCATATTGTTCCGGAAGTAGTCTGTAAACTCATCCCAAATAAATACAATAGCTTTGAAGTTGTTTTTCTTTATGACCTCTTCTATCCATTTGAGTAGGGAAGTGGTGGTAAGTGTAAGGGCAGAAAAATGCTGTTCGCCCGCGACCTTCATGATTTTTCCCATCAAAGCTTGAAGAGCATCTCCTTTTAATGGATGTTCCATCGCCTGTTCGCTGTAAGTATTCAGTTTTTCGATGATGGTATCTACGTCATCGCCGGCAAAAAGCTCCTGGTATTTTTCTTTGATCAACGCGTTAAAGTAGTTCTTATTGATTGAATCGGATAGCCACGCAACAGCAGAATCTTTCAGTGCACCCTCCCCTTGATCTTCAATCCCACTCTTTTTCAATGCTGCTACAATGCTCTGCTGAACTGCAAAAACAAGATCATCATCGCCATGGATATTTGAGGAACCATATCTATGAACTGTCAGGATCTTCTGGTCTCCACTTTTGATTTGCTGAAACTTATTGTGAAGGTCTGTGCTGAGTTCATCTTGATATTTTTCAAAGTACGCCTTTGTATCTTCATCTGATGCATCGATTAATTTTTTAAGTGTCAGTACCGCATGAGACTTTCCTGTTCCATACGACCCTTCCACCCAGATAGAAAGCTTCTGTTTCCGCGAAATCACACTGATTGTGTCCTTCAGGAGCTTAACAAACGTCTCATGCGGATAAAACTGTTTCCAGAGATCAGGATGGCTTTCAATTTCTGCCTCATTGATTTGTGACAGATATTCCGGATCAATGTCGAAGTAATCGCGATATTTGTCCAACATGGCTATTTCTCCCCCTTAAAAAAGTGTCAGCACATCCTCCGATGTTTTATCACTTCGAAGTGTAATATTATCCAGATCCAATGTGAAAGATGCATTGATGAATTCCGGATAGTTTACAGATAACCCTGTTAAAAGTTTTTCCATCTGATCCCGATCGATTCCAAAGATTTCTGTCGGACTTACACCATCACTGTCGATCTCATGATTCAGAAGACGGCCGAGTGTGAACTGATAGTATCCACCGCATCCCTCAGCAAATTTGTACAGAGAATAAAGAATGACTCGTGGGTCCGGATTTTGCCATGGTGTACGGGTAACTGATACGATATGCCTCTTCTCCTTTTCAGCATGTCCCATCCCGACTTCATTAAAAGGCAATTCCACAAATCTTCCAAATGAGCTCCAAATATCATTAACCCAGCTTTCCTTTGCCCCATCATTAACTAAAAGTGATAGAGTATATTCCTTATTATATGTTTCAAGCATATTCAATCTCTTCACATACCAATTAATCTGCGGTGTATATGAAAGATTTACCAGCATGATTCCCCAACTAGAAAGATTTTCCAAACCGAGATTGTCTATAACTTTAGCTGTATTACTAAATCCTCCTTCATCCAGCAATCCAGCATCTCTTAAAAACCGCCTGAAAAAGCTGTACATCTGAGAGCCAAGAGAATGCTTCTGATCAAATTCGTTTTTATAATTAAAGTATTGTGTAAACCACTCCATTTTTGGCGCATGGTGTGAATAACAGTTTAAGCTCTTATTTGCTGACATAATCAGTCCTCCCTTAGGCATTTCCAATGATTTATATATGAGACATCCTTTATCTACTTTATGACACTCTGCACAATGTACGCACTTATCGCTTATTCTGACTTGCCCATCTCTCATAGTAATACAGCCATTATGACAATCCGCTTCACATTCATGGCAATTGATGCAACAGGCCGCTTTGCGAAATACATTTTTCAACAGTTTCACAAACAGCGGGTCCGATTTAGCCAGATCTTCCTCTATATAAACACGATATCCATTGTTTGTTTCAATAAGGTCAAATTGATGTTCTTTATTGCGAAATAAAATTGTGTATGGTGACGTATCATTAAGCAGTACACCAATAGTCTTAATCCATTCTTTCCAATCGGTTCTTGGTGAATTAATGTTGAGGACTTGTTTTCTGTTCGTTTTTGATTCCGAATATCCAATTTCTATTGGTAAATCTCTTCCATTCTTACGTGCTTTCCATCCACCACTGGCAACAAAATTATTAAGGGCCTCTCTTGAAGTAAAACTTTTTTGGTACATGTTTTCTATTATGTGATTGAATTTATCAAACTCATCTGGGTACCAAGCATGGCTCATAAAATCGTTTCTCTCAGCTGCCCTAGGACATACTAGGCATCCTGCTCTCCTGTGACCCTTTTTGTAAGCTTCATTCAATAATAATTTTTCAGAAAATATGTACAAATATAATTCGGCTGAATTCCACTCTAGTATTGGATTACAACTGTATTGGCCTTTATGCTTTTCACCCAAACTTATGTAGTCGTATTCACTTCGAGCCAAACTTTCACTAGCACGTATACCAATAAACGCCATACCTGTAAAATCGGATTTTTTTGTCAGTTCCCGTAATGCGAGAATCTGTGGCACAGTTTTATGAACACTACAGCACCACCTTGTTACAGTAGCAGGAGGGCCAAACATTGACCATGTATACTCAGGATCGAATTCTGATTTTGCTCGGACAAATTCAATATCACGTTCTGCGCAGTATACCTTCACCCTGTCTACAATATCATATGTATCAGGGAACTCCATTCCGGTATCTCCAAATAGGACCTTAAAATCATTATGCGGAAGTGCCCTCTGAACTATATCCAACGTGACAATGCTATCTTTCCCTCCTGAGAAAGCAACATAAAATACATCTACTTTATTTTTATATTTCTGGTAAGTATTGTACGCCTCTTTAATTGTGCCTTGAACAAGTCCGTCCAATATATCCTTGTTCTTCTCCACCATCGCAGGAACATCCACAAAGCGAAGTGGTTCTCCATTTGGTTCGGGATCCTCAAGAACTATGATTTCCGGTGCGCAATAGCATGACCCGCCCTTTGTTTGAGCCACTTTACGGCCTCTGTAATAGTAGTTGTTCGCCTCTGCCCACATATAGGGATATGCATCGTTCTTTTCATAATTCCAGTAGCGGTCAAAACCGAGTATGTCCAGTTCTTTATAGTAAACAGGGCGAGGCTCTTTACTGAATGCTAGCGGTGAACTGGTCAGCAGCAAACCTCCTGTCTGCTCATCATATGTATATGAATACATGCGTCTATTATCCTTTCTTTAGTCTCAGCAATTTTGCTGCTGACAGATCTTTCTCAATCCCGTTATAATGCTTACGGGCAAGCAGGCCGATATCGACTATAAATTGCAAAGCATTGTCCCGATCGAGAGGAATACTGCTTTCAGCCAATTCCATACTAATCAGCGTGTCAAAATCATCGATTTGTGAGCTTCTCTTGACAATTGCACCCACAGCCATACCAGCATTGAATCCTAAGTGCATGAGTTTGTACTTTTTACTGAACTCAGCAACATAATGCTCCAGCAGAAATTCGTTCCAGGGAAATCCTGCATCTGGAAAAGATCCGAAAAAGTTGATCTCCTTCAGCATGACATAGTCCCCCGTGCAAAACCGACTGATCGCAGCATCGGTTGCATCGATATCAAAAGCCGCCTGATTGCGAGAAACAAACTCATCTTGGTTGATTCGAAGACAGTTTGAATAAACCGAATCAAAATATATGGGCGTATCGAGATCACGTTTTAAAGAATTCAGCTGTTCCAACGTAAAATAATCATGCGTTGAAGCAAAATGTGCAAAGACCTCCGACATGGATAAATCTCGACCGTAGGAGCTGATAATCTTCCCCTTGAAGGAAAACATATCTCGCAGCTTATAGGCAATCGCATCTCGCAGTCCGAGCCAGGTCAAAAAAGGATATCTTTCCTGAATCGCAGGAAGCTTAACTTCAATAGCATCCGTCAGTTCTTTTCCGCCTATATACTCTTTTTCATCTATGGCGTACTGAATCAACTCCGTGATCGTGCTGAGTTCTCGCTGTGTGAGCTGTATAATATCCGCGTGAAAGTATTCGCCCTTTCTGTTTCTCACAAATTCCGAACTGTCTCTTCCTGCAAGTGCCCAGTACACATCATCCGCGTTCAGATGAGAAAGTGCATCCTGAATATCCTCCAAAGCAACAGGGCTCCCAGCTGCAATCAGATATTCCCGGACTTCATCTGCAGGATCTACTTTAGCTTCTGCTTCCGCTGTCAGATAGTTTTTATAAATGTAAAATCTTCCGTTATTGAAAAATCCCAGATATTGCTTAAGCATCTCCGGATTATTCATGCGCTTTCCCGCAAACTCGGGCTGAAACTCCTTGAAGAGTGCATCAAAATAAACGGCTGTCTTTCCATCATTAAAGCACTCAAAAATATAGCTGAACAGCCTCCGTGTCGTTTGCTCAGAAGCCATCTCTGTCGGGAGATACACAAAATCCCGACATCTGACTGTTATATGAGCGATGCGACGTCTGATGATATCATCGCTTTCTTCATTCTCTGATCCATATTGTGCTTTCCAGAACACACGAAAACGGCCCATATCCAGTCTCGATTCAATTCTGAATCCCTTCGAAAAATACCTGGAAAGGATGGTTCTATAAGGCGTATCATCAATATCTTCGTCATCCCCTTCGGGAATGGCTTCGCGGTGTTTTGTCTCGATCGTAAAATCGCCGCTGACATATTGCACATACTTGCGGAGTGCAGCACGGTACCGATTATGCTGACGCTGGTTAAGCTCCATGAACTCGGCATTCTGAAAAAGATTGTCCAATGTCTCTGAAACAATCTTATAATCATCTACACCGCGGAGCATCCCGTGACCGATATGATGACTTCTGATAAATGCATCGACGATATTAATGGCAGAGTCATAGCCACGACCTGTTGTCTCTGCCAGTCCTTTTACCTTCACCAGCCATTCATAAAAAGATAGTTTTTTTGATGGATGATTTTCAATATCAGAAACATCCAAATCGGATGCTTCTGCAGACTCAGTTTCCACAATATTCTGCTCTATAGGCACTTGATTAACATTTTTTTCTATCCCCGTATGCTCATCATTTTCGGGATTGAAATAGCATAGATAATCACGGTATGTGTTCAATGAAGCGATGTATAAATCCTTCATGCTTTTCGAATGTATATTGATTTTTTTATTCGAACGAACTTCTCTGATCAACGACTCAATCTCTGAAACGTCTGTCATCTGCAACAGTGGAGAATGAATCATTTTATTTTTCAATAGCAGCATACTAATAGCATTGAGAGAAGAAAATAGTTTTTCCGCATGCATTGGTTCATGTGTTATTATCCACGCATGAAAATTCTTTTTACCAGACTTCTCTGAAGTCAATGTTTCCATAACCTCACCCAACAATTTTTTATATCTTCCACGGTCTTCCTGATAAAGCTTAACAACGCTGAAATACCATCCTGTATCGACGCTCAGTCCCGATTTTCCATTCGTATACACATATTCCAGTTTACTCATCTGAAGAAAAATTCCATTCTCGTTTCGGAATTTACTGTCGATTGTTTTCCCTTGTGCAACTGCATATTCGCGCAATTGCTGGGAGACTTCCGATACCGCCCGCTTTCGATCAAGCTCACCGTTCAGCACTTTAATCAATGAACATAGCAAAACTGCCTGTTCGTGTTCATCCCATGGAATTCTGATCATGTTGCCGTCTATCCTCTCGTGAACTTTATTCGTTCATTAACCCAGATTGCTTATCTCATTCGCCGTAGGAACCATCTCCATGACATCCCCAACGTCGCAATACAGGTAAGCGCATATTCTGGCAATCACCTCCATAGAGACAAACTGATTCTGTAGCAGTTTTTGATAGGTGCTGGATGAAAGATTGATGGCTCTACGGAACTCATTGCGTTGAATGTCCCGATCAATCAGCATTTTCCATAGTTTCGTATATCTAACAGTCATCTGAAATGCCATATAAATATCCTCAAAATGTACAGAACTCGCAATTATGCCAATTATGCCTTTCTATAACATAATACTAAATTGGGATGGTTTTCTCAATCATTTCGTGCCAGTTCTCATATACCTTGGTCAAATATTTTGCCAAAAGTCCCGTGCAATTTTCGCATAACTGTGTGAGTAGTGTCTGTGTC
>Ga0256406_1002942_pt1 | contig 22565 bp, 16 predicted proteins | sample RumenRJG_03DNA_FD_185986 | JGI IMG/M metagenome (GOLD analysis project Ga0256406, IMG submission 185986) | Bovine rumen microbial communities from Lethbridge, Alberta, Canada - RJG_03 | ecosystem: Host-associated > Mammals > Digestive system > Stomach > Rumen | place: Canada: Alberta | collected... | reverse complement strand
CTTGTGGACCGCTTGACTCATAATGCATATCTGATCAATATGAATGGGGAGTCATACAGACTCAAGGAAACGAAAAAGTTTAATCAAAAATTACTCGAAAAAGATGGAAAATAAAATGTATTTATTATCTTTGCAACCGTGACCTAAAAGGGGGTCACTTTTATATTAGCAAAGGGGTCACTTCTCAATTAGCGCATGCAGACGGGCATGCATATGGAATCCATAGGCAAGATATTCTCGCATGTACACCAGAAATGCATCCTCGGCTACAAGGCTCTAATGTTGTGCTGGAGTGATGGCCGCACGCAGTTCATGCTCGACTTCTCGCTTCACGGCGAGAAGGGAAAGGTTGATGGTAAGGAGCAAGGGCTTACCTCTGAACAGAGGAATGGGCGTTATGAGCGCAAACGTGATGAGAAGAGTCATATTGCCAAACGCAAGGAAGAGTATTTCATGAGCAAGGGTGTCAAGCTGTTGGATATGGTGAAGAATGCGATACGCAACAAGATACCTTTCGATTACTTGCTGGTTGACAGCTGGTTCACATGTACCGAACTTGTGGATTTCGTTTATCGCCGCCACAAGAAATTCCATCTTCTCGGCATGGCAAAGATGGGCAACACCAAGTATATGACTACTAATTGGGGAGAATTGTCTGCCAAGGCCATAATCACCAAACTTAAGGCTAAGAAGGAAGTGAAATACAGCAGACGCTACCATTGCCATTATTCCGAAATTGAAGTTGTGCTTGGAAAACGTTCCGTAAAATTATTCTTTTGCAAGAGAGGCAAAAAGGAAGCGTGGAAAGTACTTCTTACAACAGATCTGAGCCTCCGTTTTATGCGTGCCTACGAGATATACTCCATGCGTTGGAGCATAGAAGTGTTCTTCTCGGACAGCAAGCGTCTGCTTGGACTTGCTGATTGTTCATCCCGCGACTTTTCTGCCCATATTGCACATGTTTCATTGGTCATGATACGTTACAACATACTCGCCTCAATAAAAAGAACACTCGACTATGACACCATAGGAGGACTATTCGGTGACATGTATCTCGGAGTACACGAACTGACGGTGGTTGAAAAGATATGGGCAATCATAATAGAGGTGGTAGCCGTTGTTTCTGAACTCATTGGTGCTGACTCCGATGAACTAACCATCCAAATTATTGAGAATGACAAGAGATTGGCTGCACTTAGAGAGTATGCTCAAACGGCTTGAATTCTAAATCCGAAACTTGAGCATATTCTATTATATTATGTGTCAAATCCATAGTCAACGATTTTATTGTATTATATAATTATCTCTCCGTTCGGAGCTGAACATACAGACTAAAATAGAGCATAGAATCATTTAAATTAATTTTGAACACCTACTTAGTGTTTACCTCCTACTCGATGATAAGGAGAGAGTTATATATATTATATACCTCGATTCTCAATCTTTATTAATTTATAAGATACACCTTTTATTCTATAATAGAACACAAAAGTACCAGAAGATATTATTCTCATCCCGTCTTTTTCGTGTGTAATTTGACATATATTAATTTTGATTATTACCCTATTCTTTTTATAAATAAGATATGGATTCATCTTATATATAGGTGAACTTTCTCCCAATCTCAAAAAAGGAATTTTAAAAGAAATATTTTTGCTTATCTTGTCTTGTTCTTTATTTAAATTAGCTTTTTCATCTAAAATAAGATAAAGAGTATCTGTCTTTTCCAAAACTTCATCCTTTAGTAATTTTTCGTATAATACAGATATGGCATTGCCATATATTGATTTATTACTTTTACATTGTGCTTCTACATTAATATAGAAGCACAATATTAATATAAATAGTATTTTCATCGTATAAAAATTACTTTGCAATATTCAAGAATTGTTTCTAAATAAAGACAAGGCATATAGCGGCAATATTGTAACATGCCTTGTAGCATTATTGTCTTGATTGTCAATGTAATCGAATGCTCCAAAATTCTCAAGAGAACAACGGAAGGCATCTGTGAGCTTTTTCTCTCTCATGAATAGCCATAGACTCTTCATGCCGCCTTGTGTGCCTGATTTGATTTCGATAGGGGTAATCTTCATATTGTGAATTTCGAGATAGTCGATCTCTGCAACACTCTTTCCCTTCTTTTCCCAATAGAACATCTTTTGCCGCTGGATGCATGGCTTGTTGCGCATGATCTCAAGTCCTGCAACCATTTCTGTAAGACCGCCTTTATTGACAAGTTCCTGTGGGGTGCCAGCTAATATAAGTTCTATGAGCTGCTGAGACAAGTCGCCTTCTAACTGCAGAACCGCTAATAGCAGTCCTGGATCCAAAAATAGAATCTTCATGCTCTTCTCGTCGGCTTCTGCTTCCAGAGGAATGCCATTGCCTGAAGTTGCAACGACAGGAGTTACGATTCCTGCAAGCGTCAACAGGCGGAGGGCTTCTCTGATTTGTGAACTCTGATAGTCTGCTGATATTTGTTTGTAGGTCAGCTTTTCTCCAGCTTGATGGCAGATGCCACGCATCGTTGTACGAAGTAAGTCTGGATTGACTCTCTTTTTATATTTGCTGAAATCGTCTTCGTATGTCAGTATGATGTCTTCCTGGATGTTTCTGCATCGATTGAAATCGTGCGTCTTAATCCATGCAAGTACAGATTCTGGCATGCCTCCAACAAGCATATAGGTACGGAAGTATTCCACAAGTTTGTCATGGAAGGCTTGGTCTATGGACAGGTTCCTATATGCTTCATTTCGGAGTTGGACGAGAGCTTCTTCGTGGTTGGCAAGCAGGAATTCATCGAAGGTCATTGGATACATGAAGAGAGAGTGTATTCTTCCTACTCCGAAAGTAGGGAGTTCTTGAAGTGTAAATTCAAGAAGCGATCCTGCTGCAATGACATGTAGCTCTGGATACTCTTCTTTGAAAAAGCGCAGTGCCATGATGGCTTCCGGGCATTCTTGTATTTCGTCCAGGAAGAGGAGCGTTTTGCCTGCTTCTATTGGAACATTGATATAACTGCTGATTTTTTTAGCAATCAATCGTACGTCAATATCACCCTGGAAGAAGGTTTTTATAGCCTTGTTGCGTTCAAAGTTTACTTCGGCGAAATATCTGAATTGTTTCCCGAAATTTTTGACAGCTGATGATTTCCCTACCTGTCGGGCACCACGAAGTAACAATGGTTTCCGCATGGAATCTTCTTTCCATGCGGTGAGTTCTGAGTCTATTTTTCTTGCTATGTATTCTGCCATAATTGTAATCAATTGAATAACAGTTGCAAATGTAACGAAAATATTTAAATCCGAGAAATAATTCGTGCTAAAATACTCAAATCCGAGGAATAATTTGCTCTAAAATACTCAAATCTGAGAAATAATTCATCTTCTGCAGGAAATGATGGGTGATAAGATAATGTTGCTGCTTACATCCTTGATCACCTCACCAGATCTCTCCTTATTAAACTTATAAAAATAAGGTTAGCGGTGGGCCAAGCTCAGGGAAAGATATAAGCCTGATTAGAAACCAAGAAGGGCACGAAAAAATTTATTCGGAACTACAAAATAAAGAACCCATGGCAAATTTTAGAATATTTAAGTTAGATAATTTAGTTAAATGCCGTTAAAACATTACCTTTGCAAGATAATGGTTAATGTGAATGTAAGATAAAACTTTCAGAAACGTTTAAGTATACGGTAAACATCGACAAGAAGAACCTGCTCCATCCGTTCTACATGGTATATGTAGGCGATGATGGCGAAGTGGTGTGCGACCATCTTCACCCCAAGCAGCTGCTTGATGTGATGCGCCATGTGTGCAAAGACAAGCAGGAATACGACCGTACCCTCTGCGCAGCCCTCAACAAGGAGACGAAGGACGGTCGCGACATGCGCAAATACAGCGACTTGCTGCACGATGCCATCGACAGCATTGTTAGCGTTAAGGAAGAAGCGACATAGACAGTCTGTTTTCTGTAGGAGAACCCACCGCTCTGCGAGGTGAGATAAAAGGACTCGACGACTTCGAGCTGATAACATTCCTAATAATCAGATAATATGCTTTATTTATGACAAAGAAAGAAGCCCTTCAATTATTTGAAGAAAAAAAGATACGCTCCGTATGGGACGACAAAGAAGAGAAATGGTATTTCTCTATAGTGGATGTTTGTGCGGTATTGACCGAAAGCAAAGACCCTACAGCATATTGGCGGAAGTTAAAACAAAGACTGAAACAAGAAGGAAATGAAACCGTGACAAATTGTCACGGTTTGAAATTGCGTGCAGCCGACGGCAAGCTCCGCCTGACCGATGTGGCTGATACAGAGCAAGTGTTCCGTCTAATACAGTCCATTCCTTCTCCCAAGGCAGAGCCTTTCAAGTTGTGGATGGCACAAGTGGCAAGCACACGGTTGGAGCAGATGCAAGACCCGGAGAAAAGCATCGACCAGGCTGTGATAGATTATAAGCGATTGGGATATTCTGACGCATGGATAAACCAGCGCATCAAGTCTATTGAGATAAGAAAAGAACTAACAGACGAATGGGCAAGAACAGGCGTTCAGCAGGGCATGCAGTATGCATCTCTTACAGACATCATCACTCGTGAATGGAGCGGAATGAGCACTAAGCAATACAAACAATTCAAGGGTCTGAAGAAAGAAAGTCTTCGCGACAATATGACCAACATGGAGATTGCGCTCAATATGCTCGCCGAGGCCTCTGCCACAGAACTGTCTAAACAGCGCAATCCTAAAGGCTTTAACCAACAGAAGCGTGTGGCTAAGGATGGCGGCAGTGTGGCAAAAGCTGCACGCAATCAATTGGAGAAGAAACTCGGGCATGGGGTTATTACTTCTGCTAAAGCAAGCGACTATCTTCCTCCTTTAGATTCTGAAGAAAAGAAATAGACATGATAACGTTTCCAAAGTCAACCCTTGTAGGCAAGACGGTGCCCAAGGCTGCGTTCTATAAGAACCTGGAGGTGAATGCTCGTAAGAAGCAGCGCTTTGTCGACGATGTGGGAAGCGTGACGTGGGTGGCGAAGATTGCCCCATCCACGCTCAACGTCGCCGATGGCAATACGGTACACGAGATAACCGTGTTCCGTATGGTGCTGAAAAACAGTGAAGTGCCATCCGACGTGCTGACGCTTATAGACAAGCAGATGCCACGCCACACGGTATTTCACCACAAATTCGTTATAGTCTTATCCCATATTTCCGGATACCTTCATTCATCATCTGTGACGGCATAAATTCCTTAATGCAGTCGACAATGGTATTGAGCATCCGCTCTGCCACTTTCTTGCGCGACCATCGCAGGGTGTTTCTACTTCTGTACGCCTTCCTTTTCCAGAATTTCCTCCAGAAATTCAGAAGCGTCAGCCACGCAAAGAGGGCATTCGCGAAGCACCTTTCCTGTGCCTACTCCTTTGAGCAATTTGCATTGTGTGGCACCGTTGCGTTGCTTGAATTTATCCATAATCTGTCTCATACCCTTGACGGACTTCGCCTTGTCCTGGGTGGCAAGTCCGAGTATGATGCCTGCTCCAACGAGAGCTCCGCAAGTGCCCTCCATATTACCCATGCCTGCTGCAAAGGCATTGCCGACATTCTTGATGGTTTCTTCTTCCATGCCGGCGAAGTCGTGGTAGGTGCAGAGCACAGCCTGTGTGCAATTATGCGAACCACAACGCTTCTTCTCAGCTGCTTTTTCTTTTCTTGTTTCCATATTGTTTTCCTTCGTTATTTTATTTGTTGTTCTGATTTAGGGTACAAAGATAATGCTTTTATTATAGATACATAAAAGATATGAGCTAAACATTAAGTAGGTGTTCAAAATTAATCGCATATATGAATCTAATAAAAAAGGTTATGCTTTCAAATGCCTCTACGCCCTCTTTTGGTCCGTATGCCCAGCTCTCATCGGTCGTGTAGCCCGCTACACTCCCTCTTCGGAGCTGAACATACAGACCAAAATAGAGCATAGAATCATTTAAATTAATTTTGAACACCTACTTAGGGATTGTCGTTTAATTCTGAGAAATTGATATTGGTTGACGAGGGAATGCCATCAGAGGTTGCCCTTGTCTGCTTTTTTTCTGAGTTTTGTCGTTTTTTGAGGTGATTTATGTATCGTCAGGACACAATTATCCCTTGCACGAGGGATAATGTTTGACCGATATTTGTTTAGGCTGCCTGGCTGAGTTCTGCCTTTGCAATTCTCCTTGCCAATTGCACCGCATTAGCCGTATGGATGCCGAAGAAGATTATCAAGATTTCCGTTTTCTTAATTCGACCGTTAATCCTTCTGAGTCCGTAATGCTCCTTCTGTGTTCCAAAGGATCCTTCCATTGCAGTGGCGCGTACCCTGGCAAGTTCTTTCCTGACCAGACTGACAGAGGCTGATGCTTCCCGCTTTTTGCCTTTCTGTACAAACGACGTCACAATATTCTCATCACTGCAGAATGTGCGGTTGTCATTACCTGAGTAGCTGCCGTCACCGCCTAGCTTGGTGATCTTCTCTCCAAAGAGTTTCTCTGCAAGCTTTACGCAATGCACAAGGCGTGTGCCTTCGTTGAATGCGTTGAAGGATAGCTTCTCGATGAACGACATGCCATCAATCAGGATGTTGTTGCACTTGGCTCCAAACTCGACTTTCTTTATCTCCTTGCCTCTTACGATTGGACGTACATATGGTTTGTTGACGCTTACGATACGATTAGGGATGCTCTCCTTTGCGTTGCCACTCTTCTGGTGGTTGCGCTGTTGACGGTATATCTTCGTTATCATCTCTATTTCTGCGAGTTGCTTGTCAGAGAAAAGCCCTGCACAAGGATTCTCCCTGTTGAGTCTTCTTAGTTCTGCGAGTATCTTTCCCAGCAAACCCAACAGGCGTCGGATTATCTTGTGAGTCCGTTGCTTGGTGTGACGGCGTTGCTTCACATAGGCCATGTTGTCACGGGATACATCAAGGTATTTCGTCCTCATACGGTGAATGCCGAGTTCACGGCTTGCCTCACACATCATTGGATACACCTTTTCTATACATTCCCATAGCAGTTTTGCATCGGTAGGGTAACGCATGGCACTCTCGTAACAGGTGGCATCGGTATAAAGAGTATCGAGATTCTTCATGTACGGCTTCCATGCTTCTGCCAGTGCTTCTTGTTGAACCTGTATCTTCAAACGGTTGGACAGTTCAAGAATGATGTCGTCTATGAGTTTGTAGTTGGTCAGAGGATTCCTTGAGTTGATCCGGATGCCGCAGAATATCTGGTAGTGGATGTTTGCGTTGAGTTGATCCATGAGTTTGGGCGCTGACAATCCCGTGTACGACTTGAGGAACATGAGTGCCACCTTGCCTTCCGGGCTGAAGTAAGACTTGCGACCGACTTTCTTACGCGGATGCGTATCTACAAGTCCGAACCTGACTGCCATCTCATGCAACGGAAGGAGGGTATGAATGCGTCCAATCTCGCTCTTTTTGAAAGATTCTTCATAATCTTTGTAAAAATCGAACTCTGTGAAAGCAAAACTTGGTGTTATTTCAGAAATTTGTTGTACCTTTGCCATGACGATTTATTTTCGTTTCCCCCAAAATGGGCCATACAAAGCAGTTTGGGGGATTTTTTGTTTCTTATGCAAAGATACAAAATCTTTATGACACTGGTAATCAAATCGTTAGATTTGTTTGAACTAATTTGCGACTATCCCTACTTAATAGATAATTTCTATAGTTGAGATGTTTGGCGTGGTGAATCTTAGAGAAATAAAGTTATATAAACTTAAATGCCAGAGAATTATAAATTATTCAGAAAACACAAAATAGCTCCATAATCGAAAAAAATCCTCCAAAAAGAGTGAGTTTCTCAAATTCTATTTGTATTTTTGCCATGTCATTCAGAGTTTTATTATATTTTTTTGCAACACTAAAATAAGTGAAATTTCTGACATGACAAAACCATGAGCCGCTCGGCTCTGCCGCTTGACTTGTTCAAGTAATCGGCTCTGCCGCTTGCCAAAGCAAGAACTTGTTGTTGCTCAGTTGCTTATAAAACTATTAAATTATAGTGTTGCGGAATTAAGGTTAACTTTGTTCCAAGCTTTAATAATATAATGAAAAGACTTAAATCATATATACTATTTATAATGTTGCTGTTGGCAACTGTTCTTCCGGCACACGGGCATATTTCCAGAAATATGTTCATGATTTCCAACCTCAATACAGACAAAGGACTGTCCAGTACTCGTGTCTATTCTATTGTTGAGGCAGAGGATGGCGCTATGTGGATAAGTACAAAACGAGGGGTTGACCGATATAACGGACAATTGGTTTCTAATTACACATTGGCTACAGAAATGCAGTATAGTGATGCCAGTGGCAGAAATATCAAATTGACCCAAGACCATCATCGGCAGATATATGCCTACGACAACAAGGGAAAAGTATATTTATATAATAAGGTGAAAGATACGTTCGTCTTGAGATGTAATCTTCGGAATATTCTTGGAGGAAGCATTGTATTGAACGAACTTTTGGTAGATGAAAAGGGCAACTTCTGGTTGGCTATGGATAAAGGTCTTTACTGCTTGTCAGCTTCTGCTGACGGGAAGGAAATCGTTCGCAAGAAAGCTAAAGGCAGATTTATATTAAAAAATACCTATATTAATCATATCCAGTTTGTCGGTCAGAGACTTTTGATAGGAACTTCCAAAGATGTATATTGCTATTCGGTAGCTACACAGAAAATAGCAAAAAAGATAAGCGGCAGCTCTGTGGTTTCTTCTTATCATGATGTAGAGGGGCATCATATTTGGTTGGGTACTTTTCATAAAGGAGTGAAGGTGGTGGATGACAGTACTTGGAAGCCGATCAATTCTATAGCTTTCCATTCTTTACAGAACATTCCGCAGATTCCAGTACGTTCCATTATTTCATTTGATCATAAAACCATTCTGATGGCTGTAGATGGAGCTGGAATCTATGCCTATGATAAGCAGAATAAACAAACCACGCTCTTACTGGATACAGATGGACGCAATGGTAACGTGTTGAAGGGTAACGGCTTATATACTTTGTGCCGTGACCGCTTTGGAGATTTATGGGCAGGTTCTTATTCGGGAGGAGTAGATTTAGCCATTCCGATAGAACATACTCTGGAGTATATTACGCACGAGTATCTTAACAATCAATCGCTGTTAGATAATTGTGTGAACGATGTGTTCCAAAGCCGCGATGGAAAAATATGGTATGCTACTGATAAAGGAGTAAGTGTTTATGATTCGCAGACTCATTCCTGGCATCATGGACTATATAACAAGGTGGCACTTACCATTTGTCAGACTGTTGATGGAAGGGTTCTGGTAGGTACTTATGGCAATGGTGTATATCAGGTGAACAGTGATGGAACCAGTAAGCCTGCTTATTCTGTTAGTAATGGAAAGTTGAAGAGTGACTATGTGTTCAGTCTTTTTACTGATAGCGAAGGCAATCTCTGGATAGGCTGTCTGGATGGTGATATGGCCTGTTTTCCCTCAGGAAAGAATATTTCCAGAGGAGAGGGGAAGACTGCTTTCTATCTGCCTGTCAACGAGGTTCAATGCATTACCGAATCAGAGGATAAGCGCAGTATCGCAGTAGGAACTTCGCATGGTTGCTATCTGATAGACAAACAGAATCCTATGCACCCACGCCGGTTTTTTTATCCAGAACAATATCCCGATAAAGACATAAATTTTTTTGTCAACAGTATGGTTTATCAGAATTCCAGTCATGTCTGGATAGGTACGGATGGTGGTGGACTTTATGATTATGACCTGACGACTAATAAGTTTAGAAACTATACAACCCAGGAGTCATTACCGTCTAATGTGGTTTATGGACTTATCAAGGGAAAGAACGGCAAGTTGTGGTTGAGCACAGATAAGGGGTTAGCCTTCATCTATCATGGGAAGGTGGTAAATCTCAACTTCTTCAAGGGACTGGAACGTGAGTATAATCGTATGTCTGTGGCGTGTACTTCAGATGGCAGGATGCTTTTTGGCAGTAATGATGGCGTAGTGGCTTTGGCTCCGATGTTTGCCAAAGGATTGAATTATGCCGCTCCGCTTCGTATCCATCGTGTAGAGGTGGAAGGCGTAGAGCGTACCGGTCAATGGAATGAAACCCTCTTTGAGATGTTACAGGAAGGCACCTTGCACCTTCACCATCATGAGAATACGCTGATTGTTTCTTTCGAGAGCATCAATTATCAATATCAGCATGACATCCAATATCAATATTATTTGGAAGGATATGATCGTGACTGGAGTAAATTGTCTTCTTATCAGTTAGCACGATTTGTCGATTTACCTTCTGGCAACTATGTACTTTATGTCAAGGCTATTGGCAGAAGTAATGGTAGGGAATTGGGTGCAACATCGCTGAAAATCTCTATCGCTCAACCTTGGTGGAACACCTGGTGGGCATGGATTGTCTATCTCTCTATTCTGACAGCCATCATTTATTTTGCATGGCAGTATTATAAAGAACGATTGCAGCGCAGGTATTATGACGAGAAAATTAATTTCTTCGTCAATACAGCTCATAACATCCGTACTCCTTTAAGTCTGGTGTTGGCTCCTCTTGTTGATCTGTCTAAAGATTCTCACTTGAGTGAGAAAAGTCGTGCTTTTTTGGATATGGCGCAGCGCAACGGCAATAAACTGTTGACGATGGTAACAGAATTGCTTGACTTCCAGAAGGTCGAGCAGTCGGCCGAACAGGTTCGTCTGCAAGATGTAGAATTGCCTATGTTCTTACGCTTGCAGGTGGAAAAATTTATAGTGGCAGCTCAGGAGAAGCATATTCATCTGAGTCTTGAAGCTTGTCCGCAGCATCTGGTTCATACAGATGTCAAGATGATGGATTTGATATTAGAAAATCTTCTTTCGAATGCTATCAAATATACGCCTGAAGGTGGAAAGGTTACATTATCGGCTTCCATCGAAGGGAAGACTGCGCAGATTCTGGTGAGTGATACGGGTATTGGTATTCCGAAAGCAGAAATTAAGAATATCTTCAGGAGTTTCTTCCGAGCTTCAAATGCCGTGAATTCGCAAGAAATGGGAAGCGGATTGGGACTGATGCTTACCCGCCAACTCGTGAAGAAATTAGGTGGAAAACTTACTTTTGTTAGTGAAGAAGGCAAGGGTACTACCTTCCACGTAGTGTTGCCTTTGGGGAATTCTGCAGCATCTTCAACTCAACCTGTAGAAGAGGCGCAAAATGTAGAGACCCTATTTTCTAATCATCAAGATGTTCATGATGAGGAAAGGAAATCCGTGGCTTCTTCAGATGATCAGAATTCTGAAGTTTCGAAGGATACGCTTCTCTTTGTTGATGACAATGAAGATCTTCGTCAATACATCTGCATGACATTTAGTGATACTTATCGGGTGGTGGATGTAGAAAGTGGCGATGCTGCCTTGAAATATTTAGAAGAGGGCGGTGAATGTGATATTGTTGTTTCGGATGTGATGATGCCTGGTATGCAGGGTGATGTACTTTGCCAACGCATCAAGGAAAACAAGGATACTTCCTGGTTGCCTGTCATCCTGCTTACTGCTAAGGCAGGGCGCAATTTTATGATAGAAGGACTTGGATTGGGGGCGGATGATTATATAGCCAAGCCTTTCGATGCGGCTATTCTTGCCAGCAAGATAGACAGTATGTTGAAGAATCGACGCCGGGTGAGCCAATATTACATGGAACGAAGTCTTGCGCTTGTTAGAGGTGAGGTTTCTGCTAAATCAAATTCATCCAAACAGGTGATGGATTTGAATGCTGCTGATGAACCGATAGAAACTATCCAGGCTTCTGATGAGAATAAAGAGCAAGCTATTTTGAATCCACAAGACCAGGCTTTCGTTGAGAAAGCAACCCGTCTTGTTCTCGATAACCTGAGCGACACTGACTTCACCATCGACCGCCTTTGCCGGGAGATGGCGATGAGCCGTACGCTCTTTTATGGCAAGTTGAAGACACTGACAGGGCAAGGACCGCAAGATTTCATGCGACTCATCCGTTTGGAACAGGCTGCGATGTTCTTGAAACAGGGAGACAGCGTGTTGGATGTCTCAGTGAAAGCAGGTTTCGTGAATGTGAAGTACTTTAGTACTGTGTTTAAGAAACATTTTGGAGTATCTCCAAGTAAGTATCTGTAAATTAAGGCTTTAGTTAATAAAAAGAGGTTTTGATTTAGACGAAATGTCTGAATTGAAACCTCTTTTGTTTGTTATCAAACCCTCTTACTGTTCTTTCTACCTATCTTTGCAGCCAGATTCAGTTGCGTTATTGCAACCGGATTATTTTAAACTAAACTAATAATAATAGTACACCTAAAATGAAAAGAAACTTTTTGAAATTTTGCTTGATTATAACAAGCGCCTTCACCTGTTTTTCATGTGATGCAAGTACATCAATAAAGAGACCTTCTGTAGGTTCTGATGGCATTGGTGAATCTATTCCTACCGCCCAGCAATGGAACAAGGATGTAGTAGGTTGGAATCTCGGCAATCAATTCGAGTGCTCAGCTCCTGGACAGGATGGTGAGTCGATGCAGATTGGCAACCCTGATGGTTCCATCCATGCAGAGACAGCCTGGGGCAATCCCGTTGTTACCAAGAAGATGATACAAGCCGTGAAGAAGGCTGGTTTCAATGCCATCCGAATTCCAATCCGTTGGCAGTGCCACATTACCAACGCTCAGGCAATGAGCATCGACAAGGCTTGGATTGCTCGTATCAAGGAGGTAGTGGGGTGGTGTCTGGATAATGACCTCAAGGTTATCATCAATGTGCATCATGATAAGTGGCTCGAAGGTCGTCCTACCTATCAATATAAGGAAGAAAACTGCCAGAAGCTTGCGCTCCTCTGGATGAATATCGCCTCTGAGTTTGCCAATTATGACAGTCGCTTGGCTTTCGCCGGTACCAATGAGGTTCACATCAGGGACAACTGGGGCAAGCCTACTGCCGAGAACCTCGAAGTGCAGAATGCTTACAATCAGATATTCGTGGATATGGTTCGTGCCACAGGCGGCAACAATGCCAAGCGCCACCTTATTTTACAGACTTACGTTTGCAACCCTTGGTTTGGCGTCGAGAATGGAGATTTCATCATTCCAAAGGATGCCGAAGGCAATGGCAACAACTATATGAGTGTGGAATTCCACTACTATCAGCCATGGAGCTACGCCGGCGATTGCACCTACGATTACTGGGGTGATGCTTACAAGGATGCTGGCAAGATACCTGCTGAAAACGAGAAGACGATGACGGATTTCTTCGACAAGGCGGTGAATACCTGGAGCAACAAAGGACTGGGTATCGTAATAGGAGAGTGGGGAGTAACCGATCATTATAAGTCAAACTCAGAGAAAGTGCATGAAAACATGACCTACTACTGTAAGTTCTTGACTACGGAGGCTCGCAAACGAGGCTTCTCTACTTTCGTTTGGGACAACAACCACTTCGGCAACGGCTCTGAGAAGTATGGCATCTTCGACCGTTTCAAGAGTATGAAGGTGAATGCTCCTTGGATTCTCGAAGGAATCTTTGGGAAAGAATAATGTTAAACTAAAAACAAAATATCAATTATGAGAAAGAAAACGATGTTTCTCGGCCTGCTCGGTGCAGGTTTGATGTGGATGCCTGCTTCAGCCATCCTCGCTGCCCAGATGAACAATGCTGCGATGAGCGTTCAGCAGAACCAAAGCATCAAGGGTACAGTGGTGGATGCCACTGGCGAAACCTTGATTGGCGCAAGCGTGAAGGTGGTTGGTACAACCAATGGTGTCGTTACCGATATGGATGGTAACTTTACGTTGAACTGCAAGCCTGGAGCAACGCTCGAAGTGAGCTACATCGGTTACAAGACGATGACCGTGAAAGCTGCAAATGGCATGAAAATCACGATGCAAGAGGATGGTAAGGCCTTGAATGAGGTAGTTGTCACCGCCCTCGGTATCAAACGAGACCGCAAGGCCCTCGGTTATGGCTTGGAGGAAGTGAAGGGTGAGGAACTCACCAAGGCGAAGGAAACCAACGTCATCAACTCTCTTTCAGGTAAGGTGGCTGGTCTTGTGGTACAGAACACCGCTGGCGGTGCTTCTGGTTCTACCCGCGTGCTTCTTCGTGGTAATACTGAAATGGCAGGCAATAACCAGCCTCTCTACGTGGTGGATGGTGTGCCTTTGGATAATACCAACTTTGGCAGTGCTGGTGAAGCTGGTGGTTATGACCTCGGTGATGGTATCTCTGCCATCAATCCTGACGACATCGAGACGATGACCGTATTGAAAGGTCCTGCTGCTTCTGCTCTCTATGGTAGCCGTGCTTCCCATGGTGTTATCTTGATTACGACCAAGAAGGCGGAGAAGGATAAGATTTCCGTGGAGTACAATGGTTCTTACACTGTCGATACCCAGTTGGCTAAGTGGGACGACATCCAGGAGATATATGGCGCTGGCTACAATGGCGAGCTTCCTACATCCAGCACTTCTGGTACGAACTCCAGTTGGGGACCTAAGGCCGATGACTTCATGTTCAAGTATTTCGATGGCGAGGAACGTCCATTCATGATGCATCCTAACAATGCTTCTGGTTTCTTCCGTACAGGTTTCACCACTCAGAACTCTGCCATTCTCTCAGTTAATTCCGGTAAGACGGGTATGCGTTTCTCTGTTACCGATATGCGCAACAAGGACATCCTGCCTAACACCAATATGAGTCGTGACAACTTCAATCTCCGTGTGAATACCTCAGCTGGTCCTGTTGACTTCGACTTCACCGCCAACTATACTCGTGAGAAGGTAAAGAACCGTCCTGCCCTTGGTGACTCTCAGAGCAACGTGGGTAAGAACCTCATGACCCTGGCGGGTACCTACGACCAGGCTTGGCTGAAGCACTATGAGGATGCCGACGGCAACTACTCCAACTGGAATGGTAACGACCAGTATAACAAGAATCCATACTGGGATCTCTATAAGAACAGCAATACATCCGACAAGGACGTGTTCCGTTTTACGGGTAAGGCCATCTGGAACATCGACAAGCACCTCAAGTTGCAGGGTACCATCGGTACCGACATCAACAGCATGAACTTCGAGGATTTCATCGCCAAGACAACTCCAGGTACTCCTGCCGGAAAGCTTACCGATCAAATCTTCAACAACCGCACACTCAACGCCGAGATACTCGCCCTCTACAACAACTCATGGGGCGACTTCGATGTCAACGCTACCGCTGGTGGTAACATCTTCAAGGTGAACAACAAGACCACTACCAACATCGGTCTCAACCAGCAGATGAATGGCATCCAGAACATCATGAACTATCAGGAACAGAACACTCGCGAGAGCATGTACAAGAAACAGATCAGCTCTCTCTATGCCAGTGCGAGCCTCGGCTACAAACATACTTACTATCTGGAGGGAACTCTCCGTGGAGATAAGTCTTCTACGCTCCCTTCTGGCAATAATACATATATATATCCTTCTGTATCTGGTAGCTTGGTATTCTCCGAGTTTATCAAGAACAAGAAGTTCATCAATTATGGTAAGATTCGCGCATCTTGGGCAAAGGTAGGTAGCGATACCGATCCATACCTGTTGGCACTCAACTATACCACGGGCAAGTACAGCTACGCGGGTTATACCATCGGTATGATAGCCAACTCAACACAGCCCAACAAGGATTTGAAGCCTACAATGACAGGTTCTTACGAGGTAGGTTTGGAGATGAAGTTCCTCAACGGACGCTTGGGCTTGGATGCCACCTATTACAACCAGAACTCCAAGAACCAGATTTTGAGCTTGGCTTCAACCACCACCTCTGGCTATGCTTACCGCCTCATCAATGCCGGTGAGATTCAGAACCAGGGTGTCGAGATTGCCCTCAATGCCCGTGCCTTGCAGATTAAGGACTTCGCTTGGGACTTGGGTGTCAACTTCTCGAAGAATACCAACAAGGTGAAGTCGCTCACCGATGGCATGGACTACTTCGAGTTGGCGAAGGCATACTGGTGCGGTGTTTCTGTAGGTGCCAAGGTAGGTGAGAACTATGGCGCTATCCGTGGACACGACTTCCTCTACAACGACAAGGGTCAGGTGGTTGTCGATGCAGCTACTGGTCTTCCAAAGATTGACCAGAAGATCAAGACCATCGGCAACTCTACTTGGGACTGGACAGGTGGTTTCTACTCAACCTTCAGCTACAAGAACTTCCGCCTCTCTGCATCCTTCGATGTGAAGGTAGGTGCCGACATCTACTCTATGTCTATGCGTTCTGCATACCAGACTGGTAAGGCAAAGGGAACATTGGCAGGTCGTGAGGAGTGGTACACTTCTGAGGAGGCTCGCAAGGCTTCGGGTATGGACCTTGCCGCATGGCGTGAGTCTGGCAACTGCAAGGGACTCGTAGTGGATGGTGTTATCGACAATGGTGATGGTACTTATCGCAAGAACGACATCGCCGTGAACCCTGAAGATTACTGGAAGCATGTGGCAAATGGCGTGCAGAGTGCCTTCGTTTACGACAACTCTTACGTGAAGTGTCGTGAGATTACTTTCGGCTATACCTTCCCGGAGAGCATCCTGGGCAAGTATGTCAAGGGCTTGACCGTATCCTTCGTGGCTCGTAACCCATTCATTGTTTGGAAGAATATTCCTAACATCGACCCAGACTCCAGCTACAATACTTCAGGTCTCGGTCTGGAATATGGTTCCCTGCCATCTCGCAAGAGTTATGGTTTGAACGTGAACGTGAAGTTCTAATCTCGAAAAAATAGAATCAATTTCTTTAGAAGAGTTCTAATATATAATAAGGTAAGAAAATGAACAATATAATCAAGAAATATATAGGTAAGAGCAGCCTGATGATGGCTTTCGCCCTGATGGCAACCGGCACTGCGATGACTTCTTGCTCAGATGATACCTTGAGCAACATCAATACCGACAAGACCAAGGTGAGCGAGCTCGACCCTAACGCACAGTTGACAACAGCTTTGTTGCAGACTTACGGTGACTTCAGTCTGATGGATACCTACCGTAACTATATAACTGGTTTCCCACAGTATTTCGCTGGTGGTTGGAATGTAACCAATTATGCTGGTTCTAATTTCAGAGAAGATGATATATCCCGTCGAGTTTGGGACCGCTATTATGAAATCAGTATCAAGAACCTTGTGGATGCCATCCACAATTCTGCTGACAAGGCAAACTTGAATGCGGCACTTCGTATCCATCGTGTCTATCTCACGGCAGTTTTGGCAGATACCTACGGTGACGTGCCTTGTTCGGAGGCAGGTCTGGGTTATATCTCAGGTATCTCCACCCCTAAGTATGATACCGTAGAGGAGCTCTACAGCTGGTTCTTCGAGGAACTTGACGCTTGCGAGAAGCAGCTTGGCACAGGTACCGACCGCATTTCTGGTGATGTCACCAGCATGGGTGGTGATGTAGCTCAGTGGAAGAAGTATGCCAATGCACTCCGTATGCGCTATGCCATGCGCATTTCCGATGTTAATCCACAGAAGGCAAAGGAGGAGTTTGAGAAGGCTGTAGCTGCCGGTGCCATCGCCAGTGCAGCCGATGATGCTTATATCAAGTATGCTGATGCTCCATTTACCTATTATGATGGAGCCAACGACTACGATTTCCGTGCCAATGCATTGAGCGAGATTCTCTATGGTCAGGATGCCACATCGCCTACCATGGTATGCTCTACCTTGTTCTATCAGTTGCAGAAAACCAACGACCCTCGTCTCTATCGCATCTGCCGTCACTACTACAATATCAAGCGTAGTCAGGTGAAGCCAGATAAGGAGCAGAACATCGACTTGACCGATGATTTCCTGGCTTACTTCCAGAGCAAGAACCTCGGTGAGGAGCCTTGCAACCCTGGTGCAGCCTGGTACACAGACTGGATGAATCCTGCTACGTTGGATGACCTTCCTACTTTGAAGAAGTATGCAGAGATAGACGCGAACACTTATGCCAACTCTGATTATATAGCCCGAGCTAGTCGTCCTTGCCTGAACATCGACTTCGAGATGCCTTCTTGTCCTGGCGACTTGATGAGCTATGCTGAGGTAGAGTTCCTCAAGGCTGAGGCTGCAACCATGGGTTGGAATGTAGGTGGTGGTGATGCTGAGAGTCACTACGAGGCTGGTGTTCGTGCCAGCATGGAGTTGCTCAACAACTACTATCTTACATCCAACAAGATTTCCAAGGAAGAGATCAATGAGTTCATTGCTAACAACAAGTTGGGTGACAATCCTAAGGAGACCATCAACACCCAGGCTTGGATTCTCCACATGATGAACCCTTCTGAGGGTTGGGCTAACATGCGCCGCTCAGACTATCCTGCCATCTTGAATCGTGATCTCTTGACCAAGAATGGTTTCACTTATACGGATCCCGATTGGTCAATGCCTGTCCGCTTGCAGTATCCTGAGTTGGAAGCTCAGTACAACAATGCCAACTACAAGGCTGCCATCGAGCGTATGGGTGGTACTGATGATTGGCACAAGAAGCTTTGGTGGGACAAGGCTGATGTAAAACTTCAGCCAGACTTCAATCCTCCATTCGGAAAGGGATATAGCAAGTAGTGTTTAATGTTAAGTGTTAAATGTTAAGTCTTATAGGACAATAGAATAGAATAATTAATTATGAATAAGACAATGAAACAATATAAGGGAAAAGTCTTGAAGGCTATGATGATGCTCTTAGCCGTGGGTTTCGCACTGGCTGGTACATCTACCTTGTCTTCTTGCTCTTCTGACGATGAACCATACTTCACTGTCAGCGAAGATGACGATCCACGTATCTTGAACACCGACTTGGCTGATTCCAAGATAGACCGCAAGACTAATTATAAGTTGGAAATCAAGGTGACTCCTGTTCACTACACCACTGTGACATGGTTGCTCGATGGCATTCAGATTTATGAAGGTACCACCATCGACCAGACTTTGCCTGTAGGTAATCATGAACTGAAGATTGTGGCAACCACCACCAAGGGCAAGAGCACATCCCGCACCTTGAACGTTACCGTGACGCCTGCTGCCGATGACCCAGCCCTGGGTACCAATGCCATCGAGCTTTGGGTAGCTCCAGGTGCTGAGACCACTATCCATAAGTGCAAGAATCTCGGTACAGTTACTAAAGTAATGGTAGGTGGCAAGGAAGTAGCCTTCGAGGTTCTCGAAGAGGGCACAGCCTTGAAGCTCACAGCTCCTACAGGTTTGGAGAATGGTGACTATGATATCACTTTGGTAGATGGTGAGGGCAACCAGTTCCCTGGCGGAATCATCAAGGTAACCACCGAGGCTCGCCCATCTATGGAGAATACCCTCTGGGAAGGTGAGTTTGCCGTAACATGGGGTACACCATTCGAAGCCTTGAAGGATACCTTCCTCTCAAAGGTGAAGGCGGGTACTATCCTCCGTGTTTATGTGGATGGAAATGGCCAGGGTACCGCTACCACAGCTTGGTGGAACAACATCCTTACTGGTAAGGCCGACCCAGAACGTGGCGACATCATGGTGACTGGTCCTGCTACATGGGAGTTTGAACTGACCGACCTCTCTATCCAACTCTTGACAGAGCAGAATGGTTTCCTTCTCGTGGGTGACGGTTACACCGTAAAGAAAGTAACTATTGAATAACATATTAGAAAGATTTCCGTTTTTATCATAAAACGTCAAACCTTTACTGTTTATGAAGAAAATATTATTATCTATTTCAATGTTGGCATTGGCTTATACAGCCAGTGCCAATGTTCCAGTTATCAAGAGCGACCCTAAGATAGAGGCTCAGGTAGAACAAACCCTGAAGAAACTCACCTTGGAGGAAAAGATAGGTCAGATGATGGAATTGGTGACCGACCTCTTTGGTGCCAACGACAAGAACGGTGTGTTCTATATCGACGAGCACAAGACCGATTCTATCCTTTCCCGCTATAAGATTGGCTCTATCCTCAACGCTCCAAATACCTGCGCACCAACCGCCAAGCAGTGGGAGAAGTACATCGCGCAAATCCAGAAGATCTCGATGAAGCGCATCGGCATCCCTTGTGTCTTCGGTCTCGACCAGAACCATGGTTCTACTTATACACAGGGTGGAACCCTCTTCCCGCAGAACATCAATGTGGCTGCCACCTTCAATCGTGAGATAGCTCGCCGTTCGGCTGAGGCTACCGCTTATGAGACTCGTGCCGTGAGCGTGCCTTGGACTTACAGTCCTACCGTTGACCTCGGTCGTGATGCCCGTTGGCCTCGCATCTGGGAGAACTTTGGCGAGGATTGCTACCTCAGTTCAGAGATGGGCAAGGAGATGGTCTATGGTTTTCAGGGTGAGGACCCAAACAACATCGACCAGTATCACATCGCCACTTCAATGAAGCACTTCATGGGCTATGGTGTGCCTTGGACCGGTAAAGACCGTACGCCAGCCTATATCTCTCCTGCCGACTTGCGAGAGAAGCACTTCGCTCCTTTCCTGGCGGGTCTGCAGGCTGGAGCCTTGACCGTGATGGTGAATTCCGCTTCCGTCAACGGTATGCCGATGCACGCCAACAAGGAATTCCTGACAGGATGGCTGAAGGAAGAGACAGGATGGGATGGTGTGCTCATCACCGACTGGGCAGACATCAACAACCTCTATACTCGTGAGATGATAGCTAAGGATAAGAAAGATGCACTTCGCATCGCCATCAATGCCGGTATCGACATGATTATGGAACCTTATTCTTGCGATGCTTGTGGCTACCTTATCGAACTGGTGAAGGAAGGTAAGATTCCGATGAGTCGCATCGACGATGCCTGCCGCCGTGTGCTTCGCATGAAGTACCGTCTCGACCTCTTCAAGAACCCAACCCAGAAACTGAAGAATTATCCTAAGTTTGGTGGCGAGGAGTTTGCCAAGCTCGCCTTAGAGGGAGCTACCGAGAGTATGGTGCTCCTGAAGAACGAGAAGTTGCAGGATGGCAATCCTGTCTTGCCTCTCGCCAAGGGCAAGAAGATTCTCCTCACGGGTCCTAATGCCAATCAGATGCGCTGCCTGGACGGTGGATGGAGCTATACTTGGCAGGGCCATCGTGCCGATGAGTTTGCCGGCAAGTACAACACCATCTATGAGGCTTTCTGCAATCAGTATGGCAAGGAGAATGTCATCTTGAACCAGGGTGTTACCTATAATGAGAAGGGAAAATACTGGGAGGAGAACGAACCTCAGATTCAGGGCGCAGTTGATGCAGCAAAGAATGTTGATGTTATCGTTGCCTGCATCGGTGAGAACTCTTACACAGAGACTCCGGGCAATCTGACCGACCTCTGGCTTTCAGAGAACCAACGCAATCTCGTGAAGGAACTCGCCAAGACCGGCAAGCCTGTCGTTCTGGTATTGAATGAAGGTCGCCCTCGTCTCATCGCCGACATCGAACCATTGGCACAGGGCATTATCGACATCCTTATCCCTGGCAATATGGGCGGCGATGCCTTGGTAAACTTGGTATCGGGCAAGTCAAACTTCAGTGGCAAGATGCCTTACACCTATCCTAAGGAAATCAATTCGCTCGCCAACTACGACTTCAAGAAGAGTGAGGAGGTGGGTACGATGGAGGGTGCTTACGATTACAATGCGAAGATTACCCAGCAGTGGGGCTTCGGATATGGTTTGAGCTACACCTCTTATCAATATAGCAACCTGAAGGTTTCCCAGTCTGACTTCCGCCACGGCGACATCATCAAGGTGAGCGTGGATGTGAAGAATACGGGCAAGGTGGCAGGCAAGGAGAGCGTTCTCCTATTCAGCAGCGACCTTATTTCCAGCATGGTTCCTGATGGCCGACGCCTCCGTGCTTTCGATAAAATAGAGCTTCAGCCGGGTGAAACCAAGACTGTTACTTTCGATTTGAATGCCGATGATCTTGCTTTCGTAGGTTATGATGGCAAGTGGGTATTGGAAGAAGGCGATTTCAAGTTGATGATTGCCGACCAGAGTGCCGATATCCATTGTGAGAAAACTTATCAGTGGCAATCGGCTAACCGATAACCCAATCATGATGGATGACATGACAAAATCCTGAGCAACTTATTGTTGCTCAGGTGCTTATAAAAAATATTAAATGATAGTGATGCGGAATTAAGGTAATACAATTATTTTGAGTAAAATGAATATATGAGTAAAAGAAAAGTTTATGTTGTCCCAGAGGTGAGGATCGTAGAGGTTTGTCAGGAGAATCTGATGAACAATCCTACGTCATGGAATCCCGGCAGCGGCCCTAACCAGTTGATTATCGAAGGTAATCCTGCCGAAGAAAGTAATTATGCCAAATGGCATGGTTTTAATGCGTGGGATGATGATATTAAGTATTGATAATGTATAATAAAATTATAAACCTGAGTTCGGGATAAGCTAAGTTTCTTGTACATACACGAAGTTTACTTTTACGGACATGATGATTCGGTTCACAGCTATGCAGCTATGAACAACATCCATTCATGTAAAGAAAGTTCGTT
>Ga0256406_1002941_pt1 | contig 22566 bp, 21 predicted proteins | sample RumenRJG_03DNA_FD_185986 | JGI IMG/M metagenome (GOLD analysis project Ga0256406, IMG submission 185986) | Bovine rumen microbial communities from Lethbridge, Alberta, Canada - RJG_03 | ecosystem: Host-associated > Mammals > Digestive system > Stomach > Rumen | place: Canada: Alberta | collected... | reverse complement strand
TTTTAGTATAAAAACCAACTCTTTTTTAACGAAGTCTTCTATTTTGTGAAGGCGAAAGAAAACTCTTAAATTTTATCTTTCTTTCTCTTGCAAGGAGAATAAATTTTACTATCTTTGCATGCGGAAAACTTCTTGAAGAACACAGGAAGTGTCTGAGAACCTCGTCCTATTACAATCATCTCTGCAAAGGACTGTTACGCGAGAAGAAATGCGGATATGTCCTTACCGCCCATGACAAAAAGAACTTTTATTATCTGCATCGCATTATGATGGAACCCAAGACAGTCCTGTCTTTTATAGTCCCAAGAGATATCATAGACGGTTTCTTCATCCACCTCATTGACACCCGATACGGTGAGATAGAACAGATCGACATTGAAGAGAGAAAGAAACAGGCGGAGAAACAGATTGCCTTGACTGAAAAGAAGATAGAAAGCACGAGAAAGGTGCTCGAAAACTGCGACAAGAAAACACGTCGCATCCAGGAGCGTATCGTGGACGGCAAGCTGGATGAGAAGATGGGTGACGACATGATCAGGGAGATACAGGATAAGGTTTTGTACGCTGAGATGGATTTGCGGAAGTTCAAAAACGAGCTTACCAACCAGCAGCTGCACCGCCAGTCGCTTGACATCATATGGCCTGACGAGAAAACAACAGACTGCACCGATACAGAAGGAATGGAAAAGATGAGACAAAAACTGTTCAGGATAGTAAGGGTGGTCTATGTGGAGAGAATCAAGGACCAGAAAGGCATATCAGGCAAAATTGAAGTCGTCTTTACAGACGGACACACAGAAAACTACTGGTACAACAGCTGGACTAAAAAAGTGTGGGATGAAAACAATCAGGAAGTGAAGTACCAATTAGTAGCATAAAGAGACATCATATCAGATAAAACAAGAAGAGAATGCCCGAAACAAGGCATTCTCTTTGTTTTTGGCTTGTTTTACCTACCGTGGTGAGTCCAAATGTGTCAGCCTTGCAACTATCAGGCCGGAGTGATTTGGGCGCAATACGGCTTGAATTTTGACCTTTAGACCTCTTGCAGCTTCCCTTTCTTCAACCATTTGGATGCTGTGCCCTTGGTGATACCAAGTGCCGAGGCTGCATCGGCAAGACTATCATAAATGGTTCCCGTCTGCGGATCCTTGACCTTTATTGAGTGTTTCTTGCCGGCATCGGACTGTTTCTGTCTTACCTTCTTTGAATGAATGTCGTTGTCTTTCACCCATGCGGCGACAAGGCTTGTGACACAGCCTGTCTGTCCTGGATGGAACGCATTATGCAAAGGGCAGTTAGTTATCATTTTGCCTTGATACTTGTTTCTGATAGTCTCGTTCTGCTTGAACTGTGATGACTGCCTCACCTTCAATACTGGGTCGCAGGTCTGCCAGCTGCTTCTAAGGGTCTGCTTCATCCATTCCCAGCGCTCTCCGTCGCATTTCACATTCACAATCAGCCTCTGTATCTGATCCAGCAAAGAAGGAAGGGTAATATTCTTGTTTACTCTCTGTAATACATATCTCATCAAGTCATCAGACAAGTTGTATTCTGTCATCTGTGAACTCACCCAATCGGCTATTTGTTTGTAATATTTGTTTGTCTGGTCCTTGTCTCTGCCTATCGGTTTCCCTTTCAGTATCTCGTTCTTCACAATTTCACCGGCCTCTATTTTGAGCCTGTTGTAAGACGGATGCTGTTGTTTGAATATCTTGTCCTCGATGTTCATCACATTCACATACTTCTGTTCAGACAGCGACTGCGTGAGTGCGTCAAGTGTTGTATATTGCTGTGTCATGGCTTCGATTTCCTCTATAGCCTCCCTGTAGTCATCCCAACTCAACTTTGCATCATAATCGAAAATACGGCTGTCGGCACAGGCATTTGTTAGGATATTGGCATTCTCAACCCTCTGACCGAGAGAAATCAAATTCTCTGTGGAAAGCTCATTGGCAAGTATGATGAATGTAACATTGCTTCTTCTCAGCCTGCCTATGGACTGGATAATCTTCCAGGGCATATCAGAACCGATGCAATAGTCAATAACAACAAGGATATTCTCGTTCTCGTTTTTGAAATTAAGTCCGTTGAAAGCCAATGATGTGCAAAGTGTAATCTTACGGTCCAACATCTCGTTTTCCGTGACCCGTTTCAGGTCACCCGTATAGCGGTAGTCGTTATGCAGCATGGCAATGAAATCACCCGCCCTGTCGCCGTATTGAAGCAATTTGTTGTCATATACCATACGGACAAAATTGTTGCTGAAAACGACCAGTCTGTCATATATGTTTTCTCTGTTTGCAATGAAGTTATTGCATATGGTTTCACCCAGACGCTTAACCTGATTGGTTCTCCAAATGACACCGTTGATGTAAGGCCTCTCCTTCCAAAATGAAAGTGCCTTTTCACAGCCGAGAAGTCTTGTTTCTCCGAGCGGGGTAGCCGAAACAAGGACTACCCTGACCGATTTCTTTTCCAACAATCTTTTGAGTTTTGCCATAAGTCTGACAAGTGCATCCCTGTAAGTACGGTCACAAAACAGGATATGGGATTCATCGATAAAGATAACCCTGTCTGAAACTTCCTTGTCTTTCAGCAAAGAAAGTCTGTCAAAAGTCATTACACAGGGTATGTCTGCCGAAAACTCCTTGTTCTTGTTTACGTCAACAATGTTTTCATTGGCATACACTTTCTTCATGGAACTGAACGGAGTCGCTATAATACCGTTGTAATGCTCCACCAGCTGTCCTATCAACACCGACTTGCCTATACCGGTTCCACCTTCAATGCAAATGCAGTTATGGGTGTCGATTTCGTTCACTATCATCTCAATGTGTTCTGTGATGTATTCCTCCACTTTGGTACCCTTGCCGTCTTTGCAGATTGTCTCTGTGTTTTTGAATTGGATTGATGTATTGATTGTCTCACAGCCTTCAACGTTGTAACCGAACTTCTTCATCAGCCTTAAATCAAGCCTGTTTTCGGTATTGAGCCACTTCTTGTATTCGTCAAAATAGTCGTTGTCATCATGCCCTCCAAGGTGATGCTCGCGCTCATAACGGTATATCTTGTTTGTGGTTTTCTTCCATTCCTCCAAGACCTTATCCATACCGTACTGGTCGAAGATCTGCATCAGGCCGCCCCATATTTGTAGTCCACATGCTCCTCAATGTCTATATAGTCGTCATCGACCCCGTTCAGGCCGGTAAAGACGACCGACGTTCTTGTGAACTTCTCTTCGTTGTTTACAAGGATTCTGTTGTATTTCTGACATAGTTTTTCTACTGAATTGTCATCCAGGACACTCCAAGGGTCGCAGTTGTCATTCCAGCGGAAGTTAGGACCTTTGACAAAATCAGGTTTTGGAGCAAGGAACATCTGCTGCTTGATATTTGACGAATGATCGTCTATGACATTAGATGCTGTCATGTCTATGCCTGTAGTCCTGGTGATAGCCTCGGCGACCCACATCATGTGTTTCAGTGCCTCTATACGGTAAGTCTGCTTTACAAGAGGCTCATGGTGACAAAAGACAAGATGCAGATTGCCGCTCCAAGAGAAGAACATTGTGAGCAAGGGAGGACAAATCTTACATATCTCGTCAAAATGGTCAAATATCTTCAAAGCATCCTCTTGTGACAGATGATCGATGTAGCCGAATATGGCACCTCCGCTTGTAATATACTTTTCGTCGAACTCGTCTATACTGTATGCCTTGTCAGACAAGAAAGGAAAGATGCATCCGTAGCTGTTCTTTTGCCGTTTTCACGATCGAGTGTGCTTTGGTATGCGATGATTTTGCTCAATTTGATTTTCTGAAGCGGAGCATTGAGATAAGGCATCTGAACAGTGCCGTCAGCTTTTGTCTCTTTGAAATAGGATACCTCGATATCCATACCAGGATTTGCCATATTGATATTGTTTTTGCTATTCATATTCTCATTCAAATTTCTCATATATCAATATAGTGATTGCACTTTCAGAAATTCATTTTTTTAGAAAAATTTTTGAGGAATTTTTTTTGAGCATTTTAGCAATATTGCAGTTTTTGTAATGTCAATGTTGCAGTGGAAACCAAGTACCCTTGTATATAATACATATACTACTTGGTTCCCATTTTGACCATACAATACCGGTTCCGTTTTGTTGTGATATACCAGTGTCAGTTGCAGTGGAGACCAAGTACCCTTGTATATAATACATATACTACTTGGTTTCCGTTTTGACCATACAATATCGGTTCCGTTTTGTTGTGATATACCAGTATCAGTTGCAGTGGAAACCAAGTGTTAGTCTTATATATAAGGATAGGACTTGGTTTCCGTTTTAGGTATCAAACAACAGCTAAAAACAGAAACAGGACATTCAAACCAATCATTGAACGTCCCGTTACAACCGCTTAAATAATTTGCAACGGTTTTCTATGCAATTCTTTTTACTGTTACCTCTCCGAATGGATCTGTATAGGTCTCGCCTATCCTCAAAGAAGCGTTTTTACCCATACATTCTTCAAGCAATTCAACTCCGCCTATTATAGTTGAGAGATCCGATAACCACTCGAAAATCTCATCATAGCTTGCAGTGACCTCCTGTGTGCGTTCACCGGTTTCCTTAATCAGCTTCGATGCGCTGAATCTCATTTTCTTTCTATCAATCATAATCTATTCTTTTTCGTTATACAATATAGGGCCTCAATCGGCCCCTGTTACTTAAGCAACTCGTTTAATGCGAATGTAATTGAAGTCAAAGTCATCAGTAACCCGATAGACAAACTTCTTTTCATAGCCGGGTTCAAACCCTTTCATCTGTTTGTAGATGTTGTCTATCTTTTTCAGTGACTTTACATGCTCGTCTCCCCATACAACTGGCACACATTTCCTGACAATACCAATAGCCTGTTTGAACGTCAGATCCTTGTCTTTCACAGAATCCATAAAAGAAAGGTCTGTGTTTTCTGGGTTAAGGCACATGCCGTCTGCTTCGACCCTGAACAGTTTGGTCGTATTGTTGTTTTGTTCGGGTTTCTCTGTGTTCTTCTCTGTATGAGGTTCTTTGCTGATACAGATATAGTCCAGTGCATCATTGCCTTTCAGCATCACCATTGCCTTCTGCGGCATACGTTCAAACAGCTTTATAAAGTTCTTCCTCGACTTGGCCGTGATATAATCGGCATCCTGGAGATAATCGGCAATGACTTCGAGCTCGCCACAGCTCATCTCGCTGTCAAACTCGTTGTAAAATGAATGTAATTTTATGTTCATCATATTTATTTTTGTTTTTATTGCTTGTGGGGCAAGGTGTCTCACCTTGCCCCTAAACTTTTTATTTGACATTGAAGGCTAACAACTACTGTTCCACTGGGGATTTCTCTTCAATAAGGTGATGAAGTTCTTTTGGAAGTCGTTTTTTGTAATGACAAGCTTTTTCTGCTGGGACAAGAATCTTCCTCAAATTGTCACACTGATCAAATGCATTTTTACAAATCCTTTCCACAGTTCCACTGAAATTAATTGTTTGAAGTTTTTCACAGAACTTGAAAGTATGGTAACCAATATATGTGACCGAGTCCGGAATCTTGATATTTGTCAAGTCAATACAAGCAGCAAACGCATAGTCATTAATATGCGTAACTGAGTTTGGTATATTAATGCTTGTTATCCCATTTTTTAAAAAACGAGTAGTTTCCCCGCTTTCCACAGGGATAAAATTAAAAGTGCCAGAAAAGGCCTCGGTTTCAATTTTCATAATAGAGTTTGGAATAATTGTGGTTTTAAATCCCCTAATCAGTTCGTTGTTTTTAGTTAAATTGATTGCATTACAACCTTCACGGGAATCATATTTCTTATTACCCTCATCCACAACGATACTTGACAAATTAGAACAACCATTGAAAGTACTTCTACTAATTTCTGTAACAGAATATGGAATTTTGATACTTGTTAAGCTAATGCAGAATAGGAATGCATCGCGCTCAATAACATTGATTGTGTTTGGAAGTTCAATATATGTTAGGTTTGTACACCAGGCAAATGTAAGGCGCCCAATCTTGGTTACTGTAGATGGTATGACAACATGCTTTATCTCTTCCTCATTTCTTCAGTGAATGTGTTTACGTGAATCTGGGTAATTCCTTTAGGGAAAACCACGTTACCATCTTTAATGCTAATCTTTTTCATTTTATTTGAATTTTATGTTAAACTTTAGTTAAGCAGCACACGCGATTTTTATTTAATTATAGTATTCACCTCTTTTTCCTATATTATAAACAAATTCCTTGTAACAATTTGGAGTGAATTTGCTCATTTGTTTATATATGTTGTCTATTTCGGCTACCGCCGTAGCATAATCATTACCCCATACATAAGGTATACTTCGAGCAATTACTTTCATGGCATCATCGAAAGTTAACTCTTCCCCATTTGCTTCTTGGAGCCATTCCTTCGTTTCGTTGTCCAATACTTTATCTAACACATCGCCTCCGATTTCTAATCTGAATTTGCCTTTCAATCCACATGGAGCATTATCACTTTGATTCGGCATCTTGGGTAATTGAATAATGTTAAGAGCGTACTGGTGTTCTCCTAAAGCCATAAAAAAGCAACCGGATTTCTGATTAACTTCTTTGAGCATTTTTTTACGGAAGTTTTCCGGCAAAACCTCCTCTTCATACATAAGATAGTTAATAATGACATCAAGCTCATGCTTACTAACAACACATTCGTGTCTTCCCTCATTTGATTTAATGTGAAATTGGAATTTTTTCATGATGTTTTTTTTAAATTATTAATGAATTGAATTTTAAATTATTTACACTCTATTATACTTCTATGTTTTGTGTTTGGATTTAGGGGTATCTTATTATCTTTACCTTCCCAATCTCCTCACATATTAATATAGTTACTTTTTCAAAAAATTCAATGGAAGTGCTAAAAAGTGCTAATCTTTTTAGGCCGCTTTTTGCAACTCGGTGATTCTTGCGGACTTGGATTCCAATATTTTGTTGTTCCAATCCCTAATGTAGTCACCAATCAGACCAAGAGCACACAGACCATTCTCATTACGGACAATGTAGTAGTAACATGTCTTGCTTTTGATCCTTGCGAAAACAAGAGTTTTGTCGTTCTTGTTACGGAGTATCCTGTAGTCGGCACAGTCTTTGACCTTGCTCAGCTTGTCATAGCTTGCCTTTTTTGCTCTCTTCTCGACAACGAGCTTCTTGGGCTTAACAACCTTGGGCTTTTGCTCAAGCTCAGCATCAGTTCTTTTAACAAATTTGACACCCTTGTTCTTTTTGCGATCATCGAAGTTGCCATTCCACATCTTGACGAAAAGCATTACCTGTTTAAGAACATAATCATTTTGGAACATGGTCATGCTGTGATAGTAGCATGTCTTGCCGCTTAGGCGGATTTGAGCGATGACCGAACCATTGATTCTAATAGTGGTTTGCTCATACCAAGAGTCGATGTCCGAAAAAGCATCAAGGTTTGTGACTCTCTCAATCTTTTGGATGCGGTACCTCTTAATGATTTTGTTTTTGTTGTCTCCATTCATAATTATATATATTTAATCATTAAATAATTATACATTTTTTAATATTAAACCAAACCACACTTTCAAACCCTCACATTGTAAGTTAGTGAAATGCCTTTCAAAAATTCAACGATTTTGCAAAAAAATGCTAAAATTTTTTTTGGATTAATGTTAATTGATTGATTCATCATACGTTCCATTATTTATTTGATTTTTAATACCCTTTTTTCATTTATCCATTTCCATACCCTGGTATTATTATATAGTAACATTTTTGAAAAATTCAATAAAAATGCTAAAAAATGCTAAATTTTTTTTCGGATTGAATTTTGGAATATATGCTACTATATTATAGCATAGAAGTTTAACATCAAAAATCAACGCAATGGGAAACAACAAAAAAAATGTAACGAAAGAGGAACTGGCCGAAATGGTCAAAACAGACAATCCACAAATGCTTACTGCCCTCGACAGCAGGATTGAGAAGATGACATACAGCTTTGTTGAGAATGTTATCAATGAACTGCAGAACAAGCAAAAAGCCGCAGTAACGACTCCAAGCATTGAGGATTGTATGAAGATGCTCGACAACGCATACCACAATGCAGTGTCGGTAAGCTCGTTTCTGTCTGAGATCCAGATGTCGCTTGTACTTTACGATATGGAGTACCCGATGCGGGACAACAACTGGACCACCTCGGTGATTATGGAGCATTCGCAGATTCAGACTATCCTTTGCCCCATTCATTTCCTGCTCAAATATTGCACAGAGGAAGCCATGGGTTATTTCCCAATGGAGTATTGTGTTCCCACCAAGTTCTGCGACATGATGGAAAACAGGGCACCGAAGAGTGTCCGTAGTTGTTTTGGCGATTTGCCTTTCCTTATGGATGTGGAACCGACTTACGATTCATTTGTAGCGGACACAAAGGTCGCGACAGCGGATGCCTTCTGGTATCTGTCCGGTGTTTTGTGGTATATCGATAGGACCAGAAAAGAACTCAATTCGGAAACAATATCCTGGTTGGCTCCGATGGTTGTAATGATGGACGACATCATGTCCGAAGTGAAGAAACGCATTGACGACTTCGATGAAGACGCATTGCTCAACATCTGAAAGACCGATAGGATGAAAACCTTTCGATTCGTCTATACCAACGATATCGGGGAAACGTGCCGACAGACCTGTAAATTGGAAGAACTCTTTGTTATATTGATTATGATGAGCTATCGGTCCGCACGGCCCAACGGCAAGACGGCTTACAAGCAAGTTGAGCTAATGGATGTTGGCCAGACAATAACCCCGAAGATTATGAGAGGCGATGAAATCCTGTGGCAACTGGAGATAACGCGACTCTCGTAATCCGACAAACATACCAAATCCTTCATTAATATATTGACCGGTCGCATATGCGCGCATACGCATGTGCGATCTTTTTTTATATATTATCAAAATTTGGGGATTTTATACATAATCGTAAAAATAAATTTGGGGATTTTATACATTTTTCTCAAAAAAAATTCGGGGATAATTAAAAAATGCGTATCTTTGCAACCGAAATACATTATCAATATGCCAGAGTATAGAGTATTCAAACGTAAGATTTACAGCGAGATGCTTCAATGGAAGCAAAGCAGGCAGGGCAAAACAGCCCTGATGATTAAGGGAGCTCGCCGTGTGGGGAAGTCAACCATAGCCGAGGAGTTCGCCCGTCGCGAATACAAATCCTATATAGTGGTCGATTTCTCCGATGCTCCAGAATCTCTTTGGAATGCAGTTCAACATATTTCCGACCGCGATTACTTTTTTACCCAGCTGCAATTCATTTATGGGGTCACCTTGTACGAGCGCGAATCGGTTATCATATTTGACGAGATACAAAAGAGTCCGGAGACCCGTCAGGCCATCAAGTATCTGGTTAAAGACCATCGCTTTGATTATATTGAAACAGGATCTCTGCTTTCCATCAAAAAGAATGTCCAGAACATCGTCATTCCAAGTGAAGAAACACGTATAACCATGTATCCGATGGACTATGAGGAATTTCGATGGGCTCTTGGTGATACTGTTACCGTATCCCTTATGGGTGAAACATTCAAGAAATGTCAGTCATTAGGTGATGCAGTCACTCATAAGCTTATGAGGGATTTCCGTCTCTATATGCTTGTCGGTGGTATGCCCCAGGCCGTGAACACATACCTTGACACGCTAAATCTCTCCGAAGTGGATAAGGTAAAGAGAGAGATTATAGAACTATATTTCGACGATTTTTCTAAGATTGATCCCTCTGGCAAGATTTCCCGCCTATTTACCGCCATTCCTTCTGAACTTACAAAAAACGCTTCCCGATATCAGGTGTCAAGTGCCTTGGGACGCAGTGAGGACAGGAATTCCCTGGGCGAATTGCTCCATGACCTTGAAGACAGCCTTACTGTCAATTTCGCCCATCATGTCAACGATCCCAATGTCGGTCTTCCCTTAAATGCTGAATATAGTCAGTATAAAATGTTTGTTGCCGACACAGGTCTTTTCGTCACTCTTGCCTTCTGGGACAAAAAGATTACAGAGAACATTATCTACCAAAAACTGCTTTCGGATAAACTCTCTGCAAATCTTGGTTATGTCTATGAAAATATTGTGGCTCAAATGCTCGTTGCCTCGGGGAACAGGCTTTTCTACCACACATGGCCATCTGAAACTTCCAACCACAACTATGAAATAGATTTCCTTCTTTCGAGAGGTAACAAGATTTGTTCCATTGAAGTGAAGTCGTCGGGATACAAGACCCACGCATCACTCGACGCATTCCAGAAGAAGTTTTCCAAACGTATTGGCAATAGATATTTGGTTTATCCCAAAGACCTGAGAAAAGAGCAGGATTTATTATATGTCCCTGTCTTTATGACAATGCTTCTGTAACTATGACTTAATCGCGCATATTCCCGTATATGTGCGATTTCTTTTTGCTAAACTTTGCTAATCCATTGAATTTTCTGTTTTTGCTACTATATTATAATGTGGCAAGAAATAATGTAAAATGGCAAAATATATCATCGACATTCTAAACACCCAGCATGACGTGGTGCAGAGTTGGGGCATCGATCCAAGATCGGTAAAGACAATTAAAGACGGACTGCAATTCCACATCGAAGGTTCCAAATTCACGGGGACAGTGACCATTACCTATATGATAGGACTCGACCTGTTCAAGGTGGAAACCGTATCGGACACTGACAGGAAAGATGTCATCGTCCATGAAAGAGTCTATATCGATCATCTGGTGCGAATCATTGACGAGTCGGAGGAAATGACAACCGACTATGAGGAACGTGTAAAAAGCCAGTTTCCCGTCATCATTATTGACTCCGACCAATCCGACAAGTCGTGACCGTGTTCAAAAAACAGGCGTGTTCAAAAAACCTTGTAAGTATATCTGAATACACTGAAAAAGCGTGTTCAAAAAAGGCAAAGGATAAAATGAATACAGAAAACAAACAAACCGCCGTGATTTACGCTCGAGTGTCATCCATCGGCGACCGGCAGAACACGGAGCGCCAGGTGTCGGATCTCTCGGCATTGGCCATACAGAAAGGACTCTCCATTGAAAAGGTATACGAGGAACATGTTTCGGGAGCCAAGAAGAACATCGACCGACCCGTGCTGACCGAGTGCCTGGACTTCTGCAAGAGTCAGCATATATCGATACTGCTCGTTTCTGAACTGAGTCCTTTGGGAAGAAATACATTCGAGGTGCTTTCCACAGTGAAGGATCTGATGGATTGCGGAATCAATGTTTATTTCCAGAAAGAGCAGATGAACCTGCTCGACCAGAACGGGAAACCCGGTATGTTTACCCCGATACTCATTGCCACGTTGGGCACCTGTGCCGAGATGGAAAGGGGAAACATTAGGTTCAGACTCAATTCAGGGTTGGCCAACTACAAAGCCAAAGGTGGACGTGTCGGAAGAAAAACCGGATCCGTAAAGACAGAAGAAGTGAAGAAGGACGAATATCGGGAAGTGATTGCCTTGCTGAAACGAGGCTATTCAGTCAGAAATACGGCTAAGTTGACTGGCAAAGGAATATCAACCGTTCAAAGGATTAAGAAAGAGTTTGTAGATTGAAATACAGCAAGGATAAAAAGAACCCCGATAGTCTATATGGCTGTCGGGGTTCTTTGCATATATAGAAGGTTTTTATTGTATTGGTTGCTTTTCATTTCGGGATTTTGCCATCAATCTCTCTTTCTCTGCAGTATAGCCTTTGGTGATGTCGAAATAGTAGGTTTCCGATACACCCATCCCGTTAAGCGGCTTGAAATCCAGGATGTCGTAGAACCGTCCTTCATGTTCAAATAATTTCTGTCTTTCATATCTTTCATGGCAGAACGGACCCAGTATGTATTCCATCATGCAGTGCTCAATCGGTACATAGCCGCTATCGTATTCGATGACAAACGGATCGTCGATGTTGCAGCCTTTGTTGGCGATGTCGTACTTGTCGTATTTTTCTATGTCGATTTGTTCTCCCAATCTGTTGTCCGCTATTACTTTCCTTACGTCGTCCACGGTAAGCGGAACGCATCCTGAATTTATCGCAAACAAATCAAGATATTCTTGTATGGCTTTGCCATGCAGTATGAAATAAAGAGTGAAACGCGGCAAATCAAGCAAAGACTCTTTGAGTGTCTTGCCGTTGATCTTCAACTGCTGCGTTATGGGTTTGATTGTCTTTCTGCATATCGGCTTGTTTGACAGTTTCGATTTGCTATAGGCTATGATGTTGCCCGATTTTTCACCCTTTGTGTTGGGTGTTTTTGTATCTTTTTGAGTACTCATTTTGTTGGTTTTGAAATATATTTCTTCTATATAAAAATAAGTTTTCTATAATTATATACACCCCAAAATGCTGTTTTTTTGGACCAGTGGATCAAAATATAAATAATTGATTTGTCCTTAATTAAACTTCGGGAAAACAATAAAAAGGCTTGATATTGAAAAAAATGTGTATATTTGCAATTTATATCTCCCTAAATAAGGAGAAAAATAAAATGATGGACAGTAGAACCAGAAAAATCAAGATCGGACTTGTGGATGCCGACCTGCTTTGCAACGGGACGCGGCATCCTAATCTTGTCTTGATGAAACTGGCAGGATTCCTAAATGACAACGGCATTGACTTCAAACTGATTATTGATCAGGACGAGGACATCACACCTTACAAACTAATCTATATATCACGCGTATTCACGTTCACCCAGATGCCAGCGTTCTATGAGAATGCTACTCCCGCCCAGAAACGCAAATTCCGTAGCGGTGGCACGGGATTCTATGCCAACGAACTGAACGTGAATATCTACCGTCAGAAGCGTGATGACGATATGACTCAATTGGGACGAGATGAGTTCCTTTGCCAATATTCCAATCATCGAGGTGGCCCTCGAAAGAATGGTATAGATCTTGCACGTCAGATGCCTTTCTACCATCTTTATGATTCATTTGTTGACCGCAAGGAGGCTGAGGGTATAAAGCGTGAGAAGTATAAGGACTATCAACAGTACAGTATAGGATTTCTTACACGAGGTTGCATACGTCATTGTCCATTCTGCATCAATAAATTGGAGGACAAAATCTCCCCATATTCTGACCTAGAATGGTTCCTTGATGAAGAACGTGATGAGCAAGGTCGATTGGTTCGTCCCTATATCTACCTGTGGGATGACAACTTCCTTGCGGCTGATCCAGCTGTGTGGCGCGCTCGTTTACAACAGTTAATTGATACGGGCCGGCCTTTCCAGTTCCGTCAAGGACTAGACGAGCGTATGTTGGCTGAGAGTCCTTATGGTGAGGAAATGGCAGAAATGCTATCGAAAACGAAATATCATGGTGACTTCATATTTGCTTTTGACAACTGGAAAGACCGTTCCAAGATTGAGAAGGCTTTGAAGATTTGGAAGCACTATAATCCCAAGAAAGGCACTAAGTTCTACCTGTTCTGTGGATTCAAACAAAATAAGGACAACCGTGACAAGTTCTATAAAGATATATGGGAAATCTTTCAGCGCATAAAAGTGCTGATGACCTATGGTTGTGTTGGTTACTTGATGCGTCACGAGGATTATCACAATGCACCTGTTTCAAACTTGTATATTCAGATTGCTCGCTGGTGTAATCAGCAGGCTTTTTACAAGAAAATGTCGTTCTGGGAATATACCTATCGTAATCAGACCTATTGGGAACAAAAGACTGGCTTTGAGGTTCTTGTAGAAATTAAAACGTTTGAGAATTTTCAACGTGATTACGAGACTGGGTATTATGAGAGAGAAGATTCTCGAGGTAAAGTGCGAAAGATCTGCAAGACCTTGCAGACTCTACTTGATACACTGGAGATGTTTCCCGAACATCGAGAGGAACTACTTGAGATGTTTAACTATAAGATGTCTAACTTAATGAATCCCAAACTTTGGGAAAACTATAAATAAACTGAACAATATGCCAATAATATCTCATGTTAGTTATAATAATACCAGTGATTTAGAGGCCATAATCACTCAAAATGACGGAAGTCCTCTTTATGGTGAAATAGAGATGTTCAGGCGTATATATTCAGACTGTTCCAATAGTGGTTACACCTGGCATTTCTGGCATAACTTAAGACTACCTGTTTCTGTCAAGAATCAAAACGAAATTCAAATTGATTTCTTGTTGGTATCAGAAAAGGGCGTGATTATTGTGGAGGTTAAAGGCGGGAAAATTGGGATTGAACAGGGCATGTACTATTATGAAGCTTCTCGTGAGCAAACATATATGGAAAGAGCACCTTTTGATCAGGCAAGAGATTACATGTATGCGCTTATTAACAATAGGGTCATTAGTGCTTCACAGTTATTTATAGACACCGTGTGTGCTTTCCCCCATACAAGGATGGATCATACTAGTACTAATCCGAGCACTGATTTAGGCTATAAGCTATGGTCTAAAATACAACACGATGATAATTTCAAGTCTTTTGCGGATTTCTGCATAGATGTATTGGAATCTGATAAGAATAAGAATGGATGGCGCCGTCCTGATCTCCAAGCGCAAGATGTGGAAATAGCAATACAATCCTTGCTTTTCAATTTTGCAGACCGAAGTAGGAATGTATATTCCGAAAGAGGGATGGAGGCAATATTACAGCGCTTAAATATTGACAATTTGAGTACTTTTAAAAGTCTCCAAAAGAATGAGCGTCTCTTTATCGAAGGAGGTCCAGGAACGGGAAAGACAACCATAGCCAGGGCTTATATTGAGAAATACCATACTCTTAGGGGATTGTACCTATGTTGGAACAAGTTGCTAGAAGCAAAAATAAAGAGTGAATTATGGCAAGCTGGGCTTCCAAATTGTAGTGTAGAGCAATTTGCATCATTTGTTTTCTCTCTCCAATCTCAGGTTTTGTCTACAAAGTTGTCATTGGATGACATTACAAGTGGGGCCGCTAATGATGATATGGAAACGTTATTTTCATCAGTGAGAGAACAAAATGACTTTGTTCCATATGATTACATTGTTATAGATGAAGCCCAGGATGTTCTTGACAAGGGTGCGATACCACTTCTTGACGCTCTTACATCTGTAGCAAACAATGGTGTATCGACAGGCCGTTATCTTGTATTCTTTGATACAGAGCAAGGCTACAATCACGAATCTCGCCAAATAGACGAAATCGCAGACGCTTTAGCCCTTAATGGAGCCCGATTCATTTTGGACACTAATAAACGTGTTCCGACAAATAAAGAGATAGTTTCGTTCGCCAAGATGTTACTTAACGGAACATCTGCCAAAGAATTGTTCCAATGTATTATTAAAGAAAACTATGCATCAACAAAGGTATTCTATTTCGATGGCGCCAAGCAGATGATAAAGCATATAAATCAAATTAAGAAAGAGATAAGAGAAGGGGCTAAAAACTGGAATGAATATGTTATTCTGGCTGACTCAAGCACAAAAAAAGAACAAACAGCAGGTAATGAAAAACTGTATGATAGAATAGCCACAATAGAAGGGATTAAAGAACTCTCTCCGCATAATATCTGTCAAGACACGTCTGAAATTCCGTTTACATCAATGCTGTCTTACAAAGGGTTAGAATGCAAGCATGTAATACTGGTCATTAATGGAAGGACTGAAATAAGCACATTAGAGTTGTATATTGGTAGGACTCGTGCCATTATGGATCTTCAATTGTTAGTTTTGCAATAGTTATGGGAACACAGGAAAAATATCAAAATCTAAACAGTCACGAGACAGGATTCTTTTCAGCCGTCTGTGATATGATGCAACATTCAAAAGTTGCAGATGGACGTAGATTTCTATGTGCCATGAACAACATTGTAGATCATTTCTACGAAAGGAAACAGGAAGGAGGTATTAATTACCAAATCATCTATGTGCCTACCTGTCCAGAATGGGCACGAGAACTGCTCGTTAGATTCCTAATTCATAAAACGGCATTTTCTAACGCCCAACATTTCATTAATTTAGCCAAAAAGAAAACCACAGGGGCTATGGCTCTTCCGATGGGGCTTTCTGCAAAAAGCAAACAGTATAAGCAGATAGCAGAGGAGAGGAAATATTATGCCAAGTTCCTGAAATTGTTTGGTGAAGAGTCCCTAACAAACAATAGCGATAGTAAATCGTTATTTGTTGTTCAAGAAAAAGATGTTGTTACAAGGAAACAGGACAAGAACCCTTGGTTAGAGCAGTTATATACGACCAACTTAATATGTAACGATGACAATACAATAGTGACAAACAATTTGTCAGCCCATGATATTGAAAATGTTTTTAGAAAGAATAGGGATAATATTCCCAACATTGAAAACCTCTTTGTATTTCATTCCCAAAACAGAGGAAAAATAACGTTTTCTTACAATTTAGACCAATTGGATCGATTGAACCAATATGGAGTTGGTATAAAGAATTGCTTTGTCTTCTATATCACCGAACGTCCATTCAGATTGTATTATGCAAAAGAGAATGTAAAGTCGTCGTTAGTCGCCAATCTGTTAAACCGTGAAATAAAGCGATTTGACGATTTTGATGGATTTATTACTTTCACTCCAGACGAACTTGATTTGATGTTCAAACGAGAAGGTCTTGGCGCCCGATACATTATTGATTCGACCGAGCGAGACATTTTTACAGCGGAAATTGATTCATACCTTGATGAACTTCCACATAATTACATAGTAAAGAATGCCCTTTCGTTGGCAATCTCTCCAGAAACACAATGTTATTTTATAAAAGAATGTGAATCCGAAACAGGAATCTCTCAATCCGAAGTCGTGAGTCCTTTCTTGAATTATTATATGCAATTATGGGATGATGACATTGCGTTTCGGATATTAGAACAAATTGAGAATTACCATTCGGTAGCGTTTGTTCTTCCTCCGGGAATCGATAACGTGTATAAGAAAGCCATAAAAAAGTGTTTTTCTTCTGAGTCAAGACAAATAATAATTAAAGATTTTAACCAGCTACGAGATGGCCTAGATGAGGACTTTGTCGTGTTGTTTTCATTCAGATACACTGACGAGAGGTATAAAACATATCCCAATTCATTTGACCCATTACCGTTAAAGAAGGGACAACGGGGGCTAACCGTAATAAATCGGTTGACTCATAACAGATACTATGAGTGGAACAAGCATTTTTACGAGAAAGATTTTAATGGCCTTCTTTTCTCATCATTTAGGAAGGAGAAATTGGGTTGGAGCAAGAAAGTGCTTCAAAAACCTATTATGCCTGATATCCTAAGCGATATTGATGAGGCTGAGTCAGATGCTCGAGAATATTTGGCTGAACGCTGCATGATAGTATTTGAGAGCGGTAGAGCAAAAAGATTAGCGGCTGACCGTGTGTTGTATGTCAATGGTGGACGCTATTGTTTCTCTAGTCTTAAAGAACTTCCTTTTGAGGAAGGAATGAAACTTCAATTGCTTGATGAACTCGTGAGCCAAATAAAAGACAACCTCATTAAGAAATCAGATAGTAATCTCGAGTCAGAAGGCTACATTCGTCGTGACCCTGCATTTGCACTTACGGAAGAACAAATAAATTCAAGCATTGAACTATGGAAATATCTCCTCAAAAGAAAAGTTGATGAGATGGGTGTAGAGCCAACATATGAAGCTATTTTCCCCAATAATAAGGAGATCTCATTACGCGGCTTCGAAAAATGGCTTGATTTAGGCTACCCAATGATTTTACCTCGCAGTCGAAAAAGTCAAAATAATTTATTGATGTTTCTTGGTTTCAAAATAGGTTCCCCCTATCATCGTGTGATTTTAACCAAGAAGTTACTCAAAAATAACAACACAAAATTATTGAATAGTCAGATAGAATCATTGTTACAGTCAATACTTACAGTTTCTTCTGTTAGCGATGACTATTTTGAAGAAATACGTGAGGAACATTCCGAAATCCTTACTTTACTTGATATAAATAACGCATCAGATGCTAATGCTCTGGTTCAGTTGTTGGATATTAATTTGAAAATGGTAAAAAGCATAAAATATGAATAATATTATTCAAGAAAAGCGTGACTCCTTAGAAAAGTTTATAAGACAACAAATGGAGGGTCCGGGTGCATGTAACGAGCATTTTTATTGTCTTAATAATGAATTTGACGAAGTTGATGAAGAGGTTATTAACACAACGCCTGGCTCTTTATATAGCACAGCTATATTATTTCCTCAACGAAAGTTGGCCGAAGTTGCCCCCTCCAATAATTCAACCTCTAATGATAATGCTGTTGACTCTGATCTTGAGAGTGATTCTTTATATCAAGAGTCCCAAGATGATAATAGCAGTGAAGAACTTGACGAAAGGGTTGACCGATTAAGTGCCGATGAAGAAGACTTGTATTCACTCAGTCAAAGATTTCCTACGACAATCGGAATTTCATGTTGTTTGGATAAAAGTGGAGAACCACTTCTCCCTTCGGATTTAATCATCACCATATCTGGTCGTTATTATAAAAAAATATCGAAAGATAAATGTTGTAACATTGTCATTAAAGTCGAAGATAAAAGTGGTATAAAGTTATTCTTTGAAAAATATAGAACCCAGCTTGCCCCCTATTTTTCAATAATAGAAGGCGGTATTCATCTCGCTAAAGACGTTACAAAAGACATAAGTGTAGTTAAAGACACTATTCTTACTATAAACAAAGAGTTATGTAAAAGTGTTGCCGTCAGCACAGATGGCACAGTTGATAGTGAATATGAACAAATCGGTGATAAATATAGATATCTTAAATCATACAAAGAACGACTCTGGCGTAAAATAAAATATTTTAAAGATACATATATTACTGATGACGAACGACTGACAATCGAAAAGAGGATAAAAGATATTGAGCGGTATGAAACCTATTTGTCTTATCTGGAAGATGCAATGAATATTTGCAACACTAAGTCCTTCGGTTTTTGGCAGTCCCACTCATTCAGCAAATCAATAGACTTAAATGGAATTGATTTAAACAAGCAGGGTAATAAAGTTATTTATTCACCACGGGAAAGCGAATATAAAAATAACCTTAATGTCGTTTTTGAAGACGATGATGAGCAATTGGACTTCCTTCGTAAATTGTCTGTTTGGCTCCAGATCACAAGATTGGCCTATGGCTCTAAGAGCAAGATATATTTGAAAGTACAACTAGAAAACTGTTCTACACCTTTTGAGGAGGATTCTAATCATTATTTTTCCATTGTCACAGAGAAGATTAATGAAAGATGCTTCTTTGGGGTACAAATTAAAATTGAAAGCAAACTATTAACGGCGTACCAAGAAAGGAATATTGAAGGCAAACAAGATGATGTAGAGCATTTGAATTATCTGTATCGCTCAATAAAAGATTATGCTGTTGGACATCTATGTTCTGTTGATTGGAAGATTACCGACAATGAAAAATGGGTTTGCTCGGAGTTTATTCCCTCTTATGAAACACCAGATGTTGAACCCATTCCGCGTGACAAGTTTTCATTTGTAGATGATGACGGGGGCCGTATTCCTCGCCCCTTATTGGAAGATCCTCGAGCGTTAGAATTTAAATGGCTCTCGCTTTTCTCAAATGCCCCAGATAAAGAAATCATATCCCGTTTAAAAGAATTTGTTGGCAAATATCAAATATGGATTGACAAACAAAGGGCTGTATTGCAAAACGACAAATGGGAAAACAAAATTGGTTTTGAGAACCTAGATAAATGTCAGTCGGATTGCGACAGAATGATTGATAACATTAGGCTTATATTAGAAGAGAACACTTCTAATATGATGAGTTTTCGTCTTATGAATTCGGCTATGTTTATTCAATTGTGGCATAGTAAAAGAACAACAGATGAGGAGACTTGCTTTGAATTCTATAAGGAGAAAGCTGATGATCATTTGTTTGATAATAAACCTGCTGCTTGGCGTCCATTCCAGTTAGCCTTCATTTTGCTTAATCTTGACGGTATTATTCAACGTTCAGATGATCCAAAGTGGAAAAGCAGAAATGAATTAGTGGATTTGGTTTGGTTCCCAACTGGTGGTGGTAAGACGGAAGCATATTTGGGTATTATAGCATTGTCTATCATATACCGAAGAAAGCAATATCCCGGAAATGGAGGAGGAACAACAGCAATAATGAGATACACACTTCGACTACTTGCTACCCAGCAGTTCCAACGAGCCATGCGCTTGATATTGGCATTAGAACAAATACGTAGATGGAAATTGTACGATTTGGGGGATGATGAGCCAATATCAATAGGTCTCTTTGTCGGAGAAGATTCTCTTCCTAACAATGCGAAATCTCTCGCTGATGAATGTCAAAAGTGGAATACGATTGATGATTCTGAAAAACGTCGGGAGTCAAAGATTCCTTTGGACAAGTGTCCTTATTGCGGCAGACCTTTAAAATATCAAAACAAGGGTACTGCCACTGCTCCCAAAATTGTTTTCAGATGCGACAATATTAAATGTACATTTTCTGATGAACTACCTGTGAAATTGTGTGATGATTACATCTACCAAAATCCCCCCACTTTGCTGTTTGGCACTGTGGATAAATTTGCAGCACTTGGACATAAGGTTTCAACTTCTAAAGAAATTCAAGATTCAAGAAGACTATTTGGAAAAGGTGGGCTTAATTATTTGCCCCCATCATTGATTATCCAAGACGAGTTACATTTGCTGCTGGGCCCTCTTGGTTCCGCTGTTAGTTTGTTTGAATGTGCAATAGACCAACTTTGTTCATATAAGGATGATTCGGGATTGAGAATCCGTCCAAAGATCATATCATCTACAGCGACTACACGTAATACAGAATTGCAAATTCGTGCTCTTTACGACAGAGATGTTAGTATTTTCCCCAAACCAGGTACAGATTATGATGATTCTTTCTTCTCTTTCTACCAAAGAAAGGAAGTTGATGGTGAAGTAAGATATGTTTCCAAAAGAAAATACATTGGTGTATTTCCGACAGGCAGAACGCACATGACCACTCAGATGCGTTTGATTGCGACTATTTTCGTTCACCGTGCTCTGTTTGAAAAGGAACATGCAAACTCTCTTTCTGATAAAAAAGTTCAGGAAGCGATGGACTTCTATCATTCTATCATTGATTATTTCAATAGTCTAAAAGAGGTCGGAAAAACCGATGCCCAGTTCTATACAGAATTCACGAAGTACACACGACGACTATTCAAGCGGGTGTTGCGCTATAGTGATAAACTAGAGTGCTTATATGGTTATGATTCGTCATTCAGCAAATCTGAACTTACGGGAAGACTCTCTGGTGCAGAAGTCGTGAATGAATTGGAAAAAGTCGGGAAACACTGGAAGGTGGAAGAAAGACTTCCACATAAGAACAAGGATGGCAACGAATGGATTCACGGGATGACTCCTCCAGACCTGATCCTTGCTACAAACATGATTTCTGTAGGCTTGGATGTTGATAGGTTCAATACCATTATAATGAATTCCATGCCCCGCAATATTGCAGAGTATATTCAGGCAAGTAGTCGCGTGGCAAGAAACAAACTGGGACTTGTAATAACGCTTCACAATCCTTTTAGGGCAAGGGACTTGTCGCATTTTGAGCGTTTCAGGGAATTCCATGAGAAACTATATTACTACGTAGAGCCCATTTCTATTACTCCATTCTCAAAGAAATCTGTTTGTAAGTACCTGCCATTATATAATGCAGCAATGATTCGCCATCATTATGACACTTTGGCAAATCTAGAAAATGCTTCTCACTTGACAACGCAGATGCAAAAAACTATAAAAAACGAAATGTATGTATATTTTAGGGAGCGTTTGGAAAGGACTAAAAAGCTGTCAAATGAATTAAAAGAATTGCTTACTGAAGAACTAGAAGGATTTATCGAATTATTTATTGAAGAGGCATTAAATAAATGGCAAGGGATGGTTGATGGCCAACAGACAGGAGAATATTCACTTCGCTATTCTGGTTCCGATTCTCTCAACTCCTATGGGCGTCAACGAGTAAAGTGGAAAGATTTATTCTTGGCATTAGATGCTTATTTGGATGATGAGACAGAAAACATGTGGGCTGTTCCAATGTCACTTCGAACCGTTGAATCAGAAGCTGTAATTAATATAAAGGATAATTAATATGGAAATACACAAAGATTTACAATATAATCAGGGGATAGGGAAGTACAAAGTACTTTCCTCTAATGCTGGTGTTGGTTCAATTGTCACTACGAAGGCAGGTTTTTTCATAATGCCAAAGTCCGTCTCATTTTGGGGATTCGTTAGGGATGTTAATAAACAGATAGAAAACTTTGGCGATAGCGACCCGGAATCAATTTCCAAATCAGCAGGTGTTGATATTATTAACGACCCACGATTCGTCGAGTTTCTAAAGGACAATCAAGGTATTCCCAAATTGAAATATCTGATAGATGTACCTCACTTGTCTTTGGATAACTGGAATTATCCAAAGGAGAAGAAACACCCTCTGTATATTCGAT
>Ga0256406_1002940_pt1 | contig 22577 bp, 15 predicted proteins | sample RumenRJG_03DNA_FD_185986 | JGI IMG/M metagenome (GOLD analysis project Ga0256406, IMG submission 185986) | Bovine rumen microbial communities from Lethbridge, Alberta, Canada - RJG_03 | ecosystem: Host-associated > Mammals > Digestive system > Stomach > Rumen | place: Canada: Alberta | collected... | reverse complement strand
CATCTGAACTGACAGCACAAAACACTGTAGTATCAGGAAAAATAACAGATAAAAAAACAGGTGAAGTCCTGCCTTATGTTAATATAACTGTAAATAAAACTTCTTCTCATTTTACAGGAACGATGTCTGACGACAAAGGAGAGTATTCTATAAAAACTTCAGCAACATTTGATACTATAATATTTCAATTTGTCGGCTATGAAACATTAAAAGTAAAAGTAAAACCACGCCAAATACAAAAACTTAATGTCGCTCTTGTGCCAATGGTTACCACTTTAGAGGAAACAAAGATTGTTGCTAAAAAAGAAAAATATCATCGTAAAAACAATCCAGCTGTAATTCTTATAGAAAATGTTATCGCCCACAAAAAACAGAATGGAATAACATCACAAGAGTATTATCAATATCGCTCTCATGAAAAAACAGAACTATCTCTTTTAGGTGTCAATGATTCTTTAAGAAATAAAGGTGCATTCAAAAAGCTTGGCTTTATGTTTGACAACCTGCAACAAAGTGAGTTTGACGACAGAAAGTATATGCCTATCTACTTTATGGAAAACCTCTACGAAAACTACTACAGAAAAAGCCCTACTTGTTCAAAGACTATGCTCATAGGACAAAAAGAAATGTCTTTTTCAAAGTTCATAGAACCGCAGACAATGGAATTTATGCTTAATGATGCTTTTGGAAATGTTGATATTTATTCTTCGTCCATTAAAATACTAAGCAATGAATTAATTTCTCCATTGTCTTCGTATGGGACAAGGTTCTACCAGTTTTTCCTAACTGACACGATAGAATACAAAGGAGACTCTTGTATTGTTTTAGCGTTTAACCCTGCCAATATGAGAGATATTGGATTTAGCGGAAAACTATGGATAACAAAAGACTCTCTCTATGCTGTAAAAAAGATATTCTTAGACTTTCCTAAAAAGACAAGCATAAATTTTGTTAAGAATTTATCTATTTGGCAAGAATATGAAAGAATAAATGGGCAACTATGCTTAGTAGAAGACAAAACAATATTGGACGGCAACTTCTACGGAGCTAATATGTACGGTAAAAGAGAAAACTTTTATTCTGATTATACATTCAATCAACCTTTGGCTGAAAGTTTCTATAACAACAACGATATAACTACAAGAGTAGAAGGATTTAATAAACGTAGTAACTCATGGTGGGAAGAAAACAGAATAGATCCCTTGACACAAAACGAACAAAACACGTATGATATTCCTTCAAATCTGAACAGTCTGACAGGGTACAAGATTATAATGAACACGGCAATGGCATTCATTTCGGGTTATATAGACCTCGGATGGTTTGATTATGGTCCGGTTGAAAACACTCTGTCTTGGAATTCTGTAGAAGGAGCAAGAATAAGATTAGGAGGAAAGACTAATGTTAATTTCCACAAGCATTTATTCCTTAATGGGTTTGTAGCCTACGGAACAAAGGATGAAACTATAAAATATAATGCAGAAGTAATGTACTCTTTTGCTGATAAATTGTATCATCAGTGGGAGTTCCCTATCAATCTACTAACCGTAGGAATAGAAAGAAATACAGATATTCCAGGACAACACCTTGAAATGGGAACATACGATAGGTTTTTCCTTTCTTTCAATAGAGGAGATATTGATATGATGACCCTAAACAAAAAAATCTATGCAGAATATCAATATGAAACGATGTCTCAGTTTTCTACTAAACTTAGAACAGAATATATGGAAATGCGCCCTTTGGCAAATTTAACCTTCAACTCTTGGGATGGAACAAAGACATACGATCCTTTGACTTCTATGTCTTTCAACGTAGAGTTAAGATATGCTAAAAATGAGCAATTCTATCAATCGCAAAAGTTTAGAATGACAATGAACTCAACATCCCCTATCTATACATTAAACTATTCTTATCACTCTCCTTTATTCAACTCAGATTATGAATTTCATAAAGTGGAAGCAACTATATATAAACGATGGTTTATCCTTTCTTTTGGATTTGCAGACATTACAATAAAAGGAGGTCAGGTTTTTGGCAAGACAGCATATCCTCTTTTATTTGTTCATCAAGCTAACCAAAATTGGGCTTATCAAGACGAGAGTTTTAACCTTATGAATTATTTCGAGTTTGTAAGTGATAGATATGTTCAAGGAATACTCAACTATAACTTCAATGGATATATATTTAATCGTATTCCTCTTCTAAATAGATTAAAATGGAGAGAAGTTTTTGCAGTAAAAGCTATTTGGGGAGAGATAACAAAAGATAATATGCCATCTGCCGATAATCCAACTCTTATGGATTTTGCAAAGGACGAAAAAGGCAGATATAAAACCTATACATTGGAAAAAGAACCATACATTGAAGCAAACGTTGGAATAGATAATATATTTAAGGTAATGAGAATAGACTATGTTAGACGTTTTACTTACTTAGACAATCCTAACATATCAAAATGGGGAATAAGATTTAGATTCCGCTTTACTTTCTAACAGAAAATAATATATAGATAATGAATTACGCAATAATAGCAGCAGGAGAAGGTTCTCGTTTAAGAAAAGAAGGTTTTAAGAGTGTTAAACCTTTAGTCAAAGTTTGCGGAGAATATTTAATAGAAAGACTTATTCGTATCTTTAAAGATAATAAAGCAGAACAAATCTCTATTATTATAAACGAAGAAAGCGAAGACCTGCAACAATTTTTAAACAGCAGAGACTTTGGAGTAAAAATTAACCTCATCGTAAAATCAACTCCATCTTCTTTACACAGTTTTTGGAACATAATACATCATTCCAATTTTGAAGAATGCTGCCTTACAACTGTTGATACCATTTTCAATGAGAATGATTTTAAACAATATATTTCCTATTTCCAAAAAGATAAGGGACTTGACGCTCTCATGGGAATAACAGATTTCATTGACGACGAAAAACCATTATATGTCCAGACAGATAACTACGGAAAGGTGGAAGCATATTTAGATAGTAATGACTTACATCTTACAGATAAAGTCTCTGCAGGAATATATTGTTTAAGAAAAAATGCTTTAAAAGTTGTAGATACAACCATAGAAAAAGGTATTTCGCGTATGCGTAACTATCAGCGAGCTTTGTTAGAAAATAATCTCAATGTGCAATCTTTTCTTTTTGACAAAGTGATAGATATTGACCATGTGGAAGACATCTCAAAAGCGGAAGAGCTCTTGAAATCCTGGCATAAAAAAGAAAATAAAATACTTGCTCTTTATAGACAAAAAGATTTTTCTCCTAATTCGGAGGATAAAGATACATATATATTAAATGCCATTGTAGAAGAATTAAGGCAAAAAGGCTACAAAACAGATTGCATTAATGAAATAGATTTTTCAAAAACGAACAACGACTATTCTCTTATTATTTCTATGGCAAGAGGAGAAAAAAATATAGAACTTCTGTCTGATTTAGAAAAAAGAGGAACTAAGGTCATCAACACCACTTTGTCAATAAAGAATTGTTTCAGAGAGCAACAAACAAAAATACTTCAACAGAACAATATACCTATTCCAAAGACTACTATCGTTGATACAGACGCCTATGATATAGAAAGCTTTAAACAATTCAGTGAAGGAAACTTTTGGATAAAACGAGCAGACTTTCAAACAATAGAAGAACAAGATGTTTGCCGTCCTAAAAGTCTTGAACAAACAAAAAAAATATTCCTTAACTATAAATTACGAGGAATAAGTAAGGCTATTATTAGTGAACATATAGAAGGAAATATCATCAAGTTCTATGGCATAAGAAACACTGACTTCTTTTCATTCTCCTACCCTACAGAAGATAAGTTCCACAATAAAATAAATATCGCTAAAAATAGAATATCTTTTAATACACAAGCGTTTATTAAAGATGTCAATAAAGCAATTAATCTTTTGGACTTGGATATTTATGGTGGTGATGCTATTATAGATGTAAGAGGAAACTATTATATAATAGACATAAATGATTTTCCTTCTTTTTCTGTGTGCAGAGAACAAGCCGCAAAGGAAATAGCAGACATGGTAACAAAGTATTTTATCAACAAATAACTAATATTAAAATATGCCAACAGAAAAACAAAAACTAAATATAGAAGATTCTTTAAAGTCAAAGGATACAGAAGAATGGCTTGATATACATTTCACTCGTAAAGTCGGTTTTCTTTGGGCAAAACTTGCTATCCCTTTACATATTACGCCCAATATGATTACTATCGCAAGTATCTTTATTGGAACTTTTGGTTCTTTTCTTTTCTATTACGATGACCTCAAAATTAATATAATCGGTATGCTTTGCTTGGTTTTAGCAAACACTTTTGACAGTGCAGACGGCCAACTTGCAAGACTAACTAATAATAAAACTAAACTTGGACGCATACTTGATGGTTTAGCAGGAGATATTTGGTTTATTGTAATCTATCTCGTTTTGGTTTTCAGAATAATAAACACAGGAGAATTTCCTACTCCTTTGGTATGGATTGTTGCTATTGTAGCAGGAATATCTCATGTTCTTGCCGCAGCAATGGCCGACTATTATAGAAATGTACATCTTTTCTTTGTAGATGGAAAGCACGGAAACGAACACGACACCTACAAGGCGGTAAAAGAGGAGTACAAAAAGATAAATTTTTCAAAATCTCCTTTCAAGAAAGTCTCTATGTTTTTCTATGCAAACTACACAAAACAGCAAGAAATGCTTTCTCCAAAGGTAAAAAACTTCTTCGCTACCTTATTCACAATGTATCCCAACGCAACTCCTAAGGATTTAAGCGAAGAAATAAGAGCTAAGAACAAACGTTTTATGCCTTTAACCAATATCTTACAATTCAACACCAGAGTTATCTTCCTTTTCTTTACCTTATTCATAAATAAAGTATGGCTGTATTTCTGCTTTGATATTCTGATAATGAATTCTATCTTGATATATCTGATTATTGGCGAAGAAAAACTTTTTAATTCGTACAATAAAGAACTTCATTCTCTTAATAAACTAAAACACTGAGTTATTTCTTTCAAATGAAAAAAAAACAAATTAGCATATTACTTTTTATCATCGGTATCATAATAATAATTGTTATGATATACAATCTGGGTTGGAAAGAAATCGTCAATGATATTAAGAACGTTGGCTGGTGGATTATCCCTATTGTTCTTTCCCGACTTTTAATGTATCCTTTAAATACTCTGTCATGGCGTAAGGTTACTTTCTTTGGCGAAGGAGAAGAACAAAAAGTATCCTTTCTTAGAATGTTCCGTCTAACTATTAGTGGCTATGCTATCAACTACATCACTCCCGTCATGGCTTTAGGAGGAGAGCCTTATAGAATAATGGCTATGAAGAAAGATATAGGAACAAAGCGTGCTACTTCTTCTGTCCTTACATACGCAATGATGCATATTCTCTCTCATTTTGTATTTTGGATAATAGGATTCTTGCTTGTTTTTGTTTATTTTCTGAGTACAGATTTGGAACTCAACCCTTTTAGAGAGATTGTGCTTATATGTGGAGGTGTCTTTATTCTTATAAGCATTATTGCCATAGCTTTTATTATAAGAGTATATAAACATGGGGTCATTATACGATTTATCTCTTTGCTTAAAAGGATACCTTTTGTAAAGAATATAATAAACAGAAAACTTACTGAAGAAAAACTACTCTCTGTTCAAGAGACAGATAAGCAATTTACAGAACTCTTCAACAATCATAGAAAATCCTTCTATGTTTCCCTTTTCTATGAAACTCTTTCTCGTATTATGTCCTGCGTAGAAATAATGTTGGTTATGTGGGCTGTTGTGGGCATTAATTCAGTTAGTTTCATTGGAGCAATAATAATAAATACTCTCACATCTTTAATTGCTAATATCGTCTTTATCTTTCCTATGCAAGTAGGAATCAGAGAAGGAGGACTTTCTGCTGCACTTGCTTTTATAGGACCATACGGAAAATTGGGAGTATTTGTTGGTATGATACTTAGGATAAGCGAACTTGTATGGATTATCATCGGCATGGGTATGATAAAAATAAAACGTTTTAACAGAAATTAAAATTTAGAATATGAATAATAAAACTATAATATTTGATTTTGGTGCGACACTTGACACCAATGGAATACATTGGTTCTATGTTTTTAAACAAGAACATCTTAAATATAATTCTTTTCTTAGTGATGAACAATTAAGAGATGCATACATATATGGAGAACAGACTATAGCAAAGCAACACCTTATAAATTCAGAAGATAATTTCTTGCAGACTCTTATCGTAAAAGTAGGGCTTCAATACGAGAGACTCTTTCAACAAGGCGTTATCTTAGAAAATATGTATCATATACAAGAAGTTGCTCAAGCCTGCTATTTGTTTGCAAAGCAAAACATTCTTTATGTTAAGCCTATGCTTGAAGACTTGGCAAATGATTATAGACTTGCCATTGTTTCCAATTTCTATGGCAATCTTGAAAGCGTGTTAAGAGATTATGGAATAAGAGATTTATTTGAAGTTGTGGTTGAAAGTGCAGTCATAGGAGTTTCCAAACCCGATAAAAAACTTCTCCTTACTTGTTTTCAACAAATGAACATTAAACCAGAACAAGCCATTGTTGTAGGCGACTCTTATAAAAAAGACATATCTCCTGCAAAACAATTAGGTTCTAAAACTATCTGGCTAAAAGGAAAGAGTTGGAAAGAAACACCTACCTTCACTCCTTTAGCAGATAAAACAATAACAGATATTCTGGAATTAAAAACAGTAATTTAAAATCATTCCTAAACAATATGAAAACTTTAAAAACAATAGTTTTTTGTCTTGCAGTATGCCTTTTATGCTTTGCATGTAAGGACAATAAACAAGTAGAAGAAAACAATAACCTAAAAGAAGTTAAGAAAGACTTAGTAAAGGAAATAAACAGCGATGAGTTCCTCAGTAAGGTATTGGATATTTCTCCCATAAAAGAAGGCAAACCATTGAAATTTAAGGGAGATAAGCCTGTCATTATAGATTTCTATGCCACTTGGTGTGGTCCTTGCAAAAGACAAGCTCCTATCATGGAGGAGATTGCAAAAAAATACAAAGGGAAAATAGACGTATATAAAATAGATGTGGATAAAACACAAGACATTGCAAGATTTTTTAATATTAATAGCATCCCTACTCTTCTGTTTATACCAAAAGGCGGTGAGTTATTTCTCAATGCAGGGCTTACTCCTCAAGAAGATATAGAAGAATCTATAGAAACAATGCTCCTAAACCAAAATGAATAATAGTTTAATATAAATAACAAATGGGCAAACTTCTATAATTATAGAAGTCTGTTTCATTTTTTATTTTGTTATTTGTAAAAAGAATATTATATTTGCATATTCTTTTTAGTAAAAATATATAGCTTTATGAAACAAAAAATATTCTTATTAATCTTTACAATGATGTTGTTTGCACATCTTTTTGCTCAACAAACAAATTATAAGATAGAAAAAGATGACTTTTCTACCTTACAAATAAGTTTTACTGTTGGCGATATAGATCTGCAACAAATTGTAAAAAATGAAATTACTTACACGACATTAAACATACAAGGATATATCCCTTCAACAGAAATAGGCGTACCTACTCTCCCTTTATTCTCTTCACTAATAGAAGTGCCTTTATGTAATAGTTTTGATGTAAGGGTAAGTGAAGTTGTATATGATACTATTGATATTTCAGGACATATATTATTACCTGCACAAGAGGAAAGAAGCAAATCGGATACCACATCTCATCCTTTTGCGATAGATGATAAGATTTATAATACTGATGCTTACTATTCTCTACCACAAGCATCAATAGAGAATGTTGGTATAGCTCGCGACCGCAGATTGGCAAGAATACAATTTTCCCCTATTGCTTACAATCCTATTGAATCAAAAATTATTGTATGCCGTAAAGCCACAGTAAGCATAGTATATAATGAACCTAATCTGCCTGCTACATTAGAAATGTTTAAACAATATCATTCTCCTGCTTTTGCTGCAGGAACTATGACAATAAATCATATATATCCTAACACTCTTGAACAAGAGATGCCAATACGTTACTTAATTATTGCCCATAGTTCTTTCCAAGGTCATTTAGACTCTTTTATTGAATGGAAAAAGCGAAAAGGATTTCTAACTGATGTAGTCTATACTGGAGATGCTAATATCGGCACAACAAACACTTCTATTGCGGATTACATTTCAAGACAATATACCAATGCTACAACAACAAATCCTGCCCCTACTTATGTATTAATAGTTGGAGATCACGAACAAGTACCTGCTTTTTCAACCCAAATAAGCGATGGATCATATAACCATATAACAGAAATTGGACAGATGGAGACAATATTCCCGATGCTTATTGTGGGAGATTCTCTGCTCAAACATTGGCTCAACTTACCCCACAAATAGAAAAGACATTAATGTATGAACAATATACTTTTAGTGATCCGTCTTTTCTTGACAGAGCGGTGATGGTGGCTGGTGTAGATGGTGGCACAGCAAATGATTATGGATACACTCATGCAGATCCTGCTATGGATTATGCAATAACTCATTACATTAACGGCAGTAGAGATTTTAGTCAAGTAATGTATTTTAAAAACAACACTGCTAACATACCATCAGCAACTAATGTTACTATTGGTTCTAATAATTCTTCTAACTCCGCTACAGTACGCAGTTATTATAATCAAGGTGCCGGCTTTATTAATTATTCTGCCCACGGTAGTGCTACAAGTTGGGGTACTCCAAATTTTACAGTAAGTCATGTAGGAAGCATGACCAATAATCAAAAATTTGGTCTGATGATAGGCAATTGTTGTCTTACTAATAAATTTGAAACGACAACATGCTTTGGTGAAGCTTTATTGCGTAAAGGAAATTATTGTGGAGCTGTGGGATATATAGGAGGTAGTAACAGTACTTATTGGACTCATGACTTCTATTGGGCTATTGGAGTCCGTTCTTCTATAAACGCAACAATGTCTATGGCGTATGACGCCTCAAATCTTGGTGCATACGACCATTTTTGCCATACCCATAATGAAAGTTATCAACAGTGGGCAACCACTCAGGGTGCGATTATGTTTGTAGGGAATATGGCTGTACAAGGTTCAACAGCTGACAATACGTCCAAATGGTATTATTGGGAAATCTACCATTTGATGGGAGATCCTTCTGTAATGCCTTATCTAACTCAAGCAAGCACCATGACTATGGACTTACCTGATTCTCTACCTTACGGAACTTCAAGTTTTAACGTTAATGTTGCTCCTTACTCATACGTTGCTATGACAACAGCAGATAGTCATGCTCTTATTTCTACTACTTGGGCTGATTCTAATGGAGTAGCAACTCTTCACTCTACTACACCATTTAGCATAGGTGATTATGAGATAGTCGCTTCAGCTCAACAGTATGTAACAACCTTTGCCGACATATCTATATTTCGTCAAGAAGAACCTTTCGTTATTGTAAGTCTCAGCGATGATACTGTTACAGCAGGAACCTCATCAAATCTTCCAATAACAGTTACAAATACAGGGAACACAGATGCTACCAATATTATTATATCTCTTAGTTCGGATAATAGTTCAGTTAGTTTTAGTTCCGATACCATTCATTTATCATTTTTAGCAGCAGATAGTTCCATAACATTTACTGATTCTATAGATATAACACTTGCAGATGACATTCAAAATGCTTCTGTAATTCGCCTTGAAGCAGAAGTTCATTGGGACAATAATACTACCTCTACAACAACTTCCTGTAATGTAATTGCAGCATCCCCTGTAATCAGAATGATTCCTGCAGATTTGTTCCCTAATATAAACCCTGGAGAGACAGCGAATTTTAGTTTTGATTTGCTTAATGAAGGTCGTGCAGATCTTCCACCTACAGATTTAGCAATAAGTTCTCCTACCTCACTATTATCTCTCTCTTCTACCTCTCCAACAGCAACAATAAGTATTGGCATTGACAGTACTTTCACCTGCAATCTAATCATTAGTGCAGACAGTTCTCTTCCTGAGAATATATTAGTTCCAATTACTATTCAGCTTGGTTTATCTACATGGCAACTACCTTTAACAATAGGAGAGAGATTTAGAGAAACATTTGAAAACGGAATGTCTCATCTTTCAGGATTAACTCAAGGCACATATCCTTGGGTAATTGATTCCAATGAAGTTTATGAAGGCAGCTATAGTATTCGTTCCATTGCCACATTAACTCACTCTCAGACTGCAGAAATATCCTTTAATCATATTGCAACAACCGCTGATACGATGAGTTTTTATTATAAGGTTTCTTCTGAGACCAATTGGGATAAGTTTCATTTTTATATTGATGATGAAGAAATGATGGTTGAGTCAGGAGACTTGTCATGGACACGCGCAGCCTTCGCAGTTGATGCTGGTATGCATACTTACAAATTCACATACGCCAAAGACGGTAGCGTAAATCGTTACAGCGATTGTGCTTGGATTGACGACATTAGACTACCTTTTGGAGAACATCCTGCAATTTTTGAAAATTTAGATATTTGTGAAGGCAGTAATTATACAATTCATAACTATACTATAAACACTGAACAATTAGGTGAAGGCAGTTTTATTGCTAATGAGGATAATGATACAGTTTTTTTAGTTGATTATACCGTTTTCCCTAATTATCTTGAGGAGTTTGAAATCATCGGATGCGACAGTATAACCTACAACGGAGAGACCTATTACGCAAACGTGGTTCTTGAGGACGTTTATACAACTGTAAATGGTTGTGATTCTGTTGTTGTCAGCACATTAATAGTCAATTCTTCTTTCCATGAAACTATTTCTGTGGATACTATTGCAGATAGTTACATATGGAACGATGTAGAATACAATGCTTCAGGTATATATGAGCAATCTTTCACTAATTCTAAAGGATGTGATTCTATTCTAAGTTTGGTACTTAATCTTATAGACACCACTGCTTTAAGGTTAGAGGGATGTAATTTAAATCAAGTTCAAATAAGTGTTTATCCATCTCCTACATCTGGAATATTATACATAAACCAAAAGGTTTTAGAGGTGAAGGTCTATGATGCCACAGGAAAACTACAACGCTACTATAAAGATACGGATACATTTGATATAGGAGACTTACCTTCAGGCACTTATATATTGAATATTTCTACCCAAAAAGGTTCTTCCATTCATAAAGTTGTGCGTATATAATCCGAATTTTTTACATGTGAAAATCAATAACTTAAATTAGATAAAAAAAGATCAAGACTTAAGAAAAAAAGACTTGATCTTTTTTTCTCAAAACCAAGTCTTTTTATATAAAAGACTAAGTGTTTTTTCGCCAACACTTAGTCTTTTTTGTTTTGCTTTTTCTCATTGTAAAAAACATACTGTTTTACAAGTAAAAAGTATTTTATTTGACAGCAGAGGACATAATTTTTATTGCTATAATGTATTTGGGGGTGTAGGCAGTAAACAGATTCATATCCATACCAACAAGTTTATTGTTTTTTGTTGCAGAAAGAGAAGAATAAGGTGGAGTATTTGCGAAAGCCTCTACCATTCTTTCATCCATAAAAATATATTCTGGATCTGTATTCACAATACTATCACGATGGAATATCATGTCTCCGTTGTTTTTTGCCACATTATCTATTCCTGACAACTCCAATAAGTTTCCAATAATATGACTTCCCGATGCGACCACATCTTCCCCTAACCTATCGTTAAACCTTATAGAAAAATATCCTTTAGGTTTTTGTGTTGTATTTTGTGCTGTTATGGCCTTTATCTGCTGCTGATACTCTTTTATTGCCTTGTCCGTTTTCTCTTTTTCTCCAAAGATTTCACCCATAAGACTCAGTGCCTCATATGTGTCTTCTATCTTTGTCGGATAAGCAAATAAAACAAGGCTGATATTGTTCTCTTGCAGCCAACTCCAAATCTCCTTGTCTAAAGTCGTCATTGCAAAGACATAATCGGGCTTTATTTCTTTCAAAACATTAGTGTCTAAGCCGAAGAAACTCCCCACAACAGGAACTTTTTCTGTTCCTTCTATCCCCTTACAATCTGTACCTATACCAACAAGCCTATCTTGTAAAGAGAGTTTATTAATCCATTCTACTAATCCTGGAATAAGACATACAACTTTTTCTGCATCATCTTTTATGGCAACTTCTCTATTTACCATATCTTTGATTGTTTTGTTTTGTTTTGTACATGAGAAACTTATTAGCATAACCAACAAAACAAGAACTAAAAATAATTTTTTCATTGCTTTATTTCATTTATAAAATCCACATAATAACGCAAGAACAATCAAAAAAAGTATATAAAATTCTTGTTAATGAAATAAAAAATGTATTTTTGCAAACTCTAAAATTGAAAGGAAATCATAAAAAGAATAAGAAAAATAATGGAAAAGAAAGATTTATTACAACAGACAATCAAACACGTTGATATAAAGGCTATAGATTCTACCCCTATTATCAATGCTATGCGAGAAATGTCTTTTGCTTCAAGAGAAACTGCTAATGCTGCAGATATTCTTGAAAGTATGATAGAAGACAAAGAATGTTCTACCATACTAACTCTTGCAGGTTCCACCTCTGCTGGTGGTTGTATGCAAGTTTATGTTGATATGGTAAAGAACAATATGATTGATGCTGTTGTTTCTACTGGTGCTTCCATAATAGATATGGACTTGTTTGAGGCTTTAGGTTTTAAACACTATAAAGGATCTCAGTTTATGGATGACATGACACTTAGAGATAACTATGTAGATAGAATTTACGATACCTACATTGACGAAGAAGAGTTACAAATATGTGATAAAACAGTCAAAGAAATTGCTGATCAATTAGAACCTCGCCCTTATTCTTCTCGCGAATTTATATATGAAATAGGCAAATGGCTTGCTAATGGTAATGCAAAGAAAAAAGATTCTTTGATTCAAGCTTGCTATGAAAATAATGTACCTATCTTTTGTCCAGCTTTTTCTGATTGTAGTGCTGGTTTTGGACTTGTTATGCATCAAGTTGCTAATCCTGAAAAACATGTTAGCATAGATTCAGTAAAAGATTTTCTTGAACTGACAAATATAAAAATCGCTGCAGGCACAACAGGTCTGTTTATGATTGGTGGTGGTACTCCAAAGAACTTTGCTCAAGATACTGTCGTTTGTGCAGAGGTATTAGGACATGAAGTTGATATGCATAAATATGCTGTTCAAATAACTGTCGCCGATGTTAGAGATGGTGCTTGTTCTTCTTCTACTCTAAAGGAAGCGGGTTCTTGGGGAAAAGTTTCTCCTAAATATGAACAAATGGTATATGCAGAAGCAACAACCGTTCTTCCTTTGATTGCTTCATACGTTTATCATAAAGGAGAATGGAAGAACAGAAAGAAAAGAGAATTCCAAAAACTTTTCAAATAAAAACTTAATTAGAAGTAAAGGAACGGTACAAAGTATCGTTCTTTTTTTGCAAAAAATTTTGGCTTCTAAAAGATTTTTTATAAATTTGCAAATTATAATAAACAAGATTTAGGAACAAAACATTATAAAGCAATGAGAAGAAACATAGTAGCAGGCAATTGGAAAATGAACAAAAACTTTGCCGAAGCAGATGATTTAATTAATTCCATAGAAGAAACCCTTAGACAATATGATACTACGGATGTAGATATTATTGTTTGCCCACCATTCCCTTATTTGGAATTAGTAAGTGATGTTAGCGAAGATTCCAATTTCTTTGTTGGAGCTCAAAACGTTGCAAAGTTTGATAATGGAGCATATACAGGCGAGGTATCTGCTTCTATGCTAAAAAGCATGGCTGTGGATTATTGTATCGTTGGCCATAGTGAGAGAAGAAAATATTTCTTCGAAACAAACCAAGACATAGCTCAAAAGATAGATCTTCTTCTACAACAAGACATAACTCCAATAATGTGTGTGGGAGAAAGTCTTGAAGAAAGAGAAGCTGGTAAGCATTTTGATGTCATAAGAAAACAAGTTGAAGAAGGAATTTTCCATCTTAAAGCAGAAGATATGCAAAGATGTATAATAGCATACGAACCTGTTTGGGCTATAGGTACAGGAAAAACTGCCACAAAAGAACAAGCGCAAGAGATACACGCTTTTATACGCAAACTCATTGTAGAGAAATATAATGATGATGTTGCTCAAGAAGTATCTATTCTCTATGGAGGAAGTTGTAATCCAAAAAATGCTCAAGAGTTATTCTCTATGGAAGACGTTGATGGAGGTCTTATTGGTGGTGCGTCTTTGAAAGCTAATGACTTTATTCAAATAGCATGTAGCTTTAATTAAAATATAAGTATTATTCCAGAAAACTAAGGTCAAATTTATCTTATTTGAAAGAAAAAGTTTGACCTTAGTTTTATATACATATTAATATAGATAAAAATGAATTATATCAGGGTGAATTTTTCTCTAAGCAATGAGACAGAATGGAAAGTTGATTTGTTTAAAGACTCTTTGCTACAAGTTGGTTTTGATAGTTTTGTGGATACAGATGAAGGATTTGAAGCCTATGCTCCTGAACCTGATTTTAAACAAGACATAATACAGGAAATAATAAAACAATCCGCATTGGAAAATAAAGAAAATGTAAAGTACAATATTGATTTCATTGCTGACCAAAACTGGAACTATGTCTGGGAACAGACTTCTCCGTGCGTAAATATCCGTGGGCTTTGTTTGATTCGCAAATCCTCGCAAGAGAAACAAAATACATTATACGATATTATCATAAATCCTAAGCAAAGTTTCGGCACTGCCACTCACCCTACTACATATATGATTATAGAATACTTGCTGTCTTTGGATATGAATAATAAATATGTTATGGATATGGGATGTGGTACTGGGGTTTTAGGTATTCTTTCTAAAAAAATGGGAGCTAAATACGTAGAAGCAATAGATATTGACTCTTGGGCAAAAGAAAATACTGAAGAAAATGCTTATGATAATAACGTTGTATTGAACATAAAACAAGGCGGAGCAGAAGTCATAAGCAATGATAAATGTTTTGATATTTTTATTGCAAACATCAATCTTAATATTCTAAAAGACAATATCCCTATTTACACAAAATATATAAACAAAGGTGGTTCTCTAATTCTTAGTGGCTTTTATCAAGAAGACATAAAAGAACTCTTAGACAATGTTTTAATCTTGGGATATAAATTAAAAACTTCTTTAACTAAAGACAATTGGGCTTTGGTTGTGTTGGAAAAACAATAAAGCAATAAAAAAGTTTGTCAGTTTCTTAAAAAGATGTAAATTTGCACGAAAATATATACTTATAAGAAATGTTTTCATACACTGACAAGATTATTGGAGAGGGACTAACTTATGACGATGTACTTTTAGTACCATCTTATTCTGAAATAATCCCTAAAGAAGTTACGGTTCAAAGCCGTTTTTCAAGAAACATCAATGTGAATATTCCTATCGTAGCAGCTGCAATGGATACTGTTACAGAGGCTCCTATGGCTATAGCTATGGCACAAGAAGGTGGCATAGGTGTGCTTCACAAAAATATGTCTATAGAACATCAGGCAGAAGAAGTTCTTAAAGTAAAGCGTAGTGAAAATGGTATGATTACCAATCCAACAACTTTACATAAAGATGCTGTTGTAGAAGATGCTCTAAAAATGATGAGAGAATTCTCTATAGGAGGAATTCCAATTGTTGATGAACAAAATAAACTTATAGGTATTGTTACTAATAGAGACCTTAGATTTGAAAAAGATATTCGCCGTCCTTTATGCGAAATTATGACAAAAGAAGTCATAAGCACAAATCAAGGAACTACTTTTGCTCAAGCAGCAGAAATCCTACAACAACACAGAATTGAAAAACTACCTGTTGTAGATAATGAAGGTCATCTTATAGGTTTGATTACTTACAGAGATATAATCAAAGTAAAACAAAGACCTATGGCCTGCAAAGATAATATGGGAAGACTTAGAGTCGCAGCAGGTATAGGAATTACTAAGGATATGTACGACAGAATAGATGCCGTTATATCTGCTGGCGTTGATGCTATTGTTGTTGATACTGCTCATGGTCATTCAAAAAATGTTGTTAATGCTCTAAAAGAAATAAAGAACAAATACAAAGATGTTGATGTTGTTGTCGGAAATATTGCAACACCAGAAGCAGCAACATTGTTAGCCGATGCAGGTGCTGATGCTGTAAAAGTAGGTATTGGTCCAGGAAGTATTTGTACAACAAGAGTCGTTGCAGGAATAGGAATGCCACAATTAACAGCTGTTCTTAGAGTTTGCAATGCTCTAAAAGATAGAAACGTTCCTGTTATTGCAGATGGAGGTATTAGATATTCTGGAGATATAGTTAAAGCTCTTGCTGCTGGTGCTTCTACAATTATGGCTGGCTCTTTGCTTGCCGGCACAGAAGAAAGCCCAGGAGATACTATTATATTGGAAGGAAGAAAATACAAAGCCTACAGAGGAATGGGATCTTTGGATGCTATGCAGAATGGTAGCAAAGACCGTTACTTCCAATCAGATGAAAAAGATCTTAAGAAACTTGTTCCAGAAGGTATTGTTGGACGAGTACCTTACAAAGGCAGTGTAACAGAAGTAATCTATCAACTAGTAGGAGGATTAAAGGCTGGTATGGGATATACTGGTTCACAAAACTTAGAAATGCTAAGACAAGCTAAATTTATAAAGATAACCAATGCTGGATTTATTGAGGGACATCCTCACGATATAACAATAACAAAAGAAGCCCCTAATTATTCACGATGAAAAAGTTTTTTATTTTAACACTTACACTTGTGTTGTCTTCATTTGTGCTTAATGCTCAAAATGATAATGATATTGTTTTAGAAATTCAAGGTGAAAAAATAACCAAAGCAGAGTTTCTGAAAATGTACAACAGAAATAGCATCGCATCTTCTACTATTGACAAGGAGGATTTGAACAAATATCTGGATTTGTACATTAATTACAAGCTAAAACTTCTACAGGCTAAACAAGACGGACTTGACACTTCCAAAACCTATTTAGACGAGGTAGCTAATTATAGAAAACAAATGATACAACCATACATTAATGATGTATCAATAACCGATTCTCTTATTAAAGAAGCATACGAAAGAGAAAAGGAATTTCTTCGTGCTTCACATATTCTTATTAGCGTTCCTGCTAATGCAACTCCAGCTGATACTTTGGAAGCCTATAAAAAAGCTATCATGATAAGAGATAGAGCATTAAAAGGAGAAGACTTCTCTAAACTTGCAATAGAATATTCTGATGATCCTTCAGCAAAAGGTCGCGAAGCAACAGAAGAGCAAGCTGCTATTTTAGGCAATGGAGGGGATTTAGGTTATTTTACTTCTATGACTATGGTTTATCCTTTTGAGAGTGCGTGCTACTCATTACAAAAAGGAGAAATTTCTATGCCTATAAAAACAACTTTCGGTTATCATATCATAAAACTTACTGACAGAATACCCGCCCCTTTCTTTACTTGTAATATCAAACACGTATGGATTAATACACAAAAACATTCTGAACAAGAAGCAAAACAACTTATTGAAGAAGCTTATTCTCACGTTAATGAATGGAAAATAGATTCAGTTGCAAGAGCATATTCTGATGATTCTTATTCTGCACAGAATAATGGATGGCTTATGAAACAAAAGCCAAACACTCTACCTGCTGAATATGTAGAGCTGATAAAAGATATGAAAGAGGAGCAACTCTCTCCGATAATCAAGACTCGCTATGGTTGGCATTTCTTTAAACTTATGAATATCCATCCTCTTCAATCCTTAGAAGAAAGAAAACCACAGATAACTCAAAGAATTAGTCGTGATGTGCGTGCCTACAAAACGATAGAAAGTTTTATAGAGAAAAGTAAAGTTTTCTACAACTTTACTGAAAACAAAAAAAATCTCAATGAATTAAACTCTTTGGTAACAGACAGTATTTTTGCAGGTAATTGGCAACTACCAGAAGGTTTTATTGGCGATAAAGTTTTATTCTCTATTGGTGATACGTCTTTTACTCAGAAAGATTTTCTTGAAGAACTTTACACAACTCAGCACAAACAAACTCCTGAATATATTCCTCTATTCTTGGAAAAAATGTTCAACAGTATTACAGATAAGAAAGTTTTGGAATATGCAGATAATAAATTGGAAGAACGTTTTCCTGAATTAAAAGAAACAATGGATGCTTTCAGAGAGGGAATACTTATCTTTGCTATAACTGATAAAGAAGTTTGGAATAAAAGTCTTACTGATTCTATTGGTTTAGCCAATTTCTATGAACAGCACAAAGCTGAATATAATTGGCAAGATAGAGCTGATGTTACAACATGGAATATAGACAAAAGCATTGACCTTAAAAAAGCTACTAAAATAATCGCAAAGTATAGCAAGAAGAACAAAACAAATGACCAAACAAGAGAATATCTATTAAAAAAATTCTCCATAACAGAAAAGCCAGACAAATATTTCTCTTACTCATGGGGCAGATATGAAAAAGGAGCAAACAAAAACATAGATAAACTTATTTGGAATACTCCTTTAGCAAATGATTTTAAAAAGGAGAATGTTATTCTTTCTGACACTACTCTTATGACAAACAAAAATAATGTTTTCGTTCTTAAACGATTTGTTGCACCTCAAACAAAAACTTTAGATGAGTGCAAAGGTGTTGTTACCTCACAATATCAAGAAGTCTTAGAGAGAAATTGGATAGAGTCTCTTAGAAGAAAATATACTTACACTGTTAATTATGATGTTTTTAATTCAATAAAGTAAATGAAAACTACAAAAAACATATTATTTGCCTTTTTATTATGTTTCTCTTATATAGCATACTCTCAAACCTTGGTAGATGAGGTTATAGCTATAGTAGGACAAAATATGATAAAGTATTCTGAGTTGGAAACTAATTATATCCAGTCTCGCTCAAATTCTAATAACGCAACTCAGACACGTTGTGATGTTTTAGATAATATGCTTTTGAATAAGTTATTCTTACATCAAGCTGATATAGATTCTTTAGAAGTAGCCGACAACGATTTGGACCAAGAAATGGATTCTCGTATTAGATACATGATTCAAATCTATGGTTCGCAAGAAAGAATGGAACGGCAAATGCAGAAATCTTTGTCTGAGATACGTTCTCAATACAGAGACATCATCAAAGAAAATATGCTCATTCAACAAGAGCAAAACAAACTTACAGGAGACTTAAAAATAACTCCACAAGAAGTTGTTGATTTCTATAAAAGCATTCCACAAGATTCTTTGCCTACAATAGAAGAAGAATACGAACTTACTCAAATAGTAAAAATACCTGTTGTCTCTGCAGAAGAAAAAGAACTTGTAAAACAAAAACTCAATGGTTACAGAGACAAAATATTAAAAGGAGACAAGTTTTCTACTATTGCTACATTATATTCTGATGATGAAGCATCTGCACGTAAAGGTGGAGATTTAGGATTTTTTACACGAGGCACAATGGTTGGAGAATTTGAAAGTATTGCTTTTTCTTTACAACCTGGAGAGATTTCTCCTGTGTTTGAAACCAAGTTCGGTTTCCATATTGTGCAAATGATAGAACGACGAGGAGACCAGATAAATTGCCGACATATTCTTTTGCAGCCTAAAGTTTCAGCCCTTTCTCTTTACAATGCTAAGTTGTATTTAGATAGCATAAAGTCTTTGATAGATAGCGGAAAGATTTCCTTTGAGGATGCTATAATTAAATATTCTGATGATGACAGCAAAATAAATGGAGGACTTATTGTAAATAAAAACACAGCTTCTTCACGTCTTTTAAAAGATGCTATAAATGAAACGATAGACAATGTAGATAAAGTGGATTTTAACTCCATGAAGCAAGGAGATATAACTTCTGCTGTAGAATTTAAGTCTGAACTTTCAAATGCCTACCGCCTTATAAAAGTAAAACGTAAAGTAGAAAAACACACTGTCAATCTTGAAAATGATTTTGACCGCTTACAGCAGATTGCTCTTTCTGATAAAAGACTAAAAATTATAAGAAAATGGGCAGAAAATCTTATTGCAAAAACTTATATACGAATAGACGAAAAATATATTGATTGTGATTTTTCTATCAATTGGCTTAATAGTGTTAATAAAAATAAATAATTAAATGTCAGAAGTAGAACAACTCAACATATTAATAGAACGCTGCAATATCCTAAAAAAAGAAATAGGCAAAGTCATCATAGGGCAAGAAGACATCATAAATAAGGTGCTTATCTCTATATTTTCTTCTGGTCATTGCCTTTTGGTTGGAGTTCCTGGTTTAGCAAAAACTCTTTTAGTTAATACTATTTCAAAAGTCCTTGGTCTTTCTTATAACAGAATACAATTCACTCCAGACCTTATGCCTTCAGACATAACAGGTAGTGAAATATTAGATTCAAATAGAGAATTCCGTTTTATAAAGGGACCTATCTTTTCTAATATTGTACTTGCAGATGAAATAAACCGTACTTCACCAAAAACTCAGTCTGCTCTATTGGAAGCAATGCAAGAACATTCTGTTACAATTGCTGGTAAAACATACCCTTTATCTGAACCTTTTTTTGTCCTTGCGACTCAAAATCCTATAGAACAAGAAGGAACTTATCCTTTACCTGAAGCGCAATTAGACAGATTTATGTTTAACTTAAAATTAGACTACCCTTCCTTTGAAGAAGAAATTGAAATACTTAAAAATACCACAACTGACAATTCTGTTGAAGTCTCTCCTGTGCTTTCTGCGGAAGATATTACTACCCTGCAACAAATAATAAAGAGAATACCTGTTAATGATAATATTTACAGATATGTCGTTTCCTTATCCGAAAAAACTCGTCTTAACAAAGAAGAAAACTCTTTGGCAAAGCGTTATCTTTCTTGGGGAGCAGGTCCAAGAGCATCTCAATATCTTATTATTGGAGCAAAATGTTCTGCTGCTCTCAAAGGAAAATATTCTCCAGATATTGAAGATGTAAAAGATGTTGCCTCAGCAGTACTTCGCCATAGAATAGTTCTTAACTATTCTGCACAAGCAGAAGGTCTTGTTCCTGAAGATATAGTTAATATGATAATAGATGAAATAAAATAAAACCATGAAGAAAATATCTATTTTTGCAGTAATGCTGATAAGTGTTGTTTGTCTTGTTGCTCAAAACAACAAAACAAATGCTAATCGTAAGGATAAAACAAATAATATTGTATTAGTCCCTACTTATATAGACAACAATAATGTTATTCTTGCACCACAAGTCGCAAAGAAAAAACGAGGAGAAAGAACAACTCAGACATCTCCCGAAAATGTTTTCCCTGAAAGAGTAGAAGCCTATATCAACTTTGATAAAGGTAGTGCTTACTACACAAAAGGAGGTTTAAATGCTTTGGATAGTCTTTATGTGATGACTTTCTCTAATAACAACAATCGTTTTTACAAAATGACTATCGTCGGCTATGATGATGGAGAGCCTGTCTCTGAAGCGTCTTCTTCTTTAGCACGAGATAGAGCAGTTATGATATTCAAATATTTTTCTTCTCGCGAAGAGACAGAATACATAATCAAACGCACACCAAGCTCTTATACGCAACTTTGTGTTGGAGAAGTTCCTTACTATATAAAATACAAAATGCCTTTTGATTTTAAATGGATCAACCTTTATAATCTTCCTGTAGAAGAAAGAGTAGAAAACAATATATCACTTGCAGGAAAAGCTCATATAATTATAGAAGATGACCCAGAGGACTGTTTGGGTGAATATTATAACTATGATTGGCCGGCACATGATACTATTCTTCAGGCTAACTATGCAATAGTTAAAATACCTCAAGGTTCTTTGGATTACATACATCATACTAAAGACACTATTACTTACAAATGTCCTATCTCCTACAAAGAAGTTATGTCATTTGAACAACTTACCTCAAATTATTTCCTTATTCCTCACAAAAAACAATATATTCTGAACGCTGGTTATATTGTTGTTTCTCCTGAAAGAAAGCCAGACTATTCTTCTTGTGCAAACAAGGAAAGCATAGAAGCAAATATTCAGATAGATGTTCCTATAGAATCGCAACAACAATCTGCAGGACTCAAATTCTATGGAAAAACCTACAAACCAAATGGAGAAGTAGTTTATAAGGCAATATCTACTAAAAAAATAAAAGACAAAGATACTAAACAACAAACATTAGAGTGCTTTATTACTCCATTCCAATTTGACACAATATTCTTAGGTAAAAAGATAGAGGAGAAAGAAATGTCTAACTATTTCTACCCTGCTAAGGAAGGAGAGCCAGGAGCGTTTGAAGCAATGGGAGGTTGGCTAAAACCATTTAAACTTGACAAAAGAGGCGAATACATTATCAAAGAACCTATGCAAGCCATCCTAAGAAAACCCAACACTCCTTTTTACAATGGTAACTAAATAGAAAAAACAGAAAAAAGACTTGGTAAAAAAAGAGTTGGTTTTAAATTAAAAAGAC